>Ga0114931_10001716_pt1 | contig 27848 bp, 26 predicted proteins | sample 2SBtaG_FD_89579 | JGI IMG/M metagenome (GOLD analysis project Ga0114931, IMG submission 89579) | Deep subsurface microbial communities from Kolumbo volcano to uncover new lineages of life (NeLLi) - 2SBTROV14_V59a metaG | ecosystem: Environmental > Aquatic > Marine > Volcanic | place: Kolumbo... | reverse complement strand
TAGCACCCCAGCCAACCTTGAAGTGGCGGGTTGGATCCTTCAATCAGAGCCCGTCAATCTGAGCCGCGACCGGGAGGAAGCGGACCAGGGCGGAACTCGCAAAATCACGCGCGAAGATACACTTGCACCAACGTAAAGACCCGCGCCGCGGCACCATGGACACGCGGAGAGTAGGTTAAGGACGTTCCTCTTTCGGCGTACAGCCGGCTTCTGCCTTAGAGCCTATCTCAGTAGCGGTTGCGGCGCGGACCTTTCACCCGTGAAAACACCGGCAAGATGCCGGTGCCACACTATTTTGGGATAGGTTGTTACCACCTATTGTGCAAATGGGAAGCGAAAAGAGGCGCGGTTCTGCGCGCGAAAACGTAAGGGCGTTCTAAATGTTTTGTCCGAAAAAGAAGGCGGCGCCCATACGGTCCGCCATCGGCTGGTTTGAGAAAATCAGTGGCAAGAGAAAGCGAACATCGGTGTGCGGGGAGCGAAGGTGATCGGCCATCGCGATTCGCCACATCGTGTTGAACTGCATGAGTTCGTCTTGCACGTATGTGCTGTCGAGCGCTTTGTCGATGACCTCGGCTGCGATTTTGGCGGACCACATCGCGGGATAAATTCCCTCGTTGCTGGCGGCGGAAACGAACCCGCCGGCATCCCCCACGACCAGTGCATGCTTTCCGACATGCGTTTCCATGTCCAGCGCGACCGCGGCGGGACTACGGATTACGGCAGCGGACGCGGCACCGCGGGAAAGGTCAACAGGGGCTACGCCGGCGGCGTGGGCACCGCGACAAAGGTGGATCAATGTCGCGTTCACGGCATCCGCCCCCCCGCGCCAATTGACATTCATGATCAGGCGGTCTCTTGTAACCCCGATCAACCCGAAGCTCGCCCCCCCGTCCAGTCCTAGAACGATGGATACGCGAGGCGTCGGCGACGACTTTTTCTTCGGAATCTTCGCCTCGACCTGGGCGTTTAAGATGGGTGATTCTCCGGTGATGCGCGCCACGCCGACCGCATCCGACCAGGGGGAACCTCGTCCGGTCGCCACAACGACAAGCCTCGCCGAATCAGATTCTCCTCCGGGTTGAATGGCCTCAACTCCCGATTCGTTGAGTCGTAGATCGCTGATGGGGTGCTCACTTCGGAACTGCACGCCGACCTTGGTGGCGAGTTCAACCAGGGCACGGTCAAACGCCGCCCGATCAATAATGTATCCCACGTCGCGATCGAATTCAGGTTCGGTTTTTTTGTCGAAGTCCGCACTATAGAAAGTGACGTCACGAAACGGCATCGTCAGCACTTTCCCGGTATCCAAGCCGAGGTCGGAGAGGAACGGCTGCGCCAAACCGGTCAGCCATCCACCGCAGTGAATACGCCGAGGAAGCTTGGCGCGTTCGAGAAGCAGAACGCTGCGATTTTTTTGTGCAAGTGCGATGGCAGCCGTTGCACCAGCCGGCCCCGCGCCGAGAACAATCACATCAAAATCGCATTCACCCATCCAAGACCCCGGATTTCCAACTCCATGCCAAAACCAGGAAACGACGCAGCGATGGTACACCAACTTTCCCCATGAACGCAACCGTGCCTCCTGAGTTTTGTTGGGGGCACCTCCTACCGACCTGCGAACACTTGTAAGAATTGTTTGCGCGGGGTACAAGGCTAAACAATCTGCAGAAAAAGTGCGGCATTGGATTTACGTTGGCGTTTTCACCGCCCGGAAGCCGGTGCCACACATGTCTTCGAGGCTTTTTCAGCAGTTCGCGAAGGGTCGTGGAGCCGGGCATCGCCGCAGGGTCGTACGGTTTCTTGAGGGGTCGTTTATGGCAAGTGTCGAATTGAAAAACGTGTCCAAGGTGTTTCGCGGGAGAAAGACCGCCGTGCGCGCCGTGGACGACTTGTCACTGCGGGTTGAGGACGGTGAGTTTTTGGTTTTGGTGGGTCCGTCTGGTTGCGGAAAATCAACGACGTTGCGCCTTATTGCGGGATTGGAGACGCCCACCGACGGCGTGGTTTGCATTGGTGACCGCAATGTCGGTGCCGTTGCGCCCAGGGACCGCGACGTTGCCATGGTGTTCCAAAACTACGCGCTCTATCCGCACATGACGGTGTACAAAAACATGGCCTTTGGTCTGAAGATGAGAAAGACACCTCGCTCCCGGATTGATCGGCTGGTGCGTGAGACCGCCGAGCTTCTGGGTCTGTCACAACTGCTCAATCGCCGACCGAGACAACTCAGCGGCGGGGAGCAGCAGCGCGTGGCCTTGGGTCGTGCGATTGTGCGTAACCCCAACGTGTTTCTTTTCGATGAGCCGCTTTCCAACCTCGATGCAAAATTGAGACTCGAACTTCGTGCCGAGATCAAAGCGCTTCACCGGCGACTGCAAACAACGATCCTTTACGTCACGCACGATCAACAGGAGGCCATGTCGCTCGGTGATCGAATCGCGGTGATGCAATCGGGCCGCGCTCACCAGGTAGGTACACCCCAGCGTGTCTACGATCGCCCGGACGATCGGTTTGTGGCGGAGTTCATCGGTGCGCCGACAATGAACCTTATTCGTGGTCGCGTTGAACGGGAGGGGGACGACGTTTTCTTTGACGGTGATTTTGGGCGCTGGCGAGTGTCCGCTCGAGCGGCGTTCGCCCTTTCCGACCTGACCGATGGCGCCGTTGAGCTTGGCGTTCGTGCGGGGGACGTTCGACTCTGTCGTGAGCAGGCTCCTTCAAGTGAGGGGCTCGCCCACGGGCGCGTTCTTTTTTCCGAATCGCTCGGCGAGTATTGCAACGTTCACGTTCAAGGCGTACGCGGCGCAACGATCGTGGTCCGCACTGGCTGCGACACGTCGGTCGACCCGGACCAGGAAGCGACGATCAGCGTGGATCTTTCACGATGTTATTTTTTCTCCGGTGACGAAGCGGGCAAGCGATTGGCGTGAATGGTCGCGCCCGCGCGTGGCGGGGTTACGTTTTTGGCTGACCGGGTAGCGGATAGGCGATGATGTCTTTTCGGCAGTTGTCGCAAACGTCGAAGCGAAAGCTGCGATAGGTTTTGTCTTCGATCTCGTCGGGGTCGGCGCTTCGCAATCGCTCAATGACATCGTGCAATTGTCCGGAGGCGTCTTCAGAATCGTCAAGGGTCAGGTCGAGATGACCCGCCGCGGCGAAGACCTCAAGTTTGACGATGAAGCGATTCGCGTCGTTGACCCCCATCGCGGTTCCGCATCGATCACATTCGTGTCGGATCATTTCCCCTCCATCGCGGTTTTTTCCGAAGAAGGCCAAAGCCCGCTGCCACCGGACCGGTTCGTGGGTTGGACGGATCAGGTGTTTTTTGCAAGCCGGCACCAAGCTTCGAGTTTTTCTCGTGCGGCACCGGAGTCAACGGCTGCGGCTGCCCGGGTTATTCCGTCTCGCAGGTCACGTGCAATCCCCGCCACGATCAGCGCCGCTGCGGCGTTGAGCATCGCGTGGTTGCGCTTGGAGCCCGTTACACCACCGAGAATCGCACGTATCGCGTCTGCGCTATCGCGGGGCGATTGTACCAGAAGCGATTCGACCGGCGCTGCGGGCAAGTCTACATCCTCCGGTTGAATGGTTTTCCGCGTTAGGACGTCGTCCTTGATTTCGGCGACGATCGTTGGACCGGTAACCGTTACGTCGCACAAGCCGTTGCCGTGGATGACCCACGCGTGCCGCACGCCGAGTTGCATCAGGGCAGCCGCAAGCAGGTCGACGTGCTCGGGTTTGGAAACACCCAGGAGCTGTCTTTGTGCACCGGCGGGGTTGGTGAGCGGACCCAACAGATTGAATATCGTCCGCAGGGGTAACGCGCGACGCACGGGGGCCGCATGTCTCATGGCGGGATGTAACAATCGAGCATTCAGATAGCCGATCCCGATGTCACGTAAGCATTTTTCCACGGTTTCTTTGCTTGCGTCGGTATTCACCCCGAGTTCGCGCATTACTTCAGTGCTGCCGCTTTTTCGCGTGGTCGAGGTGTTTCCATGTTTGGCGACGATAGCGCCGGCGGAGGCGGCGATGATGGCCGCCGTTGTCGAAACGTTAAACGTGCTAACCCCGTCCCCACCCGTTCCGCACGTGTCAACGCAATCGCTGTCGCATTTGATTTTGACGGCGCTTTGTCGCATCGCCCGGGCTGCACCGACAAGTTCCGCAACGCATTCACCCTTTTGCGCAAGCAGCACAAGAAGCGTACGAATCTCATCCGCGGCGAGCGCGCCGGTCATTACTTGTTGGAAGACCTCATGCGCCCGCGACGCGGAAAGATCACGTCGGGCGGAAAGTCTCTCAAACGCAGATCGGAGATCAAGGGACATCGCCGCCCATTGTATTTCATCCGCCCCCTGCCGTCATGCGATATGACCGATTCTGGCAAAAGACACGCTCATGGCATGACCGGGCTGCGCTCGGCGCGACAGAGCCTCGACCGTGAGGGAGCAGAGAGTCCTTGCGAACAGTCAGCCGCCGCGCCGACGTAACCGCGGACCAAAGTCCGCGGCTCGCCATGCTCATCACAACTCCGCGACAGGGCACTTCGGTTCAAGACCGGGTTTTCGCCGGGCAATTCGTCCCCTCCGATTCTGTCACACGGGTCTGGCGATTTTTCCGCGTGGTTTTGAACTTGCGTCCGGGGGGTTATAATGTTCTCGTGGCCTTTGCAGGAAGAAGTCATTGATGATCACCTTGGGCGTAAACATCGACCATGTTGCGACGGTTCGGCAGGCGCGGAAGACCGACGAGCCCGATCCCGTCTGGGCGGCCGTCGACGCACAACTCGGTGGGGCGGATTGCATCACTTTTCACCTCCGCGAGGACCGCCGCCACATTAACGACCGTGACGCCAAAGTCCTTAAAGACGTTGTCAACGTCAAGCTCAACATGGAAATGTCGGTTGCGGAGGAAATCGTTTCGATTGCATGCGAGCTTCGCCCGGCGCAATGTACGCTTGTTCCCGAAAAACGGGAGGAGCTGACAACCGAAGGTGGACTTGATGTCGTGCGCCACGCGGATCGAATCGGGGTGGCTGTATCGCGACTGCGTGAGCGTGGCGTTATCCTCAGTGCGTTCATTGAGCCGATTCCCCGGCAGATCGAAGCGTGCGCGAAAGCCGGTTTTCAAGCGGTCGAGCTTTGGACCGGTTCGTATGCAAACGCAACGGCGCGTGATGAGAAGAAAGCGGCGCTCGATCAACTTGCGACCGGAATTGAGGTGGGCTGTCGCGTCGGGCTTGAGGTTCACGGTGGTCACGGAATTACGTACCGCAACGTGGCGTGCGTTGCGGGTCTTCCGGGTTTTAGCGAGTTTAACATTGGGCATTCGATCGTTTCCAGGGCGATGATTGTCGGAATGCGAGACGCGGTGCGGGAGATGAAGAACTTGTTGTCGCTGCATTCTGCAAAGTGATGGGAATGAGCGTCCAATCGATGGCCCGAGCTGCGGTTTTGACGTGGCATGCCCCGCGGTTGCGTCACGCATTCGGATGCAACCGCTTTCAGTGTGGCACCGGTTTGTGAATGATACGTGATCTTCGACGACCATGGAGGGTTCGATCATGGATGAACACACGGATCGTAAGAAACTTCGGGGTTTCATGACGGCGCTGGTGACCCCTTTTAGGCGCGGCGAGGTCGATTGGCCCGTACTCGAATCGCTGATTGATCGTCAAATCCAAGCTCGCACCGACTGGCTGGTCCCGTGCGGAACCACCGGCGAAACCCCCACGCTCTCATCCATCGAGCGAACGAAGATCATCGAAACCACGATCGAGCGTGCCCGTGGGAGATGCGCAGTGATGGCCGGAAGTGGCGCGAACAGCACATCGGCCACCATTCAACTGACAAAAGAAATTGCCCATATCGGAGCAGACGCTGCCCTTCTCGTCACGCCGTACTACAATCGCCCGACACAAGAGGGACTTTTTCGCCACTTCGCAGCCATCGCCGAGTCCGTTGAGATCCCTCTTGTGCTCTACAATGTGCCCGCCCGGACGGGTTGCGATTTGCAAAACGACACGATTGTTCGCCTTCGGGCGCAGTTTCCCAACATTGCGGGTGTTAAAGATGCCAGTGGTGGTATCAACCGAGTAACCGAGTTGGTGACGCGCTGCGACGTTGCGATTCTTTGCGGTGATGATGCGTTGACTTGGCCTATGATCGCCTGCGGGGCGGTTGGGGTCGTCAGCGTGATCGGTAATCTCGCACCGGAGTTGATGCGTTCGATGGTAAGGGCTGCCTTGGAGGGCGATTCGCAAAGCGCTTTGCAACTGCACAAGAAGGTGTATGATTTTGCGACGGGGATCGGGGGACACGCGCCCAACCCGGTTGGGATTAAGACGGCCATGGCGGTCGCGGGTTTAATGGCCGAGGAGTTTCGTTTGCCCTTGTGTCCGTTGACGGGCGCACCGCGACAAGAAATTGCGGAATTGGTCCGCCGACACGAATTCGCCGTCGAGTCAAACAATGAGTGACGCCGCAGTCAACGGAATGAATCAACAGTTACATCCTGGTTTTTTCGACAAACTGTTGATGTGGTTTGCGTGGGTCCTTGCCGGCGTCGTCTTTTTTTCGATCGGGTGGTCGGTGATGGCGCCGACGGATCCGCATGGGGCTGTTTCGCTGCTTGCGCGGAGTGGAGACCCCGCCATGTTGCTCAAGGCGTGTGCTCTGGCCGGATTGACCGCGGTCGTAGCCACGATACTCGCCGGTCGATACCTTCCAGATGCGGGGGTCTTTGCGGCGTCCGTGGGAATGGTCGCCGTTTCGGTTCGCGGCGACACGGCGGCCTACTTCCTGATCCGCCGCGCCGACGAGTCATCCAGTATCGGCGGATTGGCGCTGTCGTTGGCCGGTGAGTCCGCCGTGTGGTTCGGTGTGATCGTTTTGACGATCTTCGTGTGTCACGCGCTCGTGCGATCTTTTCCGGCGGTGACGATCGGCGCTGGGCGACACTACCTCACGCAGATTCCATCGGGGTTCGATCTTTTTCGCGCGAAACCTCAAAAGGTTGACGCGCCCAAGGTGCCGCTTACCTCGTTTGCGGTGGGCATCAAACACGCAGTTGTTGTGGGCGGGGTCGGGCTGGTTGCATTTCAGTTGTTTTCAAGCGGGGTGGCTGGCCGTTCGATTCAGCATGGACAAGCCTGCTTTGTGGTGGCGGCTTCGACCTGCGTTGCCTGTTACATCGGGCATCGTTTTGCTCCGGTATCGTCGGCGCTGTGGTCTCTTGTCGGGGTGCTTGTGATTACCATTGTGGGGTATATTTGGTCGAGTTTTTCCGTTAACGCGGCGGCGCTGCCCGCTTCGATACCCGCAAGTGCGTTCCTTCGGGTGCTTCCCATTCAGTATGTGGCCACGGGTACGGCGACGGCCGTTGCGATGTGCTGGTACATGCGCGACCCGGACTTTGGCATTGCACGTGAGGTGGATGACGCGACCCTTGAGAGTCCGCGTTCGGTGGGATGAGGGCAATGCGTATTCGATTTCGCGAGTTCGACCCTTTCGCACGTCTTCGCCGTAAGTTCATACGCGAAACGGAGGTCGCGCTTGCGCGCGCATGGGAAGGTTCCGAGCGCATGGTGCGCATTCCCACCATCGAAGTCGGTCACGGGGCGTTCCATCCGCGCTTCGCTCACGAGTGGTGGTCGCAGACCCTTGGTCTGTATCCCCCATCGAAGTGATGGCGACCGGGAAGGGATCACACTTGCCTGATGAAGTAAACACACCGCGAACCATCGCTGAGCAGGTGTTCGGTGCGCTCGACGAGGGCATCATCGCCGAGGGCTTTCTGAAATACCCGGTGTTCGGAAGCGCAAAGACCGAGACAGCAGGTCGCCGCCTCGCAGATCGGGCAGTGATGTTCGATCAAAAGAAAGGATCCGTCCCCCTGTTCCCGAACCTCAGCGATGTAGCCCTCACGCGTTCGCAACTTGGCGAGTGCCTCGACGCGCAAACGTAGCGGCATCTCTTCGCGCGGCATCTCCCGGCGATATTTGTTGATTTGATCCGCCGCGCGTGCGTCGATGACCCGCAGCATAGCCTCTTCTCCCAGGACCGACCGGGTCGCCTGGATCAACTCGACGGTCAGTTCGGCGTGGCGGTTGGGGAACAACTCTTGCGCGGTGTTGGTCAACGACCAGAGGATCGCCGGTCGTCCCCGCCCCCTGGGAGCGCGCGCCTGCGACTTGACAAGGTTGGCCGATTGTAACGCGGCGAGGTGCTGCCTGATGGCGACCTCGGTCAGCGAAAAATGTCTTGCCAACTGGCCAGCTGTCTGGGTTTCGTTTCGTTTGAGAAGATCAAGAATCCTTTTTTTTGCGTCCGAAACGCTGTTTGGTTCGCTCATTTGCTCCAATTATATAAAAAGCGACATATTTTGCAAACCAATCGCTTGACAAAACACCGCCGAAGGTTAATAATAAAAGTATTGGCTTTTGAAAATACCCACAAAAGGAGGAAACAGGGATGATTCTTGAGCATGTGAACATGACGGTTTCGGATGTGAGACGGTCGGCGAAGTTTTATGGGGAGCTGTTGGGGTGGCAGGTTCGCTGGGAGGGCACAACGAGTCAGGGTCAACCGGCGGCTCATGTCGGAGATGAACGAAGCTATCTCGCGTTTTTTCAATCAACCGGCCCTTCGAGCGCGCCGCCGGATGATTATGGCCTTGTCGGGCTGAATCATTTTGGACTTGTCGTCGACGATCTTGCCCAGGCCAAGGATCGCCTTGCGCAACTGGGGATAACGCCCAAGGCTGAGCAGGATTACGAGCCGGGGAGGAGGCTCTATTTCTTGGATCCCGACGGCATCGAGGTGGAGTTGGTTGAGTATGACGGCAAATGAGAGCACACCCCGGCAACGGGTGGTTTTTCGATGGGTGTCAAAGGCCCATCAGCAGTTCTGAAACCTGCAGTCCCAGCGCGTTGCTGATCCGCGCCAGTGCCCAGATGGACGCGGCATTCTTGCCCAGTTCAACCTGTGAAAGCTGAGACGTCGTCAGGTCGGTTCGGTCGTAGAGCTGCCTGAGAGTCAGGTTTTGCGCAAGGCGGTGACTTCGGATTCGCTGTCCGATGAGGCGATTCAACTCACCTTCGTTGGTGTAAATGATACCCATCTTCAGGCAAGCGCGATCGATCGATTCGACGAGCTCCTCCTGTTTGAAGGGTTTGGATATGTAGTCGCAGGATCCTTGGCGCATCGTTTCGGTTGCGCTGTCAAGATTGGGATAGGCGGTCATCACGATGCAGCTCGTGCGTTCGTCCAACTGTTTTATTTTTTCGACGACTTCAACGCCGTCCATCGTGGGCATTCGCAGGTCGACGAGGGCAACCTGGAACGACTCCTCGGCGGCGGCGGCGAGCGCTTCTGCCGGGTCGGTGTAGGTCCTGGGATTGTATCCGTGGTCTTCCAGCAGCATCCCCACGGTTTTGCATATGGACGGGTCATCGTCGATAACGAGCACCTTAATGTGGTGGCGGACGGCCATGATTTTTCCTTTTCCAATTGCGTTGACGCAGTTCTGTGAATTCGAACTTCGCAATCCATCTCTGACTTGTGTCGCCCCAACAAGCGACACGAACCGTTTTATCCTTTCCCGATCGTGCTGCCAGGCGTGTGGCACTTACGGGGTGTCTCGGTTGCGAGACGTTGAAAGGATCGCGCGAGGTCCGGGAATCATTTTCCGCGGGAATCGCTCACGCCAGCCTAATTGTACTGTATCACTGGACAAGATTCCAGCGATGAAAGAAAAAATTTTCTAGAATTACGGCGAGGGTAACATTAGAGTCGTTCTGTCGCCGGGAACAAGACAATGTTAGTTTGGGCGATTCCCCTCCGGGATCGGGCGTGGGCAGCGTCAATGCCGGACGGAGTGCGTGGCAGGCATATACGCTACTCGGCCTCCAGGTCGTCCAAGTTGACGGAGATGCGGTTAATGGCGGTGGCTGGTATCGTGACGATGCCGTGGTGGCTGGGTGTTGTTGCGAAAAAATCGGCGGGGTTTTCGCCGTTTTGAGGTTGGGCGGAAGCCTTGAGTTGCCAGGTGCTGCCGTTTTTCAGCGAAAGTTTCAGCGTCCGGGAGGGACGGTCCAACCCGAACCGGGCGAGGTCTCCGTCGGTCTGGCGGACGTAGCGTGAGGCGTGCAGGTCCACGATTTGGTTGAGCAAGTCGTCGACTTTTTTCTGATCAAGTGGGAGATCGGGTTCGCTTTGATAAATCCATTTCCCATCCATGCGCGTCAAGGATTGTTCGTCGCCTTGAAGGGTGATGGTCAAGGCGGTTACGTCGTCGTTGTTGGCGGCGCAGAGCTTCGTGGAGCGAAACTCGCCGTCGAGTCGTGCGTAATCTTTGGGTTCTATTTCGTAGATCGGAGATTGTTCGTTTCGCTGAAGGTAAAACTTTCCATCGTGCTCGGTTGCAGCGATCGCAACGGTCTGGGTTTGGTCGTCCTTTTCCGGGCTGAGGTCAACGATCACTTTGATCACGGGTGCATGGAGACCAAAAGCTGTCTTTTCGTCGCTGCTTGCAACGACGGCACGCGCTCTAAGCTTGGAGAGGGCGTCAATTAGTTCGTCGAGCTTCGATGGATCCGCATCGTCTTCGACCGGTTGGGTCATTTTCCAGGTGTTTCCTTTTCGCTCGAACGTAACGGCGATCGACGGGTCGTCGTTCGTTGGTGAGGTGCGCGTTAGTTGAACGGACGTAACGGCGTCCGAGTCGAATTTGAAAATCGTGTGGTCGTGGTAGAGCAAGGGTTTTTTCAAGAGCGCGTCCACGTCACGTGTACGTACTTTGGCGATGGAGGGGGCATCATTTTTTCGCAGGTAGACGAGGCGTTTTGCTTTTGCGTCGGTGTATTTGCCGACTGCGATTCGAAGCGGACTTTCGAGACCGGGGACCGCTACCGTGACCGTCGCGCGCGGTTGTGCGAGTCCGAATCGATTCAATTCCGCGGCATTCGTTTCGACAAACGCGACGGCTTTGAGCGATTTGAGCGCGGCAAGTAGTTCGGTGATCTGCGAGGGTTCGATGTTGCCGCCGCCGCTTTCAAACTTCCAAGTGCCTCCTTTGCCTTTTGTAAAAGCCGCGGCCTCACCGCCGACGTCAATCGTGATGCGTGACGCGGTGTCCACATCGGCGGTTGTGATCCGCATGTCGCGCCACTCGTCCATGACGGGTTTCAGCTTTTCCACGGTGGTTTTCATCACGGTCGCGACCATTGTTTCATCGCCAACGCACAGGAAGGTTTTGGTATCCTCCTCGATGGGCGAACGGTCCGAAACATGCAGGACATAGGTGTGGGTCTCGGTTTTCGTTTCGGTGGGTTGGGGTTTGTCGGGGTTGTCTTCGGCGCTGTCTTTGTCGTCCGGTTTTTCGGTTGTTTCAACCGGAACTTTTTGTTCGACTGTGATTTCGAGTGTCAGTGAGGACGGGTCGAGACCGTAGGCGGCGAGTCGATCGCCCGCGTCGGCTTCCCATTTGGCGACGCGTAGATGGCTGACTGCGGAGACCATTTCTTCGACCTTGTCAGTTGTTTTTGCGCTGACGGGAGAGGTCATTTTCCATTGGCCGTCTTTTTTAAGAAATTCATAGTGCAGGGGTGCTTCGCCGCCGGCTTGTTGTGTAATTTGGATGCGCGTTGCGTCGGCGGGAGCGAAGCTCCACAGGCTTTGATCGCGGTACTGGACGAGGTTGCTTTTGAGAGACGCAAAGAGGTCGGATTTTGCCAGGCAAATGCGGTCGTCGCCGGCGAGTCGTACATATCGCTGTGTTTTGGAGACGCGTTTGCCGACCTCCACGGTAACTTTCTTGCCGTCTTTGTCTTCGATGGTGATGCGACCGAGGGGCGGTTTGAGTCCCGCATCGATTTCCGTGACGGCGCCGGGATCGCCGGGTTTGTAGCTTATCTGGTATTGGAGGTTGTTCACGTTTCGCCCGAAGCCTTCGGCTTCGTAGGATCGCACTTTCATGTTGATCGGCGCGGTCATGTGCCAGGAAGTGAGTCCGGTCGTCGAATCTTTATCCTTTTCGAAGACCAGTGTTTCATTTCCCTTACGGTGAATCTCGACGCGTACGACGTCGCCGGTCTTGGCGTCATCATCGAGCAGATGATGGGACGTCTGGTCGCCGGGACTCATCGGAAGCGCGGGTGTTGCGTCCGGTGAGGAAGAAACCTTGTCGCGGGAGACGAAGTATATGGCCGCCAGCGCTGCGCAGACAACCGCAAGGAGAATCGTGGTGTTGTTGTTCATGTGATTTCGCTACCTCCGCCGGACCCACCAGACGACGGCGCCGCAGAGCAATGCCATCGCAGGCCAAACGCCGATGGTCAGCGCCTGGACCATTTTGACGGTCGATTCCTTGGGGATTGCCAGAACGGCAGCGTCGATGGGTTGGCCAACGTTCATGAACTCGGTGTTATCGTTTAACCAGTGCAATGTATTGACAAACAGGCTGATGTTGCCGGGATTACGCGATCGGATGGCGAGTCCGTTGGGCGTCATGGCCAGTTCACGAGCGAAGGCGACCTGGTCGGTGGCGAAACCTCGCGATGAGACCACGGCGATTTTCGCATCCCCTTTCGTGGCGGTGACGGCCAATGTGAACGGACCTTCCAAGTCGTCGGGTTCTTTGACGAGGTAGTCGCGCACTTGCATTTGTTGCTTGTATTTTTCCAGTTTTTTCACGCCCCATAGCCCGTCGCGCTGCGGGGCGCTGACCAGCGCCACGCGGTCGACGCCTTCGGGAGCGGGATCAGTTAGGGTAAGCGGTGCGCAAAGCGGCAGGACGAGCTGCCTTGCCCGCGGGCTGTTGACGATCGGTTGATCGCCGAACGCAAAATCTCTGATGTTGAAAAATCCCTGTGTGACGACGTACTGCCCCGGTGCGCGGTTGATCGCTTGGAGCAGGAGTGCGTCGTGGTTGACCTCGATGCCCCAGGTTTTTCTGAGGTAGTCGGCGTACTCGTAGGCGGCGGGAAACGACCCAAACATCGGCGCCCATCCGGCGATAAACAGCGCCCGCCCTTTGTCGCCGAGAAGGTCAAGGATTTTTTTGCGATGAGAATCGCTGAAAGGCTGGGCCTGTTGCTGTTGGAACGGGCTTTGCTGCGACTCGGGTCGCAGAACGACAAAAATCGTGCGTGTAGGGGGCGGGTCGATTTCGGGCGGCGCATCCTGCGTCTTGAGGTCCCATTCTTTGACGAGGAAGTTGGCGTCTTCGAGTTGTTGGCGCATCACGCCATAGGGAGCGGGTGGTTGTCCCGGCATGAACCCGCCGTTGAGCAGGGGCGTTCCGCCGAATCGAACAAACACGACGGCGGTTTGATCCTTGTGGGTAGCGCGGAGAATCGCGGACGTCAGTTTTTCTTCTCCCTTAAAGGCGCGACGTTCAAAAGGTGCGCGCCCAGCCGACTGATCGACCGGTGGCCAAACCGAGGAGAAATCGACGATCGTGGCATCATCGCCGGTTTCCACCAGAAGCGCGTTGGAATTGGGCAGCATCTGGTTGAGTAGCTTGTCGATCGAGAGTGGCTCGAGCTTCTGGACTTTGGTGGTTTCGCCCTCGATTTCCCCCACAATCGAGACGAGCCGGCCATTGGCGCCTTGAAGGTATTCGATCTGTTTGGGTGGTAGCGTAACGCCTTGCGTAATGACGTCCTGTCCGAACTTGCCGATTCGTTTGAACAGGTCGCTGACCTGCGAATAGACGGTTTTCAGTTCGTTGACCGCGCTGGCGTATTCGGGCATGGCCAGCGCTACGAGCCCGTCGATCTTTTCCCGGCGTGCTTGCAGTTGCGACTCGAGTTGGCGCAGCGTGACTTCGATTTGTGCCAACGGGCTTGCCTTGGTGTTGTCGTTGATTCCGGCGGTGGTCGCGTCGGCAACCAGGGCCAGTTCGTTTTGCACGGCGGTGTCGATTTTCTCATCGAGATCGTCTTGGTATCGCTTGATACACTCGTCGTAGGCCTTGATTTCCGCCTGGAACTTGGGAATTTTTCGAAGTCGGTCGACGAGGGTTTGAAACTTTTGCTGGTCCTTAAGCGGGTTGACCCACTCGGCGCTGATCTTCGTGCGGTTGTTGGCTTCGTAAAGGTCGATGAGGTTTTGGATGGCCTGTCGATACCGCGATTGGTCTTTTTCTTCCAGGTCCGCCTCGAAATACAACGACGTAAGGCGAACATTGGTTTTCAAGTCGTTCAAGAGCTTCGTGGTTCCTTCGCTGAGACTGTTGACTCCGGCGGAGGTCATGTCGATTCGCTTGGGTCTTTGGAAGGCGAACCACTGGCAGATGGCGACGATGATGATGACGGAAAAGACCGAAACGAGGACACTTGCGCCGATGGTCATTCGGCGTTTGCCGGTGTATTCTCTAGCCTCGGGCGTCTGCGTTACTTCCATCGCTGCATCTCCAGCCGCTTTACGGTAAAGAACAAAAACATGGCGGTGGTTGTCAGGAAAAAGACAACGTGGTTGGTGTCGATCATTCCTTGTACGAAGTCCATAAAGTGAGTTCGTACGGAAAGCTGCTGCAAAACCGCCCGGGCTGTGCCGTCCACCTGTTGTGCAAGACCCTGCGAGGCGAAGGTCATCAAGGCCAGCAATGCGAAACTCGCCAAAACGGCAATGACCTGGTGCTTCGTGCAGGCGCTGAAGAACAGACCGGCTGCGATGTAAAGCCCGCCAAGAAAAAGAAGCCCGATGTAGTTGCAAATGAGCAAGGCCATGTCGAGGTTTCCGTACATCGAGAGAAGGATCGGATAGAGAAGCAGCGTTGCCAGGAGAATCAAGTAAAAGGCGAAGGCTCCGAAAAACTTACCGAGTACGATTTGTGTTTCGGAAACAGGCGCGGTCATGAGCGTTTCGATCGTTCCGGTCCGTAGTTCGTCGCTGATCAGTCGCATCGTGAGCATGGGTAGGACGAAGACGAGGATCAAAACCATCCAGAATTCAAGCATATAACGCAACGAAGCCTCGGCGTTGTTGGCGAAAGTTCCCAACCCGAAAGCCAGTCCCGAAGCGAACAGGTAAATCGCGATCACGGCATACGCGATGGGCGAGAGGAAGTAGGCGCCCAACTCCCGCCGCGCCATGGTACAAACGACTGCCATCTTTCTAATCTCCCATGCGAAACGCCGTCCATCGCCCACCGGGGATTATGGCTGCGCCCGTGTGGTTTGCTGCTGGGCAGTGACCTTAACAAAGAAATCCTCGAGCGATGCACCCTCGCGGTGCAGCTCACGCAGGGTCCAACCTTTTTGCGACGCGAGCTTGAACAGGTCTTCGCGAACGTCGCACCCGGGCTTTTCACTCACCGCAACGCGCATCCACCCGTTTTGCTGCGAGGCGGACTTTGAATCCGACTGCGATCCCGTTGCGGTAAGCGTGATCGATTCCACCCCGGCCACTTTTCGGGTCATTTCCTCGACGTCGGACCGGTCGCCTTTGACTTCGGCAACAATGTGTCCGTGCTCACTAAAGCGGTCGCGCAGTTCCTGGGGAGACCCGCTGGCAACGATTCGACCGGACGCAATGATGATCGTCTGGTCGCAGGTCTGCTCGACTTCGTGCAGGATGTGGGAGCTGAGCATGACCGTATGGCGGTCCCCAAGCTCCTTGATGAGGCTCCGCGTCTCGCGAATCTGCGTTGGGTCGAGTCCGATCGTCGGCTCATCAAGAATCAGCAGGTCGGGATCGTGGAGCATGGCGTCGGCAAGCCCGACGCGTTGTTTCATCCCCTTTGATAACTGACCGATCGGGCGATCAATAAAACTCCCCAACCAGCAACTCTCCGCCACGCGGCGAATACTGCTGATGCGTTCGTCGCGTGACATGCCGCGGAGCTTACCGCGAAAGTCGAGGTATTCCTTGGTTCGCATTTCAGGATACAGCGGGGTGGATTCGGGCAAGTACCCCACGCGGCGGCGCACTTCAAGCGACTGACGAAACACGTCGAATCCCGCCACGGTTGCAGTTCCGCCCGAAGCAGGGTGGTAACAACTGAGTATGCGAATCGTGGTCGTCTTGCCCGCACCGTTGGGACCGAGAAAGCCCAGCACCCCTCCCCGCTCGACCGTGAAAGAGATATTGTCCACGGCAAGGAGCGAGCCATACCGTTTGGTCAGGTTTTCAACGCGAACCATTGTTGTACGCCCTGTTGCCCTTTGGGTACTTCAAAAAAGCGTGCGGGACGCAGACGCCGCGTCCATCACTCGTGCCGTTGGAAAGTAACACCACTTGCTCGAGCTTGTCAAGAAATTTCGAGGCTTCAACAAGCGGTCGTTAAGAATCTGTTGCGCGGAGGTGATGCGTCTCGAAATCGCTCGACAAATATCAGACGTTCAAAGCCGGTCCACCCCGTCAAAAGTGTGTAAGAAAACACCCGTCAACCGCCGGTCGGCGTCGTTGTGGCGCTTGTGAACGTCGACCAATCGGTCTACCATGCCCCCATGCATTCCGTCGAGCAGATTGTCGTCATCGGATCGGGAAACTGGGGTCTCGCATTGGCCGGCGTATTTGCCGGACGCAAACCGGTTCGTGTTTGGACCATCGACGCGGAAACGGCACAAACGCTCAACAGCAATCGTGATCAACCCGGGGAATTCTTTACGTTTTGCATCGCCGACGAGATCGTGATCGAGCAGAAGTACGCAAGCGACGTGGACGTGCGCGCAACGTTGTTTGTGCTGGCGGTTCCCTCCGGTCAGGTGCGGTGCGCCGCTCGCGAACTTGCCGCCCACGCCGACCATCCGCTGATCGTCTCTGTATCAAAAGGGTTTGACGCGAAAAAGCAGTGCACGATGAGCGAAGTCATCAGGAATGAAATCCCCGGCGCCCACGTCATCGTTTTGACCGGACCGACCATTGCCAACGAAGTAGCCCTCGGGTTGCCGACGCGGGCGGTTCTCGCCTGTGATGACCTGATGCACCTGGCGCTTGTCCGCGATGCGCTTCGCAACGATGTGATCTCCTTCGAGGTGAGTCGCAATCCGACTCATCATGAGACATGCGCGGCGCTGAAGGGTCTGGTCGCAATTGCAGCCGGAATCGCCGACGGACTAAAACTCGGCGCCAACGCACAGGGAGTGATTATGACCGAAGGGTTGCGAGAGCTTTCGGTCGTGGCTTCGTTTTTCGGGATTCCAGAAGAGGTGGCCTACGGCATCTCCGGGGCGGGTGATCTCATTACGACCTGTCTGAGTACGGACAGTCGCAATCGGCGACTCGGAACGATTCTCGCGCAGGGAAGATCGTTGCAGGAAGCGTTGGACGAGGTGCGCATGACCGTCGAGGGCGTCGCCATGTCGCAAACAATCGAAACACTCTGGTCGCTGGACGTTTCCATCCCGCTGTTCCATTCGGTCAACGCGATTCTTGGGGGCCAGGTACGGGACGTTCGCACGGAGTTGTGCGAACTCATTTCGCGCTTATGAGGAAGGCATGAAAGCCGTCATCCTGGCAGCGGGAATGGGGCGCCGGTTGACCCCGATGCAATGGGATAAGCCTAAAACTCTCCTGGCAATCGGTGGAACCACTCTTTTGGGAAACATTTTGGACTCCTTGATTAACCGAGGTGTCAAAGAGGCGGTCATCGTCGTTGGCTATCAGGGCGAGCTTGTCGCCCAAGAAGCGAAACGCCACGATATCGAATGCGCATTTGTCGAAAACGTCGATTTTGCCTCAACCAATACCATCTACTCTCTGTTTTTGGCCCGCGAGCATCTGTCGAACGGGTTTCTTTATTTCAATGCCGACGTCTGGTTTGATCCGCGCGTCCTTGATCTTTTGATGGGTGGTTCGGCGGATCGACTTGCGGTGGTCGGTTGCTCCCCCGATGTGAAGGACAGGAAAGGTACGATCGCACGGTTGGATGGCGAGATCGCCGCGGACTCCGTGCTTGTTGTTGACGAAAGGCGTTGTGGAAACGAGGAGGTCAAGGTCATCGTGGACGGGGCTAGTCTGGTTACGCGGATTGGAAAAGACCTTAATCCTCAGGACTGCGCGGGGGAGTTCATCGGGATCGCGCGTTTTAATCCGTCGATATGTTCCGATCTTGTCGGGTCACTGACGCGTTACTGCAAGGTTGAACCGGGACACGGAGGCGAAGTTCCTGGTCCCCATTCCCGGGGTCCATCGCAGCGCGACGGTTTGCCCACTCGCCGAATCCCGAAAGAAGAGTCGCGTTGGACATTGGGGCGGGGTCGCCACCTTTTTTTTGAAGCAGCTTTGGATGACATTCTCAGCGGGCACATTGTAAGGACCGCAGCTTTGGGGAAACTCCGTGCGGTAGAGATTGACACGCCGGAGGATTACGCCCGCGCCCGGGGGCACTGCCACGGTTCGGCGTGAGGAGCCGGGTCGACGACCTGACCGAGCGACCATGAACTGTGTGCCCGATGTCGCCGAATCGTGCGTAGGCATGTCCGATAATGGGTCGCCGACGAATCGAGGGGCAGGTCGGGAGTGAATGAGCGGTGAGGTAACAGATTTGTATACATGGCTGTCTTGCAAAGACGTATACGATGGTGTATACTTACCGGGTCGCAGGTGTACGGAGCACGAGCGAAGAAGGCTCCTGGATATGGAGGTGCGGTAGGTGGCGGGAACGAAAAAACCGGGCAACAGTGCGATGCTTCGTGTGACGGTGCAGACGCGTGATATGCTTAGCGTGATTGCGGCGGAGAAGGGCAGCTCAATGCAGGGGGTTGCCGAGGAGGCGGTTGAAGCTTACCGCCGGCAGATGATTCTCGATCAGACCAGCGCGGCCTATGATCGCCTGTGCGACGACCCGGAAGCGGCGGCGGCGTTGGAAGCGGAGGAACGTGATTGGGATGCGACCCTCTGCGACGGGCTGGAGGATGAGTAATCGTGGCCTTGCCTTCCAGAGGTGAGGTGTGGTTCGCTGATCTGGGGCAAAACCCCGGCCTGGAGCAAGGCAAGCGTCGTCCTACCCTGGTCGTGTCGGTCGACCGTTTCAATCACGCCCGCATCGGGTTGGTCGTCATCGTTCCGATCACCACCACGATACGTAACATCCCGATGCACATCGAGGCGTTTCCGCCTGACGGGGGGCTAAAGCACCATAGCTGCATTCAATGCGACCAACCGCGGTGCGTGTCGCGCAAGCGTCTTGTGGATCGTATCGGTTGTGTCTGCCGGGAAACCATGGAACAGGTCGAAGACCGCCTGCGTATTCTCTTGGACTTGTAAGTTCTTGCAGGCGGGGCTGCGACCTTTTCGTGGGCGGGGGGGTTCAGCTCGTTGAAAAACGGTCGCCTACGCGCGTGGCGCCGGCATTCATGCCGGCGGGAATACAGAGGAGCCCGCGCGGACAGAAGTCCGCGGTTCGCGGCGATTGACCGCGGGCATGGCTTGACGCCCGGGGTTTCGTCATGCCAAAGCGGCGATGGGGCGAATGTGATTGGTAAGTGACTCGATCGTGACGGGCTTGGAAAGGTCGAGCGTTAAAAACATTCCGTGGTTGTGTTCGCTGGCGAGGATGATCTGGCGGTCGTACATCACTTCGTAGCCCGACTCCTGTGGTTGGTGACCACAGATAAAAAAGTCGACGTCCAGCACTTCGCACATCGTTTGTAATGCGGATTCGGACTGGTGCCTTCCCCAAACCAGAGCGTGCGCGGAGCTGGTTGGCTGGAAGTCCTCCTTCGTCAGTGCCCGCGAAAGGACGGTTTCGTCGAACCCGGCGACTTCGCGCGGGGCAGGGAGTGAATGGGAAAGAAACACGCGGTTGGGCGTGCGTCCGGCGAGCGGATAGGTTTGGATAAACTCGCGAATGGCTTTGTTGACCTCGTCACCACGCTTGCCATAGGCATCACGGACGGCGTCTTCGAATGCGCGGGTCACGATGCGGCCATTCTTACTGATTTCATGGCCGGTGATTTGAGCGAGTTCATGGTTGCTCAGAAGAAAATGCACCTGGTCGGGGAAATCGCATTTCCAGCGAGCCGCGTCGAGCAGCAGCTTGTGTGAGTTGTCCGAATCGGAGAAAGACGCGACTTCTTCGTGGATGATCTCGTGAAGGATGATGTGGCGCGGGCCGAATTGTTCAAGATCGCAGTAACGCTGAAGTTTTTCAAAGTTGCGGCGATGACCGTGGAGATCACCGGTCATGACGAGTTGACCGTAATTGGGAAACTCCAGCAGAGACCCGTGAAGAAGAGAATCCTCGCGGTTCAAAGCTGCCGCCTGGCGGAAGATGTCGATGGCCTGGTCACAGTCGATCATATTTTTCCCGGTCGTGATAGCTGCAGTTAGCACGTCCGCGCTGTCATGTCCGCGACTTGGATGGGGTGCGCCCGGACCGCCGGACGTATCGCCGGGCCTGGGTTTCAAGCGAGCGGCTCCTTCGAGGATGCTTGCCCGCCGCCATTTTCCTGAGAACTCGATGGCTGCTTGCTGGACCCTTCAATCTGTTTGTTCCAGTGTTTTTGCACGGCCAGCAGTCTTGACGTCAGTTGTTTCATGTTCTGGGGGCGTTCCGTCGGGTTTTGTCGACAGCACTCCATCACAAGTGTCGAGAGCGCAAGGGGGATTTTATCATTGAGTTCGATCGGGGCCAGTGGTTTTTCCGCGCTGGTCAGATTGACGGTTCCACGTTCTGCGGCTCCGCGAATGGCTGTTGGGTACTTCTCGGAGGTCAGCACCCAGTACATCGTGGCGCCCAGGTTGAAGACATCGGTTCGTCGATCAAGTTGGAGTCGGCGGACCTGTTCGGGGGCGATGTAATCGGGTGTTCCTTGGACACGCTGTTTTTTGTGATTCATTGCGCAGGTTTGTCCGAAGTCGATGATTTTCACGACGCCGCCCCGTGCGATCATGATGTTCGAGGGTTTGATGTCGGCATGGACGAATCCCGCCTCGTGCATGGCGTCTAGTCCGGCGGCAATTTTTTGGAAAAGAATCAAAAAGGTGTTGAGGCGATTGGGGCGAGCCGTTTCCAGGGGAAGTCCGTCGACATATTCCATCGCAACGTACACCTCCCTGGTTTTGAACAGTTTCTTGACGTGATGGATTTCGTAGCTTTTTCGTAGGGCGGGGTTGTCCAGCGCGTGGCTTACGGCGTATTCCGCCTCGACCTGCTCGATGAATCTGTCATCTTCGGCGACGTTTCGTCGGACGTGCTTTACGGCGCAGACCTTCCCCGTCAGAAGATCCGTGGACAGGTAGATGATTGATCCGGCACCTGTTCCGATCTGCTCGCCGAGACGGTATCTGTTCAGGAAGTTTGCCAAGGTCTTTGTTCTGTTGGTCTCAAGTCGTTGTCATCAATTCGCGGTCGTTTTCTGTTCATCGTAGAGTCTATACTTGGAAACACGGCTCCCGAACGCTCAGGAGAACGAACCCCTCCGGGGTCTGCCAGAGAGTAGCAACGTTTGCGCGAATGACAAAGACCCTCCGGGTTTTTTCGGTGCCCACATCATTGGCGGACGAGCGATGATCGGTTGACCAGCACGATCTCTGGATGTTCCGATAGAACCGCGATTCATGCTCATTGCAGTCCACACCTATTGGGACCCCGCCGGGGTCGATCAGGCGTATCCGTCGAGTTTGTGCGTCTTGCGGCGTCGGGATTGATCGGCGTACCGGGTCGCGGCGGGAAGGAGCCGTAGAAAATGGCCTCGCCACGCGGACGGATTACCCTCCGTGTCAGAGAGGTAGGTCCGCAGGAGTCGTGCAAAATCGCTACGCGTCAAGCTCGGGTTGTCGAGCAAGCTGGCAGCGAGTCGCAGAAGCGGTTTCCACCGCCTGGTTGCGCCTCGGACACCTCTTTCAAGCCCGTCCAAATCGACAAGTGTTGTACGAAGCGTTTTACCCGGGCTTTGCCACCCGGCGATCAGGATGTTGGAAGCTTTGAGGTCTCGGTGGTACAGGTTGTTTCGGTAGAGGCGGGCAAAAAGCTCGCCGGTGGCAGCGATGAGCGCGTCCTTGTTTTTTCGAAGGCGACGTGATTGAAGTCGAGGTAAGTCGACCAGCGCAATGCGGTCCAGGTCGACCAGATCGGGGATGTATTCCGTCACAAGCCAGTCGGCGCGTGCCTGCGAGTGGGTGATCATCGCCAGGGGCAAGGGCGTGGCGATTCCCAGGCTGCGCAACAAAAAGCCGCGATCAAAGTTCTTTCGGGCTCGCGGGGCGCGGAGTGAATCCAAGAGACCTCTGAGAACGCGTTGCCTCGCGGTTTTCTTGCAGACCACCTCGTAAGAGGCGGGGGCCTGACCGGCCTTCCAGGTGAGCGTCGCACGGAAGACTTCGTTTTCGCCGGAATACTTGAGCAGCTCATACCCTGCCAGCCCGGAAGGATCATTGACGATTGACGCAAGAAGTTCGGACCAGGTGGGTTGATCCGGAAAAGGCCGGTCGCAGTCCGTCGAATTGTCGAACCCGGTTACGGCAACCCCATGGGGTCCACCGGCGATCGTTACGCGGCAGGTTGTGGGTCGTGCGGGGTGCATCGCGCCTCATCGTTTCGTCGTCGTGCGGCCTGCGAGTCAAAAGGATTTTGTCGGTTTGGCCCGTTCGAACAGCGTCCTGAAATCAATGTTATCGGCCAACGTCTTTCGCTTGCGGATGTATTGATTGACAACAGTCGTGCGAATCGCGTCACGAAGACGTTGATCCGAAATGCTGGCGGCGAGCGTGGCAAGATCGCAAGCGCACTGACGCTCATCGATTCTTCCAACCTTGGCCCATTCAACGTCGATCAAGCGAAAGGTCGGCGATGCGAGGGTTCCGCCGACGAAAATGTGTCGTTCCGAGAAATCGACATGGCAGAATCCCGCGTCGTGGAGCCTGGCAGCCAGTTCCCCGACGGCCCAGAGCAGGTTTTTCGCGTTGTCATGATCGACCCGCCACGCGGTCTCGAGCGGTCTTTCGCCGGGCATTTCGCGCATGAGAAAGAACATGCGGGTCGAAAAGAGTCCCGCACCCCCCAGACCTTGACGCACGACGTTCGGTCCTCGAAAACCGTGATTGCAGAGCCAGTCGATCATTTTGAGTTCGTGCATCCCGCGGGCGACGTTACGCTTGAGCGGTTGGCGGCGGTCGAACCAGAAACGTTTGAGGAAGTGTCGTTGACCCTCAACCGTCACGGCCACCACGCTTCGACCCCGATGGGTGCGCATGTCCTCCCCTTTGATCGAGAAAACTGCGTCGATCGCGTCGAAGTCGCTGAGGGAAAGGTCCATGGTGTCGGCGGTCAATGTCGTCATTGGTTTCGAAAGAGGGTAGGGGACATTGGCGGTTCTTGCAACGCGGCGACGCTCGACTGGACACAAGTCCGTCATCACACAGCGAGCCGCGGACTTTGGTCCGCGCGGGTCCGTGCTGAGAGTAGGCGTTTGGGAACTTCGAGATACGAAATACAACAGCGAAAAATGCCCTGGCAGGTGAAAAACATCGGCCCGTCTCCCGGTGCATGTGTCACGTAGCTACTGATACTCGGCCCGTTGTTGCCAGGCGAGGTCGACTTCCGCCAGTTCGCGCGTTAATTCCTCGACATCCTCTTTCAACTCGGCCAGTAGGCCGGGGTTTTTGCATATTTCCGGGTCGCCGAATTTTTCCTGAAGAGCGGCCAACTTGATTTCTCGTTGCAAGACCATTTCCTCCAGTTGCTCGATCGAAAGGGTGTCATAGGGGGAAGGTTTGGCGCGCTTCGCGTCAGTATTCGGTTGTTTCGCCTTTTTCTTTTTGGGTGGTGCGTTCACGGCGGACCTGTCGGTTGATTCGATGGCACGAACGTAGTCGGTGTATCCGCCGCGGTAGATCGCGTGTCCTTCGGGGCGAACCACAAGCAGTCGTTGCGCGATCTGATCGAGAAAATAGCGGTCGTGGCTGACTGCGATGATGGAACCTGTGAACGAAAGCAGCGCTTCTTCGAGTCGTTCGCGGGAAACAATATCGAGGTGGTTGGTCGGTTCGTCGAGGATGAGAATGTCCGGATTGCCGAGGATCAGCTTGGCGAGTCGGATTCGTGACTGCTCGCCGCCGGAGAGGGCTCGCATCGGTTTGAATACATCGTCACCACGAAAAAGGAAAGTGGCGAGGACATTGCGCGCTCGTTGTTCGGTGAGTTCGGGGCAGCATTCACGGAGTTCGTCGAGTACGATCCGGTCCGGGTCGTCCGGTTGTTCATTTTGGGCGTAATACCCAATGGCCAGCTTGGGGGCGAAGTGAAACTCTCCCGCGAGGAGCTCGATTTCGCCCCGCAAAGATCGAAGTAGCGTGGTTTTTCCCGTCCCGTTGGGACCGGTGATAGCGAAGCGCTCGGAGGGGGCGAGTTGAAAGGTCAAACCGCTTGCCAGTGCGGTCTCGCCGTATCCGATGGTTAGTTCATCGCAGCGCAAAACCGTTGATTCCGCCGTTTGTGCCTGACGAAAACGGATGGCTGCGGATCGATCGGTCGTCGCTTGCCTGGTGACAAACTCGCCGGCGGCAAGTCGTCGTTCAAGTCGGGTGCGGCGACCCTGGGCTTCCTTGGTTCGTTGACCTGAGATGTGCTTGGCGATGAACGCGCGTTCTTTTTGGAGAAAAGCGCGATCCTTTTCAAACTCTCGACGTTGCGTTAATCGCATTCGCTGTTTGGTCTCGGCGTAGCGCGTGTAATTTCCGCTGTAGCTTGTCGCCCGACCTCTCTCGATCTCGATCATGCGATGGCATAGTCGATCCAGGAGATAGCGATCATGAGAGATGATCACCACCGGACCGTCGTGTCGGGTTAGGTACTTTTCCAGCCAGCGAGTGGCGTCGATGTACAGGTGGTTGGTCGGTTCGTCGAGTAGAAGCAACGACTTGTCTTCGAGCAACAGGCGAGCGAGCGAAGCCCGGCATCGCTGACCCCCGGAAAGCTGCGACATGGGTTTGTTGTGGTCCGACTCGCCAAATCCCAACCCACCGAGGATTTCCTTGAGACGCATTTCAAAACGATGACCGCCGGCGGTAACGAACCTGGCATGAAGACGATCGTAGGACCTCATCCACTCGTGAACGGCCGGGTCTTCATGGGCGCCGGCGATACGGTCAGCCAGAGACCGTAGTTTCGTCTCCATGGCAAGCAGCTCGTCAAACGCCCGCCCGACAACTTCAAGGAGGGTGCGGTCGGTTGGGGCGTCGTGTTCCTGCGGAAGATAGCCCACTTCGATTCCCTTCGAGACGGTGATCGTTCCGGTGTCCGGTGTCATTTCACCGGCCAGGATACGAAAAAGAGTTGTCTTTCCCGCGCCGTTGACGCCGATCAGCCCGACGCGTTCGCGCGGAGCGATCTCCATGGAAACCCCACCAAGGACGATCTGCCCGCCGAATTGCTTGGTCACGTTTTGTATATGGACAACAGCCATGGTCGCATGATAGGAGATGTTGCCCCGGCCCCCAAACGCAACGCGAATGTTGAGGATTCGCGACGGTTTTGTTTTTGTGCCGACGACCTGAAGGCCGAGGCAACGCTAAAGGTCCGTTGAAAAACGACCGCCCACACGCGCGGTGCCGGCATCCTGCCGGTGATAAGCCCATTGTGGCACCGACATCTTGCCGGTGAAAACATCGGTGGAAAACCGTTGCCACAGTTTTTCAAAAGACCCCTAAAGCGGCTCACTACGCGTGAGAATAAGTTTTGCTTCAACGGTCACACCGCCTGTGCCATGCGCGGCGCAGGTGCCACGCTAATCGGTTGTGTCACGCCGTGCACAGGCGTCACGCCGATCGACAGCGCCACGGTGAGGGCTATCTCATGCCGAGCGCAGGCACTGTTGCGACCGGACGCGATGACCACCCCCGTTCGCTTCCGCCATCCCATGTCGAGTGCAGGCGCTGTTGCGACAGGTTGTGTCATGCTGAGCGCAGCGAAGCATCTCGCCCTTATTATGTCCGACCTGTCTCGCTTCAACCTGTGGTGCTGAGCATGGCGAAGTACCTCAGTCTTGCGCTTTCGATTTGTCGCGCCATAGGCGTTCTTCAATCCCCGGCGAAGCATCCCGGCGGACCGGGTCGTGGAGATTTTTTCGCCCCCCTGCGACGGGCTCGGAATGACAGCGGTCGCGCCGCAAACCGATATCGCCGATATGTCGTAGCCCCGGTTTAACCAACGCTTGCAAGTCGGGTTTGGGTGGATATATTGCCGGTCTGGCGGGGCGATTAGCTCAGTTGGCCAGAGCGCCTGCTCGACACGCAGGAGGTCACAGGTTCAAGTCCTGTATCGCCCAATCGTGTAATCTACGCTGAATCCCGACGTTAGGGATACCCGCCAACGTGGCGGAGCGGCTGTAACCAGAGTCGGAAACGGATAGTACTACCCGTTTCATGGTTTGGAGGCCGCTAACGTGAGCAAGAAAAAGTCGCCCCGTACCCCATCGTTTCGTCACCACAAAGCAACCGGTCAAGGATATGTCGAGCTGGTCGGCAAGCGTATCTATCTCGGTCGATACGACCGGGCTGAGACGCGAGAAAAGTATCACCGCCTACTTGCTGAATGGATTGCCAATGGGCGCCAGCTCGCCGCAGACCCGGACGAAATCACCGTCTCAGAGCTTCTTGCGCGGTTCTGGGTACACGCCCAAACTCACTACCGAAATATAAACGGCGAGCCAACAAGCGAGTTGGACTCGTTCAAGTGGGCAATGCACCGAGTACGTGAGCTCTATGGTAAGACGAGCGCTGCCCGATTTAGCCCGCGCAGCCTAAAAGCCGTTCGCCAGTCGATGATTGACGCGGGTTGGTGCCGAACCAATATCAATCGTATGACTGGACGGGTCAAGCATATCTTCCGATGGGGTGTCGAAAATGAGCTGGTTGCTCCATCGGTTTATCACGGACTGCAAGCAGTGACCGGATTGAAACGCGGACGAACGGATGCGCGCGAGAGCGAACCGGTCCGAGTGGTCCTCGATGAACATATCGAAGCTGTGCGCGAACATGTTTCAAGACAGGTGTGGGCGTTAATTCGGCTCCAGCTCCTGACGGCAGCGCGAGCAGGAGAGTTGGTCGTGGTCCGCGCCGTGGATATCGACACGCGAGGCAAGGTTTGGACGTACAAACCGCCGACACACAAGACTGCGCATCACGGCATCGACCGCAAGGTTTTCATAGGCCCGGAAGCCCAGCGCGTACTTGCGCCTTTCATGGCGAATCGAGCCGTAGACTGTTATTTGTTCAGCCCCCGCGAGGCAGAGACAGAGCGCCATTCAGCGGCACCGACCCATCGCCGCAAGAGCCAAAAGCCCAACGCCAAGAAGACCGACCGCGTTGTCGGCGAGCGTTACACGACGGCGAGCTACCGGCGGGCAATTGAGCGCGCTTGTCGAGCTGCCAAGGTTCCCGTCTGGACGCCGCATCGACTGCGACACAATGCCGCAACGGCGATCCGGCGGGAGCATGGGGTCGAAGCTGCCCAGCTCCTACTCGGGCACGCACGGGTCGGTACGACACAGATTTACGCCGAAGTGAACACCGCCAAGGCAGAAGCTATTGCTTTGAAGGTCGGCTGATATACTTACATACGGGTTCCGACCGATCATCGGACGAGCGATCGGGTGCGGTGCGTGGGTTTCTACCTTTCAGCGCATCACGCCCGATCGGCCCGCTCTCCTGAAAGGTAGATTATGGCCAAGCAATTCAATGTTTCCGACATACTCGTCAAGCTTTTTGTCCTCAACGAGAGACTTAAGAGAGAATTTGACAGCAAGCTGTGGGCAACGGCTGCTAAAATCGCTGAGAAGCGTGCGACGGGTGATTGTGCTCGCAAGCTAAAGAAACTAAATCCTAAGGGGAAACTCACATTTTATGACATCTCTCACCTGGGCGCAGAGACCTCTCTTTTTGTCATAAAGCATG
>Ga0114931_10001715_pt1 | contig 27861 bp, 24 predicted proteins | sample 2SBtaG_FD_89579 | JGI IMG/M metagenome (GOLD analysis project Ga0114931, IMG submission 89579) | Deep subsurface microbial communities from Kolumbo volcano to uncover new lineages of life (NeLLi) - 2SBTROV14_V59a metaG | ecosystem: Environmental > Aquatic > Marine > Volcanic | place: Kolumbo... | reverse complement strand
TTAACTGGCAGTCAAGCAAAAAATAACAAGGAAGAAGCTTTGACCAAAATTAAAGCCTTAAAGCTTATCAACAGTGAAGCTGCCAATCTGGTTATCGGTACCCATAGCCTAATCCAAGAAAAAATCAATTTTCCCAGGCTTGGTCTTGCCATAATAGATGAGCAGCACCGTTTCGGTGTCAGACAGAGACAAGCTCTGACTCGCGGAACTACGCGAAATAATACGTCGACTAACACGGAAAGAAAAAGCCAACATACGACTGCGCTAAGTCAGCGTCAGTCAGCGGAAGTACAGCCGCATTTCTTGTCAATGACTGCCACGCCTATGCCTAGATCTTTGGCTCTGACAGTGTATGGTGACCTTGATTTGTCAATCATAGATCAAATGCCGCCTGGAAGAAAGCCTATTGCCACTAAACTTATCCCACCAGAGAAACGCGGCCAGTATTATAAATTTATCCAAGAAGAAGTAAACCAGGGACGCCAAGTATTTGTAATCTGTCCTTTAATCGACCCATCTGATAAGCTTGGTAAAAAAGCAGCCACTGAAGAATACGAGAAGCTTAAACGAAAAATTTTTCCAGATCTAAAAATTGGCCTAGTTCATGGCCGGCTAAAACCCAAAGACAAAGACTTGCAAATGCAAAAATTTTATAACCAAGAATATGACATCCTGGTAGCCACTCCTATCATAGAGGTTGGCATAGATATACCCAATGCAACGGTAATGATGGTAGAATCTGCCGAGCGTTTTGGCCTGGCTAGTTTGCACCAATTCCGCGGCCGCGTGGGCAGAGGCAAGCACCAGTCGTATTGTTTTTTATTCAGCGAATCAAGCTCGCCTAGCTCATTAAGCCGCCTGCAAGCCTTGGTTGATTCACAAGATGGCTTTGCCCTAGCTGAGGCAGATCTGGAGTTTCGCGGCCCTGGTGAAGTTTATGGCGTCAGGCAGCACGGCTTTGATGATGTGCTCAAAATCGCTAGATTAACAGACTATGTCATCATCCAAGAAACTCAAGCCTCAGTCTCTGCTCTGCTAAACACTGACCCTAACTTAGCCAAATTCCCTAAAATCAAAGCTAAACTAGACCAGTTTGAAGCTAATATTCATTTAGAGTAATTTACATTGCAATTTAAACTTGACAAAATTTAAATATTAATTTATCTTTCATATTAAAGAGGAAACGATCCAGGGATAATCAATCATCCTCCGACTGGATTCGGCCTCAGCCGAGGCCGGACCGGTGCGTCTGAGTTTCTGCTCTCTGTGGTGGAGGCAAGCTCATTCGTGAAATCCAAGCCTCGGCTAAAATTTCAAATATAAATAATATAGTCCTTTAAAACTTTAATAACTCAAGGAGGTGATATAGATAAAAAATAATATTAATCCACCACATTTTATCCACCACAAATTCGGAGGAACTTATGAACGAAGGAGAATTAGCGACATTTAAAAAAATACTATTAAAAAAGAAAGGGCAGCTTCTCGAAGACCTAAATGGCAGCAACGGTCATTTAACTACTTTAAGAGAAGACAATGGTCATAACGACTACTCTTATCACATGGCTGATGTTGGGACTGACAACATGGAACGGGAAAAAACATTTTTCTTCGCCACACGTGAAGGTAAATACCTGTCTGAAATCGAAGAGGCCTTAAAGCGAATCGAGGACGGTATTTTTGGTTTCTGTATTAACTGTTCCAATCCTATCCCCCCGGAAAGGCTGGTGGCAGTACCAACTGCTACCCGCTGTGTACCATGCAAAGAAGAAAAAAAGAATGGTAGCCATGATTATAATGGCAAAAAAGAAAGGAGTTACGTAAAACCAAATTGATCATCCCGCCCCCGTTGTAAAAACCCTCCAAATTTATACAAAAAAGCAAGGATGCTTTATCAAATCCTTGCTTATTTTTTTACTTAAATTAAATTGACTATTCTTTCTCGGGAAAAATCTGATTGCCATCTTCATCATATAAAAAAATAGCCTTGGTAGGGCAGGCTTGGGCTGCTAGCAGTATTTCTTCGTCAGTATGGGCTTTCATGTCAGTAACTATAGCAATATTCTCATCATCTAAGTCAAAAGTTTTAGGAGCGACTGCTAGACACGAGGCCGCGCCAATACAAATATCGCGTTTGATCACTACTTTGGCAATTTTTCTTTTTTTACCAGCAACATTACTGTTTTTCATGTAAAAAATTTCTAATTTCTAATTCATCTAATTACCCAACCTAGTTAAATAACCAAACACCAAGAAACAAACATCAAATAAACTGCAATACCCAATAATCAAAATAACTTGTTGTTTTAATGTTTGGTTATTAGTCATTGAATATTTTCTGGTTATTGTTTCTTGATTATTGTTTATTTGATAAAGTGTTATTTTCTTTTCCAGAATCAACAATAGAATATCTTTTGACAATCTCATTAATACGAAATAACATCTCTTGTATTTCTTCCTCACTCAGAGCGTGAATAGCCGCTCCTTGCTCTATAGTATCAAAGGCATTAGCAAAACAACCAGCACAATGCAAGCCATACTCCAGCATAATCTCAGCTGTCTTAGGGTATCTTCCCACAACTTCTCCAAGGTTTGATTCTTTGGTTACTTTCTGCATAAAATTCTTAGCCACTTCTTAGCTAAAGACTGATCTGCCTCTAGTATGAAGTGGAGTCTAACAGGAATAAATTCCCTAGAAATTATTTTTTAACTTTCTTAATGCACTAACTGGAAGCATCAGACACTTAATTCTGCCAGGGGCAACGCTTGCCCCGATAAATTCTGACATTTTTTCTTCTGTGATAAATTTCAAATCACTAACTGGCTTACCCTTTAAGTACTCTGACAGTAATGATGCAGCAGCAGTCGAGATAGCACAACCATCACCAGTAAAGCTAATTTCCTCTATTATTTTTTTGTTTTTTTGTTTTTTTATTTTTAAGTACCAAGTTTGATGATCTCCACATAGCGCGTTGTCTATCTCTAAAATCTGATCAGCCTCTCGTAACTTCCCAAAATTTAACGGATTTTTATAATGTTCTAAAATTTCTTCGCGATATAAATCAGACATATTATTTAAATTTCTTGATTATTCCTTCCAGTCCTGCAATAAGTCTGTCCACATCATCCTTAGTGTTATATAAATAAAAACTAGCTCTAGCTGTGGCTGGGACCTTTAAAACTTCCGAATGAAGCGGCTGTGTACAGTGATGACCTGCTCTTATTGCTATATTTTCTTCATCAAACATAGATGCTATGTCATGAGCATGTATTCCGTCCAAGGTAAAAGCAAAAACAGCCAGCCTGTCTTTCATTTCTTTTGGTCCGTATAAAGTAAGATTTTTGATGCCTTGTAACTTCTCTAAGGCATAACTGCCTAACTCTTGCTCATACTTACTTATTTTATCAAAACCTATCTTACTAAGATAATTTATGGCATAGCCCAGGCCCACGGCTCCAGCTATATTGGGTGTACCTGCTTCAAACTTCCAAGGCAACTCATGCCATTCTGATTTATCAAAGGAAACTTTGGATATCATTTCTCCACCGCCCAGAAACGGGTTCATGTTACTTAACAACTCTTCTTTTGCGTACAGTACTCCAATCCCAGTGGGTCCCAGCATTTTATGTCCAGAAAAAACGTAAAAATCAACATCCAAATCTATCACATCAACACTCTGATGCACAGCAGCTTGCGCTCCGTCTACTAGCACTTTTGCTCCTTTGTTATGAGCTAGTTTTATAATTTCTTTTATCGGGTTAATGGTTCCTAAGGTGTTTGAGGCATGAGCTATAGCTACTAAGTCCGGCTTGAACTCATCAAGTTTTAGTTTATAATTTTCAATATCCAGCCTAAAATCTTCAGTCAAGCCAATTACTTCTATCTTGTTGTCTTTGGCTAATTGCCAAGGCACGATATTTGAATGGTGCTCCATAACAGAGATTAAAATTTTTTTATTTTCAATCTTATAGCTACTAGCCACTAAATTAATTGCTTCAGTTGCGTTGCGGGTAAAGACTATTTCTCTGGTGCTTTTAGTATTTATAAATTCTAGCACTCTTTCACGAGCCCCTTCATAAGCAGCTGTCGACCTAGCTGCTAGTTTATAAATACCGCGATGTACATTGGCATTATAAGAATTATAAAAATCTGCCACAGCATCTATAACTACTTGGGGTTTTTGTGAGGTAGCTGCCGAGTCTAGATATACAAGTTCTGGGTATATCTTAAATATAGGAAAATCTTTTTTTATGTCTAAATTATTCATAATGCTATTAGGACTGTCTCTGATTCTACCAGAAATCGTCATTTTTGGCAAGAATTGACTATATTTGACATATTGGCAGGGTTTTGGTAACTTATAAAAGATATACGAAATAAATAAATTTTTTTTATTATGGAACAATACGAATTATTATACATAATCCCAACCAAACTCGAGGAAGCAGACAAAAAAAACCTTATGGATTTAGTTGATCGTGTTATCACCCAAAACAAAGGTGTTATCAAAGATCATAATGTCTGGCTTACTCGCAAGCTATCTTATCCTATCAACCACATCCGTCAGGGTGTTTTTATACTAGCGCATGTAAGCTTGCCTGCTGAAGTTATAGATAAAGTCAGAAAAGAATTAGAAATAGAAGAAAACATACTTAGATATTTATTTACCAAAGTTGTTGAGTCAAAAGTATCTCCTCATGCCAGGCCGCAGCGAGCGCCGAAAATCTTGCCACTAGAGGCTACACTTGCTAAAGAAACCCCAGAGCCTGTAGCTGTTAGCGCTCCGGCTGAACCGGCTGAAAAAGTTTCTCTTGAAGAGCTTGATAAAAAACTAGAAGAATTGCTCAATGAAGAATCAAACGCTCAATAATCTAACAATTTACTTAGCTTAATATATGAATCTCAATAAAGCTTTTATCATCGGTCGTTTAACTCGTGATCCAGAAATTAAAACCACACCCAATGGCCACAACGTAGCCACGTTTTCTCTAGCCACTAACAGATTTTGGAACAACCAGCAAGGCCAGCGGCAAGAATCCACAGAATATCACAATATTGTTGCCTGGGGGAAGTTAGCTGATATTGCTGGGCAGTATTTGAAAAAAGGCGGCCTGCTTATGATTGAAGGAAGACTGCAAACCAGAAACTGGGAAGGCCAAGATGGGGTCAAGCGCTATCGTACAGAGATCGTAGCTGAAAGCATGCAAATGGGGCCAAGAGCTGGGGCTGGCAGCGGATCAGGCAGCACAGCAACCTCACCGCCTGCTGAAGAAAACATACCGACCATTCAGCAAGATGAACCGATATTAAACAAAGATTCAGGCAACAAAACCGCTCAATCAGATGTTGACGTTGAAAACATTCCCTTTTAACTTATAAATATGCAACAAACTAATACCAAAGAAAAACACTGCTTCTACTGTACCAATAACTTTCCAGTAGACTATAAAAATACTCAAAATCTACAGCGTTTTACTTCATCATATCATAAAATAGTGCCTAAGCGCCGTTCTGGCTTGTGTGCTAAGCACCAGCGCCAAGTAGCCAGGGCTGTCAAACGAGCTCGCATAGCCGCACTTCTGCCATTCGTGCGTAAATAACAAATCACAAGCACCAAACCTGCCGGCCGCAGGCAGGTAACAAACAATTAGCAAATTCAAATGACTAAAATCTCAAACATTTAGAATTTTGAATTTGTAATTTAAAATTTGTTTGTGATTTTATATTTTGTTATTTGGAATTTTTATACTTTATTTAAAGATATGCCGAGTATTTCTAGTCTAAAAGAGATTAAAAAAGGGATGATATTAATTTACAATGATGAGCCTTGCCAAGTTTTAGAAGCCAACTTTTTGAGAATGCAAGCCAACAAACCAGTTATGCAGACTAAAATGCGCGGGCTCAAATCTGGCAATACTTATAAAAACAACTTCAAAGAAGGCGATGGTACGCAAACTGCTGAACTGGTCAGAAAATCTGCCAACTACCTATACCATGACGGCATAAACTACGTTTTCATGGATAACGAATCATACGACCAAATTTCACTAAGCAAAGACTCTCTGGGCGATAAGACTGACTACTTAACTGATAATCTAAAAGTAGACTTGCTTTACTGGAACGATGAAATAGTCAGTGTAGATATACCTATCAAAGTAGATCTTAAGGTCGCGGAAACAGAGCCAGGCGTGCGCGGCGATACTGCCCAAGGCTCAGTCAATAAACCAGCTACCCTTGAAACTGGTCTAACAATGCAAGTGCCAATTTTCATCAAAGTTGGAGACACTATCCGCGTTAACACGGAAAAAGGCGAATATGTGGAGAGAGTATAATAATTTTAGTCAATAAAAACAGACGGCAGTTTTCCTAACTGCCGTCTTTTTGGTTTAAAAACCATCCTTTTTAGGATAAAAAGTCATCCACTCGATCAGCTTGTCCATTGCTTCTTTTATGTTGTGTCTTGGACGAAGTTCTCCATAGTACTTGTCATCGAGCATGGTGAGAAAGATATTCATCTCCTCTACCTCAATCTCAAATGATCTTTCCATAGAAAGATTTTCCTCCTGTGAACGTTTTAAAGCCTGCTCATAAAGCCCTTGAGAAAACAACGCAAGACCTTTAAGCATCTTCGGATTGAAACCACACATTGGCATATTGTACCTCCTTTACTCACTAATTAATAATAAACATAACGTACTTATCGTGAATAGGATATATCTATTTTTAAATTCTCGTAACAAAATAAAATAAAGCCTTGGTCGAGCTTTATTTTTTAGCTAAAATTAGCATCAAATTTTATAAACTTTGTCGTCTATTTCTTGTCGACAGGTGTTGCTATCTGCCACAATGTTTCAAATAATATCCTATATGAATCAGCCAATATCCGGCTTTCAATCCAAATAGCCAGCTCGTCATAATAAGAAATTATTAAAACTGTACTCTTGAAAACATCTATATTAAACCTGAGTGGGAAATTTTTAAGTAGTCTGGTTTCCCGATTATGGACTTTGTCAAAGCGTACAATTGAACGGGCAGCTTTAGAGTCATGTGCCAACATTCTACTGTATGATTTCTGCTTCACAAACTGTTTATTCCACTTATCCCAGTACTCTTCTGGATAAAATTTTACAATGTCATCTATAGAGCCGGCTAAAAAAACTACTTCTGTGTTTTGACAAGCTTCTAATTCATCCTCATAAGCTTTAGTTACTCTCTCAGCTCCTTCATAATACTTCACTTTTACAGCATTTTTCTTAGGCACATTACTGGTTTCCAGCGCTGGAATTAGTTTGGCTATTTCGCCGATATTGCTCTGCAGATTTTCTATTTTATTCTGCCCCAGGGTTAAAAGCTTTGACGGATGCGCCGGAATATACTTGCGGCCCTGTTTGCGCGTTATATCATAAAGTCCCAGGTCAATTAACTTTTCGGCTTCTTCATAAATCTTTTGCCGGCTTAGCTTGGTTAATTTTGATAACTCAAGTACAGTTAAAAGGCCTTGCTCCAGAGATGTTAAATAAAGCTGAATTTGTATCTGCGATAAACCTAAACTAAATAAAGCATTTGATTGTAACTTAGTTAATTTCATGGGAAATTTTATGATTCTTGCTTTTTTTGCTCTTTGACTGACTGCCAAATTTCTTTGCCTAGTTGAGTGATTAGCTTAGGATTCTCCCGCAAAAAACGCTTGGCATTTTCCCTGCCCACGCCCAGTTTAACTTCGCCATAAGCATAAGTATTACCTGACTTTGTAACCAAGCCATACTCTGTACCCATATCAAGCACATCACCTGACTTGGAAATCCCCCCTTCAGCATAGATAATATCAAACTCTGCCTTTTTAAACGGCGGGGCTATTTTATTTTTCACAATTTTCATCTTAACTCTATTACCCACTATTTGATCACCATTTTTTATCTGAGCTGCTCTTCTTAACTCAATTCTAACAGAAGCATAAAACTTCAAAGCATTACCGCCAGTTGTGGTTTCTGGATTGCCAAAGAAAACGCCGATTTTCATCCTGGTTTGGTTAATAAATATCACTATAGTCTTGGACTTACTCACTATAGCAGTTAGTTTCCTCAAAGCTTGAGACATTAATCTTGCTTGCAAAGCCATATGTGAGTCGCCCATCTCTCCTTCAATTTCAGCACGAGGAGTCAAAGCTGCCACAGAATCAACCACTATTACATCTACAGCATTAGACCTAACCAATGTCTCTACTATATCAAGTGCTTGTTCACCACTATCTGGCTGAGAAATAAGCAGCTCATCTATCTTTACTCCTAATCTTTTGGCATAATCTGGATCTAAGGCGTGTTCAGCATCTACGAAAGCCGCCACACCTCCTTTTTTCTGAACTTGGGCTACTACATGGTTGGCTAAGGTGGTTTTACCAGAAGCTTCTGTGCCATAGATCTCTACCACCCTGCCTCTGGGTAAACCACCTGCGCCCAGCGCAAGATCAATGGAGACTATACCAGTAGGCACTACATCAACTTCAATGCGCTTGGCTTCGCCAAAACGCATGATGGCTGACTCGCCAAATTTCGACTTTATCTGCTCAATAGCAGAATTAACTTCCTGCGCCTTAGCTTGTGACTCATCTTGTTTAGACATAAAAATAAATTAAAAAATTAAAACTAAAATATAAAATTACAAGATAAATTTAAAATTTTAAATCTTTCATTGTTGTTTTTCATTTTTCACTTTTCGTTTTTTATTTCTTGCACCACTGGCTCTTCCTTTAAGTACACTTCTCTGGTTATCCTAGTAGGTCGACTATAGCGCTTTTTAGCTTCAAAGACAAATAAATTACTGCCTGCGCGCAAATTGACTATCTGAGAAAAATTACCTGCCGCATCTGGCAGGATCACTTCGTTGTTCACGGTTAATTCTGCTTTTGGCTCAACTTGCCCTCGAATAGTCAGCTGGCTCGTCTTAACCACTATATTATTTGCCGGCTCTAGTATAGTAAATTCCGGTGGAGTCACGATCTGCCAAACTTGCCAAATTAAGTAACTGGCAATACTTAAAGCTAAAAAAGTAAATACTATTCCTCTAAAAATTTTAGTCTTATCTTTAGTTAATTGTTCTGTTCTCTTGCTAGTCAAGTTTAAGTTGAGATTTTTTGTATTTTGTTTAGAAATACTACTCTTAATTTTTTTAGATGTAAACATAAATTAATTCATTACTACATTGCTACATGGTTACATTGCTATATCACATGCTAACAAGATTTTATCTTAACAATATAGCAATGTGACAATATAACAATTTATTTATTTTCCTCCTCTTCATACTCATCGTCTTCAGCCTCATCTTCTACTTCTTCTAAGTCTTCCCTCTCATTTTCTGCTTCATCCTCAGTTTCCTCATAACCATCATCCTCATCATTATCCTCTTCTATTTTCTCTTCATGAGCTAGAGGCTCATCAGCCTCTGGCTGATAATCTGTCTGACTGACTAATACTTCTCTGGGCTTAGCTCCTTCTGCAGGGCCTATAAAGCCCTCTTCTTCTAAAATATCCAGTATTCGGGCGGCTCTAGCATAGCCGACTCGCAAACGTCTTTGTAGCAGCGATGCTGACGCTTTATCAGCTCTAAGTATAACCTCTTTGGCATCTTCAAGCAGCTCGTCTGTATCTTCATAGCCTCTTGCACTGCTACCTAAAGTGGCTGTAGAGATTTGAGTGGCAACGTCAGTATAGTCTGGCCTTGCCTTTTTGCGCAAGAAACTCGCTACTGAGTCAATATCCTTGTCAGAAACAAATGCTCCTTGTATGCGCTTAGGCTTGGCCAGCTCAGCTGAAATAAAAAGCATATCGCCGCGGCCAAGTAATTTTTCTGCTCCAGAATTATCTAGTATGGTTCTAGAGTCAACTAACGAAGCTACTGAAAAAGCTACTCTGGCCGTGATATTGGCTTTGATCAAGCCCGTTATGACATTGACTGAAGGTCTTTGTGTAGCTACAACCAGATGTATGCCAACCGCTCTGGCCATTTGAGCTAAGCGCACTATCGCTCCCTCTATATCAGCAGCAGCTACTGACATAAGATCCGCTAATTCATCTATAACAATGATGATATATGGCAGCTTATCTTCTAGGGCAGCTTCTTTATTATAGGTTGATAGCTTCCTGTTACCTGACTGAGATAGCAGATTGTATCGACGATCCATTTCTGACACTGCCCAGCGCAATGAATTAATAGTTTTTTTAACGTCTGTAATCACTGGAGTTAATAAGTATGGAATATCCTTATAAGTAGTCAGTTCAACTCTTTTTGGATCAACTAAAATAAACTTAAGGTCTGATGGCTGGTTCTGGTACATCAGGCTAATTATCAAAGAGTTAATAGCGATTGACTTACCAGAACCTGTGGCGCCGGCTATTAACAAATGAGGCATTTTATCAAGATCAGCTAAATATGGATCACCCGCTACATCTTTGCCTAAAGTTATTGTCAGATGTGAAGGCCTGGCTTTTTGGAATTTATCTGAAGTTAAAATCTCTTTGAGAGTTACTATGGCCACTGATTGATTGGGTACTTCTATGCCTACTAAAGACTTGCCTGGTATCGGGGCTTCTATGCGTATGGGGTGGGCAGCTAAAGCCAGGGAGATGTCGTTTTGCAAACTATAAATCTGGCTAACCTTGACTCCTTCTGCAGGCCGGAGAGTGTATTGAGTTACGGTTGGTCCAACATTGACTTCTGCCATCTCTACGGGTATGCCAAAATTAGCTAATGTTTTTTGGATAATTTGCTGATTTTGCCTTATGTCTCCAGAATTTGGCTTGGAACTTTTACCAGATAACAGCTCTACAGGCAGCTCTATTTTCGGCATAATCCTTTTTGGAACCTTAATTAGCTCTTCTTGCCGCGACTCATGGTCTGATGGCTCTTCTCCAGGCTCTATGGGGTGATCTTCATCTTCAATACCTTCATCCTCGTCTATCTCTTCTTCTGCTTCCTCTGTGTCATCTGCATAATCCTCTTCGTTGCCATTGTACTTACGACTTAAAAATAAATGCCTCACATACAAGTAACCGCGGCGTAAAGGATTGTGCTCACCTAGTAATCTCTCAATAGATGTTTCAAACAACAAAAGCAAAGCCACTATAAACAAGGCCAGCAAAACTACAAAACCAGCTATTAATCCAAAAAACTTGATTAAAGGCCAACTTAAAATCAAGCCTACATAGCCGCCACCGCGGCCAGTACTAATAGAACTTATGAGTTTGTCACTGCCTTGAGTCCAGTGCAATAGCGCGTAAAAAGACAAAACCCCTAAACCTAAACCCCAATAATTAATTGAACTAATGTTAAACTTTTCCTTTTTAAAAAGCAGATAGCCTAAGACTATAAAAATTAAGGCAATCAAAAAATCACCCCAGCCAAAAAGGCGCGTTAGTCCCATGGACCAAAATCTACCAAAAGCGCCTGCCAAATTCACTAGGGACAAAAGCGAGATCAAACCTAAAAGCCACAAAACCACGACATAAATGCCGTGTTTAGTTTCAGAATTTAGCAGACCCAAACTATCATTTTCTTTATGCTCATTTTTTTTAGGACGGCCTCTTTTTATATTTTTTGCTTTCCTAGCCACGACTATATTTTACCAATATTTTACCAAAAAAACAACTACTCTGCTGGAAATAAAGTTAAAATCAAAAAAAGGCATAAAACAATGGCTGCTCCACGTCTGACATGTTTGTTTAAATCTATTTTTCTCCTTTTAAGTTTATTTTCATTTTAAAACTCATGCAAAAGCTTGATAGTCTTTCTTGGTTTCGAAAATACCCAATCTAGTATTGACTCTGTTAATTACATGGTAAATATAATCTCCAACGTCTGTTCTCAAGACCCTAGGCATATATTAGCAGTATATGCATAAGTGATTTATCTAGAAAAGGTCCCAGGGACCTTTTACATTACAATATAACCTTATTTTAAAACAAAAAGCCCCACCAAGAATGGTGAGGCTTTTTAACAATCTAATTTCTAATTTGCTAATCAATTACTTTTATTTTTTTCTTTATAACCCGTGCCGGCTGGAATGAGACGGCCGATGATTACATTTTCTTTCAGGCCGTGTAGCTTATCTACCTTGCCAGAAGTGGCTGCATCAATCAGCACTCTAGCTGTTTCCTGAAAAGATGCGGCTGATAGCCAACTTTCTGTTGATAATGAAACTTTGGTAATACCTAATAAAAGACGTTTATATTTAGCTTCTACTTTCTTAGACTTAAGTATGTCTTGATTAGTCTTAGTAACCAAAGTATGTTCTGCTACTTCTCCTATTAAATATTCTGTATCGCCTGGATCTGAAATAAGCACTCTTGAAAAAAGTTGCCGAATAATTATTTCTACATGCTTTTCATTTAGCTTCTGTCCTTGGGAAATATAAATATAAAGAATTTCTTTCAGAATATATCTCCTGACCGCATCCAGCCCCTTAAAGGCGTAAAGTTCATGCAAGTCCATACTTCCATCTGTTAACTGATCTCCTTTATTTACTAAATCTCCCGTTTTGACCCAAAGCCCGAAGCCAGCAGGCGCTATAAGCTCTTTTTCAGATTCTTTTTCTGTAGAGATTGTCAAAATTACTGGCTTCTTTTTATCGTCTGTTTCCTCTATGTTTAAAACTCCGGCCATAGGAGCTACTACTTCACCAGTTTTGTTCTCAAGCAATACTTGTCCTTTCTTTACTTTCTTACCATCTTTAACCTGTAATTTATCTAAATCACTTTGTGAAATTTCTAATTTTTCTTGTTTCGTTTCTAAACCTTTAATTTTTATAATTTTTTGCCGACTGCCAGGCATGTCCTCCACATAAACTTGTCCGTTAAATGGGGCTATTATAGCCGGTCTCTTAACTGATCTAGTTTCAAACAATTCTTCAACTCTAGGCAAACCCTGGGTAATATCAGCACCAGCCACACCACCTGTATGAAATGTCCTCATGGTCAGCTGTGTGCCTGGTTCACCAATACTTTGAGCAGCAATAATCCCTACAGCTGTACCCAATTTAACCAATCTATTAAAACCAAGATCCCAACCATAGCAAGCTTGGCAAATTCCTCTAGTAACTTTACAGGTCATGACTGATCTGATCTTAACTTTATCAACCCCAGCTGCTTCTACCTTATGAGCTAATTTTTCATCTATTAGCTCGCCAGGTTCGATAATAACTTTGCCTGTTTTAGGATGTTTGACAGCCTCTGCTACTATGCGGCCACGTAAACGTTTTTCTAAGGTTAAATTCATAGCCTCGCTTTCTTCTTTAGTAATTATAAAACCCTCTTCATCCTTACAATCTTCTTCTGTTACCACTATATCTTGTGAAACATCAATCAAACGGCGAGTCAGATAACCAGCATTAGCAGTTCTTAAAGCAGTATCAGATAGTCCCTTTCTAGCTCCATGAGTAGATATAAAATATTCTAAAACGTCCATCCCTTCTCTAAAAGAAGCTTTTACTGGCAGTTCTATCAAATCACCGCCAGGGTTAACCACATTACCCTTAATGCCCATCATCTGGCTTAACTGAGCCCATGAACCTCGAGCTTTTGAATCAATTATAGTATGCACTGAACTATTTTTATCAAGAGATTCTTTAGCAACTTTAACAATATCATCCTTCACCTCAGTCCAAACCTCAATTACCCGGGCATGGCGCTCATCATTGGTTAATAAGCCTTCTTCATACTGATTTCTTATTTCTTTGACTTTTTCTTCAGCTGTTTTGAGAATCACTTTTTTCTCAGGTAATCCTGGCAAGTCGCTCATCGCCCAAGATAACCCAGAAATACTAAGATATTTAAAACTCAATTCCTTTAAATTATCTATGAATTCAGCACTCTTCAAATTGTCAAAATTTTCATATACTTTAGCTATCAATTTAGCTAATGTTCCGCTGTTCATAACCTCATTAATAAAACCGATTTTAGCTGGCAGAACAGTATTAAAAATTAATCTGCCAACTGTCGTTATAATTATTTTATTCTTATAAAAAACTTTTATAAATTCCTGTAATCGTATTATTTTATTTTCATAAGCTAACACGGCCTCCTCTGGTGTTGCAAAGGCTCTCATTTTACTCTCGTCATCATCAGTACCATGGGGTATATAAGTTAAATAATACAAACCCCAAATGATATCTTGATGAGCTGTAACTATAGTCGAGCCATCACCGGGTTTTAGTAAGTTTACGGCAGAAAGCATTATCTCACTGGCTTCTCTTTTGGCTTCTTTGGTTAAGGGGACATGGACTGCCATTTGGTCTCCGTCAAAATCAGCGTTAAAAGCTGGACAAACCAAAGGATGCACTTTAATGGCTTTGCCTTCGATTAGTACTGGCTTAAAGGCCTGAATACCCAAACGATGCAATGTTGGAGCGCGGTTGAGTAACACATGAGCGTCTTTGATAATTTCTTCCAAAATATCCCATACCTGCGTAGCTCCGGTTTCTATAAACCTGTTAGCTGACCTTATGTTATGGACAATTTCTCTTTTAACCAGTTTAGCAATCACAAAAGGCCTAAACAGCTCCAGAGCCATATTTTTAGGCAAACCACATTGATACAGCTTGAGATGCGGACCAACCACAATCACGCTGCGTCCGGAATAATCAGTTCTTTTGCCCAATAAATTTTGTCTAAATCTACCCTGCTTGCCTTTTAAGGCATCGGATAAAGACTTTAAAGTTCGCTTTTGTCCTGTGGAAGCTGTCACGGTTTTGCCGTGTCTGGCTTGATTGTCTATTAGTGAATCAACTGCCTCTTGTAGCATCCTTTTTTCATTGCGCACTATAACCTCTGGGGCAGTGAGTTCTAGTAAGCGCTTAAGCCTGTTGTTGCGGTTAATCACGCGTCTGTATAAATCGTTCAGATCAGAAGCAGCAAAACGCCCACCATCAAGCGCTACCATTGGGCGCAAATCCGGCGGAATAACAGGCAAGTTTGTTACTATCATCCATTCTGGCCTGATATTGTTGATAATTAAATTCTTAACCAGCTTCAGCCGTTTGTTAACTCTTTTTACCTGGGTTTTTGAGGCCTCTTTAGATTGTGCTTCTAAATCACGAAACAAATCTTCCAAATTAATGGCCTCTAGCAGCTGCCTTATGGCTTCTGCTCCTATGCTTGCTTCAAAAACTTGGCCATACTTAAGTGATAAATCTATATAAACACTCTCTGGAATAATCCGCTTAACTTTTAGTTCTGATAATTCTTTTATAGCTAAATCTTTTACTTCAGATAAATTATCTAGCTCGCTCTCCTTCATGTTGTTGAGTGTTTTTATCTGCTCTTCTTTTTTCTCTTTAGATAAATCCTGGTTATTCTTTACATTATTGATCTTTTGATTAAATTCATTTTCTATCTGTTTATTTTTTTGCTTAAACTCTGTCACTACTTGTTCTAATGCGGCAGCTCTTAACTCTTCGTTGACTTCTGTGACAATATAGCTAGCAAAATAGACTATCTTCTCTAATCCCTGTACAGATAAATCGAGCAACAAGCCCAGCTTAGATGGCACGCCGCGCAAAAACCAAATATGAGACACCGGCGCAGCTAGAGCAATATGGCCCATACGTTCTCGTCGGACAATAGAGCGAGTCACCTCGACTCCACATTTTTCGCAAATTATGCCCTTATAGCGAATTCTTCTATACTTGCCGCAGTAACACTCGAAGTCTTTGGTTGGGCCAAAAATACGCTCATCAAACAAGCCGTCCTTTTCTGGTTTTTGAGTACGATAATTAATAGTCTCAGGCTTTGTTATTTCACCATGAGACCAATCTAAAATCACTTCTGGAGAAGCCACTTTAAGCCTCACAGAATCAAAATCTATGGCTTTTCTCTCTTTTTGTGGTAATAATGTTTTAACTGACATAATATTAATTAAAAATGTAAAGTAAAAAATGAAAATTAATTAAGGAAGATAAAATTATTTTATTAAAATTCTGGTTTAAAATTTTTAATTTTACACTGCCGTTTTTCATTTTTAGTTTTTAATTTTAAACTTCTTTTACTCATATGCTTGCTCATCCTCACTTGCCACTACTTTGTCATCTTTAAGCAACTCTACATCCAGGCCCAAGCCCTTTAATTCTCTAACTAAAACATGGAATGATTCTGGAATGTTAATTCGGCTAATTTCTTCCCCTTTTATAATGGCTTCATAAGCTTTAGACCTACCCATCACATCATCTGACTTAATAGTCAGTATCTCTTGCAGCATATAAGCGGCGCCATAGGCTTCAAGCGCCCAGACTTCCATTTCACCAAAACGCTGGCCGCCAAACTGAGCTTTACCGCCTAAAGGCTGCTGCGTAACTAAAGAATAAGGACCGATAGACCGTTGGTGCATCTTGTCTTCCACCATATGATTAAGCTTTAGTATGTACATCACGCCAACGCTTATCGGGAAATCAAAAAAATTACCTGTTCTGCCGTCCATTAATTGTACCTGGCCTGTTTTACTAAAACCTGCTTTGATTAACTCTTCATGAATCGTTGACTCTGGCACTCCATCCAGTGGCGGGCTGGCGACTTTATAGCCCTGGGTCCAAGCTGCTAAACCTAAATGAATCTCTAGGATTTGACCTAGGTTCATGCGACTAGCCACGCCTAAAGGGTTAAGCATAACATCAACTGGCGTTCCATCAGGCATAAAAGGCATATCTTCTATAGATACAACTCTAGATATAACTCCTTTATTACCATGGCGGCCGGCTAGCTTATCGCCCACTTGGATTTTACGTAAACTGGCAATAGAAATTTCAATTTGCTTTATAACTCCAGATGACAACTTATCTCCCTTGGCTCGGGAAAATTCTTTGATATCTATTACTTTGCCACTTTCTCCATGAACCAAATACAGCGAAGAATCACGAACCTCTTTAGCTTTTTCGCCAAATATAGCTCTAAGCAGTCTTTCTTCAGCGGTTAATTCAGTTTCTCCTTTTGGGGTAATCTTGCCTACTAAAATATCACCAGATTCTACTTTGGCGCCGACTCTTACTACTCCATCTTCGTCAAGATCTTTTAATTTTTCTTCAGATACATTTGGAATATTCCGTGTTATTACCTCTGGCCCAAGTTTTGTGTCTCGAACATCAATTTTGTGGTTTTCTATGTGTATGGAAGTTAGCCTATCTTCGCTAACCAAACGTTCTGAAATCAAAATAGCGTCTTCATAATTACCGCCTTCCCATGACATAAATGCTACGAACAAGTTGGCGCCTAAGGCCAGTTCGCCTTGCTGTATAGAAGCTCCATCAGCCAATAACTGGCCTGCTTTTACCTTTTCACCTTTATTAATCACGGGTCGCTGGTTTAAACAAGTAGAAGCATTGGAACGCAAAAATTTATTCAAATTATACTCCCGGATATTGCCATCGTTTTCTAAAATCTTAATAAATTTAGATTCAACCTCTAAAACTTCGCCATCTTTTATCGCTGCGACCATATGGCCAGAATCCATGGCTGCTTTGGCTTCTATGCCAGTACCAACCACTGGTGAATCAGGCATGATCAGGGGTACTGCCTGGCGCTGCATATTAGTGCCCATCAGGGCCCGGGCAGCATCATCATGCTCAAGAAACGGGATCAAAGAAGTAGACACAGAAATAATCTGCTTAGGAGAAATATCTGTATAATTAATCTCTTCTGGAGCTGCCAAATCAGGTTCGCCATAGCGCCTAGCCTCTACCAATTCTCCTGTTATTTCCATGTTCTCGTTTAATTTTGTAGTAGCAGCAGTAGTAATTTGGCGTTCTTCCTCAAATGCATCCAAGTACTCTACTTCATCAGTAACCTTGCCATCTATCACTTTCCTGAAAGGCGTTTCCATAAAACCAAACTCGTTAATCTTGGCATAACAAGACATATGACCCACTAAACCAATATTGGGCCCTTCTGGCGTAGCAATAGGGCAAATACGGCCATAGTGTGTTCTGTGCACATCTCTCACATCAAAACCGGCTCGCTCTCTTGATAGGCCGCCGGGTCCCATGGCTGATAAACGCCTCTTGTGTTCCAGTTCAGCTAAAGGGTTTGTCTGATCCATAAATTGAGACAACTGGAAGGACATAAAAAACTCTTTAACAGAGCCAATGACTGGTCTGGCGTTAACTAGTTGTCCTGGTGTGATAGAAGATATGTCTTTGGTAGACATACGGTCCACCACTATCCGCTGCATGCGCGCCAAGCCAACTCTCAGTTTGCTTTGCAACAGCTCGCCTATCGCTCTCACTCGACGATTACCTAGATGGTCTATATCATCCGGTTCTTTTTGGGTAACATTAAGCCGAATAACTTCTGTTATGATATTTACCAAGTCCTGAACTTTTAATATTCTATGCTCACGGCTCAACTCATAGCTTTCATTAAATCTCTGGTTAAGCTTATAACGGCCAACCCTAGAAAAATCATACCTATCAAATCTAAAAAACATGGCGTGAATTAAAGATCGCGCATTATCTGCTGTGGCTAAATCGCCTGGCCTGATTCTTTTATAAACCTCTTTCAAGCCTTCGACTTCATTTGTTGTGCTGTCTTTTTCTAAACACAGGTCAATGTAATTTGTATCTGGTGTGGTTTCTACATCTTTGAAAGCTTCTTTTATCTCTTCATTAGTAGGCAGTCCTAAAGCTTTAAGTAGAGCTGTGATTATAATTTTTCGCTTACGATCTATTTTTACTGTGATCAAATTATTTGGCCCAGTTTCTATCTCTAACCAGGCGCCTCTGTTTGGTATGATCTTTGCGCCGTAATATCTCTTACCTTTATGAATTTCAGAGGTAAAAAATACGCCTGGTGCTCTAAGTAATTGCGAGACTACCACGCGTTCTATACCATTGATAATAAAGGTTCCCCGATCTGTCATGATGGGAAAATCTCCTAAATAAATTTCTTGCTCTTGTGATTCACCTGTTCTTTTGTTAACTAGCTTTGCCATGACTCTTAGTGGAGCCTCATAGGTTGCGTTGCGTTCCTTGGCTGTGGTTTCATCAAACTTGCCCTCGTCCAAGTAATAATCGCCGAAATAAAGCTCTAAGTCTCGGCCAATATAATCTTTAATTGGTGAAACTTCTTCAAAAAGCTCTTTTAAGCCCTCCTTGAAAAACCACTTATACGAGCTTTTTTGGGTTTCAATCAAATCAGGTAAAGGAATAGCATCTTTAATTTTTGTGAAAACTTTTCGCTCAGCCATGTATTAAAATTAAGAAATAAAAAATGAGAGTACTTAAAAAACAAAAAACTCTCAGAAAATATTGATCATAAATATCACAGAGGAAGAGGATGTTATGAAACGCACAAATAACTCGGAAATTAACCGAGTTGTTTTTAATTACTATTAATTATTGAAGCTGTTTGAAGTCATTAAAATAAATGGCTAACTACCATTTAATATAAGAAGTTTTTTCAGCTTTTTACCTAGTCAATCCGCTAATGTTAGCTAAATGACTAAATTTATGCGTTATTTGTAATCTAACAGTAATTTACAGCTTTGTCAAATATTTACATTCCAAGAAGAATAATTTTTATATATTATTAATAAATTAACTAATATTAGCTAAAAATTAATAATACTTTTTAATGTGCTGAATATGTATTCTGGCTTCTAATCACATTTTTTTTTAAACTCTTACCAATTATTAATGATATATTAACATCTTACCCACAATACTATTTACGAATTCTTAGCCAATAACTCTCTCACCACCTGCCTGTCATCCCACTGATGCTTGCCGTCTTTAAGTACTATAACCTGCTCTGAACCTTTGCCAGTGATTAAGACTAAATCATTAACTTTTGCTAAAGCTAAAGCTTTTTGTATAGCTTTTTGCCGATCAATTATTTTAATTAATTTATCTTCATGCTGAATGCCGGCTGCAACTTGATCTATGATGATTTGTGGATCTTCTTCATAAGGGTCATCGTTAGTCAGAATTATTATATCAGAATTTTTATCTGAAATTTCTCCCATTAAAGAACGTTTAGACTTATCACGACCGCCGCCTGTGGCTCCAAAGACATGGATCAGTTTAGAATCTTGAATTTGGAATTTAGAATCCAGGATTGTTTCAAATAATTGCCGCAACGACTCTGGGTCATGGGCATAGTCAACTATAACCTTAAATGGCTGGCCTAGATCGATAAATTCTTGCCGACCGGGAATTATTTTTACTTTTTCTAAAACTTGTTTTGATGTTTCTAAAGTAATACCCAATGATTGACCTATAGTAATAGCTGCCAATGAATTATAAATATTCATTTCACCCAGTAAATGAATTTTGAATTTTGAATTTTGAATTATAAATGATGAACTATCCTTATTTAATTCAATATTTCCAGCTTTAATGGTTTGGTAATTTTTTGTGTCCTTGTTGCTTGACTGCCCACTGGAGTCTTGATGTAGGCAAGTTGCTTGTTTCTTAATTGTAAATCCATACTTTTTATCAGCCGGAAATTGTAAAAAGTAATCAGAGTATTTATCATCTAGATTTACTATAAATGTTTTTTTATTAAATATTTTCTTTTTTGGCTTAGCAGTTAAATGTTTAAAAAGCTTGCCTTTTGCTATTTTATACTTTTCAAAAGATCCATGAGACTCTATGTGTTCTGGATATAAATTAGTAAATACAACCACATCATAATTAATGCCTAAATGCCTATACTGCTTAATGCCTTCAGAAGTTGTTTCAATGACTGCATACTGGCAATTATTCTTGACCATACTGCTCAACATTTTTTGCAGCTTAAACCGGCCGGGCATAGTCATCTTCAAATCATTGAGCCACTCTTTGGCTCCATCGCTAAACAAAATCCCTGATGACATACCTACTTTAACCTGTTTACCCTGAGCTTGTCGCAGGGCTTCTTTTAAAATCTTATAAATCAAATAACAAGTAGTGGATTTACCCTTAGTGCCAGTCACACCAATGACTATCAGCTTATTGCTCGGCCAACCATAAAACGCAGCTGATAATTTGGCTAGCAGCCAATGATACATTTGCACAATAAATTTTGGAATTAATTTCTTCATACTAAAATGAGGGCCTGGTTTTTAAAAATTGGTTGACTATTTCAATATCTCTGGGTTGACCAAAGTCTAGCCAGTAGTCTTTGATTTGAATAACTTTAACCTTTTAAAATATCTCTTTAATTTTTTTAAGCATTTTTAAATACTTGAGAGTTTTTTTATGATAAACATGATCATAAGTCCCAGCAAATTCCAGTTCAGCTCCGCCAAAACCTCGCTTAAAGCGTGATACGCCGCCAAAATGAAACACGCTGCCAGGTTTTTCTATGCCCCACCAATCATAGATTTGGTAACCTCTATTTTTAGCCCACTGCATCATTTGCCAGTGTAGGGCATATGGTGCCATAACCTGTTTTTCTTCTCTTGAAGAGCCTCCATGTAAATAGGTTAAAGTATCACCAAAGCCCAGCCACAAGCCTGTGGCTAGCGGCTTTTTGTTTAGAGTTGCAAAAGCCATTATGCTCCTTAATCGGCTTGGATCTGTCTGCTGGTTCATGCTGGTTACCAAGCGGGTGGCTATCATTAAAACTGTATAGTAATCTTTTTTATAAATCCTGATCTTTTCCCTATTAGCTGTTGTGTTAAGTAAATCCCAAAAAACTTTTAAATCTTTCCCCGATTCATATAGCCTAAATTTTACTCCCTTGCGATTAGCTAGCCTTATATTATATCTGGTTTTTTGGTGCATGCTAGCTAGCATAGCTTCTGGATCTTGTAGCTTGTTTAAAAGGGTCATTTCAGGTTCTCGCTGTTTAGCTAGAATACTTGGATCTTCAAATCCAAGTTTTTTCCAGTCAACATGATTTTGTTGTTTTTGCCAATTAGGAATCATGCGCAAAAAGATATGGTTATTTTCACCTATATAATCAACCAGTTGCCTGACAAACGCCTCTTGTGAACCTAAATTATCTTTCTTAATAATTGGACCACGAGATATGTACCAAAAACACATCCCATATATCGGCAAACAACGCTTGATTAAACTAACCACTGCTAGTAACTCCCCACTTTCATGCTCTCTGGTTTGGGCTGGTATAAAGCCAAGCCTGAGTGCTTCTTGGCCTTGGTTTTTTTGAAATTCGCCCCATTCCCACGACTGCAAAAAACTAGCCGGGTGAGAATTGTCGGCTACAAATTGATTCCATGAATTTTTATCCTTCCATTCTATAATTTTCATATCCCCAGATTCTTAGCCAATTTATTAATTTCTTAGCCACCTATGATGGTATCAGCCAAAATGAGATCAAAGATCATTTAAAAATACAAATTATTTCTGCCCTAACATCTTCAAAGCTGCTTTGATTTTGTCTTCACTGGTTTCTAACCCTTCAGGCAGCTGACGCAAAACTTCACGAATATCATATATCCTATAACCCAAACCTTCTAAAGCAGAGATAACTTCACCGTCTGAGCCGCTGATTGCAGACCCGTCTTGGATTGTTCCTGCGATTATTTTATCTTTTAATTCTATTACAATTCTTTCTGCTGTTTTTTTGCCAATGCCGGCCACTTTTTGCAGCAGAGCTGAATCTCCCTGAGATATGGTCTTTTGCAGCTCATTTATTTTAGCTACAGACAAAGCAGCCAGAGCAGACTTTCTGCCCACGCCAGAGACATTGATTAGCTGCTCAAAAAAAGCTAGCTCCTGCGCCGTAGCAAAACCATAAATATTCATAGTCTCATCTCTGGAAGATACGTGCAAATGAGTATAAAGCTCTTGTGTCTCGCCGACTTTAACTTGAGCTAATAAAAACTCAGGCACAGCTATCTTATATCCGATACTACTAACTACTAGCAAAACTGCTTTATCAGTTTTTTTCTTGATAGTGCCTTTTAAGTAAGAAATCATATTTATTTCTCCTCAAAACCCGTGAGGAGATTAAGAGTAAATTTATAAGTTTAACTTAGCATTTTAATAGATAAAAATAAAGTATATCCCTTGACAAGAATCTTTTTTAATTTATCGATCCATCAAAAAAAGTAAGTAAAATTCTTGCCATCAGCAAATTGGATCTTATGTTTAATATAAAAAATAATCTGGACCAAATCATCATTGTCCAGTAAATTTTGGGTTAATAAACAAACAAACGGACTCGGGTATATCACTTTCCCGAGTCTGTATTTTTTTTAAAAAATTTTAACCAATTATACTTTCTATTTAGTACTATAAAACCAACCACAACCAAGGTACCAACGATTAAATAAACATAAACAAGAGGATTAGTTTGGCTAGACCGGTTCTTCACCAATACACTGGCTGTAGCTGCTCCGGCTACTTCTTGGTTGATTAATCTAATATCATCTGACGATCTAGGCATAATACGATAACCTGCTTTAGTTTCAGATAACAAGCCTATAACTTGCAGCTTATCGCCTGAGCGATAAATAGACTGGTCAATCTGCGTGCCAGCTGCCATATACACCCTAACTTCAGCCTCCTCATCATCAATATATATATTACTAGACTTAACTGAAGTAACGGTCCCAGTAATACTTACCAAAGAGCCTTCCAAAGATTCGTTAATCTCTGATAATTCTACTTCTACTGGATTTGGCAGGTCACTTTGGGATAAAACTTGAATATCCAAAGCTTGGCTGATTTTAATTCTTAGCTCTTCATTACTTTTGGACAAAGAGCCAGAAACCAAAACAAGATCGCCAATTTTCAGCGCTGGAAAATCACTTTTAGCTGAATACACTCTAATGCCATGCTTGCCGTCAACTATATAAAAATAAGTTTTACCAAAAACTGTAGGTTCAACTGCTACTACTCCCTGGGTAGCCACGCTATCTCCAACTTTTACACTTTTTACATCAGCCAAAGATATAGTGTTGTTGCTTAAAAAATTAGGCTTAATCGATCGCTTATAACTGCTGGCTGGGCTGCGGGAAGTAGTCTCATCAGCTCCGGCCTTAACACCTAAAACTTGAGAAAATATGTTGGCTTCATTTGGGGTCGGTGTGACTGTCCAGTCCCAAAGCCCTGAAGTTCTGCTAAAGGCATAAGCTTCACCTGACACTGCCGTCCCAAAATATCTGGTTGATGTGATTAAGCTGCCTGTCGGCGACCAGAGCTTTACTCCGTCGCCATTGTTATTCAAAGCTATGCCAGACACTTCTCTGTGTACTAAATAATAATTCCGAGCGCTAATGTGGCCGCTATCTATTTCATAAACCTTACTGGAGCTATCGCCAATTTTAACGCCAGTTAGGTCAATGGCAAAATCTCCCTTGTTATAAAGCTCTATCCACTCACCATCACTATCATCACCTTCCGGGTTGGGTAAAAGTTCGCTAATGATTAATGACGAGTAATCCTGTGTGTTAGATTTAAGTTGTAAGTTATCTGTTATAAGTTGTGGCTCGGAATTTATTGATTCATTTTCTATTTCTTCAATATTTTCTAATTTCTGATTACTTGTTTCTTCTACTTCTAATACTGTTTCAGTTGCTGGCTGGGTAATAACGTTTTCACTGCCTTTGGTTGTAGTTGTTGTCCAAACAAAACCGCCATCACCTCTGGCATAGCTTTGATTTTCAGGAATATCTTCCTCATAAACAACCATATCTATAACTCGCCCGGTACTGTCAACTAAACTGACGGCCTCCCTGCCCGTATTGTTAAGCGCCAATCTGCTCAAGGTTCTAGGAACTACTAAGTAGTCCCCGGCTGCCAGCAGTAGGCTAGAAAAATCCTCTGCAGACAAAGTATAGCTTTTGCTGGTGTCTGCTAGCTGCCAGTTATTTAAATCAATGGTTTTGTTATCTATATTTTTTAGCTCAACCCATTCTCCCTGGATATCAATACCTTCAGGATTTGGGATCAATTCATTGATCACGATATTGCCTGTGCTGGGAAAGCTTGGGCTGGATTCTTCCGGTTTTGTTTCAACTACTTCTTCCTGATTTTCATTTCCAACATTCTCTTCCCCAGCCCCTCCGGGCGTCGGAGCTTCTTCTGTCGCTGTTTCATCAGGTTCTTCTGGGACAGTTGTTTGTTGATTAGCTTGCCCTGGAGTTGGTGCTTGAATAATAAAATCATCAATATTATTATCAGTATCACTATTTTGCCTTGATAAACTTTTAGAAGCTTCTGGATTAATAGTCGCTCCTGAGCCTTCATAAATAGCAGCTTCTCCCCAACCCACCAAGTCAACTATTGTATCACCACTATCACTATAAAGGATCAAAGTATTGTTATCAGCCAATGACTGGGAGGTAGAATAATTTAAATCAACTGAACCAGTATATTCATTATGAGCAACTGTCAGGTAACCGCCGGCAGGAATTATTACATCTGGAAAAGAGGTCAGTAGATTATACTCATTGCCTGATTTTGTTTTCTTGGACAAACGCCAGCCTGTGAGGTTAATGTTAGAGCTAGTGGGATTATAAATTTCAATAAATTCATCTTTGGTGCTTTGACCCGCTACTTGAATTTCATTAATCACAACAGTAGAACTTTGCGCCTTAACATTGGTCAAAAATAACAATGAAGCTGCGCTGGCTACAAAGAAGCTGAAAATTCTAATAAGCTTATACATAAATTCAAATAACTTTAAAAGTTTGCAATGCGCCAAAGCTAAATTTGTATTTAAGGTTTTAAATAATGCACAAGACCAAGCTTTTTTTCTGTAAAAGCACAATATTCAAGGCTAAGGCGTATAAGCTTATTATATCAAAATAAGCTTTTAACCTCTATTGACTAGATTTGCTAAACTTGTTAGAATTAAAAAATGGAAAATATTCTAAACATTATTCAAATAATTTCAGCTGTTTTAATAGTAATTTTAGTCCTGTTACAGCAACGCGGCTCTGGCATGGGCGGTGCTTTTGGTGGTGGCGGAGCTGAAGGTTACTCAGTCAAAAGAGGGGCTGAAAAAATAATATTCAACTCATCTATCGTGGTTTCAGTTGTGTTTCTAGGCCTTGGCATAGTTCGCTTGATTTTTGTTTAAACTTCTAAGCTGCATGGCTTTTGATGCTTCCAAATTAAAACATTTACCTAAAATCCTGCCAGACCAAGAGTTAAAAATATTTAACAGCCTGTTGGCGGTTTTTATTTTGTCTATCTTTGGTCTGCTGGCGGGTATTTTTCTAAAAATTACCATAGCCACGCCCCAAGCTGGCTCAAGTTACACAGAGGGCATTATTGGCCGGCCACGGCTTATAAACCCCCTTTACTCTGACAACAATACTGCTGATAGGGATTTAGTAAAACTTACCTATGCAGGTTTGGTTAAATTTGACGGAGAAAAAATTATACCGGATCTAGCTGATAAATGGGAAATATCACCTGACCAAAAATCTTACACCTTCTTTTTAAAACAAGGTATCACCTGGCCGGATGGCAAACCTTTTGATGCCCAAGATGTGGTCTTTACTATAAAAGCTATCCAAAATCCTAAATATCAAAGCTCGCTACTGGCTAGTTTTAACGGGATTAAAATTGAAGCTCTAGACCAAACCGCTGTAAAATTTACTTTGTCCAAGCCGTTAACGCCTTTTCTAGAAAGTTTATCTGTAGGTATACTACCCAAGCATATTTGGGAAAATATTCCAGTAGAAGCTATTAGTTTGACTGATTTTAATATACAGCCTCTAGGTCTTGGCCCTTATAAGTTTAAAAAGCTGGTTAAAAATAAATTTGGCACTATTCATTCATATTTTCTCGAAAGAAATGAGAATTATCACTTAGGCAAACCTTATATCAAAACTTTGGCCTTTAGATTTTATGACACAGTAGACGAATCCTTAGAAGGCTTGCAGAGAAATGAAGTTGAGGGAATAAGTTTTTTGCCTCAACGCTTAATGACTGACTTTAAACCTAAATCTACCAACATACATACCTTTCAACTTCCCCAATATACAGCCGTATTTTTCAATACTTCTGCCAGTTCTCACGTTGCTGATATTACTATACGCAAAGCCTTAAGCCTAGCAGTTGATAAAAAAAAGATACTCCAAGAGGCTATTGATGGCTAGGGTTCTTTAATTGATGGGCCTATCTTGCCTGGCTTTCCGGGTTATAATAAAGATATAGAAAAATTTCCTTTTGATCCCCAGCAAGCCGGGCAAATACTTGATAAAGCCAACTGGATTTTGGCAGATGATAATTTAAGAAAAAATAAAAATGATGAAGTATTATCTCTCACCCTGACAACTGCCAACACCCCTGAGCTAACCAAAGCAGCACAAATCATCCAAAAATCCTGGCAAGACATAGGTGTGCAGGTAGAATTGAAAATAGTAGATACTGCCGCCATTCAAGGCTCTATTATAAGCCCTAGAAAATTTGATGTTTTGCTTTTTGGGGAAATAGTAGGCCTTGATCCTGATCCTTATCCTTTCTGGCACTCGTCTCAAATATCTACCCAAGGGCTAAATTTATCTAATTTTAAAAATAAAGGAGCTGATCAAGTTTTAGAACAAGCCAGAGAAACTCCAGATCTAAATAAAAAAGCAGAAAAATACATCCATTTCCAAAATATCTTAGTAGCAGAAATTCCTGCAATTTTCCTTTATAACCCTAATTACCTTTATCCTATAAGCAGTAAGATAAAAGGCTTAAATCAAAATCTTATTATCAACCCTTCAGATCGTTTCGCTAGAGTACAAAAATGGTATATAAAAACTAAAAGGGTCTTAAAATAAGCGAAAAACTCAATAAATAACCAGCTAACTGTACAAGAGCTTGACAAATTTCTAGGTTCCTGCTAAGCTTTGGGTATAGTAATCTCTTCCTCCTAAAAATCTACTCTTCGTTTAATTAATGTTTTCGCCTCTTTATGGCGGTTTTTGTGTTC
>Ga0114931_10001714_pt1 | contig 27867 bp, 21 predicted proteins | sample 2SBtaG_FD_89579 | JGI IMG/M metagenome (GOLD analysis project Ga0114931, IMG submission 89579) | Deep subsurface microbial communities from Kolumbo volcano to uncover new lineages of life (NeLLi) - 2SBTROV14_V59a metaG | ecosystem: Environmental > Aquatic > Marine > Volcanic | place: Kolumbo... | reverse complement strand
CCCTCGAGACGGTTCCCCGCCTACACGCTTTCCAAGCGTGCGCCTTCAGCCACTCGGCCACCTCTCCTTAAACGCCTTGGGGTCCACGCGGCGTGCTCGCGGGCGCGGAACCGGCCTTTCTATAGCCTTTACCCTGTTTCAGGCCAAGCATTTATGCCGTGTTTTGGGTCTTTTTGCCGGTTCCCACCGGGCCCCGCCGGGCCACAATCCTTAAAATCACTTGGCAAAACTGTATCAAAAGGATACGCTGAAAGGCATGAATAAAGAGCAGTGCTCTCTTTAGGGGCATTTTCATAACTTGGATTAACAAGTAGAGATTGGGGGGCTGGGACGCCATGATACTCTTTAGAATAATAAGCCTGATCATTATCGCTGCCGCTTTGATGGTGTTGGGCGCTGACGCGTTGACGTCCGTCGAAGGGGGAAGTGTGGCCATGCGCTCGTTGGCGGATGTGCTGAATTTGGCCAGTGCGGGAAGCGCCGGCAGCCTGTCGGCTTGGTCGCAAGGAACTTTGCCTGTCGCCACACCGGCGGTGGGCATGATTCTGGCCGCGCCGGCATGGATTCCTCTTGGAATTCTGGGATTGCTCATGGCGCTGATTTTCCGCGTACGGGATTAACAATCACGCAGAAGGGGCGTTGCGCGCCTTTGGTGAACGTTCAGTCTTAAGTGCCGCCATTCCATCAGGAATGGCGGTTTTGGGGTTCGATAACGGCTGTGTGAGTCTGATGGCGCGGCGGTTTAACAATGTTGTTTTTTGGTGAGCGCTCCTATGTTTCGCGTGATCCTTGGTGTCGTTTTCATGATCGTGACCCTTGCGCTGGCCGGGGCCGATGGCGTGCTGTGGTGGCGTTCGGGACTTCTGGAGTTCCGGTCCCTGGGTGCGGTGTGGCTCAAGCTTGACAGCGGCAGCCTTAATTTTGCGCAAGATCTTGTGCAGCGTTATCTCTGGCCCGCTGTCTGGGATCCGGGCATCACCACTCTATTATTGCTGCCCGCTTGGCTCCTGCCCGGTATTTTTGCGCTTGTGCTGTTCGTTTCCGCCCGCCGCGCCCCGCGCGATACGGCCGTCTTCGGCAAGCTGGTGAAATAAACCGTTATTTTCCGTCCATTTTCAACGCCGCGATGAACGCATCCTGTGGAATTTGCACTTTGCCGAATTCCCGCATTTTCTTCTTCCCCGCCTTTTGCTTGTCGAGCAGTTTGCGTTTGCGGGTGGCGTCGCCGCCATAGCATTTGGCCGTGACATCCTTGCGCAGGGCGGCGATGGTTTCGCGGGCGATGATACGGCCGCCCAGAGCCGCCTGAACGGGAATTTTAAAAAGATGACGCGGGATCAGATCCTTCAGACGTGTGCACATATCCCGTCCTCTGGTTTCCGCCTGGCTGGCGTGAACGATGGTGGAGAGGGCATCCACCGGCTCGCCGTTGATCAGAATGGACATCTTGACCAAGTGGCCCGGCTCATACCCTTCCAGCGTATAATCAAAACTGGCGTAGCCGCGCGAGAGTGATTTCAACCGGTCATAAAAATCAAACACCACTTCGTTCAGCGGCAGACGATACACCACCATGGCGCGCATGCCGGCATAGGTCAGGGTCTCCTGAACGCCGCGCCGCTCTTCACACAATTTAAGGACGGCGCCCAGAAATTCGTCTGGCACCAGAATCGAGGCCTTGATCCAGGGCTCGTCAATGTAATCCACCTTGATCGGGTCCGGCATGTCTGCCGGATTATGCAAGGCGATCACTGTCTTGTTCGTGAGGGTTACTTTGTAAATCACGCTGGGCGCTGTGGTGATCAGATCGATGTTGAATTCCCGTTCGATCCGCTCACGGATGATTTCCAGATGCAAGAGGCCTAAAAAACCGCAACGAAAGCCAAAGCCGAGCGCGGCGCTGGTTTCCATCTCAAACTCGAAGCTGGAATCATTCAGGCGCAATTTTGACATGGCTTCGCGCAAGTTTTCAAACTCGGAAGAATCGATGGGGAAAAAGCCGCAAAAGACCACGGGCTGTGAGGGGCGAAAGCCCGCCAGAGCCGCCGCTGTCGGGGTTTTCTCATGGGTGATGGTGTCGCCCACGCGGGTGTCGGCGACTTGCTTGATGGAAGCGGTGAGAAAGCCGATCTCTCCAGGCCCGAGCGCTTCCACGCTTTCCTGTTTGGGAGAAAAAACGCCAACCCGCTCGACCGTGTATGTCGAGCCGGCGGCCATCATGCGGATCTTCTCGCCTTTTTTCAGCACGCCATCGAAGATCCGGATCAGCACCACCACGCCGAGATAAGCGTCATACCAGGAATCCACCAGCAGAGCCTTAAGGGGTGCTTGGGATCGTCCCCGGGGTGCCGGCAGACGGGTGACGATCGCTTCCAGCACGTCTTTGATCCCCTGCCCGGTTTTGGCCGAGATTTCGATGGCGTTGCTGGCATCCAGCCCGATCACGTCTTCAATCTGCCGGCGCACCTGTGCGGGCTCGGCGGCCGGCAAATCGATTTTATTGAGAATGGGAATGATTTCATGATCGTTTTCAAGCGCCTGATACACATTGGCCAGGGTTTGCGCCTCGACGCCCTGACTGGCATCGACCACAAGCAGCGAGCCCTCCACCGCTGACAGGGAGCGGCTGACTTCATAAGCAAAATCCACATGGCCCGGTGTGTCGATCAAATTCAGCACATATGCCGTGCCATCCAGCGCCTGATAGTGCAGCCGCACGGTTTGCGCTTTGATGGTGATGCCGCGCTCACGCTCCAGCTCCATCGTATCCAGCACCTGGGCTTTCATTTCGCGCGCGGCGAGACCGCCGCAAGTCTGGATCAGCCGGTCCGCCAGCGTTGACTTGCCGTGATCGATATGGGCGATGATGGAGAAATTCCGGATATGGCCAAGATCTGTCATGGCCACGATGTAGCATTTGGCGGCGAAAACGCAAACTTTGCACACGCCGCCCTGTTAGACTGACCCCCATGTCAGGGCACCGGCATGTAAACAGAGGCAGAGGAGATGGCATGATCGACTTATGGACGGCCGCCACGGGCAATGGCTTCAAAGCGTCTATCATGTTGGAGGAAAGCGGACTGGATTACCAGGTCCATGCGCTTGATCTGAGTGCGGGCGACTACAAAAAACCGGAATTCCTGGCGATCAATCCGATCGGAAAAATTCCGGTCATCCGCGATCAGGATGGCCTGGAGGGCGGGCCTGTGACGGTTGCGGAAACCACGGCCATCGTGTTTTACCTGGCGGAAAAATCAGGCGTGCTGCGCCCGCACAATGGTCTGGAGCAGACCCGGATTTTGCAATGGGCGTCCGTTATCTCCAGCGGATTCGGCCCCGCTTTTTCCTTCCTTGTGGCGTTCGATCTTTTCGCCCCGGAGAAAATTCCGTTTGCCTCACACTTCTTCGTCAAAGAGGCTCACCGGTATTACAACGTTATGGAGGCGCAATTGTCCCGCACGCCTTTTCTGGTGGGGGAAAGCTATACTCTGGCGGATGTCCTCGCCTTTCCTGTCGCCGCGTCCTCTGCCGGACGGCTGGAGGGTGGGCTGGAGCCGTACCCCCACATACGCCGCTGGCGCGATGTCGTCGCACGGCGTCCTGCCGTCCAGCGGGGCATGAAAATTCCAGCGCCGGACGCGCGGTGATGGTATTTTCTTTGAAATAGTGTTGCCGCAGGCTCAGGCGCTTTCGGCGCGCCGGGCGGCAGGCATGTCCATGGCCTTTGCAATCGCCGCCATCAGTGCTTCGCGATTGATGGGTTTGGACACATAATCGGTCATCCCGGCGGCGATGTATTTTTCCCGGTCTCCCGCCATCGCATTGGCGGTTAACGCGATGATCGGCGTGCGCGCGTTCGGTCCATTTCCGCCGCGCAGACGCTTGGTGGTCTCAACCCCGTCCAGTTTAGGCATCTGAATATCCATCAAAATAACGTCAAAACGTGTGCCCGCCGTGCAATCAAGGGCCTCAAGCCCGTTCCGGGCGAACGTCAGACGATACGGCAAAGTCTTGAACAGGGATGTCAAAACCAGGGTATTGATGTGATTGTCTTCCGCAATCAGGATGCTGGCTTGACCAGTCCCGGCGGGGGGCGGCGCTTCTTTTGGTTGCGGCGCGTCCGGCCGGTTTTCAGAGGCCGCGTCGCACAGCACAAAAAAACGAAACAGCGCGCCCTGACGCGGGCCCTGATCCAGTGTCAGTTGGCCGCCCATCATTTCAACCATGCGGTGCGATAGCGCGAGGCCGAGCCCTGTGCCGCCATAGCGCCGGGAGGTGGACTGGTCAGCTTGCGTGAACGGGGTGAAGAGCGCGCCGTGCTGTTCAGGAGGAACGCCGATGCCGGTGTCGGCGACGTCAAATGCGAGCCGGATCTGGGAGCCTTGCCAGGCCCATCTCACGCTCAGGGTCACCGCGCCCCGTTCGGTAAATTTCACCGCGTTGGAAAGCAGATTTGACAGCACTTGCCGCAGGCGGTCGCCATCACCTCTGATGCGGGGCGGCAGATCGTCAGCGCCCTCGACGCTAAAGCTCAGCCCCTTTTCCTGCATGCTGACGCTCCACAACTCACCGACTTCATTGATCAGGTCGCGCGGCGAGAAATCGTAGACGTCCAGGGTCATCTTTCCCGCCTCGATTTTGGAAAGATCAAGGATATCGTTGAGAATGGCCGTGAGCGCTTGCGCCGATTGCCGGATAATCTCCACATGGTCTTTCTGGATATCGTTCAGGGGTGTTTTTGCCAGCACCCCCAGCATGCCCAGAACACCGTTCATCGGCGTTCGAATTTCGTGACTCATGGTCGCCAGGAAATTCGATTTGGCGCGGTTGGCGGATTCAGCCGCTATCCGGGTGATGGACAAATGTTCCGCGGTTTTGCGCAATTCGACGGCCTGTTTTTTCAAACGCGCATTCGAGATCTCAAGGTCTGCGGTGCGCTCCGTAACGCGCGCTTCAAGTTTTTCATTGGTTCTTTTCAGCAGCCTGCGCAGATTTTCCGAATTTGTGATGGCCCGCGTCGTTTGCCGTCCCAGCGTGATGGCCTGACTTAACGTCAAAATGGACAGCAAGAAATAAATGCCAAAGCCCGGCATGGAGCCGGTCTGCACATAGTCGATAACGCCGCCGATGACACCAATGCTGACCGCGCCCACGCCAAGAAGCAAAATCCAGGAATCCGGCAGGCGTTTGGCAATGGCAAATCCCATGGAGACCAGAGCCATCCCCGCCGCGGCCACCATCCCCGCCTGATACACGGGAAGAAGGGACGTATAAAGATAAGGGGGAAGGGCCAGGATGGAAAAGACAGAGATTACCGCATAAATGACGAGTGCGGAAAAAGCCGGTCTCCAGCAGACTTGCGGATAGAGCATCCAAATCACAAGCGGTCCGCTGATGGACGCGATAACGAGGGCGAGATATTCCGCCGCCAGAAGCACAGCGGTGGGCAAATCCGGCCACACGCTTTGCATCACCCCCGAATAGCAGGCCGCATGGGTGGCCGTGGCGAGCAGATAAATGCCCAAAAACAGATAAGCCCGCGCCTTGGGCCGCGCCGCGAAGAGGGCAAGATGATAAAATGCCAGCGCCAGCATGCCGCCGATTATCAAAATAATGGCGCTTTGCGCGTGGGCTTTTGATTGCCACATACTTTGCGCCGGCCCCAGACGCACGGCTTGCGCGATTCCGCCGCGCGCATGAATGAAATTTGACAGTTGAATGACGAGATTCAGCGCCCGCCCGCTTGTCTCTTCCGGATTTAACAGGATCACGGGATTGGTTATGCGGGCCTGCTCGTCTTGACGCCGCTGTGCCGGCTTTCCGGATTGATTGACGAGTTTGCCGTTGACATAGACGCGTGAGGCATAGCGCAGGGATGTGAGGGCGAGCGCCAATTGTTGGTGCTTCCGGGGCAACAGGATGCGCAGTCCATAAGTGGCATAACCGGTGCCGTCTGAGGTCACCTCGTCAAATGGTGTCCCATGCCAGTCCTGCGGCACCGTCGTAAAATGCGGTGTAGGCTGATCAAAAAATGCTTGAGGCGAAAGAAATTTTCCCCATGCAATGGCCCATTCCCCATTGAGCGCAATGGAGTCATGGGTAGAAAAATCCCATGTTCTGAGATCAAGCGTACCCTGGTGTGCGGTGGGAACTTCCAGGGAAGGGGTCGCCCGCACAAGACCGCCCATGAGCACAAGAAAAAGCGCGGTGCAGAATGAAATCGGCCAGGCGGCGCTGGTTCTCCCCCCGCGGCCGCTCACGCGCTCACACCCTGTCTCGGCGTGACGGATGGGAAAGAATGGCGGCATTCCGGTGCGCCGGCCGTGCACCCTGACCCCATGTCCGCACGCTGCATGCAAACGATCTCTGCGTGGTCATGAACACATTCCCTCTGTGGTGATTTTTGTGTACGCCCGTTGCGCCGTTTTGGGACGTCCCGGTGGCGCCCGCACGGCTTTTGTCTTTCCCAGAAGAGCCTTCAGTCATAAATCATGTTGAATAACAATGTATTAAGGAGAGGGATGCGCCGATGGCATTTTCCCCTTTGGCGGGTAGTCTGCAAGAAATGAGAAGGGGGAAGACGGTTTAAAGTCGAAAAACCGGCTAGCGGGTCCGTTTGGGAAAGGCCCTGATGAAATCACGCATCCGCGGCTGGATTTCGGCGCGGAAGCGGGAACCGTTGAAAACGCCGTAATGGCCCACGCCCGGTTGAATGTAATCGACGTGACGTTTTGATGGGATATTGATGCACAGATTGTGCGCTGCCTGGGTTTGCCCGATGCCGGAAATATCGTCTTTTTCCCCCTCCACCGTCATCAATGCCGTCCCGGTGATACACTCCGGTTTTACCAATCGTCCCCGATGCCGGAACAGACTGCGGGGCAACAGATATTCCTTAAAAATATCTTTGATGGTTTGCAGATAGAATTCCTCCGTGAGATCCATCACGGAGAGATATTCATCGTAAAAGGCCCGGTGCTTGTTCTCGCCGTCATCATCCCCGGTGATCAGACTCCTGAAGAAACGGTATTGCGCATCGACATGGCTTTCCTGATTCATCGACAGGAAGCTGGAGAGCTGAATGAATCCCGGATAGACGCGCCGGAAAGCCCCGGGATGTGTGATGGGGACCAGAGAAATAACATGATCCCGGAACCATTGCAGCGAGCGCTCTTCAGCCAGCTTGTTGGGCAGGGTGGGCGAAAGGCGCGGGTCGATGGGGCTGCCCATGATGATCAGGGAGGCGGGCTGGGCCGGATCCTTGTCTTGCGCCATCAGGGCGGTGGCGGCCAAGGCCGCCGGGCCCGGCTGGCAGACCGCGATCACATGGCAGTCGGGGCCCAGATGTTGCAGCATGGCGATGAGATAATCGATATAATCGTCAAGATCAAAACGGCCCCGGTACAAAGGCACCATGCGGGCATCAATCCAATCGGTGATGTAGACATCGTGTTCGGGCAGCATGGCCTCCACCGTGCCGCGCAGCAGGGTGGCGTAATGGCCCGACATCGGCGCAACAATCAAAACTTTAGGGTCCGGGCGCCGCTTGCCGTGCTGCTTGGCCAGGGCGGCGGCATCGCGCTGAAAATGCTGCAGGGTGCAGAACGGGCGCCGCCACACCGCTTTTTGCGTCACGGCCACCGGCGTCCCGTTTATGTGCGTTTCGTTCAAACCGAATTCCGGCTTGCCATAGCGCCGCGTGGCGGATTCAAACACGTCCAAAAGGGCTGAGAGCGTGCGGCCGGGGACGGTGCGGGAGAGGGGATTCAGGGGCGAGTGCAGCAGGGTCTGACTCCACTGCGAGGCCATGCGCAGCGGCGCCAGGGCCGCATGATTGAGTTCATAGACATGATAAAGCATGGAAAACCGCCGGAATCATTTATCTGGAGCGCACGATTATGGCTTTTATCGTTGTGCGATGCAACATTGATGTGTCTGGCCTTCACCGCGCCCGGGCGCAAAATTCTGCCGCGTGTCCGACCGGGTCCTGACGGCATATTCTCTGCCGAACAAATTGCCAAATTATTGATATTAAATAAAAATTTAATACTCTTTTTATGCAGTTCAGCATTGTATGGAAAGCGGCCCGGGCCCGTCATTGCCTCTTGGCAGCGCCCCCGGCCGTCGGATAGATTAAACGGGCGGCGCCGCCATTATTGACAGCCCGCGTCGCATGTATCGCTCCCACGCCTTGCGGGGGGGGGGCATCACTGGTGCAGTCTCGCTCCCATGGCCCATGCCGATCCACTTCTCCATCGCCCGGCGCATCACAAGGCGGATGGCGCGTTTCGCAATCCCCCCGGGTCGCCGCGCCGCGGCCCCCGGCCCCCGGCCATGTGGCGTTTTTATCTGCGCATGGCGCGCCTGCGGTTTGAAAAACCCCCGATTCCCGCGTCTCATGTGAGGAGTCAGGCGGCGGCCCTGGACGCCTTTCACGCCGCCGCCGCCACCGCAACCGACAGCCTGACCTGGCTTGGACACGCGGCATTTTTAATCCGGACGGGCGGGCAGACCATCCTCACCGACCCGTTTTTGACCGACATCGCCGGCCCCGGCGCGCTCGGCCCCAAGCGTTTTGTCGATGCAGCCATCCCGATTGACCGCCTGCCCCCTATCGATATTCTTGTGATCAGCCACAATCATTACGACCATCTTGATGACAAAACCATCCGGCGTTTGCCAGGCAAGACGCGCATGAGCGTGGTGGTGCCGCTTGGATTGGCGGATTTTTTTCACGTGCGCGGCTATCCTCATGTGATCGAACTGGATTGGTATCAATATATTCATCTCGGGACGGCGCATGAATTGGGGGGGGTGCGCCTCACCGCGCTGCCCTGCGTGCATTGGTCACGCAGGATCGGCCAGGATTACAACACCACGCTCTGGGCGAGTTTTTCCCTGGCGTCCAAAACCCGCAAAATATATTTCGGCGGCGATAGCGGCTACGGCTCTGTGTTCAAGGAGATTGGCGAGCATCACGGTCCCTTCGATGCGGCGATTCTCGGGATTGGCGCTTACGCGCCGCGTGAGATGATGCGCGCGTCACACGCCACGCCGGAAGAAGCCGTTCAGATGGGGATCGATCTGCACGCGCGCCATATCGTGGCCATGCATTGGGGGACGATCGCGCTGACCCTTAAGCCGCCTTTTCAACCGCCGCACCGCTTTGTGCGGGAAGGCCGGGTGCGGGGGCTGGATGAAGACATGCTCTGGGTCATGAGCATTGGCGAGACGCGCGCCTTGCCCGCTGCCCGCCCCTGGCCTGCCAATGAGTGATCCGTATGCGCCTTCCGGGCTGACGGAGCCCGGCCTGCCTTCAGCAGCGCTCTTGACGCGTCCGGGGCGCGTGCGTCTGCGCACACTGATATGGCTGCGTTGGATCGCCATTGCCGGTCAAACCGGGGCCATTTTGGTGGTTTTCTTCGGCCTCGGATATGACCTGCCCTTAACGTGGTGTCTGCTGGTGATCGCTGCCAGCGTCGCGCTTAATGCGGGGGCGCTGCTTGTCTTTCCGGCAACCACATATCTGAGTGACCGGCAGGCGGCATTTTACCTCGGTTTTGATATCGCTCAGCTTGCGTCCCTTCTCTATCTCACCGGCGGTCTTGAAAATCCCTTTGCCTTGCTGTTTCTCGCGCCGGTGACCATTTCCGCCAGCATGCTTAATCTTAAGGCGACTCTGATGCTGGGCGCATTGGTTTTCATCCTTGTCACGGTGCTGGGTATTGCCCATTGGCCTTTGCCGTGGCGCGGCGACGATGTGATTCGTCTGCCTCCCGTTTACAGGATCGGCCTGTGGGCGGCACTGCTTCTGGGCATGGGGTTTACCGCCGGCTATGCGCGCCGCGTTTCGGCAGAAGCCGGACGCATGGCACAGGCTTTGGCGGCGACGCAGATGGTGCTGGCGCGCGAACAGCGTCTTGCCGCACTTGGCGGCCTGGCGGCGGCGGCGGCGCACGAACTGGGCACGCCCCTGGCAACCATCAGACTGGTGGCGACGGAATTATCACATCAAATTTCTGAAGACAGTCCGTACAAAGAAGATGTAGAATTGTTGAATTCTCAAGCGGAACGCTGTCGCAACATTCTGGGGAAATTGTCGCAGCGGCCGGAGGGCGATGACGCTGTTTTCTCCCGCCAGTCTCTTTCCGCTTTGTTGGAAGAAGTGACGACCCCCTATCGTGGTGCTGGATTGTCCATTGAAGTCCAGATTGAGGATATCTCTCAGGTCTCTGAACCCATACTCTGGCGGCGTCCGGAGATTGTTCATGCCATGACGAGCCTGATGGAAAATGCCGTGGATTTCGCGCAAACCCGTGTGGTTGTGAAGGGTGCTTATGATGGCGATGCCGTCACCATTGCTGTGCTGGATGACGGTCCGGGCTTTGCCGCGGATATTCTCTCGCGTCTGGGCGAGCCTTATGTCACGTCGCGTCCTGGGGGAAATGATGACGCTCTTGAACATGTCGGCATGGGGCTTGGGTTTTTCATCGCCAAGACCTTGCTGGAACACACCGGGGGAAATGTGCAATTTGGCAATCATTCCGGGGAGTTTGGAACCGGTGTACGCGGCGCGGCGTGGCGCGGCGCCGTGGTCTCGGTCAGGTGGGCCCGCCCCCTTGTGGAGGCCAGTTCATTGAGCGCGGAGGTGAATGTGCGCGCCGGTTAGCGCCGCTTGCCGCCGGTCCCCCCGATGGGCTATGTAAGGAGCGTACGCCAACACTTGCCGGCCAGAGGAAATAAGTTCAGCGCGTGCGCACAGATGGGAGAGATCGACGATGCCGCAGGGGCAAGACCGGACTTTACTGATTGTCGATGACGACACCCCGTTTCGCACGCGTCTCGGCCGGGCGATGGAACAGCGCGGCTTTGAAGTGCGTACGGCGGAAGGGGTGCGGGATGCGGTGACCGCGGTCAAACAGAAACCCCCCGCCTTTGCCGTGATTGATCTGCGGCTGGAAGACGGCAGTGGACTTGACGTCGTTGAGGTTGTGCATCAGGAACGGCCTGACGCGCGCGTGGTCATGCTCACCGGTTATGGCAATCTCGCCACGGCCGTGGCGGCCGTCAAAGCCGGTGCGATTGATTATCTGGCCAAGCCGGCGGATGCTGACGACGTGGAAAAGGCGTTGCTTGCGCCGCCTGATGAGAAACCGAATCCGCCTGACAACCCGATGTCGGCGGACCGCGTGCGCTGGGAACATATTCAGAGGATTTATGAATTGTGCAATCATAACGTCTCTGAAACAGCGCGGCGGCTCAATATGCACAGGCGGACTTTGCAGCGCATCCTGGCCAAACGCTCCCCACGCTGAGCGCAGGCATTCTTGGTTAACAGACTGGTAATGGCCCCTGCGCTAAGGTGAAGGCCTTGCCCGCGCTCTTCAGCGGGCTGGGGAGCGCCGATGCCATCATATTCAGATTCTCTACCACAAACCGAAGCACTGCTTCTGGATTATGCCAAGCAACTGAATTTCCATCGTCAGGGCCGCAGCGCAATATGCCTGCGTGTTTCCCTGCTGAGGCCGGATATGAAAAAGCCGACCGACATCAATCTGATGGTGCGCAAATGCCGGGACCTTGCCTACCGCTACCAAGGCGAGATCTTTCATCTGGGCTGCGGGGATGTGGTGCTGACGCTGAAAGATTCCACCCCTGATATCGTCAACAGCGTTCTCGATCAGATCTGCCGCCTTTTCCGTCATGATCCTCTGGTGCAAAAAGATCGCGACGCCTTCGTCGTGCGGTATGAGATGGAGACTCAGTACAATGAGTTTTTGGATTATGCAAAAATAACAAAGCATCATTCCGAGGATAAAGACGAAGCACACGCGGCGGTGCGCCCCCTAGAACTGGATCGACTTGATCCGGCTTTTGTGCAGACGGCCACCGGGTTCGCCGACCCTGAGGATCTGGTAATCAGAAAATCTATTTATAAACTTGACGGGGACAATTTGTTGTTACCGGTCTTCACCGAAGTTTCCGTTGACCCGGATAAAGTCGTCGACGTTATGCTGAAGGGCGTTGATGCACACAGCAATCCTGAACTGGTGATTCAGGGTTACCGGTTGATGGAATGCCGCGTGCTGAGCGCCATCGCCTTTCTCGCTGCTCCCTGGGCCACGCCCTGGGCTTTGCAGCTTGGGCTGGCCGCACTCGGCAGTTTTAACTTCATGATCTTTGACCGCGCCTGGCGTCAACTCAATCCGCCCCAAGGAGAGAGCGACCCGCGATTTGTGATCTGTTATGAAGACATACGCGCGCAGCCCGGCGTCTTCGCTTATCTGCAGCACTTTATGGCGGGGCGGGAATATCCTCTCTGGGTCAGCGGTGTAGACCGGAACGTTCTGGCGATGCTGGATCTGGGGGAGCTGGGCGTGGAAAAAGTAAAACTGAGCTGGCCTGGATCGCGCGAGGAAATGGGCTTGACGCGGACCGTTCTCGCCAAAGCCATCGGGGCCATTGGCCCCGAACATGTGATTTTAACGGGCTGTGAGCACGATCGGTCTCTGGATCTCGCCCGCGAACTGGGCATCACCCATGTCGAAGGCACTTACGCAGATGCGGTTTTTCATGGTGAAAAGATCTGGAAAGTCGCGTGACGGCGCCTATTCAGCAGCGCTCGACAAGTAAGACGCGTTAGAGCCAAAATTAATGGTTTTGAGAAATTCAATACCCTCATCCGCGATGGCATAGCCGACCATATCGCCCTCTTCGGCGGTTAATTCATCCATGTCCACATAGGCCGCGTAATAGCTCCGCGTGCGCTCGGTGATGATTCCGGATCGCAGAAGCGTTTTAATCAAGACACGGAATATATTCGTGCTTTCCTGCATCTCACGGCGCCGTTCGTTATCGGTAAACACGTCAACCAGAGCATCCGTCACTTCCTGCCAGTCAAGATCAAATTCGGCGTAAACGGATTTCATCTGTTCCGGATTGATGAGGTTGAACAGCAAAGTCTGGAAGCACTCAACCGCCCAATCCTCCACCACGTCATGTTCTTCCTTGCTGAGATGGGGGATGGTCCGGTCGGCCCAGACTTTACCAAAGCGATGATGAAACGCTTCGTCGGTCATGGTGAGCTGCGTGAGTTTCACCAGAAGCGGGTCGGCGGACAGATTGAAAAGCGTGGCAAATGCGCCCATCGCCAGACCTTCGACCAGCATCTGCATGCCAATAATCTTTTTATAGACTTCCGGTGCATTCACGATATCGCCCAACAGATTGGCAAGGGTAGGTCCGGCGGGAAGGGGGGTGCCCCAGCGCACCTGGATATATTTTGAAAATGCGGTGACGTGCCGCGCCTCTTCGCGCGTCTGATTGGCGGCGTATTCCTGGGCGCCGGGATCACGCAGAACATGACACAAGCTTGCAGAGAGCGACAGCGCGCCCTGTTCGCCGTGCAAAATGGTCGACATGATCCAGCGCGCCACCTGGTTGACAAAACGCACCCGGTCACGCCCCTGCAAGCGGTCATTCACCAGATCTGTTTTCAGCGAAGGCACCAGAAATTCAGGAATAATAATGTCCGTATCAAGATTAAAAGGCGTGTTAAAATCGATATAGCGGGTGTCGAGCGGATCCCAGAAATGGCCGTGGGTGGCGGCAATGATCTGATCAAAGGCATCCGAACGCCGGCCATAGCGCTCAGGATCGATCATCAGATGAAAGGCATTCGCGGGGACGGCGTCATAAATTAGATCTTTGGTGATTTGGCGGGTCATGGATGCCTCTCGAAGCCTTGCAAAAAGAGTGTGTGCTGTGACGCCACTCTACAGGAGCGGGGGGAAAGAGACAATAAAAAATGACGCACCCGTCAACTTTTTAATATACCGCCCCCCCGCAGGCTTGCCTTGGCCGCCTGATTTTCGTTTCAACTTCAAAACGATCCATGTTTTGAAGGCATCTGGTGAGAATCATGTGCAGAAGGCCGGGCGGGCGTCAGACCCAGCCGGGCGAACAGGGCCGTGTCACTGTCGGTGTCGGGATTGCCGGTGGTCAACAATTTCTCACCGACAAAAATGGAATTGGCCCCGGCCAGAAAACACAAGGCCTGCATCGTGTCGCTCATGGTCTGGCGGCCGGCGGACAGCCGCACAACCGAGCCCGGCATCATCAGGCGGGCCAGGGCGATGGTGCGGACAAAATCGAGATCGGTGACCGGTTCCGCGTCCTGCAAGGGCGTGCCCACAACCGGCACCAGCCTGTTGATGGGCACGCTTTCCGGGTGCCGGGGCAGATTGGCCAGGGTCACCAGCATGGAGAGTCGGTCTTCCCGGCTCTCGCCCACCCCAAGAATGCCCCCGCAGCAGACATTGATCCCGGCCGCGCGCACATGGCCGAGCGTCTCGAGCCGGTCCTGATAGGTGCGGGTGGTGATGATGTCGTCATAAAATTCTTCAGAGGTATCGATGTTATGATTGTAATAATCCAGGCCGGCGCGCTTCAGACGCTGGGCCTGGGCCGGGGTCAGCATGCCCAGCGTCATGCAGGTTTCCAGGCCCATGGCCTTAACGCCTTCAATCATCGCGCACAGCGCCGCCATGTCCCGCTCTTTGGGCGCCCGCCAGGCTGCGCCCATGCAATAGCGGCTGGCGCCCGCCTGTTTGGCTTTGCCCGCCAGAGAGATCACCGCCTGCACCGCCATCAACTTGGTGGCTTTGAGCCCGGTCTCAAAAGCGGCGCTTTGACTGCAATACGCGCAATCCTCCTGGCACCCGCCGGTTTTGACGGACAGCAGCGTGCTCATTTGAACTTCATTGGGATTAAAGTGTAGGCGGTGCACACTTTGCGCCAGAAAAACAAGATCCATAAAGGGCAGATCCGCCAGCACACGGGCGCGGTCCTCAGACCAGTCATGGCGCGGCGCGCCCGCCGCGGCGGCGTCCCGCACGGCCTGCGTTAGGGGCATTTTTGAATCTTCCGGGAGCGGCGGGGCTTTGACAGGATGCTGGGGCATGGACGCAGAAGGCCTCTCAGGGTTTTTTGCAAGTGTTCGGGGCGCACTCTACCCCGCTGCGTCTATCTGTAAAGAGATTGGTGAGGGCAAAGAGCGTAGAGTGCCGGCTGTAAACCCCTGTGCGCTGTAATAGTGGAGACCTGCGATGACCCAGTTTGTGCCTTCAGAGCCCCTGCCCCCTAGCCGGGCGGCCAGCGGTTTGGCGTTTGATCTGTCTTTTCTTCCGGACGGTTATGAGGGCCCTGTGCGCCGGTTCGCCCGCGTGAGTTTGGCGCTTTGCCTGGTCATCATTACCGTTGGTTCTTTGGTGCCGCCCTCTCTTGCCGATCTCGCCGCCGCCGGCATCAACGATAAAACGGCTCATCTGGCCGGCTATGCCGGGACCATGCTGTGCGCCGCCTTCGCCGTTTCGCGCCGACGGGCGCGCTGGGCCTGGGGTCTTTTTCTGCTCGGCTATGGCGCGCTGATGGAATGGGGCCAGGCGGCCATGGCGCTGGGGCGCGACGCGTCCTTGGCAGATATGGCGGCCAATGGCGCCGGGGTTTTTACCGGCGCCGTCTGCGCGGTGCTGATGGTGCGGCTGGGCCAGAGCGCGGCGCGGCGCGGCGCCAAAGACGGATCGCGCCTCTGACGCGCACCGCTCTGGCGCGTGCGGCGTTGAGGGCCCAGGTTATTCTGCGGGCTGCGCGGAAACCGGATGCGGCGTTTCAGGCTGTGCCTGCATTTTTTTGCGGGCTTTTTTCTCTTTTTGCTTTGCCCGGACCATCAAGGCGGAAGGGGTGACGATCAGGGTCAGGATGGTCGCGAAGGTTAATCCAAAAATAATCGTCATCGCCAGAGGCTGCCACCACAGCGTGGACGGCGCGCCAATGCTCACTTGGCGGGAGAAAAAATCTATTGTGATGCCAAACGCCATGGGCACGAGGCCGAACACGGTGGTGATTGTGGTGAGAAAAACCGGCCGCAGCCGTTGTGCACCGGTCTGGATGATGGCGTCACGCGTACTGGAGGCTGTTTTGATCAGGCGGTCGTAGGTATCGATCAAAACGATATTGTTATTGACGACAATACCGGCAAGGGCAATCAACCCGATCCCTGTCATCACCACGCTGAACGGATTGCCGGTGATGATATAGCCTAACAGAACGCCCATCGTCGACAACACCACGGAGCTGAGGATCAACAGCACACTGAAGAAATTATTGAACTGGATCAATAGAATGATCGCCATGAGAAACAAGCCGAAAACAAGGGCAAAGATCAAAAATTCGCCATTGGTTTTTTGATCCGCGTCATCGCCTTCAAAAGAGAGCCGCACATTGGGATCGATGGGGCTTGCCGCCAGCCATGTTTTTAACGACGTCACCTGTGTGCTTGCCAAAACGCCCGGTTCCACACCGGCGGTAATCTGAAGGACCCGCTTACCGTCAATGCGCTCAATCTGTGTCTCTTGCTGCACTGGCACGCGGTGGACAAAATTGCTCATCGGCACAAGTCCCCGCGCGGTCGGAATGCGCAATTCGTCAAGTTGCTTCATGGAGCGAAAGTCAACCGGATACCGGACCAGAATATCGATCTCCTCTTCGCTGTCATTGGGACGAAATCTTCCCAAGCGCACACCGTTGGTGATCATGCGCACCGCGCTGCCGATGGACGCGAGGTCCGCGCCAAAGCGGGCCGCCTGCGCGCGGTCCACGACAAGGCGCCATTCGATGCGCGGCAGGGAGCGGGTGTCTTCAACATCGATAAATCCCCCGATCTCATCCATGCCCTTGCGCACATGATCAATGGCCGTGATGAGCTGTTTGGGATTATTAGAGGAAAGCTGAATGACGATGGGTTTGGCGCTGCGCACGCCGTGCCGCTGTTTTTGGGCCTCAACCCGCACGCCGACCACTTTTTGTGTGTGCCGGGCGATGTCTTTGAGAATTTCATCACTGGAGCGGCGCTGGCCCCACGCATCAAAAATAACCGTGATCTGCCCGATAACGTCATTCCCGCCGCCGCCTCCCGAAACACCGGTGCGCGAATAAACCGTCTTGATGCCGTCAATGCCAACAAGTTGATCTTCCACTTCGCGAATGAGCGAGTCTTTTTCTTCCACCGACAGATTGCCCCGGCCATGGATCATCAGCGCCACCCGGTCGGCGGACCCTTCGGGAAAAAACGACACGCCATTATTAGTGTACGCATAAAACACGACCACCATGATGAGCAGGGCGCCGGTCCCCACCAGGATGTACTTAGCCCGGTCGAGCGCCCAGGACAGGATGGCGACATATTGACGGGTGGCGCCACGCAGCTTTGAGATATCAACCTGTTCCTCGCCGCTCAGCACGACCATGGCCTGGTGATCGACATCGCTGGGGCGTCCGATCAGACGCCCGAGGGTGGGCGTAAAAATCAGCGCCATCAAAAGCGAGCCGGACAGCACACAGATCAGCGTGATCGGCATATACTGCATCATTTGTCCCATCAGGCCGGGCCAGAACAGCAAAGGCACGAAGGCGGCGATGGTGGTGGCGGTGGAGGAAATTATCGGCCAGGCCATGCGCTGGGCCGCCATCACATAAGCTTCACGCCGGTCAAAACCTTCAACCATTTTCCGGTCTCCGTATTCCGTCACCACAATGGCACCATCCACCAGAATACCCACCGACAAAATCAATCCGAACATGACGACGTTGTTGACCGACATGCCCATCATCGCGATGAAAAAGATGCCGGTCAGAAATGCGCCGGGAATGGCGATCCCCACAAGCAGGCCGGCGCGCACACCCAGCGCCGCGACGACCGCCGCCATGACCAGAAAAATAGCCAGCAAGACGCTGTTTTGCAGACCGCTGACCTGGCGGCGCACACGTGCGGACTGATCCGTCGTGACGTTCACCTTCACAGTGCTCGGCCAGTTCGCCTGTTCGCGTTCGATCAGGCGGTGGACCGCTTCGGAGGTTTTGATCATGTTCTGTCCGGTGCGCTTCACCAGTTCGATGGACACGGCGCGCTCGCCATTCACGCGGACAAAGGTATCAGGGTCCTTGAAGGTGCGCCGGATGGTTGCGACATCGCGCACGCGCACAACGGCATTGCCCTTCACCTTCACCGGCATGTTGAGAATATCGGCGGAAGCTTCGAAAAGACCGGGCACGGTGACTGAAAAGCTGCCCTGGCCGGTGTCGATATTGCCGGCCGGGATGACGCGATTGGCGCGCGAAAAAAGCAGACTTAAATCGCTGGTGTCGATGTTATAACTTTGCGCCCGCGCCGGATCGATGATGATTTCAACGACTTCCTCGCGCACACCGGAGATATCGGCCGACATGATTCCAGGCAGGATGCGCACGCTGTCGCGAAACGACCGGGCATATTTCAGCAATTGACGTTCCTGGAGGTCGCCGGACAGATTGACGATGATCATGGGAAAACGCGAAATGGACATTTCCGAAATCCGGGGTTCGTCCATGTCGGCCGGCATTTCAGGGCGCGCCATGTCCACTTTACTCCGCACGTCCTGCAAGGAGTTATCAATATTGGTGCCGGCATCAAATTCGATATTGACACGTGCGCCGCCCTGAAAGGCGGTGGCGGTGATCTGTTTAACATCGTCCAGATTCTTGAACTGCTCTTCCAGCGGCCGGACCAGAAGCCGTTCTGAATCTGCCGGAGAGACTCCCTCAAGCGTGGTGCTGACCATGATGATCGGCAAAGCGAGTTCGGGCTCGGCTTCTTTCGGGATCTGAATATAGGCGATCATACCGCCGATCATTAGAAAAACCAGTGCGCTGATGACGGTACGTGATCTGAGAATGATTGTTTCAAGTATCTTGTTCATGTCAGTCTATGCCGGGGTTTAAGGGTTTAGGTGAAACAATGAGTGCACTTTGTACGAGGTCCGGTCGCGGGGCCGCACGGGGCTGAGTATGATCCTGCACTTCAATATGCTTAAGAAATGCCTTGGTCTTAAACTCCATTTAAGAATAAGGCTTAGTCTTAAGGTGCCCTTAAAGGAAAAAGCGTCGTTTTCGGCTCTTTTCAGGACGCATGACAGAGCCTCCGGTCAGGCGATGCCTTTCAGTGCCGCCGCTAAGCGGGCCAGAGCGTAAAGGGTGCCGATGTCGGCCGGTGATAATGTTATACATATGGTTTTTTGCAGGTGTTGATGACCAAATTTCAAAAATTAACAAGAACAGTGCGGCAGATGAAGCGTTCTTACGTGATTGCTCTGTCGATCATTGCGCTCGCAGGTTTATGGGTGCTGAGCGGTCAGTTTTCAGCCCCGACACCCGGAATGACACAAGCCATCGCCACCAATGGCGATGAGGACGTCCAGCGGCTGACTCGGGCGCGGGTCAAGCATATCAAAGCCGCACTGATCACCAGCAAAGTGGTGATTCAGGGGGAGACCCGGCCCAATCGGTCTGTGGATATCAAGGCTGAAGTGCGCGGTCCCATCACCGAGACGACCAAGGAGCGGGGCGCACATTTGGTCAAGGGAGAGCCGCTTTTTACCATTGCCGATATCGGCCTCACCGAGCAATTGGAAAAGGCGAAGGCGGCGGTGGCTTTGCGGCAAGCGCAATTTGAGGCGGCCCAGTCTCTTGCCAAGAACGAATTCAACACGCGCATCCACCTCACTGAAACCCTGTCCGATTTAACGGCCGCCAAAGCGGAGCTTAAAATGCGGCAGATCGATGTGGACAATCTCGTCGTGCGGGCGCCTTTTGACGGTGTGCTCAATGACAGACTGGTTGAAGAAGGCGATTTCGTCGAGACCGGCACAGTCCTGGGCAAGGTCGTCGAATTGGACCCGATTAAAATCGTCGGACAAATTTCCGAAGCCAACATTCCCGACATCCATGTGGGAATGACCGCCCAGATCACACTGGTCGATGGGCGGCGATTCCCGGCGCGCCTGGCTTTTATTTCATCAACATCGGATACGCAAACGCGGACATTCGAAATCGAATTAAAGGCGGCAAATCCCGACTGGTCCATCGTCGGCGGGTTAACGGCGACAATCGCCCTGCCCACGGGCGAGCATTTGGGCCATTTTGTCTCACCCTCCGTGCTGACCCTGTCTGACGACGGCGCCATCGGCGTTAAAATCGTCGATAAGGACAGCCGCGTCCGCTTCATGCCGGTCACAATTCTGGAGGAGGATCCTAAGGGCACCTGGATCGGTGGTCTGCCGAAGGAAGTGGATCTCATAACGGTCGGCCAGGATTTTGTTGCCGACGGCGAACGGGTCGAGCGGGTTTACGTTGAGACCGCGTCCTGAATCCGTTAAGCTCTTCTCCGTTTTGCACCATTTTTCAGAACGCCGAGCCGGGCTCGGGCGCTGCCGGTGTTGCGCCCGGCAACGGGATGAGGCGCTGGGCCAATCATTGAGGAGGAGAGAGCATCGTGGATGCGGACACAAAAAAAACAGCACTGAGGATGATTCCTTATGGGATTTACGTGCTGACAGTGGCAGATAAAAACGGCGCGATTGCCGCCTCCACGGTGAATTGGGTGACCCAGTCCGCCTTTTCCCCTCCGCTTGTGGTTGTGGGCGTCAAGGCCGATTCGGCGACTTATGCGCAGGTCAAGGAGACCGGCCGGTTTGCGCTCAACATGCTGGGCAAAGGCCAACAGGGCATTGCGTTCAGCCTGTTCAAACCGGCGCAAGTGGAAGAGGGTAAAATCAGCGGCGAGCCTTATCGCGCCGGGAGCACCGGACAGCCTCTTCTTGAAAATGCTTTTGCCGCGGTGGAATGCAAGGTCACGGATATTGTGGAGCGGGGTGATCACCATGTCATTGTGGCAGAAGTGGTCGATGCCCATGTCGGTCAGGCGCTGGAAGGCCGTCCTGATAGTACCATTCTCGAAATGAAGGATCTGGGCGACAACGTATTTTATGGGGGGTGAGAGATGCGGCCGATTTGTCGGGCGGCGGGGCCCGCCGCGCAGGGGTGCCTCGCCGCCAAACCCCGCGACACCATGCTCTGCCGTTCTTTATGATGAGAGTCTCCGGGCACAGGCGAGACACCTGTTCTTAACGCCCGGCCCGGTCCTGCCGGTCTGCGGCGGGCGGGCCTCCACGCCCGGCGGTGCTGTTGGCGCGCGATTTTAGGCAATATGTGAGTGTTTTTGAGACTTTGTGCCGAAAGCCCCCGATGGGGGGTGTTATTCCCGTCAACGTTGTTTTTTTCAGCTCTCCTCTTTTCACTTTCCCCAAAAAAGGGCATGGTTATCAAAAGGCGGTTCAGGGGGTGGTGACAGTAAAGACGATGCGTCCAATAAGTAACTTCATGAAAACGGGTTCGGTTTCACCTGCGGGGGCGGCATATGGCGGCGCCCGTTAAGAACACACGCGAGAGATTGTTGTTCGCGGCGGAACGGCTGTTTGCGGATTACGGCGTCGACGGCGTTTCTCTGCGTCAGGTCAACGCGGAAGCCGGCCAGCGCAATTCTTCGGCAGCGCATTATCACTTTGGCTCCAAGGAAGCCCTGATCGAAGCGATTTACAAAAACCGCATGGTGCAAGTCAACCAGCGGCGCGCGATCATGATCGAAGAACTGAGTGCCGCCGGCAAACAGGGCGACCTGCGCTCCCTCGTGGCGGCCATTGTGTGGCCCATCGCTGAACAGATTTATGAGACCGAAGGAGGTCTGTCTTATGTCCGCTTTGTCGCCCAGATACATGGCCGGCCGCGGATGGACATCATGGCATATGCGCGCCAGGGTGCGGCCGAGCCCCTGGATTGGGTCCATGTCCGCGTGCGTGAGGTTTTATCTCACATCCCGCCTGCCGTTTTGAATCCGCGCATCGGTTTCATGTTTTCGCTGATTTATGCAACGCTCGCCCATCGGGAAAACATGGCGGCGCTGCCGGGGATGCGGATCAGTCGGAACACGCCGCTTTTTGTCAACAATCTGATTGATTCCATTGTGGGGAGTCTTGCGGCGACCGTGTCGCAAGAAACACTTGAAGAGTTGGAAAATCCGGCGCCGGATAACCCCTGACCAAGCGGGCGCACTCTATGGCCCCAGACGCAAAATTCTTGCCCCGACAAAGCGGCCCGGCGTATAATTTTGATCTCGTCAGGGCATCGGGTACGCCGGAGCGGGAGGAGCGTATGATCAATTTTGAGGCCTTGGAGAAAACGCCGGTTCAGGTGTCGCCCTATGCCTACATGCTGGCCAAGGGCGTGCTGGACACCCAGCAGGCCGCCCGGATCCGGCGCGATTATCCGGTCATCAAAAAGGCCGGCTATTTGCCTCTTTCCAAACTGAAATCACACGGGGCCTTCAAGGAACTGATCGACGATCTGCAAAAGCCGCAATTGGCCCGGATGCTCGGCGATAAATTCAACGTTGATCTGACTGAAAAACCCTACATCATCACCGTGCGGCGGTTATCGAAAAAATCCGATGGAGGCATTCATCACGATTCGCGTTCCAAGATCCTCACTTTGTTGGTCTATCTGAACGATAGCTGGGAAAATGACGGGGCCGGCGCGCTGCGTGTGTTGAACGGGCCGGATGATTTTGAAGATTATGCCGCGCAAGTGCCGCCCTTGACCGGCAATGTCTTTGCCTTTTTGCGCGCCGATAATAGCTGGCACGGATTCCTGCCCTTTGCCGGGGAGCGGTATGTGGTGCAAATGGCGTTTCTCACGTCACGGGCGGAATTGGAGCGGAAGGAAAAAAGCGGCTATCTGCAAATGCTGATGAAGAACCTCAATCCCTTCCAGCCGTAAAAACCAGAGAACGCTTGGACACTGAGTCCCTCCCGCCCGTGTTCAGGGCGTCAGGGCGCACCAGGCTTTAAGAGCTTTCAAGCATTCAGATTCGGTAAGCAGCGGCACATGGCCCGTGTCCGGCAATGAGACAACTTTCAGATCGGGCTTGAGCTGTTTCATGCGTTCCACAATCGCGGGGGTGAGGATATCGGAGAGCAGGCCATGGCATAACAGCACCGGGACATTGGCAAGCCCCTCCATCAAAGCCCATGGATCTCCGGCGGGCACCGCTTTTTCGTCGTCATCGAAAGCTGCGGCGATGGCCGGGTCGTAATCCGCCACAATCAGACCTTCATCGTTTTCCCGGTAAGTATTGTGTGCGAGCTCCATCCACATGTCATCCGTATACGTTGGAAAAAACCTTTTGTTGATGTTTTTGACCGTCAGTGCCGCATCCTGCCAGGATGATTCCTCTTTGGCTTTGCCGACATAGGTGCGGATGCGTGCCAGACCCTCTGCCGCCACTTGCGGTCCGATGTCATTCAAAACAACGCCCGCCAGAAGGCGCGGTCTGAGCGCGGCGATGGACATGGCGATCAGACCGCCAAGAGACGTGCCGATAATAATGATTTTCGTGAAATCCAGATCATCCGCCAGTTTAAGAATATCTTGAACATACGTCCCCGGATGATAATTCTCCTGCCGGGGATCATAGTGCGATTTTCCCCGTCCCCTGAGGTCGGGGCAAATGACGCGCCGGCCCCAGCCAGAGAGATTTTCCGCCAGCGCCCTAAAATCTCTTGAATTGCGCGTCATGCCCGGCAGGCAAAATACCGGCGTGCCCGTGGCGCGTGCATTGTACTGCCGGTAATAAAGACGCAGGCCATCGGGCGCGCGATAATACATCTCTTCAAAGCCATGGGTCTGGGACATGAATTTTTCCATTTTCGTGTGGGCGGGGCCACGGGGCAAGTATTCAGTGGCGCGGACCATAAATCAAGTCGGCCTGAACGCTCCCCTCACATTCATCTCGCGAATAAGTGTTTGCCCGGCGGGGGCGAAGATTGTACCCTTTCCGCTCAAACGCATCAGGCAAGGAGGGGCGCGCGGCATGAGTTTTTTTCTGGGCGATCTCACGCAAAAAGTTGATATGGATTCTCCGCTGTCCCTCATCGGCACCATCTTTTTGGGCATTGTCGGGGCGGCGGTGTTTCTGGTTCAGCCGGGCTATGTGCAGGGTCTGGTTCAGTATCGTGGGTTCACCGATGTCGAAGCGGGTTATCTGGCGTCAGCCGATATGGCAGGTATGGCGGCCGCGACCATCTATGTGTCTTTCAAAATGGGCGGCCTGAAATGGCGGCTCCTGATGTTCGTCTCCTTGCTGATCATGACGCTCGGCAATATCCTGTCTGCTTTTATCACGCACTTTGAAGTGCTTCTTGTGACGCGGTTTATCATCGGATTGGGGGAGGGGGGGGTTGTGCCTCTGACCTTCGCCGCCATCGCTCTCACCAGCCGCAAAGACCGTAATTTCGGCCTTTATATTTCAGGCTGCCTGACCTATGCCGCCTTCGCGCTGGTGGCCATGCCCAAAGCCTATCAGTGGTGGGGGATGGAAGGTATTTTCCTTTTTTTTGCAGCGCTCTCGGCCGCGGCGCTGTTTTTCGTCAAATACATGCCGGTGGAAGGTCATGAGGATTTTCATGGCGGCGGACGTCATGTCTACCCGCAGATGATATTTTTGGCGCTGACCGCCATGTTCAGCTATTTTCTCGCGCAAGGCATTGCCTGGGCCTATCTGTTTCTGATTGGCACGTCGGGCGGTCTCAGCGAGCAGGCAGTCGCCAACGGCTTGACCCTCAGTCAATTTCTCGGCATTGCCGGCGCACTCACCGCCGCGGCCATCGCCGGGCGCTTTGGCCGCGTGATTCCGCTGAGCATCGGCATCGGCGCGGGGATTGTCAGTCTTGGCGTGTTGTTTGGTGAGTTCGGTTTTTTTCTTTATGCGTTGGCGGTGGGCGTGTTCAATTACGCGTGGAACATGGTGCACCCGTATCTTTTGGCATCCATGGCCTCGTTTGACGATACCGGCAAAATCGTCGTGTGGGCCGTGGTGATGCAGACTCTGGGGCTTGGCATTGGTCCCAGCATCGGGGCGTCTGTCATCATGACGCCCGGCGTCTATGACAATATCAACTGGGCGGCCATGGTCTTTTTCATGATCTCTTTGCTGTGCATTCTGCCGCCGCTTTTTGCCTCAGGCGCCAACCGGTTCAATCTCGTCAATGCCTGATTGACGCCGTGCTTGTCCGCCTTCTCAAGTCTTGTAAAATTGATCGAGCATGACCGGGCTTTCCGGCAGAGTGGAGCCGCCATCGACAATGAGCGTCTGACCGGTGACATAGGCCGCCTCGTCCGATGCCAGATAAAGCATGGCGTGGGCGATGTCATGGGGGTGGCCCAGTTTGCCGTTGGGGATGTAGCGCTCCATCTGGCGCAATTCTTCGTCATCGCCCAGCGCCGACATGGCGGGGGTCAGAATATAGCCGGGCTCAACGCCATTGACGGTGATGTTCTCGCGGCCGTATTCAAGCGCCGCGGTGCGAATGAAGCCGTTGAGCCCCCCTTTGGAGGCGGCGTAATGGGCGGTGCCCGGCATGGCGACGGTGGGGCCGGTCACGGAAGAGGTGATCAGCATACGGCCTTTCTGTTGTTTGCGAAAATGCGGCAGGGCGGCCTGCATCAGCCAGAATGCCGCCTTGAGATTGACGGAGAGCGTGAGATCTAGCGCCTCATCGGTCAGTTCTTCGATCAAATGCAATGGATAGACGGCTGCGTTATGCACCATGATGTCGAGGCGGCCGTAATGGTCGGCCGTCGCGGCCACCATCGCGTTCACCGCGCCGTGGTCTGCGACATCAGTTTGGATAAGCAGCGCATCGCCGCCCTCCGACTGAATGGATTCCACAGTTTCCTGGCCGTTGCCGGCAGACCGTGTGGCCACCACGATCCGGGCGCCCGCTTTGGCAAACACCCGCGCGATGCCTTCGCCAATGCCCTGCCCGGCCCCTGTGATCACCGCAACTTTCCCGTCCAGATTCCCGATCATGGCGTGTCTCCTCTGTCAGTCCGGCCCTTCATAGAGCGCCTTCATCAGTCATAAGCCAAATCCCGGTAAATCGCCATGGGGCAGCCCCTCCCCTGCATGCCTGTTTGGAGGCGGGGGATTTTCAGATGTTTTCCGCGTCCTGTTGCTGCGCTGCATTACATAAAAATTGAAAGACCATCCCCATATTCCGTTTAGATTGATCGGATATCACAGGGGGGGGGGAAGCAGGCGGAGTGCCTGGGTGGCGCACGGGCGTTGAGATGATATGGTATCATTATGAGTTTATCACAGATTTTAGTTGAGTTTATTGGACCATGAGCACCGAGAACGGATCGGCCGGCTCATCGTTACAAAAATTCGTCACCTCCGGCGGCAAGTGGGGAGATACGGGTGTTTCCGGCTCGTTAGGGGGGGTTGTGACGTGGAGTCTGGCCGGGTCCGGGCTGACCAACCAGTCATCGGATTCCACATGGTTTTCAGGCACCACGGTAGGCCTTTCCAGTTTTCTTTCCTTTGATTTTCAAAGCGCGCTTCGCGCCGCTTTTGACGCTTGGTCCACGGTGGCGAATGTCGAATTCATTCAGGTCCCCGATGGCGGCGGCAATATGGGCCAGGGAACTTTCGCTGATATCCGCATCACCGGCGGGATGCAGGATGGTCCCTCCGGCACGCTTGCATCGGCTTTCACGCCCAATCCAGGCGGCACCGGCAGTCAAAACGCCGCGTCGGGTGATATCGTGTTTGACAGCGGGGAGACATCGTTCTGGAACGCCCACAGCTTTTTTCTGGTGGCCTTGCATGAAATTGGTCATGCGTTAGGTCTGGATCATGAAACAACCCTCCCCGCCATCATGAATCCTGACATCAATCTCAGCCTGTCCGGGCTCCAGACAGATGACATTAACGGTATACAGAGTATTTACGGGGCGCAGGATTCTGTTCCCGGGACTTATCTGCTGCCCGCGTCACAGGCAAATTTAACCCTTCTCAGCAGCTCCGGCGCCGTGACCGTTCATGGAAACGATCAGGGCAATATCATCACCGGATCGGCGGGCGATGAAACCATATTGGGTGGCGGCGGCGCGGACCGGATTCTGGGTGGCGGGGGTGCCGATCAGCTTTTCGGAGACGCCGCCACGAGCCATGGCAGCGGCATCAGTTTTGGCTCAGGGCAGGTCGTGAAAAATTCCGGCGCGGGAAATAACAGCATAGCGACAGCCGTTGATGTCAGCGGCGCGTTTAGTCTGTCCCCTGACGCCGACATCATCAATGCCACCACCACCCCCCACGTATCTATTCAGGGAACGGGCGATGGCACGGTTGATTATTATGCCGTGACTCTGAACAATGCCGGGGCCTCCCTCACTCTTGATCTCGATTTTGGCAGTGGTGCCGGTGGGTCATTCGATTCCTTTGTCAGCATTTTTGATTCGAACGGCACCGTGCTGGCCTCCAATGATGATTCCAGCGTGACGGATGGCGCAGGTGGATCAACCAGCTTTCAGGATTCTTTTCTCTCTTTTGTCGCCCCGGCGGCGGGGACTTATTTCATTGCGGTCGGTGACTTTTCGTCTGGAGCGCCCCCCGCGGTGATTCCGGGCGGCGGTACTTATGAGCTGCAATTATCCGTCGGCGGTGAGATCGGCGCTGATGATACGCTGAGCGGCGGGGCGGGGAATGACACGCTCTTCGGCGGGATGGGTGTGGACAGGTTCGATGGCGGCAGCGGGTTTGATCATGTCAGTTACGAATTCGTTTCAGCGGGCGTGACGGCGTCCTTGAATTCTCCCAGCGGCAATACGGGGGATGCGTCTGGTGACAGCTACAGCGCGGTTGAAGGACTGAGAGGCAGCGCTTTTAACGACACGCTGGAAGGAAATGCCGGATCGAATGTCTTGGTTGGAAACCAGGGAGGCGATGTTCTGCGGGGCTTGGGGGGCAACGACACACTGAGTGGCGGCGCCGGCACTGATGAAGCTGATTTCAGTGCGGCGGCCAACGGCGCCGGTGTGAATCTTGCTGCGGGCACGGCGCATGACGGCGATGGCGGCATTGACGCTCTGGTCGGCATT
>Ga0114931_10001713_pt1 | contig 27876 bp, 24 predicted proteins | sample 2SBtaG_FD_89579 | JGI IMG/M metagenome (GOLD analysis project Ga0114931, IMG submission 89579) | Deep subsurface microbial communities from Kolumbo volcano to uncover new lineages of life (NeLLi) - 2SBTROV14_V59a metaG | ecosystem: Environmental > Aquatic > Marine > Volcanic | place: Kolumbo... | reverse complement strand
TCGCCGATCTGCGTTTCCAGTTGCAGTGCCGGCGGCGTGTTGGAGTCCTCGTTCAGCGCATAGGCCGGCCGGCCGAGTACATGATGTCCCCAGGCCGGTGCCAGGCCGGTCAGCATGACAACTAGGACGAGGAATCCGGTTCTCATAGATTATGCCTGGTGACGGTTCCCTCGGAACGTTCGACGATGCGAATCGGCAGGCTCGGATGCGGACAGACTTCAACGCACAGCCCACAGCCCACGCAGCCATCCTGAACGACGGGTTTGTACTGATTCCACAGCTTAAAGTCGATGGCCTGGTCTCCCAGCGGACAGATACTGACACAGGCACCGCAGACGCCGGTATCGACCCACGGATAGCAGGTCAGTCGATCGATCTGGGCAATGCCCATGTCGACTTCCTCCCGGGGCATATCGGTCAGGGCATCGGTCGGACACACTTCCTGGCATTTATTGCAGAGTATGCACGCGCGCTCCTCGGGATTGATATACGGCGTGTTGACCCCGCCGCCACCTTCGCGCGCGAAGAACCTGATGCATTTGGGCGGGCAAATTTCGCCGCACAAGCCGCAACCTATGCAGGCCTCGATGAATGCTGCGTCATCCTTCAGAGCGCCGGGCGGACGCAAGTGGGTGCGTGAAGCTGCGGCGGCATCCGGCGACAGGAATCTGGCCAGACCATAGGGCAACGACGCGGCGCATATCGCGCCGGCGCCGGCAGCCATTCTTTGCAGCAGTGTCCGGCGTTTCATCAGGCGTCCTTCCCTGTTTCCGACCGGTGACGATAATGCCGGCCGAGGTGGCCGGGACCCTGATCCGGCTGATCGTGAATTTGCGCCCGGAATATCAGTGCGTCGGTCGGACAAACGGCAATGCAGGCCGAACAGTTATTGCATTCCTGGCCAAAATCGTCACGCAGTGGATTCAGCCCGAACTCGCAGACCGCGTTGCATTTTGCGCAATCGTTGCAATCTTCGACGACCCGTTGAATTCGCAGCAGCCGGAAACGGCCCAGTAAGGAGTACAGCGCGCCGCCCGGACACAGGTAGCGGCAAAATCCCCGCCGTGCGACCAGCAGATCGAACAACAGCGTGAATACAAAAAAGACTGCGCCCGAGCCGAAACCGCCCAGCGCAATGGCGTAATAGAGTTCCCGGCCGATGATGGCGGGCGGATAGATCGCTGCCATCAATACCGAACCGGTCACGGCGGCAAGAATGATGCCCATGGCCAGGACCAGGTATTTGAAGCGCCGGTCGAAACGTCGCCGGTGCAGCCGAAAACCGAGGCGGTTCAGCAAGTCGCCGAAATTCGTATTCAGTTCATATAGAAAGGTCGCCGGGCAAATCCAGCCGCAGAAAAACCGGCCGAAGACCAGCGTCAGCCCGATCGGTATCAGGGCAGAGACCAGGATGGGCACATACACCCGCCTGGCGGCGGCAATCTGACCCAGTACCGCCAGTGGATCCGACAGCTTGAGTCCGAAGAAATTACCCGACCACGTGCTGCCTTTGATCGCATCGAGTTCCTCGGCCGGGTCGCTGGTCAGCGGTGACGTCACGAATCTCATGACGTCGTAGAGTTGCTTTTCCGCCGGCGCCAGGAAATCGTAGGCGTGCGCGGCCACGAACGTCTGGTAGACATGAATATACGGCAACAAGATGAGCATCACAAAGACAGTCGCGAGACTCACCCAGCGCAGCTTGTTGACATGTCGCCGCAGCAGGAATTTTTTTTCGGCGGTTCCGGTCGTATCAGGCATGGTTTGGTATGACCCGTATGGCTTGCGGCATCTGGATACATGAGCGCTCGCACAGTCCGCAACCGATGCATTTGTCGGTCACGTGCGGCTGTTCGAGCAGACCGACGGTAATGGCAACATCTGCCAGCGGGCAGGCGCGATAACACACGCCGCACGTCTTTCCCTGGTAGGACAGGCACAGATCCTCATCAACCACGGCGTGGCCCATTTTGACGCCATCGAGAATCGGCTCCAGCTTGCGTTCGATGGGTTTGATCGCTCCGCTCGGGCAGGCATCGCCGCATTTCATGCACAGGATGCAGCCCTTTTCGCGCGGGATGATGTAGGGCGTATCGAGCGATGCCACACCGTTCTCGTAGCCGAAATAATCGATACAGCGATTCGGGCAGACCTCACTGCATTGGCCGCAGCGTATGCAGGCACTCAGGAACTCTTTTTCCGGCAGGGCGCCGGGCGGTCGCAGGTAACGCTGCGCAGCGCGCCTGCCCGCCGCCCGGGAAAAACCCGGCACAGCCAGCGCCACGACCCCGGCTTTCAGGGCCTGCAAAAAGCTGCGGCGCTTCATGGGCCGGCCGGGCAAGTCCCGCTCCGGCATTTTTCCGGTCAGATCTTCTCGATCCGGGCTGCCGACTTCTTGAAGTCGGCCTGACCGGACACCGGATCCCAGATCCGGCTGGTTGTGCGGTTGGCTAGCCACTTGTTTTTCTCCGGTTCAGCGCTATCGGCGACCGACAGGTTCCAGGGACCGAACATATAACCACGCGGCACGTTGTTTCTCGCCGGTTTGACCAGGCTATGGGTGCCGATCTGGGCACGGGCTTCCAGTGAACCGCGCCGGGTAACGACCCTGACCTTGTCACCATCCTCGATCCCCAGATCCTTTGCGTCTTCCGGGTGTATTTCCACGTACATTTCCGGCACCAGACGGCGCGTCGTCGGACTGCGGACGGATTTCGCAGTATGAAAGTGCTCATACACGACGCCCAGTCCGAACCAGTAGGGGAACTTGTCTGGCGGTACCTCTTTCCAGTGTTTTCCCCGGTACTTCGAATCGGGCAGATCCGGCGTCAGGCCCTTGTCACGTGCCTCGACCAGGAGATCAATATGATCAATCGTATAATGATCTTTTTTCACGCCGAATTCCATCAGCTGGCGGGTCAGTTCCTCGCGATTGCTGTAGTCCTGGTTACAGAGTTTCATGTGCACCCTGCCGTCCTTGGTGCGGAAATAGCCGTAGGGACGGTTTTCCCACTTCCCTTCCTGGAGCATGTAACGACGCTTGGTACCGCCATTCTTCGCAATTTCGTAGGTCGGTGCCGGCCACTGGATGCCACGCAGATTTTTCAACTGCTGATACGGGCTGAGTCCGTCGAGTTTTTCGACCTCGAGAATGCCGGTCAGATCCGTGTCCGAGCCGGCGGATGCGCGAATCACATCGCGCAGGACTTCTTCGGCATCGATGAAGCCTTTCTCGTCTCTTTTCCACGGAAAGATCTTTTCGCTGTCGAGACCGAGCAGTTCGGCGATCTCCTTGCCCTTGTCAACCACCATGTCGAGATCCGGGCGGCATCCGGGCGGCGGCTCGGCGGCTTTCTCTACGATATTGATGCGTCGTTCGGAACTGATATAGACCCCGTTGATCTCACCCCACGTTGCCGCCGGGAAGATAACGTCCGCATACAGGTTATTGGGTGCATGACGATAGATCTCCTGGGCCACGACGAAGAGCTTGCCCAGGGCCGGACGGATCAGGTTTTCCTGGTCGGGCAGATCAATATGTGTCGCATAGACGAGGAACAGGGCCCTGACATCGCCTTTCAGGGCGCGTTCCATCATGCCGACTGCCATGCCCGGATTTTTCGCATGCATCGCCGTGACAAGGTTGGCTTCCGGTACGCGCCAGGATTTTGCCATGTGTGCGCGATGCTTGTCGTTGGACAGCGGCTGGTTAAACGGCAAGCGGCCGGTCAGCCCCCCGGTAAAGCGTTCGCCCATGGCATTGGGCTGGCCGGTCATCGAAAAAGGCCCGCAGCCGGGCTTGGCCAGATTACCGGTCAGGGTCAGCAGGTTGATGATCGAGATGACATTGTGCTGACCATGGATATGCTGGTTATAGCCGATACCCCACATGATGATCACGCCGCCGTATCCTTCACCCGCATGCTTGCCCTTGCTGCGGGCCAGGCGTTTGCGGGTTGCATCGGCAAACATTCCGGCAACCCGGCGGATCAGCTCCGGCGTGACACCGTGCCCCGGGTCACCCAGCCGGTCCTGAACCTGTTCGGGGCTGTAATTTGCCAGTATCCCGTCGATGTATTCCTGCCAGCCATCCGTGTGCGCCTTGAGGAAATCCCAGTCGATGATGTCATCGTGATCCTTTAACAGCACGTGGGCGAGTGAATTGAGAAAGCTGATATCACCGTTCAGCGTGGGAATATGCACCGTGTTGTCGGGGTTGATGTCTTCATAGCCCATGACGGTGCCGGTGCGCCGGGGATCGACGACAACCGTCGGTATGTCGGCCTTTTTCTTGTAATCGGCGGCCCGCCAGAAAATGATCGGGTGCGACTCGCGCGCGTTGTGACCGAAATGCATGATCATGTCGGTCAGCTCGATATCTTCATAGGCCAGCGGCGGCGTATCCGAACCCAGTGTCTTGAAGTAGCCGGTCACGGCCGAGGTCATGCACATGCGGGCATTCGCCTCGATCGTATTGGAACCGAGGACCCCCTTCATGAACAGGTTTTCCAGATACTGGCCTTCCATCGTCAGCTGGCCCGAGCCATAGAGCCCGATCGAGTTGCCGGTATATGTTTTCGCGAAGTGGGCGATTTTGTGGGCGACCATTTCGGAAGCCTGCTTGTACGGTACGCGCACGAAGTGCTTGTCGTCGAAGGAGCCCTTGGTCCTGGAAATATATTCAAGGTCACCGTGGCCGGGCTTGTTCCATTCCGCCCAGACATCTTTGCGGACGAAGGCATCGCCTTCGATGCGGTCGACATAAATCGGCTCCGCTGCCGTCAGGCCCTTGATGCACTGCAGGCCGGCATTGGTCGGATGCTTCTTGTCCGGTCGCATCGAGACGATCTTGCCATTCTCCACCTGGATGACCGTGCCGCAGCCAACGCCGCAATAGGGGCATTGGGCCAGCGCAGTGGTGCGGGTGGCCGAACCGGCTTCACCGGAAACCGGTGCGGCCTCGAGTTCCGGGTTATGGCCGACCAGCAAACTCGCGCCGACAGCCGACCCGGAGATGAACGTGCTGTTCTTGATGAAATCGCGGCGGTCGATTTTGAAGCGTTTCATGATATTTCTCCTTTTGCCTTGGGCAGGCTACGCAGATAAGCAATGATGTCATCGATTTCTTTGTCGCTGAGGTTCGCCAGACCTGTTGGGCCCTGGAAACCCCGCATGCGTGTATTGGAGCGGCCTTCCTTGATTGTGGTACGAATGAATCCATCCGATACCTTGTTCAGAAAACCGGGCTTGCCGATCGCCGTGCCGGTGCCGCCGGAGATATAGCCGTCGCCCCGGGCGCCGTGGCAGGTCGAGCAGATATCCTCGAACCACTGTTTGCCGAAACGCGGGTCACCGTGCGAATTTTGCTCCTGATCCACCTGGGCGGAGCGGTCGGGCAGAACGGCAAACGAGCGCAGATAGGCCGTGATGGCCTGGACCTTGGCTCGCCCCAGGTGGGCAAACGGCGGCATGCCGGTCCCCGGGCGTCCGTCACGGACCGTACCCTCGATGAATTTGTCCGAGGCGATGCTGAGGAATTCCTTATTCGTCAGCGACGGTGCGAATCCTGGTTTACCGATTGCATCGGCCTGATGGCAGACTTGGCAGTTGCGCTGGAAAAGCAGCTTTCCTTCGGCAATCTTGCTGTCGTCCCTGGCGAATGAGGGCATCGACAACACCGCTGCCAGAATAAGCCCGCATGAGATTATTAGAGTCCGTTGCTTGATGATTTTCATGTCGATTTCCCCATGGCTTGACACTCCGGTTTACTCGAATAACTGTCTTTATGCTAGTCCCAGCCGTCATCGGCAGCCGGGCGTGGCATATCGCGATGGCAGGTCCAGCAGGGCACTTTCTCGCGCTCGAAGTGCTCGTGTTCCTGGTCCAGAAATACTTTAGGCAGCCTGTGGGCGATGCCTTTATGGCAATCGATGCAGGTTTTTTTTTCGCGTTGCGCCAACCGGTGTTGTTCGCCGGCAACGTCGCGCTGCAGCCTCAGGGCCATGAAGCTGTCATTGTGGCAATTCCTGCATTCCCGGGAATCCGTGCGTTCCATCGTCTGCCAGACGATCCTGGCCAGTGCCAGTTTCTTTTTGTCGAATTTTTCCTGGGTGTCGATAGAGCCCAGAAAATGATGAAAAAGCTCGTTGGTGGCGGCTATTTTTCGCAACACTTTGTAGCCCCAGGTACGTGGAACATGGCAATCGGGACAGGATGCCCGGACCCCCGATGCGTTGCTGTAATGAGGGGATTTCCTGAAGTCCGGGAAAACATATTCGCGCATTTCGTGGCAGGATACACAGAACGACTCACTATTAGTCAATTCAAGCGCCGTATTGAAACCGCCCCAAAAGATAATTCCGAGGAAGAAGCTGATAAACAGGGCCGCCAGCGGAAAGGTTCGGGGAACCTTCGATAATAAATGTCGCAACAAGATCGCAGTATCCTTGAGATATTCCGGCCAAGAAAGGCATTCGAACCCTCCCGCTTCATTGCGACTGCCCGGGATCAACTGCGGGTCCGTATCATACCAAGCAGAACCAGCTTTCCCGAACCAGTATTATCCGGACCCGGCAGTTTGCCCGACATACGGGATTTCCGAAGCAGGGTAGTGCTTCGCCTTCCGGTTCGAGCGGGTGCGCCGGGAGTGAGGGCGGTGCGTTACTCGCCTGCCGGCATCATCGGGACGGCCTGGAGCACCCAGCCTTTCTGCTCGCGCCGGGCCGGGCAGGGGATTGCATAGGCGACTCGCTTGCGGGTTCTTTCGACTTCGTCTACGTCAATGCGCCAGCCGCGGGCTTCCCAGTCCTTGAGAAACTCGCGATATTTTGCAATGGGTTCGTCCGCACCGAGAAAAAATTCGTGGTTATTGGTTTCAGGTGTTTGCACCGGCTCGATTTCGGTCAATATGTCGCGATCCTGGATGGCAACCGCTACATTGCGGCCCATGATGCGTTCGTCTTCAGACGGGTCGGTCAGGAAGTTGCGCAGGTTGACCAGGTAGAGATGCGTATGGCTGTCGTCAACCGGCGTCTCGAAAAGATATTGATGGATATGGACCTCGGGAGTCGGGTGAATGAATGTCCAGATCATCGAGACGCCATGATGGCCCGTGCCGCCGGAGCTGATGCCGGCTTCGTGGCGGCCCGATGCCTCGCGCATTTTTTTGTCCTTCAGCGGCGGCGCCAGCCGGCTGCCCCAGAAGCCCGAACCCCATTCGGTGACATCGATCTTTTCGGGCCGGGGCATTTTGTAGTCATCGCGAGTGCCCTGGAAGCCGTGGGTCGGGTGCACGTACTCGTTATGTGCCGGGTCAATGCCGTTTTCCATCGAGCGCTTGTAATCGAACGCCCATTCGAAGTCCTGGATGGTGGCTGCCCAGCCCTCCACGGGGCCATCTTCGCCGTATTCCCTGATTTCCATGATCGGCGGCCGCTCGCTGTCCGGCAGGTCGCCCAGAAACGCGAAGACGAGTCCGTAGCGTTCGTCCGTCGGGTACGCATCGACGCGCGTGCGAGCGGGAATCCGGGCATCGGCACCCAGTGACGGAATCTTCCGGCATTTTCCTTCGCCGTCAAATTCCCAGCCGTGATAGGGGCACTGAACGCAGTCGTCGATGACCTTGCCGTGGGCCAGCGAACCGCCGCGATGCGGGCAGATATTCGCGAGCACACGAGCGACGCCTTGCCCGTCGCGGAACAGAACAAAGTCCTGACCCAGCATGCGTCGCTTGATGGGCTGGTCGGTGAATTCTTCGGCCCTGCCGGCCGGGTACCAGAAATTAATATACATCTTTCACTTACCTGTCAGGTTTTTGACGATCTTATAGACTGTTTACCCGCTCAGCCATTTCGTAATGAGCTTCCTGAAGACCGGTCCGAAAATATACAGCAGCGGGAAGCCGACCATCCAGGCAACCGAGAAACTTGACAGCCATTTGCTGATGGTCTGATCGCACCAGCCGATATTCAGAAAAGTCACCACAAACGACATGATACTGATCATGAACAGCGACATGACGATGCTGAATATCAGGTGAACTTTCTTTTCCATGGTTGTTACCTGTCGGGTCTCGCTCCTGTGTTTGGTCAGCCCGGTTTTTCAAGACGCGAGAGCTGTTCGTCGATCTGGCTGATTTCCTGCTGCATGGCTGCACACTTCTGCAGTTCTTTTTCGATGACCGCAGTGGGTGCGTTGGCGCGGAACTTTTCGTTGGCAAGTTTGCCTTCGACACGCTTGAGCCCGTTTGCGACGCGGTCTCGGTTTTTTGTCAGGCGCGCACGCTCGGCCGCAATATCGATCAGGCCGGCCATCGGCACGAGAATTTTCATCTTGCCGAGCAGGGCCGTGGCCGATGGCGGCGGTTCTTCGCCTGCCGGCAAAACCGTCACTTTTTCCAGTCGCGCCAGTTTCGTCAGGTAGCGTTTGTGGATATCGAGCAGGCGCAGATCCCCGGCATCGGCATCCTGCAGGAATACGTTCAGCGGTTTGCCCGGCGCGATATCCATTTCGCCGCGAATCTGGCGGATGCCGAGCACAAAGTGTTGAATCCACCCCAGTTCCGTCTCCGCTGCATCATCGACCGGGAAGTCGGCCGGCTCCGGGTATGGCTGCAACATGATCGATGTGCCGTCGACTGTTGTTCCGGCAAGAGGTGCGACGCGTTGCCAGATTTCTTCGGTGATGAAAGGCACGAGTGGATGCAGGCAACGCAGTAACGATTCGAGCACGCAGGTCAGCGTCCTTCGCGTTGCGGCCTGCTCGGTTTCGTTACCGTCATCGGCCAGGATGGGTTTGGACAGTTCCAGATACCAGTCGCAGTATTCGTTCCAGGTGAATTCGTATAGGGCCCGGGTTGCCAGGTCGATGCGGTAGTGGGCGAGGTGTTCGGTAACTTCGCCGATGGTCCGGCCCAGGCGCGAACGAATCCATCGATCGGGCAGGCCGAGGTTTGCGGTGATGTCGTCGGCAAGCGGTTTGCCTTCGACATTCAGCAAGACGTAACGCGCTGCGTTCCAGAGCTTGTTGCAGAAGTTTCGATAGCCTTCGACGCGCTGCAGGTCGAAACGGATATCGCGGCCGGTGCTGGCCAGGGCCGCGAACGTGAAACGCAGCGCATCGGTGCCGAATTCCGGTATGCCGTTCGGAAAATGTTTGCGCGTCGCCTGCTCGATTTTCGGTTTCATTTGCGGCTGCATGAGGCCGGTTGTGCGTTTGGCCACCAGCGATTCCAGGTCGGTGCCGTCGATCAGGTCGAGCGGATCCAGCACGTTGCCTTTTGACTTGGACATCTTCTGCCCGTCCTGATCCCGAATCAGACCGTGTATATAGACCTCGTGGAAGGGCACGTCACCCATGAATCTGATGCCCATCATGATCATCCGGGCGACCCAGAAGAAAATGATATCGAATCCGGTAACCAGCACACTTGTCGGGTAAAAAGTTTGCAGTTCGGGCGTTGCATCGGGCCAGCCGAGTGTGGAGAACGGCCACAATGCCGACGAGAACCACGTGTCCAGAACGTCTTCGTCCTGACGCAGCGAAACAGCGGGGTCGAGATGGTGCTTCTCGCGGACTTCGGCCTCGCTGCGTCCGACATAGATCGTTCCGGCTTCGTCATACCAGGCCGGAATCCGGTGTCCCCACCAGAGCTGGCGGCTGATGCACCAGTCCTGGATATTGCGCATCCATTCGTAATAGGTTTTATCCCAGTTATCCGGGATGAAGCGGATTTTGCCGCTTTCGACGGCCTCGATGGCCGGTCTGGCGAGCGGTTCGGCGCGCACGAACCACTGATCCGTCAGGAACGGTTCGATGACTTCACCACTGCGGTCGCCGCGCGGCACCATGAGTTTGTGATCGTCGATGCGTTCGAGCAGCCCGGCGGCGTCGAGATCCGCGACGACTCGCCTGCGTGCTTCACGGCGATCCAGTCCGCGATACGCCGGTGGCCCGTTGTCGTTGATCGATGCATCGATGGTGAAAATATTGATCAGCGGCAGATGATGTCGGGCACCGACTTCGTAATCGTTAAAGTCATGCGCCGGCGTGATTTTCACGCAACCGGTTCCGAATTCCGGGTCGACATGTTCATCGGCGATGACGGGTATGTCACGTTCAGCCAGGGGCAGGCGTACCTGTTGACCGACCAGGTGTGCATAGCGTGCATCGTCCGGGTGCACGGCCACGGCCGTATCGCCGAGCATGGTCTCCGGACGCGTGGTCGCGACGACGAGGTATCCGTCATCTCCGGCCAGCGGATAGCGGAAGTGCCACATGTGGCCGTCTTCTTCACCCGACAGCACCTCGAGGTCCGACACGGCCGTGTGCAGAACCGGATCCCAGTTGACCAGGCGTTTGCCGCGGTAGATCAGCCCTTCTTCGTGCAGGCGCACGAAGGCCTCGATGACGGCTTTTGACAGGCCCTCGTCCATCGTGAAACGTTCGCGTGACCAGTCGACCGAGCTGCCCATGCGTCGCAGTTGTTTCTGGATCGTATCGCCGGATTGCTCCTTCCATTCCCAGACCTTGTCGAGAAACGTCGCACGACCGAGTTCCAGGCGTGATTGTCCCCTGGCCACCAGCTGGCGTTCGACGACCATTTGCGTGGCGATGCCGGCATGATCGGTGCCCGGCTGCCACAGCGTCCGGTCGCCGCGCATGCGGTGGTAACGGATCAGCGCGTCCATGATCGTGTCCTGAAACGCATGACCCATATGCAAGGTGCCGGTGACGTTCGGCGGCGGAATCATGATGCAGTAGGGCGTACCGTTGCCGGCCGGCGCAAAATAACCGGCCTCTTCCCAGCGAGCGTACCAGCGCCGCTCGATGGCGGCCGGTTGATAAGTCTTGTCCACTACAGTTTATGTGTCTCTGGTTCGTAGCCGTTTTCGAGATAGAAACGGTAACGTTCGCGGCCCCGCTGCCGGCATTCGTCATTCGAATCGACGATTTCGGCGACCCGCGCGAACCGGTCGAAGAAAGGCGGGATGACATCGGCCAGATTGATCAGCAGATCGCCCGCGAGCGCGGCCGTATCGTCGTGGCCGATGGTGACAGGCGTGTCTGCCCCGGACGTTGCGTCGGCAATTTCGTGCGGAACGAAACTGCCCTGACGAAACGTCCACATCAATTCGTCGAGCTGGCGTGCCTGTGCGGCGCCGGTCACGTGCGCGTGTGTCCTGTTATCGAGCTTGTAGGCTTTTTCCGTCAGCCGGCAGGCGAAATTCAGTCGTGCGCCCGTACCGGTTTCGGCTAACACATAAAAGTCGACACGAGTGGTTGCGGCGTTCAATGGCGGTTCAGCAGGTATTCAATGAGCAGCGGAATCGGCCGTCCCGTGCTGCCTTTGCGATCGCCTGTCAGCCACGCCGTGCCGGCTATGTCGAGATGGGCCCAGTCGTGCTCGCCGACGAACTCGGACAAAAACGCGCCGGCCGTAATCGTCCCGGCATCACGCCCGCCAATATTGGGCAGATCGGCAAAGTTACTTTTGAGCAGCGCCTTGTATTCTTCATCGAGCGGCAGTCGCCAGGCCGGATCGTCGGCCGCATCGCCGGCCCTGATCAGCGCATTGGCCAGCTTGTCGGAATTTGACAGCAGTCCGCTGCGATGGCGGCCGAGTGCGACGAGACAGGCACCGGTCAGAGTGGCCATGTCAATGATCAGTTCGGGTTTGAACTTTTGCGCATAAGTCAGCGCATCGGCCAGAATCAGGCGACCTTCGGCGTCGGTGTTCAGAATCTCGATCGTTTTTCCGGACATGGCGGTCACGACATCGCCCGGCTTGGTGGCCTTGCCGCTTGGCAGGTTCTCGCATGCCGGGATGACGCCGACGAGATTGAGCCGGGGTTGCAACAGTGTCATCGCCTTGAATACGCCGAGCACCGTGGCGGCGCCGCACATATCGAATTTCATTTCGTCCATCGCGGCGCCGGGTTTCAGCGAAATACCGCCGGAATCGAACGTGACGCCCTTGCCGACCAGTGCGACGGGTTTGCGGCTTTTGGCCGCACCGTCATACCGCAGCACGATGAGCCTGGCCGGTTCGACCGTACCGGCGGTGACCGACAATAGGGCACCCATGCCGTGCTTCTTCATGTCTGTTTCGGTCAGTACCTCGACGCGCAGCCGGGCATGGCCCCTGGCTATTCGCCGCGCCTCGGTGACCAGGTGACCCGGTGTACAAAGATTGGCCGGCAAGTTGCCGAGTTCGCGCGATACGGTCATGCCCTGGCCCGTGGCATCGCCGTGCCTGATGCCCAGGCGGATCTGCCTGGCCTGGGCCGGTTTCGCCGTGAGTCCGAGCGTGGTCTGGGCGATGGCGGGTGTTTTTCCGGAGGGCTTCGTCGTCGTGTAACGATATACGCCGTGGTGCCAGACTTCGACGGCAATACGGGCACGCCGGTAGGCGTCGGTGCCGCGTGCAGCTTCACCGTTCAAAAAGCATACGGCGTCCTTGAGCCTGGTTTTGCGCAATGCGCCGAAGGCGACGTGTACGGCTTTGCGATATTGCTTGCGTCCGAAGTTCTTGCGATCGCCGCAGCCGATCAACAGGATACGACCGCAGCGCAGGTTCAGGTTCCCATTCCGAGGCGGTTTGACCAGCAGCGCGTCGCCGATCTTGCCTTCGATATCGCCTTCTTCGAGCAGGTTCGCTATCAACCCGCCCGTAGCCGCATTTGCGTTTTTTGTCGATGCGGGCAGGGTACCCGACGAGTAGACGGGCAGGATCAGGCAGGCGGTTTTCTGCTCCGCTGCGTGACCGGTTTTGGCTTCAAACCGCATATTGTTCTCCCATTGTTTCAGGTCCGCGACATTATCGGCCTTCGGGGGTCGGCAGCAGCACGATCCCCGGAGGCTGAATCATCTCCCACTTGACTAACGAGTTTGCCTCGCCTGATGATAGCCATCACGTCGACGGCAATGACTGCGGGGGCTCGAGTACGCAAAGTGTACTCGATTCCGAAATTTCAGGCGAAAGAACAAAATCGTCACCAACCCGATGCGCTATCGCTATCGGGACGATAATAAATCATATGTCGAGAATTCTCAGTCGCTATATCCTCAAGGAGACGGCACAAACCTGGTTCGTCGTGACGATGGTTTTGCTGCTGATTCTGCTGACGAATCAATTTGCCTCGGTTCTGGGCGATGCGGCGGCCGACAAGCTGCCGAAGGAGGCGGTGTTCGAGGTCATGGGGCTGACATCGGTGCAATACCTGACCATCCTGATTCCGATCGGCCTGTTTTTATCCATTATGCTGGCACTCGGTCGCCTGTACCGGGACAGTGAGATGACGACACTGATGGCCTGCGGCATCGGGCCGGCATCGTTTTATCGGCCGCTGGCCCTGCTTTCCGTTTTGCTCGCCCTGCCGGTAGGCTGGCTGGCGCTCAGCGTCTCTCCGGGCGCGATGCGGCAGGTACAGACCATCGTCGAAGAGGCCCGTCAGCGCGTCGACCTGCGTTTTCTCGAAGCCGGGCGATTCATTACCTTTGCCAACGTCGAGGCGGTCATGTATGCCGAGTCGATTACTGCCGACGGTGTATTGGGCAATGTGTTCGTTCAGCGTTTCAAAGGCAGCGACGTCGAGGTGATCGTCGCCCGGCGTGCCTGGCAGAGTGATTCGCCGGATGAATACGTCAAGATACTGAAGTTTGCCGATGGCCATCGCTACAAGGGCCGGCCCGGCAGCCCGACTTTCGAGATCGTGACCTTCAGCGAATATGGCATGCCGTTTGCGTTGCCCGCTGCCGGACCGTCGCAACTCAGTACGGAATCCCGATCATTGTTCGATTTTCTCGCATCGAGCGATCCGGTCGCACGCGCCGAAGTGCAGTGGCGCATGTCCGTGCCTCTTGCACTGCTGGTGCTGACTTTTCTCGCCGTGCCGTTGAGCCGCAGCGGCCCGCGACAGGGGCGTTACGGGGGGATTGCAGCCGGCATTCTCGTTTACATCATTTATGTCGATTTGCTGGGTGCTGCCAAAGTCTGGGTCGTTCGCGGACAATCGCCCGAATTTCTCGGCCTGTGGTGGGTGCATGGCGTGTTTCTGGCCGCCGGTATCATCCTGCTGGCCCGTCAGTTCGGGTATCTGAACTGGTTTTCCCGCCGGCGCAAAAGACGGGCGCAATCATGAAAGTGATCCGGCGTTATTTCTTCCGCTCGATTATCGGCATGATTACGCTGGTTCTGGGCGTGCTGCTCGGCCTCGTGGCCTTTATAGAGTTCGTGACCCAGCTCGATGATATCGGTACGGGCAACTACGGAATTTTCCCGGCCTTGCTCTACACGGCGCTCAAATTACCGAACTTTGCCAGCCAGATGATGCCGATCGCGGTGCTGCTCGGCGCCTTGCTCGGCCTGGGCGGACTGGCCAATCATGGCGAACTCGTCATTCTGCGCGCATCAGGCGTGTCGATGATCCGCTTGGCCGGCTCGGTCTTGTGGACAGGCCTGGCACTGAGCCTGTTTGCCATGCTTCTCGGTGAATATGTCGGACCGTCGCTGGACAATTATGCGCGCCAGTACCGTGCGGAAGCGAAACACGCCGGTGAGCCTGTGGTGACCGGTCATAACGCATGGATTCGTGATGGCGATACATTCTTGAATATCAGCCGGCTGGGTGATGATTTTCGCCTCGGCGGGATCTACCTGTATCGCCTGGATTCGGCCGGCAAGCTCGCCGGCATCGCCCGCGCCGATTCGGCCAGCGTCGATGAGGCGGGCCAGTGGGTGCTGAGCAACTTCAAGGAATCCCTGTTTGTCGGTGACGGGGTCAAAACGAACCATGTACGACGGCTGGTCCAGCCGACCAACCTGAGTCCCGACCTGATCTCGCTGACGGTTGTCAGGCCCGACACCCTGACCGGCATTGAATTGTTCCGACATGTGCAGTACCTGAAACACAATGAACTGGACCCGCGGCGTTATGTGGTGGCGTTCTGGAGCCGTATTGCCGCAGCCGTGGCCGCAGCGCCGATGTGTGTGCTTGCCCTGCCTTTCGTCTTCGGCCGCATGCGCAGTTCCGGCCCCGGTTCCAGAATGGTGGTCGGGCTGATCGTCGGTCTTGGTTATTTTCTCGCCAGTCGCGGGTTTGCCGATGGCGGGCAGGTTTACGGTCTCGATCCGCTGCTGATTGCGTGGTTGCCGACCATTGTCCTGGCGGCTGTCGCCTTTGTCGCAGTCGTGCGTACGCGTTAATCAATTCCCGGTTTTTTTTCTCTTCGTGGTGACGACGACACGCGTCCCGGCAACGCGGTCCGGCAATGTTTGCTTGCAGGGATCGAACAGCAGCCACAAAATACCAAGGCCGAACACGGCAATCGACGGGATAGCCGCGATGAATCGAACCAGCGCGGGTCGCAGTGTCAGTTCATTTCCGTTGCTGTCCTCGATGCGCAGCCGCCAAGCGCGCATGCCGAGCGTCTGCCCGCCGTGTGTCCAGAAGCCGATGAAAAACAGGCCGGTCGTGACAACCAGAAGAGCCTGAAGCAAATGGCTGCCCGGTGGCACCGATTCGCCGCCGCGCAGCGCCATGAGGGCCGAGGTTGGAATGACGAACAGGGCAATGAGCAGCAAGGCATCGTAGGTTACCGCAGCGAGCCGGCGCAGCAGGCCGGCGGGAACCGGCCGGGCTGAGCTCAGGCCGACGTGTGTTGTGGTGGACATGGGTAACCGGGCGCTCCGTGTAAAATTCGAACTCGTGTGTCAGTCTTGCCCTGGACCAGATAAAAAAACCGGCCGTGCCATTGCCGGAGAATATTTTTCATTTCGACGGCCCTCTGGCCGCGATGTACAGTTGCGACAGATGATCATGGCTACCCTGACCGTCCACGATCGCAGTTTGAAAAGATTGGCGCTCCCTACGAGAATCGAACTCGTGTTTCAGCCTTGAGAGGGCCGCGTCCTGACCGCTAGACGAAGGGAGCTTCCATTGAAAAAACAGCAGATTATGACCACTATCTCTACGGAAGCAGAGCATTTGACTCTGGTTGTATGGTAATAATGCGGTGGCGATTATACAGGGGGCATGAGTCGATGCCATACGAGGAAGCGGAAAAGGACGGGCGGTAAGCACGTGCAGGATGCTGATCTTGCAAGGAATACCGGGAGCTGGATTTATCCTTGCAGCAAGGGGTGGGGAAGAATGACCGGATCAAAACGAATGAGTCGGAAAAACGCGGGATGAGCTGGTTTTCCAGGTCACCGCCCCGGAGCAGTCCGGCCGATACGCTCAAGCAGGCACTGCAATTGATCGAACGCGGCGACCTGGCGGGTGCCGAACCCCTGCTCCATAGCGTCGTGGATGCGGAACCGTCGAATGACGTGGCTTTGCATATCCTTGGCCTGGTTCTGCATCAATTGACGGGCGACGAAAGGGGGCTGGAATATCTCGAGAGGGCAATTGAACAGAATCCCGCCCAGGCTACCTATCATTACGACAAAGGCACCGTGTACGCCGAACAGCTTCGCCTGAACGAAGCGGAGGACTGTTTTAGCAGGGCTGTCTCGTTAAAACCGGATCATGCCATGGCCCGGAACCTTCTGGGCGAGATCTACCTGTCCAGGGGGGAAACCCGGCAATCCATCGAATGTTTCGAACTGGCTATCCGGGCCGATCCCGGGTGTGCGGTTGCGCATAAGAATCTCGGAAATGTTTTCGCAAATCAGCCCGGAAAACTCGAAGAGAGCCTGGCTCATTTCCGGGCGGCCTTGCGAATCGCTCCCCGACTGGTCGAGGCACGTCTCGGGCTCGCAGGCGTTTTGAAAAAAGGTGTGGCGTTATCCCAAGACGGTCCGGAACTCGAAAACGATCTCAGGGAGTGTTTCGACTCACCGGTCGTGATGAAGAAGATGATTGCTTACCCGACAGCACTCCATTTGCGGTACAAATTCGGTATCGACGTCTCCCTGTCCTTATCGGACAAGGCGACCCTGGATCTGGCCAAGCATCTTGGTTCCGATCCGCTGTTCCATTTGCTCCTCAGGCAGACCTATAACGTCGACCCAGAGTTCGAAATAGTCTTGCTGCGAATACGGCGTGCCATTCTTTTTTCAGACCCCAATTTTTTGTCGGACTCCGATTTCTGGCGGGAGATTTTGATTTCCATTGCAAGACAATGCTTTAACAACGAATTTGTATTTTCGTCTGACGATGCACAGGAGCGGGCAGTCGGCGCTCTGCGGGATGCGATCGAACGTGAGGCCGGGTCGGAGAAAATTTCCCCTGAACTGGAACGAAATGTACTGTTGCACGGCATGTATGCCCCTCTCTACAAGCAGGCCTGTGCACCGGTTTTGCAGAGCCGTCCTCTCGAAGCATGGTCGCCGTCCGTGCGCGAGCTGATCAGTATGACGTTCCATGAGCCCCTGGAAGAGGAAAATATCAAAAGCACGATTTCTTCTGTCGGTGAAATCAGCAATCCCGTTTCGCACAAGATCAAGGCCCAATATGAAGAAAACCCGTATCCCCGATGGGTATCGAATCCCGCCGTGGAGCCGCAGAATTTCACGCTGTTTTTTCGGCGTATCTTTCCGTATTTTCCCCTGCCCGAATTTCTGGGCGGTCCCATCCGGATATTGAATGCAGGATGCGGTACGGGGCAGAGCCCTATCAGTTCCGCCATGACATACCGGAATGCCGAAGTCCTCGGCATCGATTTGAGCTGGAGCAGTCTCGCCTATGCAAAGCGCATGGCGCTGAAACTCGACATAAGAAATATCGGGTTCATGCAGGGAGACATTCTTAATCTCCCGTCACTGAAGCAGGATTTCCACGTCATCGAATCGGTCGGCGTGCTTCATCATATGGAAAATCCGGAAGAAGGCTGGTCGGTTTTGACGGATCTGCTGATCCCGGGGGGCGTCATGAAGTTGGGGTTTTACAGTGAGATGGCGCGGCGCGACATCGTGACGGCGAGAAAAAGAATTGCCGAACGCGGGTTGATGCCCGTCGACGAGGATATCCGAGCTTTCAGATCCAGGATATTGATGGATCAGTCGGATGCCGATTTATCCGGACTTTTCCGGGCATGGGATTTCTTTTCCCTGAGCGAATGCCGTGATTGTCTGTTTCATGCGCAGGAGCACCGGTATACACTGCCGCAAATCAAAAAAATGATTGCAGATCAGGGCCTGGTCTTTGCCGGCTTCCAGTTTCCCGATCTCGATACCAAGATCAAATATCAAAGGCTTTTTCCGCAGGATCCGGGCATGACGGATCTCGACTGCTGGGATGCGTTCGAACGCCAGTATCCCGATACATTCTGGGGGATGTATGTTTTCTGGTGCCAGAAAAAGCCGGCTTAGGCCCAAATGTTTTCTCTATAAAGAATATGTAAATCAGTATATTACAGATTTTTTCTCGAACTGATCAAATGCAAGGGCGCGCATGGCTGGCATCGCAAGTGCGACGGTCGCCGCCCTGTTGCGCTGCCGGCAAGGGCGGTCCGGGTGCATTGCCGCCGATTCAGGCTGCTATGATACGCCGCTTGAACCATTCCCTGGACTGGATAGTTTTTGACTGCGATAAGGACATCTGACCGGCAGGCGCCGTTGATTGTGCCGCGATCCGGGCATTGCGTATCCCGGGCCAACATCTCCAAAGGCGCTTTGAAGGTTTTGTACCGCCTCAAGGATGCAGGACACCAGGCATTCCTGGTCGGCGGCGGCGTGCGGGATCTGTTGCTGGGACGCCGGCCGAAGGACTTCGATGTCGCTACGGATGCGCGCCCGGAACAAGTGCGCGCGCTGTTCAGTAACAGTCGGTTGATCGGACGCCGCTTCCGGCTCGCGCATATCCGCTTCGGGCGCGAGATCATCGAGGTGGCAACATTTCGTGGCACGACACCGGCAGAAGAGGGCGGCGAGGAACAGGTCTTTCATGCCTCCGGACGGATTATTGCCGACAACGTCTATGGCACCATCGAGGAAGATGCCTGGCGGCGCGATTTCACCATCAATGCGCTGTATTACAACATCACGGATTATTCGATCTGGGTATTCGCCGACGGCCTGGCCGACCTTCAGACCCGGCAACTTCGCCTGATCGGCGATCCGGCGCGTCGCTATACCGAGGATCCGGTACGGATGCTGCGCGCGGCACGGTTTGCCGCCAAACTCGAATTTACGCTGCATCCCGATTCCGTCGCGCCGATACCCGCCATGGCGTCGTTGCTCGACGATGTGCCGTCGGCACGCCTGTTCGACGAATTTCTGAAAATGTTCCAGTCCGGACATGCGCTGGCCTGCTATCGTCACCTGCGCGAATTCGGTTTATTTCGTCATTTATTTCCCGATACCGATTGCTGGCTGGACGATCCGGTGCACGCCGCCGATGCCTTGTTGATCGAGCGGGCGCTGGAAAACACCGATCGCCGCATTGCAGCGGGCAAGCCGGTGACGCCGATGTTTCTGTTTGGCGTTTTCCTCTGGCGCGCCGTGCGGACGCGCGCAGAGCAGATCTGCGCGGCCACGGACGATCTCTCCGAAATACAGGCTTTGATAGCGGCCACCGACGAGATCAGCAGTCGCCAGGCGCGGCGCATCGCCCTGCCTCGGCGTTTCGGGTTTCCGATGCGCGACATGCTGCAGCTGCAGCCGCGTTTCGATACGCGTCGTGGTCGGCGGGCGATGAGCCTGCTGGGTCATCGGCGATTCCGTGCGGCTTATGACCTGATGCTGCTTCGCGCATCGGTCGGTGAAGTCGATCAGGAGGTTGCCGATTTCTGGACGGATATTCAGGAACAGCCGGTCGATGAGCAGCGCAACCGGTTCGGGCTGACCGGCCGACGGCGCCGTCCGGCGAAGCGCCGCCGCAGGTCGGGTTCGTCGGACTGAAACGTGCATCGAGGGGGGCGGATATGTGGATTCCGGCGGGTATCGGAATTGGCAGCAACCAGGCAGGCCCGGCCGGGCAGGTGCGCATTGCGCTGCGCGCACTGGCAGCGCTGCGCGAAACGCGCCTGATCTGCGCATCGAGCCTGTATCGCAACCCGCCGATGGGGCCGATCGAGCAACCGGACTACGTCAATGCAGTGGCCATCGTTCTGACGCGTCTGTCGGCGCGCGAGTTATTGGGTCATCTGCAGGCGCTGGAGGTTGCACAGGGGCGGGATCGTGACGCGGAAGCGCGCTGGGGGCCGCGGCGCATCGACCTCGATATCCTGACCTATGGACATCGCCGGGTTGATAAATCTGACCTCGTCATCCCGCATCCGGGAATTTCCGAGCGAAATTTTGTATTGTTCCCGTTACTCGAGATTTGTCCGCACTTGCCGATACCGGGGCAGGGCACGGTCAGACAGCTGGCCGCCGGCATCGACGGAACCGGTCTCGAGAAGATCCCGGCATAATGGCCGGATCGCTGAAGCGAGTTCGGGACCCGGTTCCGATGTTCGTCCATCACTGCAAGACTGCGAAGAATTAATAAGAATGACCGAGTCCCGTTATATTGTGATCGAAGGCCCGATCGGCGTCGGCAAGACCAGCCTGGCCAAACGGCTGGCCGAAAGCATGGACAGCGAATTGCTGCTCGAACAGGCCGAAGCCAATCCGTTTCTCGAGCGGTTCTACCGCAATCCACGCGAAGCGGCATTGCCGACGCAGTTGTTTTTTCTGTTTCAGCGTGTGCGCCAGGTCGAAGCATTGCGTCAGGCCGATATATTCAGTGATGTGCGTATCGCCGATTTTCTGATCGAGAAAGATCGCCTGTTCGCACAGGTAAATCTTGATCGTCATGAACTGGAACTTTACGACCGGGTTTTCACGTCGATGGACATCAACCCGCCGGACCCCGATCTTGTCGTCTACCTGCAGGCGCCCGTCGACACGTTGCTGTTCCGTATCGCTCATCGCGGCATCGAATACGAGCAACGCATCGGGCGCCATTATCTCGAACGCCTGAATGAGGCTTATGCGAGATTTTTTCACGATTATGACGATGCGCCGCTGCTGATCGTCAACGCAGCGACGATCGACCCGATTCACAACGACGAGCATTACAATGTCTTGCTCGAAGAAATCGGCCGGATCCAGAGTGGCCGCCACTTTTTTAATCCGATTGTTTCGGCAATGGCGTAGCCGGCCCGGGAGCACAGCATGTATCTACAGCTTGAACAACGGGGCATGGCAAAACCGCCGGTCAATATATCGACACTCGTGAAAATGAAGAAAGACGGCGTGCCGATTGCGTGCCTGACGGCCTACGACGCCAGTTTTGCGGCACTCGTCGATCAGGCTGGCGCCGACCTGGTACTGGTCGGCGATTCTCTGGGCATGGTGATCCAAGGCTATGATACGACCGTACCGGTTACGGTCGACGACATTATTTACCACACGCGTGTCGTGGCGCGCGGGTTGCGGCGCGCATTTCTCGTCGCGGACATGCCGTTCATGAGTTATTCGAGCGAGCAACAGGCGCTGGAAAATGCCGTGCGGTTGATGCAGGAAGGTGGTGCGATGATGGTCAAACTGGAGGGTGGTACCGGTCAGGTGGGTATCGTCGAACATCTTGCCCGCCACGATATCCCTGTGTGCGCACACATCGGACTCAGGCCGCAGTCGGTGCATAAAATCGGCGGCTTCAGGGTTCAGGGCCGCGACACCGATAAGGCGCAGCAGATGGTCAGGGATGCGGTTGCGCTGGAGGGCGCAGGCGCCGACATCGTGCTGCTCGAATGTGTGCCCAATGAACTGGGCAAAGCCGTGACCGAAGCCGTCAGCGTGCCGGTCATCGGTATCGGTGCAGGTCCGGGTGTCGATGGCCAGATTCTCGTTCTGTATGATGTGCTCGGATTCACCCAGGGCCGCATGCCGCGGTTTGTCAGGAATTTCATGCCCGGTTCTGATTCCGCGCTTTGCGCACTCGAAAAATTTGTCGGTGCCGTCAAGGATCGCAGCTACCCGGCGCCCGAGCACTGCTTCTCTTAACCTTTTCCCGGCTTTCCGGTTGCCGTCGTCGAGACGGATGACCGGACCGGATTTCCGATAGAAGGCTTGCATTGAAAACAGTCCGCGATATCCGCACCCTGCGCGAAGTTTTGCAGGGATTCAGGCATGACGGAGATTCTGTTGCGCTGGTGCCGACGATGGGCAACCTGCACAAGGGGCATATGGGACTCGTGCGACTCGCCGGCGAGTATGCCGAACGCATTGTCACGAGCGTGTTTGTCAACCCGACACAGTTTGGTCCGAACGAGGATTTTGAAAATTATCCGCGCACGTTCGATACCGACCGGCGCAGACTGTCTCGCGCCGGTGTCGATATCATGTTTGCGCCTGCCCACGAAGAGATGTATCCGTTCGGATTGAAAAACAGGACATCTGTTTCAGTGCCCGGATTGCCGGCCATATTGTGCGGTGAGCAACGTCCGGGTCATTTTGACGGCGTTACGTCCGTCGTCAACCGTCTTTTTAATGCCGTTGCGCCGGATGTTGCTGTGTTCGGTCAGAAGGATTACCAGCAACTGATCATTATCCGGCGCATGGTGGCCGATCTTCATATGCCGATCAGGATTCTGGCCAGCCCCACGTTTCGGGAGAAAACCGGCCTGGCCCTGAGTTCGCGGAATCGGTACCTGACTGACGATGAGCGCGAACGTGCCGCCGAGCTGTATGCGGCGATTTGTGATTGTCGCGACCGGTACCTTGCGGGTGAGCGCGATATCGCTGCACTGGAGCGGGAAGGACTGGCGCGGCTTGCCCGGGCCGGTTTCGAGCCGGAGTACCTGGCAGTACGGCAGCAGGGGGACCTGTCTTTGCCGGATCGGGACAGCTGTTTGCTGGTTGTGCTGGCGGCGGCCCGGCTTGGGGAGACGCGGTTGATCGATAATGTGCTGTTTGAGGTGAATGTAGCGGGGGAACGACTTTAGTTACGGTTCCGGCGCTTTTTCGGTGCGGCCCTTTTCAGGGAGAGCGTCAAAAAAGATGGGCCCCGGAATAGCAACGGGGCACGGCTTTTTCCGGAATTTACTCACCATGCTGCTCCAGCCCCCACCTGACATGTTCGCGTACCAGTTCCGAGGGATCGTCGCGCCGGGCATTGAGCGCCGCGATGACTGGCGGGCTGGTTGGGGCATTGCCGAGCGCAACAGCGATGTTTCGTAACCAGCCCGCATAACCGGCACGGCGCAGCGGGCTGCCGGTGACCCTGGTTTCCCATTCCTGGCGGGTCCAGGCGAACAGCGTGACGAGTTGTGTTGCGTCCAGGCCGTGACGCGGTGCGAAGTCGGGTTCGCCGGTCAGTTGCGCGAATTTGTTCCACGGGCAAAAAAGCTGGCAGTCATCGCAACCGAAGATGCGGTTGCCGATCGCACGGCGGAACTCGACGGGAATGGGGCCTTGCAGTTCGATCGTCAGGTAAGAGATGCAGCGCCGCGCATCGAGCCGGTACGGCGCGATGATGGCGCCGGTCGGGCAGACATCGATGCAGGCGCGGCAAGTACCGCAGTGGTCGGCGGCCGGGGCTGCCGGTTTCAGCGGCAGGTTGGTGTAAAGCTCGCCGAGCAGGAACCACGATCCGGCGTCTTTGTTGATGAGATTCGTGTGCTTGCCGATCCAGCCGAGACCGGCTTTTGCGGCCAGCGGTTTTTCCATGACCGGGGCGCTGTCCGCGAATGCGCGGTAGCCGAACGGGCCGATGGCGGCGGTGATGCGGTCGGCGAGTTTTTGCAGCCGGCGCCGCAGTATCTTGTGATAGTCGCGACCGAGCGCATAGCGGGCGACATAGCCCAGTTCGCCGGACTCGAGCACGGTCGATACTGCCGTTCGGTCCATCGGCAGGTAATCCATGCGGACCGAGATCACGCTACAGGTGTTCGCGATGAGTTCGCCTGGCCGGGTACGACGTTTTCCATGCCGCGCCATGTAGTCCATCTGACCGTGATGACCGTCCGCCAGCCAGCGTTCGAGCCGCTGCTCTGCCTGTGACAGGTCGGTGTCGGCAAAGCCCACCTGCCCGAATCCGAGCTCGAGGCCCCAGGCCACGATCCGCTCTGCCAAGTCAGCGGATGCGTGCTCCGGATTATTCACGGTCGGCGGGTCCGAAGATTTTCGGTGGCTGGATCATGTTCCCAGTATAATCAGCACCATGGTGAACATCGATAAACGGATTTATACACCGGCACGCGTTCGTGAAATGGATCGTACTGCGATCGAGGATGAAGGGATCGAGGGGTATGTGCTGATGTGCCGGGCCGGGACGGCGGCATTTGCCGATATCCGGGAGCGTTTTCCCGGCGCGCGGCACTGGCTGGTGGTGTGCGGCGCCGGGAACAACGCCGGCGATGGTTACGTGATCGCCGGGCTGGCGCTCAAGGCCGGTATCGATGTGACGACGGCGGCGTTGACCGATCCGCAACAATTGCGCGGCGACGCGCTGCGGGCCTGGCAGGACTTTCAGGCTGCCGGCGGTGGTACGGTGCCGTTCGATCCGGCGTTATTGTCGCCAGCCGACGTGGTCATCGATGCGCTGCTCGGTACCGGCATCGATCGGCCGGTGGCCGGCGCTTATCGTGATGCGATCGAGGCGATTGTCCGGGCAGCGCTGCCCGTGGTGGCGATCGATATGCCGTCGGGCCTGAATGGCGAAACCGGCGCAGTGATGGGCAGTGCCATCCGTGCCGCGCTGACCGTGACATTCGTTGGTCTGAAACAGGGCTTTTATCTCGGCGCCGGTCCCGACCATGTCGGTGCGATTTTGTGTCATGACCTGGGCATACCGCCCGACGCCGTGGCCGGTATCGAACCGGCGTTGCGCCGGTTTGCGACCGATGATCTGGCCACGCTGCTGCCGCCGCGTCAGGCAACGGATCACAAGGGGCATTTCGGCCACGTGCTGATTGTCGGCGGCAATCGCGGCATGGGCGGCGCAGCCCGGCTGGCCGGCGAGGCCGCACTGCGCAGCGGTGCCGGGCGCGTCAGCATTGCAGCGCATCGCGATGTCATTGCATTTGTCGCGGCAGGTCGCCCGGAACTGATGGTGCGCGGCATCGACTCGCCTGCCGGCCTGGACGATCTGGTTGCGCGTGCAAGTGTCGTCGCGCTGGGCCCCGGGCTTGGCCAGGATGACTGGTCGCGTGGCTTGCTGGAGCGTGTGATGACATTGACGCAGCCGAAGGTGCTCGATGCCGACGCTTTGAATCTGTTGGCGACCGCGCCGCGGCGTCGCGATGACTGGATACTGACACCGCATCCCGGTGAGGCGGCGACGCTACTCGGGCGACCCACAACGGCGGTACAGGCGGATCGACTCGGAGCCGTGCAGGAGCTCGTTGCGCGCTACGGGGGCGTCGTGGTGCTCAAGGGTCATGCAACGCTGATCGGGGCCGAGGGAGTCGTGCCGTTTCTCGTCGACCGCGGCAATCCGGGAATGGCGACAGCCGGCATGGGCGACGTGCTGACCGGCATCGTTGCCGGACTCCTGGCCCAGCGGCCCGGACAAACCCTGGCAGCGGCAGCGGCCGCCGCCTTTGCCCATGCCGTCGCCGGTGATCGGGCTGCCGTTCACGGCCAGCGCGGGTTGATAGCCGGCGATCTGTTTGCCGAATTACGTTCGGTACTGAATCCGGCTGTTGGCGAATCCGGTTCGTAAATCGATTGTCAATCGATCACGAATTTCAGCAGGATGAGCGCGCTAATTCATCTCGATTCTACTGAAGCGACAGCCACGGCCGGCGCCACGCTCGCGCAAGCCGTGCGTACCAACGGGATCGATTCACTGGTCATGTATCTTATCGGTGACCTGGGCGTGGGCAAGACGACGCTGGCACGCGGTTTTCTGCGCGGTCTCGGCCATGCCGGGCGCGTCCCGAGTCCCACTTATGCACTGATCGAGCCGTATGAGATTGCCGGTTATGCGGTCTCGCATATCGACCTGTATCGACTGCATGCACCCGGTGAGGCCGCGTCGCTGGCCCTGACCGAACTGTGCGGCAGCCAGACGTTGATGCTCATCGAATGGCCCGAAAGAGGCGGTTCAGCCGTACCGCAAGCCGATCTGCGGCTCGAACTGGCAATCGACGAACCGGGAAGAATCCTGCGGCTCGTCGGGTTGTCGCCGGCCGGAAAATCACTGATTCAGGTAAATAAGTGATAAAAAGGCTTGTAGAAAAGATTTGTATCCTTATAATTTTTATGGAGAAGTGCTCGTTAATTCTGAAGGCGCCATTGACCGGAAAGATGGTGGCCGGGGGGGCAAAGTGACTGCGTTCGAATTGAGCCTGCTGCATGGGCGCCGCAAGATTTCGCTGGTGTGCGGCGGCTGGCCGGGTGTCCGACGCAGGCTGTGCGCCATTTTTGCAGTCATCGGCTTGACGACCGGGTTGACCCTACCGGCAGCCGCCGCGCCGGTGCAAATTCAGAACATACGTATCGCTACCCAGGACGGCAAGACCCGTGTCGCCATCGACCTGACACAGCGTGTCGAGCACAGAATCTTCATGCTCTCCCACCCGCATCGCGTCGTCATCGACATTATGCCGGGCCGTATCGCCGGATCTGCGTTACCGCTGCCGGCCGGGGTCGGGGCCGTACAGCGGATTCGCAGCGCCAACCGCAAAGATGGCACGGTACGCATCGTTCTGGACATGGCGGCGCCGGCAAAGCCGCGCAGTTTTTTGCTGGCGCCCAATGGTCAGCAGGGCAATCGGCTGGTCGTCGATCTGCTGCCGCTCGGAGCGCCGCAGACGGTCAAGAAGGTGCCGGCACCTTCGCCCAACCCGTCATCGCCAACCGGCAGGAATATCGTCATTGCAATCGATGCCGGACACGGCGGCAAAGATCCGGGTGCGGCCGGCCCGACCGGCGTGCGGGAAAAAGACGTGGTGCTGCGCATCAGCCGCCAGCTCGCGGCAAAGATCAATGCCGATCCGAATATGCATGCCTTCATGACCCGCGATGGCGACCGGTTTGTGCCGCTGCGCCAGCGAATGGAGTCGGCGCGAGCCGCCGAGGCGGATTTATTCGTGTCAATTCACACCGATTCTTTCAAGGACCGCCGGGTCCGGGGTGCGACCGTGTATGTGCTGTCATCGAAGGGCGCTTCGGATGAGGCCGCCAAGCGACTGGCCGGCAGAGAGAACGCAGCGCACCTGATCGGCGGCGTCACGCTCGAAGACAAGGACCCGACGCTGGCATCCGTCTTGCTCGATTTATCGCAGAACGCCTCGTTGAGCGCCAGTATCGATGTCGGCGCCGAGATGCTCAGGGAAATCGGGCGGGTCACGCCCGTTCGCAAACACAAGGTACAGCAGGCGCCGTTCCTCGTCCTGAAATCACCGGACGTGCCGTCCGTGCTGGTGGAGACGGCCTATATCTCCAATCCGCGCGATGAAAGCAACCTGGGCAGCCGGGCGTATCGCGACAAACTCGCGCGGGCGATGTACGAGGGTATTCGCGATTATTTCCAGGCGAATCCCCCGGCCGGTACACGCATGGCGCAGGTCATGCATTCCCGTCCGGTACGCACTGTCGAGCATGTGATTCGCCGCGGCGATACGCTCAGCGGCATCGCCAGCCGGTATCGCGTGCCGGTGCGGCGCATTCGATCGGTAAATAATCTGCAGAACGACAAAATCGTCGTCGGTCGCGTTTTGCGAATTCCCCAGACGCACGAGACCTGACGTCATGAAATTGGTGTCTGACACCAATTTCGGTTAATAAAGTAAAATACTTATTATTTGCCGAGCCGAAACGGGTGTCTGACACCAATTTCGGACACCAATTCCATGACCCGGTATGGCCATTCAGCAACTGCCACCCCAGCTAATCAACCAGATCGCAGCCGGCGAGGTCGTCGAAAGGCCGGCTTCGGTCGTCAAGGAACTGCTCGAAAACAGTCTCGATGCCGGGGCGAGTCGCATCGAGCTGGACAT
>Ga0114931_10001712_pt1 | contig 27882 bp, 28 predicted proteins | sample 2SBtaG_FD_89579 | JGI IMG/M metagenome (GOLD analysis project Ga0114931, IMG submission 89579) | Deep subsurface microbial communities from Kolumbo volcano to uncover new lineages of life (NeLLi) - 2SBTROV14_V59a metaG | ecosystem: Environmental > Aquatic > Marine > Volcanic | place: Kolumbo... | reverse complement strand
GTCCTCGGCTCGATTTTTTTCGGCATCGCCTCGCCGACGGAGTCGGCCGCCGTCGGCGCTATCGGAGCGCTCATCCTGGCCGTATTGCACAGGCGCTTGAGTTGGGCGCATATGCGCTCGGCGTCGCTGCAGACCGCTCGCTTCAGCAGCATGGTGTTTTTTATTCTGATCGGAGCCACGGCGTTCGGTTTGGTGTTCCGGGGCCTGGGCGGCGGTATGGTCGTCGAGGACATCATGAACGCCATTCCGGGCGAGGAAATGGGGTTCCTGGCGGTGAGTATGGCCCTGATTTTCGTGCTCGGGTTCTTTCTCGATTTTCTGGAGATCTGCTTTATCGTCGTACCCATCCTGGCCCCGATCGCCGACGTCATGGGTATCGATCTGCTTTGGTTCGCCGTCCTGATCGCCATGAACCTGCAGACCTCTTTTTTGACGCCGCCGTTCGGCTTCTCGTTGTTCTATCTCAAGGCGGTCGCGCCGCCGGAGGTTCGGATCACGCAGATCTACCGCGGCATCATCCCGTTCGTACTGTTACAGGTGCTCGCGCTGGCGGCTTTGATCGCGTTTCCTCAGGTGGTTTTGTGGCTGCCGGACTATATGGACGCGCTGCAGTAACGTTGCATGCGCAAGCATCATGTGTGACATGTTCCCGTTTCTTCAATGCCTCGTCGAAGACGCTTCGCGAAAGATTTTGTCACACTATTTGCTGGGTTCCGTTCGGTGGTACATGTAGAATTTTTCCCGTGAGCAAGGCACAAACCCTTTGGATCGTCGACGACGACCTCGATATGCGTAAACTCCTGGATGAATATCTGGTCAGCCAGGGCTTCGTCGTTCGTACTTTTCCCGGTACGCGCAACCTGGAGCGGCGACTTGCCCGGGAACGTCCCGATCTGCTGATCCTTGACGTCATGATGCCGGGCGACAGCGGCCTGGATCTGTGTCGTCGGCTCCGTGACACCGGCGACGATATTCCGATCATCATGTTAACCGCGAAGAGCGACCCCATGGATCGCGCCATGGGACTCGATAACGGCGCCGACGACTATCTCGGTAAACCCTTCCTGCCTCAGGAACTGACCGCCAGGATCAACTCGGTTCTGCGGCGGCGTGCGCCTTTGCCGCCGGGGACGCCCATGGCCGACGGCGATATCGTTCATTTCGGCGAATACCGGCTCGACCTCGCCACCCGTACCTTCTGGCGAGGAAAGAGGCAACTGGGTCTGACAACGGGTGAATTTGCGCTCTTGTCCGTATTCGTAAAAAAGGCCCATCAACCGCTTTCCAGGGAACGCCTGATCGAGCTGGCCAGAGGGCCGGGCTCCGAGAACACCGATCGCAGTATCGACGTGCAGATTTCCAGACTGCGCAAGATCATTGAAAGCGACCCGGCTCGTCCGCGATACATCCAAACGGTATGGGGCTTCGGCTATGTATTCGTGCCCGATGATCCCGTCGAGGGTTCATGAAGCGACTGCTTGATTCGATCTATACCCGTCTTACCCTCGTTCTTCTGCTCGCTCTCGGCGCGAGTTTCGCGACCATGTATCTGCTCTTTTCCTCGCACCTTAGGGAGGCGAGGACCGATTACTTCATTCGTTCCCTGGCGGCCCAGGTTCGTCTTGCCGAAGAGTTGGTCAAGAATCACCCCAAGACCGATCTCACCAGTATCGAGGGACTGCGTATCACGACGCAAGCGCCACAACCCGTTGCGGTTGCCGATGGATACGAGACCCGGTATTTGGGACAGCTTCAACAGCGACTGATGGAGGAATTGCATCGTCGTCCCGTCCTGACACCCTCGCTGCCCACATCTCATGGATTTTGGATCGACCTTCAAACCGATCCCGTTAACTGGTTGTTTATTCCCACCCCAGACCGCAACGAATCGCCGGGCTATCAGTTGGAATGGGTTCTCGTGGTCGGTTTCGCGGTATTTTTTTCAGGCGGTATGGCCTTGTTATGGGGTATTCAACGGCCCTTGAAACGACTCAGTAGCGCACTGGAGCAGGTCGGACAGGGGCGAGAGTCCATCCCCTTGCCGTTGACCGGAGGGAGTGAGATTCGCGCCCTGACGCGGCGATATAACGAGATGGTGGAACGCTTGCGTTATTTCGAGGAGGAACGCGCGACCATGCTTGCCGGCGTGGCCCACGATCTGCGTTCGCCCTTGACGCGGCTGAGGTTGCTGATGGCCCTCGTGCAACACCCGCGTAACGCTGAAATCGTGCAGAACCTGGACGCCATCGAACAGATCACGGAACAGTTTCTCGATGCGGCCCGGGTGCGGAGCGATGAAACGCCAAGTCAGGTAGATCTCGCCTTGTTCATAGCCGAGGTCAGCGCCCCGTATACGGAACAGCAGGTCGCGTCGGTGTGCGCGGACGGGGGGATCGTCGCCGGAATCTACCCCAGCTCCCTACGCCGCGGACTCATCAACCTGATCGAAAACGCCATCGAATATGGACGCCCGCCGATTACGATATCGCTGGATCGTCGAGACAGCGAGATTGTGGTCGCGGTGCGCGATCGCGGCCAAGGTATCGACCCGGAAAACATACAGCAGGCCCTGAGGCCGTTTTCCCGTCTGGATCCGTCCCGGGGAGGCAAGGGGCACTGCGGCCTGGGTCTCGTGATCGCGGCCAAGGCCGCCGAGTTGCATCATGGACGGCTGGAGATCTTCAATCATCCGGAGGGGGGGCTGGTGGGAGCGTTCCATCTGCCGATCGTTGATGAGCAAGATGACGGGAGCAAGGGCTAAGGCGAGCGACTGCTCCGGCATTGCCGACCGATCTTGTCGCAAGATCTCATATCTGGTGACAATCGCAAGGCGCATGTGGCCTTGCTCAATACTCACGACGGACTGGGCGCGACAAAGCTGGAGGTGCTTCTGGAATATGGTCTGGCTTACTATTTTCAGAGCGGACGTCCGTCTATCTGAAATCCTTCGGCTACGACAATCTAAACCCCGGTGCCAGTCAGGCCGACCCCAAGGGGTTTCGTGACGGCTCGATCATGGGTATTCAGCACGTGTTCTGACCGGGCATCGGACCCCATCTCCAAAACAAAAAAGCCCGCCGGGCATCGCTGCCGGGCGGGCTTTTTGCTTCTTGCGCAGGCCTTACTTCTTGGCGTTGCGCTCTTGAACTTCCTTGATCACGTTCTCGGCCACATTCTTGGGGCAGGCCGAGTAGTGCGAGAACTCCATGGAGAACTGGCCGCGACCCGAAGTCATCGTGCGCAGGTCGCCGATATAGCCGAACATCTCGCTCAGCGGGCATTCGGCCTTGATGCGTACGCCCGTAACACCGGCTTCCTGGGACTTGATCATGCCGCGACGGCGGTTCAAGTCGCCGATAACGTCGCCGACGTGGTCTTCAGGGGTGAATACATCGACCTTCATGATCGGCTCAAGTAGCTGAGGTCCGGCCTTCGGCATGGACTGACGATAGGCGGCCTTGGCGGCGATTTCGTAAGCGATTGCAGACGAGTCGACGGCGTGGAAGGAGCCATCCATAAGGCTAACCTTGACGTCCAGGCAAGGGAATCCGGCCAGGATACCCTTGTCCATGCTGTCCCTGAAGCCTTTTTCGACGGCCGGCCAGAATTCACGCGGCACTTTACCGCCGGTGACCTTGGATTGGAACTCGAAGCCGGAGCCGGTCTCACCAGGCTCGATGACATAATCGATCTTGGCGAACTGACCCGAACCACCGGTCTGCTTCTTGTGGGTATAGCTGTCCTCGACGCGGCTCGTGATGGTCTCGCGGTAGGCCACCTGAGGCTTACCGACCGTGACCTCGACGCCATGGGTGCGCTTGAGGATGTCGACCTTGATATCGAGGTGGAGCTCGCCCATACCCTTGATGATGCACTCGCCGCTCTCTTCATCGGTCTCGACGCGGAACGAGGGATCTTCCTGAATCATCTTGCCGAGCGCGATACCCATTTTCTCGGAACCGGCCTTGTTGACCGGGGCGATCGCGATCGAGATGACGGGGTCCGGGAATACCATGGGCTCGAGGGTCGCCGGCTTCTTGGGGTCACACAGCGTGTGACCGGTCTGGACGTTCTTCATGCCGACGATGGCGACGATGTCGCCAGCCTGAGCGGAATCGAGTTCCTCACGGGAATCGGCGTGCATCTCGACGATACGGCCGATACGTTCGGTCTTGCCGGTAAAGGTGTTGAGGATGGTATCGCCCTTGTTCAATGTGCCGGAGTAGATACGGATGAAGGTCAGGGCGCCGAAGCGGTCGTCCATGATCTTGAACGCCAGCGCGCGCAATGGCCGGCTGGCGTCGACGGTCGCGACTTCGCCGGTCTCGTTACCTTCCAGGTCGACTTCGGGCTGGGGCTTGACCTCGGTCGGGCAGGGGAGGTAATCGACGACGCCGTCCAGGACGAGCTGAACACCCTTGTTCTTGAATGAGGACCCGCAGAAGGTCGGGAAGAAGTCGAGATTGATCGTGCCCTTGCGGATGCAACGCTTGAGGTCTTCCTCGGAGGGCATTTCTCCTTCGAGATATTTCTCCATGAGATCGTCGTCCTGCTCGACGGCGGTCTCGACCATCATTTCGCGATATTCCTCGGCCTTGGCGACCATGTCCTCGGGGATCTCCACGATTTCGTAGTTCTCAGGCAATCCGGAATCGTCCCAGATCCAGGCCTTCATGGTCATGAGGTCGACGAGGCCCTTGAAATCGTCCTCAATGCCGATCGGCAGCGTCATGACGAGCGGGTGGGCGCCCAGGACGTCCTGGACCTGCTTGACGACCCGGTAGAAATCGGCGCCAATGCGGTCGAGCTTGTTGACGTAAATGATACGCGCGACTTCCGAATCGTTGGCATAACGCCAGTTGGTTTCGGACTGGGGTTCGACGCCGCCGGAGCCGCAGAAGACGCCGACACCGCCGTCAAGCACCTTCAGCGAGCGATAGACCTCGATCGTGAAGTCCACGTGTCCCGGAGTGTCGATGATGTTGAAACGGTAGCCTTTCCAGAAACACGTCGTCGCGGCCGACTGGATCGTGATGCCACGTTCCTGCTCCTGATCCATGAAGTCCGTTGTGGCGGCGCCGTCATGGACTTCGCCCAGCTTGTGGATCTTGCCGGTCAGTTTCAGGATACGCTCGGTGGTCGTGGTCTTGCCGGCATCGACGTGCGCGAAAATGCCGATGTTTCTGTAAAGTGTCAGGTCAGTCATGGTCGTAACTCAATGGTTATGTTGAAGTTGGATATTCATTCGTGTAGCCGTGCTTGAGGTCAACGGCAGCGGTCTGCGCTTAATCATGCCCTGCTGTCCATTGGACCGCTCGAGCGAACCCTTTGTTGTATGGGGGATATGCCGGCCATCCTGTTCGGAGGCCAAAGGTCTGATGAGGGCGTAGTATACGCGCCTTCGTCCTGCCCATCGCCAAATGCGGCGCTATTCTAACCCGAAATGGTTGTCAACGGACAAATTTCTGTACAAATAGTGGGCGTGACTTGGAAAAATGCGCTCGGAAGCCCGAGGTTTAGTGCTTCAGATACGAAAGTCCCATCTGAGCCTGCTGAGCGAACAGCTTGAATTTCGCGAAGCAGTCGCTGTCCAGAGGGCGCTCGCTGGGGTGACGGTCGGCATAGAATACGCCGATGACCTTGTGCCCGACCGTGACCGGGGCAAGAAAAAATCCCTGATCACCTGTTACCCGCTGTACTTCAACGGTATCCCAGCGAGCCAAGCTTGCATCTTCGGTACCGCGATGCCAGATCGCCTCGCCGGTTTGAAGAACGTGATCGATGATATTGCGTGGAGGTTGTGATAGCGGAAACCGGAAGGCCAGGGTGAGCGACTGACGATCCCAGCCGAGCACGTACTTGGCGACGACCATGTGGCGATCGGGGCTCAGCAGGGCGAATACGGTTCGGTCAAGTCCGACGCCACGATAGACGCCCTCAAGGACCATCTCCACCAACAGCGTCAGATTAGGCGTTTCCTCGACGAGCAATTGCGAGAGTTCACCGAGTACCTTGAGTTGTAGGTCGGGATCCGGGTCGAGAAAATTGCCTTTGACAATGGGTTTTTCCGGTTGTTTTTCGTCGCCCTTTTTGCGGGAATACTCTGCCGGTAACGGGATCAGTCGCCCGGCTTTGCCTGCGCCCAGCTTGGTCATGGTGTCCGCAGCATCGCGCGCGTTGGTCTGAACCATATGTTTTACTTCGTCGATCGGCAGGTACAACGACTCGGCGATTCGGTCTTGCAATTGTTTCATGTCGTCGCTGCTCCAGCCCTGGCGGGCGGTGGCGGCGATTTCGTGACCCAGGACGATGTTGCTGACCCTGGGGTCCTTGCCCTTGCGACCGGAAAGGGCATTGTCCAACAGGTTGCTCAGGTGCCATTCGCGGTTGAGAGCCGCGGTCAGTTGGCCCAGATCGAAACCTAATGCGTCGCGCTCGGCATGCTCGGATTCCTCGGAGCCAGCGGGCGCTTGCTCGGCCAGGCGTTCGGTGGCGCCGGGGCTGACGTTGTCCGCGAAGCACCAGAAGGCCATGCGGCCTAGGTTATAAAGTAGGGCCGCTATAAAGACCTCTTCGGGCGACTTGTCCTTACGTTTCACTGCCAGCGTGCGGGCTTGAACCGCAGCATGAAACGACAACGCCATTTGTTCGAGGACGTGCGTCTTGTGGCGACCGTCGAGCAGGCTGTCCATGATCGCGATCGACAGGCATAAATTACGCACGGTTTCGAAGCCGAGCAGCACGATCGCGCGACTGACGGTATTGATCGGGGTATTGCCGGGATTGTAGAAAAAGCTGTTGGCCGCGCGCAGCAGGCGCGTGGTCATCGAGGTGTCTTGGAAAATGACCTCGGCGAGCTCGGCGGCCGATTGATCGCCGCGCGAGGCCTCGCCGGCGATGATGCGCGCCGTATTGGCAAAAGCCGGCATTTCGCGGTCGGTGAGCTGCCGTACCCAGTACTTCAGGTCGTGCCGCTCCCCGTCCTCGAGAACCTCTGGATTGGGGGACAGATTTGCTTGCATGAATACCATAGCGGCCATTGGGGCCACGGGTTCAGTGTCTCCACATTGAAGACGTAGCAAGTCGATGCGATTTTTTAGCCCACTTGCTGTCCCGCCGCCTGGAGGTCGGCGTGATATGAGGAACGGACCAAGGGGCCGCTGGCGACATGGGTAAAGCCCAGCGCCTTCGCCTGCTCGGCGAGGCGGTCGAATTCGGCGGGTTCGAGGTAGCGGTCGACGGGGAGGTGGTGACGACTGGGTTGCAGATATTGACCCAGCGTCAGGCGTTCGCAGTCGTGTGCGCGCAGGTCACGCAGGACATCAAGGACCTCGGCCTCGGTTTCTCCCAGACCCAGCATGATGCCCGATTTGGCCGGCACTGTCGGACAGAGTTCTCGGAATGCCCTGATCAGGTCGAGCGATTCCTGATAGCCCGCGCCGGGGCGGGCTTGGCGATAGAGCCGGGGCACGGTCTCGAGATTGTGGTTGAAGACGTCGGGGGGCGTCTCGGCGAGTATCTTCAGCGCCCGTTCCTGACGGCCCCGGAAGTCAGGGACAAGGATCTCGGTCTGCGTTTCCGGCGAGCGCTCACGGAGGGCGCGGATACAGTCAGCGAAGTGGGTCGCGCCGCCGTCGCGCAAATCGTCGCGATCGACCGATGTTACGACGACGTATTTCAATCCCATGGCGCGGACGGTTTCGGCCAGTTTGACGGGCTCCTCAGGATCCAGTGCATTCGGTTTGCCATGGGCGACATCGCAGAATGGGCAACGTCGGGTACAGATGTCTCCCATGATCATGAAGGTCGCCGTGCCATGGCTGAAACACTCGCCCAGGTTGGGGCAGGAGGCCTCTTCGCAAACCGTATGCAAATCTTGGTCGCGCAGTATCTGTTTGAGTTCGGCGACCCTGGGGCTCGCGGGTGTGCGGACACGGATCCAGTGCGGCTTGCGCTGCAGTGTTACGGTGGGCTCGATCTTGACCGGGATTCGGGCAACCTTGGCGGCACCGCGTTGGCCGGTGTTGACGGCGTCTTTTTTCTGGTCGGACATGTTTGAGGTCAATTAGGACGGTGGTGGGTTCGTGGCGGATATCATAGCAGAGAACTGGTAGCAGATAACTGGGAGTCTAAGAGATACAAGGGAAAAGATACAAGATACAAGATACAAGTGAAAACCTTTTTCTGCACGAGCCGATTAGGTGTTCGAGGGAGGGCACGGCGCACCGTGTCGTGCCCTTGCGGCGTCACCGGGTGCTGGGATGGGGGAGATGGTCAACTAGCCCAATGGAAAACCGTCGGTCGGATAGGCAGCGGGTGATCAGTGTGCGTAAAGGGCCGTAGGATGCGGGCTGGGAGTCTGAGAGATACAAGGGAAAAGATACAAGATACAAGTGAAAACCGTTTTCTTGCACGGGCCGATTAGGTGTTCGAGTGTTTTCCCCTTGTATCTTGTATCTTGTATCTTTCCCCATGTTCGAACCCGTTTGCTCGAAGGGCGGCCATGAAGTGCGAGACCATCCCCGTGCGGACCTCTTCCATATTGCAGTCGGCGATGAGGTCGGCCAGTTGTGTGACCTCAAGCCCGGCATAGCCACAGGGGTTGATACGCCGGAAGGGCTCAAGGTCCATGTCGACATTGAGACTCAGGCCGTGGTAACAGCAGCCGCGGCGGACACGAATCTCGAGAGAGGCGACCTTGCGGCCGTCGACGTAGACGCCGGGTGCGTCGGAGCGCGCCACGGCTTCGATTCCGTAGTCGGCGAGCAGGGCGATGGCGGCGTTTTCGAGCAGCGAGACCAGGGCGCGGATGCCGAGCCCGTGGCGGCGTAGATCGAGCAGTACATAAAAGACGGCCTGACCCGGCCCGTGATAGGTGACCTGGCCGCCGCGGTCGGATTGCACGACGGGGATCTGACCGGGATCCAGTAGATGCTCGCGGCGGCCGGCTTGGCCGAGTGTGAAGACGGGGGGGTGTTCGACGGTCCAGATGGCGTCCGGGGTCGATGCATCGCGTTCCGTGGTGAAATGACGCATGGCCGCCATGACCTCTCCATAGTCGCGCATGCCCAGATGTCGGACCCGGAGGTCCGCTGATGCGTCAGGCACGCCTTCGTGACCTTAGAGGACCATGGTCAGGTGTTCGGAGGCGCTCAGGCTGATGTAGATCGCGTCGAGCTGTTCCTGGCTTGTTGCCTGGACCGTGACTGTTACCGACAGGTAGTTACCACCCTTGCTCGGGCGTGTCCTGATAGCCCCTTCGCCGAGGTCGGGGACATGCCGACTCACCAAGGAGTAAACGATTGCATCGAGGTCGTCGCGGGCCTTGCCGATCGCCTTGATCGGAAAGTCGCAAGGAAAGGTCAGGCCGGTGATTTCACGTTCCGTCATTCCGCTTCTCCAGACCGCAGTCGATCGGTATAAGCGCGATAGTACGACATCATTTGCGTCCACACCGGGCCTGGTTCGCCCGATCCGACGGCTTGTTCGTCGATCTCCGTCACGGGCAGAATCTCCCGCGTCGAACTCGTTAACCAGACCTCGCTTGCCTGGGCAAGTTGCGCCGGCGTTATTTCAGCCTCGCGGCATGGGATACCGTGCTCGCGGGCCAGTTCTAGCAGCAGGTCGCGCGTGATTCCCGGCAATAGAAAAGGACCGCTTGGAGGGGTCAGCAAAGTGCCGTCGTGGACAATGAAGACGTTGCTCGCGGCGCCTTCCGTCACCAGGCCATCGCGCACCAGTATGGCCTCGGCGCAGCCATGATCGACGGCCTCTTGGCGTAACAGGATATTAGGCAGTAGGGCGATGGTCTTTAGGTGGCAATAGCGCCAGCGGATGTCGTCGAGCGTGATGGCCTTGACCCCGACGGCCAGCAGGGTCGGTTCCGGCGGTTTCCTCGTCGTCGCCATCATAAACACCGTGGGTCTGGCGCCGTTGGGAAAGGCATGATCGCGATGCGGCGCCACCCCGCGTGTGACCTGGAGGTAGATCGACAATTCGCCGTCGCCGTTGCGGCGGATGATTTCGCCGATGGCCTGATGCCACTCCTCGTCAGACAGCGGTGTGGACAGGCGGATGCCGCTCAGGCTGCGCTTAAGTCGGTCCAGGTGTCCTTGCAGCCGAAACGCCTTGCCGGCGTAAACGGGGATGACCTCGTAGACGCCGTCGGCGAACAGGAAGCCACGATCAAGCGGCGAGATCCTGGCCTCGGTCAGGGGTATGAACTCCTGGTTGAGATAGACGATAGGGTCGTTCATTTAGGCGTCTCTGATTAAGTCTGTGCGTGCAAGACGTTCGCTTATGGTTGGGTCGGAGGCTGCTTTATTGAAACATCAACTTGATTTCATCGACCAGACGCGAGCTGAGACTACCCTCGGCGACGTTATGGAGCGCATACAGGGGGCGCTCGGCCACGGTATCGCCATCGAGCGCGACCTTCATGTTGCCGAGTGGCTCGTTTTTCCTCACAGGCGCGATGATCGGGGCGCTGATGTTCATGCTTGCCTTGAGGTTTTGGTATTGCTGATGCGGGATTGTGACATAGAGATCCGACTTCAGGCCCAGCGGGATCGTCTTGGCATCCCCTTTCCAAATCTGAGGCGACGTTACGGTCTGTCCCGCAGCATAGAGTTTGTGGGTCTCGTAGAAACGGAATCCATAATTCAATAGTTTCCGGCTCTCGTTGGCACGCGCATCCTCGCTCTTGGCGCCCAGCACGACCGAGATCAGGCGCATTTCACCCTGTTTTGCCGACGCGACCAAGCAATAGCCAGCCGATTCGGTATGTCCGGTTTTCAAACCATCGACCGAGGGATCACGCCAGAGCAGCTTGTTGCGGTTGTACTGCTCGATGCCGTTGTAACGGAATTTATGCTGGGAATACCATGCGTAGTGTTCCGGATAATCGTGGATCAAGGCCCGGGCCAGGATGCCGAGATCGTGAGCCGTCGTGTAGTGATCGGGATCGGGCAGGCCGGTGGCGTTGACGAAGTGTGTGTGCTTCATGCCCAAGCGCTCGGCATACTGATTCATGAGTGCGGCGAAGGCGTCCTCGCTGCCGGCCGCATATTCGGCGAGTGCGATGCTGGCGTCGTTGCCGGACTGGATGATCATGCCCTTGAGCAAGTTCTCGACGCTGACTTTTGAGTTGACCTCGATGAACATCTTCGAGCCGCCTGTACGCCAGGCCTTCTTGCTGATCGTCACCATGTCGCTGATCTTGATGCGGCCATCCTTGAGCTCGGAATATACGATGTAGGCCGTCATGAGCTTTGTCAGACTGGCCGGTTCGATGCGTTCGTCCATGTTGTGGTCGACGATGATCCTGCCGCTGTCGAAATCCTCGAGTAGATATGAGCGAGCCTTGACGATCGGCGGTGGGGGAATCGGAGGGGCGGCCGCCTGTGTTGCCTGAATCGCGATCAGGCCGAGGGTTAGGATAAGAAGGCGGCTGCTACTGCGGAAACCGGCAAGGCGTATGAATCCACGCTTATGCGTGCTGGAAATTCGATGGATCGCGCTGTCGTGTGCGGAACGGAATATCACTACTGATTCTCCCCTCGGGTTGTTTGGCGGCCTTGAATGGTCGCGGATACGTTTGCGGACTGAGATCTCCGGACAGGTCCGGCCTGTAGATGCCGGTCATTGTAACGGCTCTTGGTCCGACAGGGTAGGGCCGGACAGGGTAGGCCGGGTCCGGTTTGTTTTCCTCGGGCTCGACTACTCCGTAATGATACTGACGTGCCCGATACCGGCTTGCGCCAGTTTTTGAATGACCCGATCGGCGCTGGCCTGGTCCGGCAACGGTCCGATGCGGACCCTATAGAGCGCCGTATCGGGGTCTTTACTCATGCTGACTCCGGCCAGTTCGGGAAGGCTGCCGTCAATACGCTTCCAGGCGCGTTCGGCATTGTCGCGCTGGCTGTAGGCCCCAATCTGTAGATAGAGACCGCTTTCATTTTGTTTAGGTTCCACTTTGGTGGCGATGGTCGGTTTTGCCTGAGGGCCGAGCGAAGGCGGTTTCGACAAGACCGGCGGCTGTGCCGGGTCGATGGTGCGGAGTTCCACACGTCCAGTGCCGGTCTTGTCGATGCCCAGGCGGTTGGCCGCGGCATAGGATAGATCCAGGATACGGCCCGCCACGAAAGGTCCGCGGTCGTTGATCTTCACGATCACACGACGGCCGTTGTCGAGATTTCTGACTTCGGCATAGGTCGGCAGAGGCAATGTCTTGTGCGCCGCCGTCATGGCGTACATATCGTAAGGCTCGCGACTCGAAGTAAAGCGGCCATGAAACTTGTAGCCGTACCAGGAGGCGATCCCGGTTTGCACGAAACCCTTGCTCTCTTTGCGTACGGAATATCGGACGCCATCGACGACATAGGTTTCCGGATTGCCGTATTTGCTTCGCGGTTCCACGCGCGGCACGGCGTCGCGTACTGCGCTTAGATCTATGGACTGGCTCGGACCGCTGTCGCGCGACTCGTATATGTGTCCGCCGTAGGGAGGGACTTCACCGCAGGCGCTCAGACATAGCAATATCACGGTAAGGGCCGCACGGCGGACTATGCCGCTCGTGGGTTTGCTCAGCCATTGATCTATGTCGTGGTCTCGTGAGCAGAAACATCGGTGGTGTCCCATCGTCGGAGGCTCAGAGCAGGATCAAGGTGGGTCCAAAGCGAGGTGGGCGCGCCTTTCGCGAATCTCCTCGCCGAGTTGATAGACCGCCATGGCGTATAGCGGACTGTGGTTGTACCGCGTGATGACGTAGAAGTTATCGAGACCAACCCAGAATTCCTGGCCTCGCTGTGTCTCAAAGGCCAGCAGGGCGGCCATGCTGTCGTCAGGTAGTGTCTTGGCCAGCTCCACACCGCGTTTGCGCAGTTCATGGATCGGGGTCTTGGGCTTGATGCCGAGGTCCACGATGTCCTGACAAGCGTCGACATGCACGACGGCGGCGCTGGCGATGGGGGCATCCGCTACCCAGCCGTGACGCTTGAGGTAGTTTGCAACGCTGCCGATCGCATCGCTGGTGCTATCCCACAGATCCCGGCGATGGTCGCCGTCAAAGTCGATGGCGTAGCTCCGGAAGCTGCTCGATATGAATTGGGTCATGCCCATTGCGCCGGCATAAGAGCCTTTGAATGAAAATGGATCCTTTTTTTCCTCGCGACTGAGCAGCAGAAACTGAGCCAGCTCGCTGCGGAAAAATTTCCCCCTGGCCGGGTAATCGAAGGCTAGCGTGCTCAATGAATCCATGACGCGATAACGGCCCTTGTGCCGTCCATAGTAGGTCTCGACACCGATGATGGCCGTGATGATCTGCGCCGGCACCCCAAAGCTTTTTTGGGCTCGGGCCAACTCGTCCTGGTGCGCGTTCCAGAACTTGACGCCGCCGGCAATTCGTTTTTCGGTCAGGAAGATAGGGCGGTAGTCGTACCAGGGCTTTGCCTCGGCCGGGCGTGTAATGGAGGCTATGATTTTTTCGCTGGGTTCGACGCGCGAGAATAATGCCGTCAGCTCGGTTTCGTCGAAGCCATGGTCGCGGGTCATCATGTGGATGAAGTCCTTGACGTCGGCCCGATCCTGGAAGGGTTTGGCTACGGCGGTTGTGGCCACGATGCTCAATGCGGCCGAGGTCAGGATGGCAAGGATTTTCAATCGTTCAATCATGAATTGGCTCAGCTCGACAGGAGTTTGCGATGGGTTTGGATAGACATCATGATGCCAAAAGCGGCCATCATAGTCACCATGGATGTGCCGCCGTAACTGACCATGGGTAGCGGCAGGCCCACCACCGGCAGCAGGCCCGAGACCATTCCTATGTTGACGAAGGCGTAGACGAAAAAGGTCATGATCAGGCTTCCGCACAGGAGCCTGGAGAATGAACTCCTGGCGATGCTGGCGATATAAAGCCCTCGCGTGATGACTAAAGCATAGATGGTCAGCAGCGCCAGGACGCCGATCAGACCAAATTCCTCGCTCAGCACCGCGAAGATGAAGTCCGTGGAGCGTTCCGGCAAAAACTGTAAATGGGATTGTGTGCCCTGCAGCCAGCCCTTGCCGAACAGGCCGCCTGAGCCGATCGCGATCTTGGACTGGATAATGTGATAGCCGGAACCCAGCGGATCTCGTTCGGGATTGATGAAGTTCAGGACTCTGGCGCGCTGGTAGTCGTGCATGGAGTACCAGAGTACGGGCGTCATGGCGGCCATCGCTAGTAAAGAGCTACCGACGTAGCGCCAGGGGATTCCGGCCAACAGGATGACGAAGGCCCCTGAGCTGACGATCAGCAGGGAGGTTCCGAGATCCGGTTGCTGAATGATCAGTGCGGCCGGGATCAGGATCAGTACCAGCGCCTTGATCAGCTGTGGCCTCGTTGGTGGCAAAGGGCTTTCCGAGAAGTACCAACTGATCATGAGCGGCACGGCGATTTTCATCATCTCGGAGGGCTGGAAACGGAATATCCCGAGGTCCAGCCAACGCTGAGCGCCCTTGCCTTCGTCGCCGAAAAGCAAGACGGCAATCAGAAGCAATACCCCGGCACCGTAAATCCAGGGTGCCCAAATTTCGTAATAATGTGGCGGAATCTGGGCGAAGACCAGCATCATGGCAAAGGCGATGCCGAGTCGCGTGAACTGGCGGATCATCATGTCGTGGTCCTGACTGCTCGCGCTATAGAGTACGACGAGGCCTAGAGCGGTCAGCACCAGCAGGATGATCAGCAAGGGGATATCCAGATGCAGGCCGCGCACAAGGAAACGTGCGCGACGGCGGTCGCCCCAGCGGGGGCGCGGTGTGGATGCGATGTCGTTCATGACGATCCTCCGTTCATTCCTGGCGTGCGTCTCTTTTTCATGCTTCGATCAGAGTCCACCCAGGTAGGCATCGATGACTTCCCGCGCGATCGGCGCGGCCACCGAACTGCCGTGGCCGCCATTTTCGACGATGACCGCCACTGCGATCCGGGGATTCTTGATCGGCGCGAAGGCGATGAAAAGTGCGTGGTCAAGCAGGCGCTTGCGCAGTTCCTTTGCATCATATTTCTCGTCCTGTTTGATTGTAAAGACCTGGGCCGTGCCGGTCTTGCCGGCGATCGGAAACGTTTCATGCCGGTTGATGACGTGGGCCGTGCCGTGGATGCTCGTCACAACTTCGCGCATCGCACCCAGGATATCGTTCCAATCCCGCGATCTGGACAGGCGAATTGGCCTTCGGGTTTGCGTTGGCCGTACATGAAGAATCTGATCCCTGGTCGATTGAGTCGCGTAGACTAGGCGCGGTGTCACGCCCCGGCCTTTATGGCTCAAGGTCGCCGTCGCCATGGCCAGTTGCAATGGAGTGACGAGCGTATAGCCCTGCCCAATCCCGGTGATCAAGGTCTCGCCGGGGTACCAGGGACGGTGCCGCGTTGACCGTTTCCAGTCGCGCGACGGCAGCAGGCCCAGCGACTCTCGGCTGGTATCGATCCCGGTCCTGGCGCCGAAGCCGAACGGCGCCAGGAAGTCATGGATCGTATCGATGCCCAGCACCTTGGCCAGATCATAGAAATAGACGTCGCAGGATTCGATAATGGCTTTGTGCAGGGTCGTCGTGCCGTGACCCGTGGCCTTCCAGTCGCGATACTTGTGGTCGTCGCCGGGCAGCGAGTACCAGCCCGGGCAGAACGAAGTCGTGTTGATCCGCACCTTGTTCGATACCAGTCCGGACAGGGCGATGAAGGGCTTCAGGGTCGAGCCCGGAGGGTATTGACCGTTGATCGCCCGATTGAATAGCGGTCGGTCGATGGACTTCCTCAGTTGATCGTAGGTGGCCTGATCGATACCCGTCACAAAGAGGTTGGGGTCGTAAGAGGGCAGGCTGACACTGGTCAGAAGGTCGCCATTGGCGGGGTCGATCGCAATGACGGCCCCCCGGTTGCCTTTCATGGCGCGGGTTGCGATTCGTTGCAGTTGGGAATCGATGCTCAGATACAGGTTCTGACCGGGGACCGGAGGGACATGTTTGATGACCCGCAGTGTCCTTCCCAGTGCATTCGACTCGACGTGTTCGTAACCGACCGTCCCGTGCAGCGTGTCCTCGTAATATTTTTCGATTCCGGTTTTTCCGATAAAACGCGTGGCCCGATAGTTGGATTCATCGACGTGCTGGAGCTCTTTGACGTTCATGCGTCCCATGTAACCGGTCACATGGGCCATGAGCTTGCCCATCGGGTAGTCGCGAATCAATCCTGCGTTGACTTCGACGCCCGGTAAGGTGTGCAGATTGATAGCGATTTTCGCAACTTCGGAGTCCGTGAGCTGATAGCGTAGCGTAACGCGCTCGAAGGGCTGTTCCTCGCGGCGATGCCTGTGAAAACGCCGGATGTCGCCTTCGCTGATCGGGATGAGCGAAGCCAGGCGTTCAATCGTCTGTTTCAGATCGGTCACGCGTTCAGGGATGATGTCCAGGCTGAAGGCTGACAGGTTTTGAGCGAGGATCTCGCCATTACGGTCGAAGATGAGGCCGCGGGTCGGCGCGATCGGATTGATCGTGATGCGGTTGGCGTCGGACAGCGTCGTGAAATGCTCGTGATTGATGACCTGGAGATCGACGAGCCTGATGATGATGGTCGCGAACAGTGCCAGGACGCAGACGATCGCCGTCACGGCCCGGCGATTGAATAGGTGGGCCTCCCGGATATGGTTTTTGAGTTCGATGCGATTTGCCATCGGATCTGAAAATACCGGCGATCAGTGAACGTGTAGGTGGCGGCGCAGATAACGCAGGATGGAAAAGACGACAGGCCAGAGCAGGGCGCTGGAGATCGATGGCAGTATGTATCGTGACATGGGTTCCGTGTGTCCCGATAGGCCATCTATCCAAAGCTGCAGGAATTGTTGCAGTATGATCAGGATGAATACGGTTCCCGATTGTTGCCAGAGGGGAAAGACGCGGATCCGTCGATGGAGTTTCAGCACGATATAACCGATCAGGGCAAGGGCCATGGCTTGCTGACCCAATAGGCCGGAGCGCAGTGCGTCCAGCATGAGCCCCGTGATCCAGGAGACCACCACGCCAACCCTCATCGGTGTGGCCATGCACCAGTAAATCACCGTCATCGTGGTCCATTCCGGGCGCCAGGCCTCGAGAGCGTCGGGGAGCGGCATGATGGATAGGGACAGGGCGCCGACGATGCTGGCAAAGACCACGATTCCGCCACGGTGTACGGGGTAGATCATTTCTGCGTCGCTTCCTGTTTGGGGGGCTGCGCCGCAATTTGCGGTTGCTCGGGTTTCGCGATCAGCAGGACCTCGCGACTACTCTCGATGGCCGCAAGCGGCTCCGCGCTGACATGAGCGAATGGAAGGCCATGGTTGCGCACGACCTCGGTCACGCGCGCAACCGGGTAGCCGGCCGGGAACCGCCCGCCGAGTCCGGAGGTGACGAGCAGATCGCCCTGAAGGATATCCGCGTTGTTGGGGAGTTGATCCAGGATCAAGCGGTTGGTTTCGCCGGTGCCCGAGGCGATGGAACGCAGACCGTTACGATTGACCTCGACCGGCAACGCGTGTTTCGGGTCGGTAATCAGGATAGCCGTGCTCTGCAGCGGCGAGACATGGATGACCTGCCCCATGATGCCGTGGGCGTCGATCATGGCCTGGCCTTCGTAGACGTGATCCAAGCTGCCTTTGTTGAGGACGATTTGTCTGGAGAACGGGCTCATGTCGACGGCCAGGAGTTCGGCGATGATAGCGTGTTCCTGGACCTTCGCCGTTGAACCGAGCAGGGCGCGCAGACGGGCGTTTTCGACCTCCAACGCCGACAGCTTTTGCGCTCGCGCCTTGAGTTCGAGGTGCTCTTGGTGCAGGGCCTCGTTTTCAAGCATAAGGTTCCGTCTCGAAACGAAGGTCTCGGACAGCCAGTCGCCGGCCGACGACGGCAGGTCGATCAGGTAGCGGATCGGATAGGTCGCGACCGTCAAGGTAGTCCGAACCACGTGCATGTACTGTTGGCGGTCGTCTAGGACCATGAGTGCGATGGACACCACCACCAGAATAAACAGGCGCAGGTTGGCGGATGGTCCTCGAATGAAAAGTGGGTTCAAAGGGCTACGGCTTTCTATTTCACGATGCGTTGAATGGGGCTCGAACGGTTCGGGGGCCGTCAGGATGCACTTCGTATCCTCAAGGTGCCGATCGTGACTTGCCTATAGCTTACACTCACTCCATGGTAAAGACATCGCCACCGTGTTCGTCGATCATCTCGAGAGCTCGACCGCCGCCCCGCGCCACGCAGGTCAGAGGGTCTTCGGCGACGAAGACCGGCAGCCCGGTCTCTTCGGAAAGCAGTCGGTCGAAATCGCGCAACAGGGCGCCACCTCCGGTCAGTACCATGCCGCGTTCGGCGATATCGGCGCCGAGTTCCGGCGGCGTCTGCTCGAGGGCCGTGCGGACGGCGCCGACGATGCCTGAGAGCGGATCCTGAAGGGCTTCGAGGATTTCGTTACTGTTGAGCGTAAAGGTCCGGGGTACGCCCTCGGCCAGGTTACGGCCGCGGACTTCGATCTCAAGGACCTCGTTACCCGGATACGCCGAACCGATCTTGTGCTTGATGACCTCGGCCGTGGCTTCACCGATCAGATTGCCGTAGTTGCGGCGCACATAGTTGATGATGGCCTCGTCGAAATGGTCGCCACCGATGCGCACGGATGCGGAATAGACAATACCGTTCAGCGAGATGATCGCGACCTCGGTCGTGCCGACGCCGATGTCCAGGACCATCGAACCGCTGGCCTCGGCGACGGGCAACCCGGCGCCGATAGCTGCCGCCATCGGCTCTTCGATCAGGAAGACGTCACGAGCGCCGGCGCCCGCGGCCGATTCGCGAATAGCCCTTCTTTCGACTTGTGTCGAACCACAGGGGACGCAGACAAGCACGCGCGGGCTGGGGCGCAGGAAACGGTTTTCGTGGACCTTTCGGATGAAGTGTTGAAGCATCTTCTCCGTCACCGTGAAGTCGGCGATAACGCCGTCCTTGAGCGGACGGATGGCGGTAATGTTGCCCGGTGTGCGTCCGATCATGAGCTTGGCCTCGGCGCCGACTGCAGCGACGGAACGCTGGCTGGAGCTGCCGGCCTCGTAGCGAATGGCGACGACGGAGGGTTCGTTCAGGACCACCCCCTGTCCGCGTACGTAAATCAGCGTGTTTGCCGTGCCGAGGTCAATGGAAAGGTCGTTGGAGAACATTCCCCGAAGCCGTTTGAAGAACATTAGCCGTTCGCTCTGGTTAGTTATAATGAATGGTTGAACTGGGAGGTATCGATGGGTTGATTGTCATCGCCGCATCCCGTCATGGACATTAAGCGGCCTATAAACGCAACGGCTTACTCTAGCAGTGGGTTGTGCTTTGGGCAAGACCAATAATTGTGATACCTTTCGCAGCCATAATCACAGGCCGTCGTTGTTATTAACCCGGCAACAATATATGTCGTGTTCAGCCGCCGCGTGCTGGTTCGTGGTAAGGCAGCGAACACTCCTACAGCAAGTTTCGCTAACGCAGTCCGCAGGCCAGCACGCGACGGCCTGTCATTAATAATCAATTAAGTGAGGAGCTTCAGGCAGGCACTGGCCCGGCGTTGCAGCGCTTGCCAATGGAATGACCATTACCTGCGCACTGCGCCTTGATCCAGCACCTGCCTGAAGCTCTGAACACGACATATATTGTTGCCGGGTTAATATTCCGATATGGTGACGGTGTTCGTGGTCCGGGGGTTGCATCTGTGTTTGAGATGTTTGCGAGCCCGATAGATTTATTAGGATGCTGAAACAATGTTGAAGACCGAAGATATTGAAAAGATTGCCCATCTGGCGAGATTGGAGATTTCCGAGCAAGAGGTCCCTCGATATGTCGACGACCTGTCCGGAATCATCGATTTCGTTGAGCAACTGTCGGCATGCGATACGACGAACGTCGGTCCCATGGCCCATCCCTTGGATACCTTCCAGAGGCTGCGTCCCGACGAAGTGACCGAGTCGGACCAAAGAGAGCGTTTTCAGGCGATCGCGCCGCAGGTGGGCAACGGCCTGTATCTGGTTCCGCAGGTCATCGAATAGGCCTGCCGGTCCGGACCCATGGCCGATAGCGGCCTTTGTCCCTCCCCGAACAGGTCTCTTTGAAATTGTTGAAAATCTTAAAGAACGCATAACCGGGTGACTCAAATGTACAGCAAGACTCTAGCCCAACAAGCGGCGGCGCTCGCCAACGGCGACATCTCCAGCGTCGAGTTGACCCAGCTCTATCTGGACCGCATCCAAAAGCATGACGGCGAGTTGAACAGCTTTGTCACCGTGACTGCGGACCTCGCGCTGAACGCGGCCCGTGAGGCAGACGCGCGACGCGCCAACGGTGATGCCGGTCCACTGACGGGCGTCCCGATCGCGCATAAGGATATTTTCTGCACCGACGGCGTACGCACGAGTTGCGGCTCCCGGATGCTCGACAACTTCATCTCCCCCTACGACGCCACGGTTGTGACGCGCTTTAAAGAGGCAGGATGCGTCATGCTCGGCAAACTCAATATGGACGAGTTCGCCATGGGATCGTCCAACGAGACAAGTTTCTATGGGCCGGTTCGGAATCCCTGGGCCACCGACTATGTGCCGGGCGGTTCCTCGGGCGGTTCGGCCGCCGCGGTTGCCGCGCGACTGGCAGCGGCGGCGACGGGCACCGATACCGGCGGATCGATTCGGCAGCCGGCGGCGATGTGCGGACTGACCGGGATCAAGCCGACATACGGCCGGGTCTCGCGTTACGGCATGATCGCCTTTGCCTCGAGTCTGGATCAGGGAGGCGTACTGACCCACTCCGCCGAGGATGCCGCCATGCTCTTGAGCGTCATGGCCGGTTTCGACGAACGGGATTCCACGAGCATCGATGAACCTGTGCCCAATTACACGGCAACCCTCGACGAGGGTATCGAGGGGCTACGGATCGGTCTGCCCGAGGAATATTTCGCCGATGGGCTCGACCCTGCCATCGCCGCGGCCATCGAGGCGGCCGTGAAGGTCTACGAAGGTTTGGGCGCAAGCGTCAAGCAGGTTCGTTTGCCGCATACCGATATGGCCGTGCCGGCCTACTACGTCGTCGCTCCGGCCGAGTGTTCGTCCAACCTGTCGCGTTTCGACGGCGTGCGTTTCGGTCATCGTTGCGAGGCGCCGGTCGATCTGCTCGATCTCTATCAGCGGTCACGCGGCGAGGGCTTTGGAGACGAGGTCAAGCGTCGCGTCATGATCGGCACCTACGTACTGTCCGCCGGATATTACGACGCTTACTACCTCAAGGCGCAACAGGTTCGGAGACTCATCAGCGACGATTTCCGGAAGGCCTTCGAAGAGGTCGATGTCATCATGGGGCCGACGGCGCCGACCCCGGCCTTCGGGCTGGGCAGCAAGGTTGACGATCCGTTGACGATGTATTTGTCCGATGTTTACACGATCGCCGTCAATTTGGCCGGTCTGCCGGCAATGTCGATCCCGTGCGGCGAGGTCGGCGGACTCCCTGTCGGCTTGCAACTGATCGGCGGTTATTTCTCCGAGGGGCGGCTGCTCAATATCGCGCATCGCTTCCAGGCCGTTACGGACTGGCACGGCCGCATCCCCGAGGCCTTCAAAGACGCCTGATCAGGACGTTGAGGGCCCCGCTGCCGCCATCGGCGGGGCGTGCCGAGCTAAAGGCCAGCACCTCGGGGAGTTGACGCAACCAATGGTCGATCTGATTCTTTAAGGCGGGTTTGGTTTTGTCCGATCCCAATCCCTTGCCATGGACGATCCGCACGCAACACATACCCTGTCCACGCATCGCGTTTAGGAACTACAGTACCCTGGGTTTGGCCTCTCGTATTGTCATGCCGTGTAAATCGAGTTCGCCACTGATCGGAAATTGGCCCCGGTTCAGGCGGCGGATGACTCGTTGCTGGACGCCCGGCCGGGCAAAACGTGAGCGGTCGAAGGCGCCGAGCGTGTGGTCTTCCGGGGCGGCATCCGTAATCGGCGTCTGGTCGCAATCGTCGGTGCTATGATCCTCGCGGCGCCGGAGTGGGGGACGTTTGGGTGGATGCACAACCCGGTCGGTAGACAGCGGTTTGACGTCGGTCATGGCGGAACGAAAGTCCTCGACTTCGTCCGTTGAGCGGTGCTTGTCGTCTTTGTCAGCCATGCACCAGACGCGGGCCTTCATGGTTCAGCCTCAGCACGTCGATGAGCCAGCTTCTGATGATGCCGACCTCTTCCTGGCAGACTTCGTGCGCCATTCGGAATTGCCGCCAACGCACCGTGTAACTCAACGCTTCCAGATGACTTTTCGAGGTCTTTGCGATCGCCATGGGAATGACGCTATCGTGATCGCCGTGGAGCATCAGGATCGGGGGCGTGGAGGAGTCGGCCGTAGCGAGATTGTCGGGCAGCGGCAGGTAGGTCGACAGGGCCAGGATTCCGGCCAGTCTCCGTTTTTGGCTGAGCCCCGTCTGCAGAACGATCGCCCCGCCCTGAGAAAATCCCGCCAGCACGATCCGATTGCTCGGAATGCCGCGTTCGACCTCCCGGTCGATGAGCCGGTTGACGGCCGTGACGGAAGACTCGATGCCTTCCCGGTCCGGAGCATCGGCGATGCTCATGCTGCGAATGTCATACCATGCCGGCATTGATGCGCCGCCATTGATGGTTACGGGCATCGGCGGCGCATGGGGCAGGATAAAGCGGATTCCGGTGGTTTTAGGCAGCGCCAGCGCCTGCACGACGGGTACGAAATCGTAGCCGTCCGCGCCCAGGCCATGTAGCCAGATTACGCTGGCGGTGACGGGCTGCGCCGTCTCGATTTGGACTTCCTGTCCGGTCATGAAGTTTCCTCTGTGTTTGATGTGGTTTTGGTTTCGGTCTTGCCCGCAGGCGCTGCCGTCTCCAAAGAACTCACGTAACCGCGAGGACGGATGGCGACGGTATTGGCGATTCGGGTGCAGACCAGGCCATCGGCGCGCGTGTAGACCATCTCGAAGCGCGGATCGGCGCGGCCGTTTTCGGCGAGGGCCCGCAGAATGGTCTCGTGTAGATCCTTGGGGAAATCGAAATGCAGAATCAGGTCCGAATTGCCGACCCGGACGAAATCGAATTCGAGTCGCTTGGCCGCGATGCGGTATCCGGGGTAACGGTGCAGACAGGCCAGCGCCGGGATCGGGTCCGCCAGACAAGCCTGGACGCCGCCGAACATGCAGCCGGCGCCATTGCGTACGAGACGACCGAGCGGTAGGCGGATACGGATGCGCCCCCAGTCCTCGCTGCGTTCGAGAACTCGGATTCTCATGAGCCAAAACGGGGGATAGAGGGCAATGCGCCGTTCCGGGTTCAGGTGGCGCGCGGCAAATCGTTCCCAAGGTCCGGGCCGAGCGCCGCTCATTTCTGATTGTCCGGTGTGAGAGGGGAAAAGTTGGCCATCATGCGAGCGGCCTCGGCCTACTTCAGGTGCTTGCCGCCCGACTGTTGCGCGATCTCGACCATGGTCTCGAGGCGGACAAGGCGCTTATCGATATCGATCGTGCGATCGTTGAGCTTTGCGGTCAGATCGTTGAGCTGTTTGACCTCGTCGGTCAGTTTGAGCACGTCCATGAGAATGTCCTTCCAGCCTGCCATCAGGCATGGTCTGAGTCGAGGGCGTCCAGGGTCCGGGTCAGTTGACGGCGGGCCTTGCGAGTCGTGGTGATGGCTTCCTTGAGGCGCTCGTGGACGACCTGCATGAGCTCCGGCGCCTCCATATCGGCGGCGCCGTTAGGGTCATAGGCATCGATGGCGCGACGTACGATTTCGGCGGCTGACGCGCCTTTGGCGCTGGCCAGCATCTCGATCTTGCGGATATTGTTCTCCGAGATCAGGTACTGTTTTCGGATGAGATTCGATTGCGTCTGCATGACTGCCGCTCCAATTGTCGGAAACGTCTATCAGGATACACATACACACCCGTATACACAACATTGGACGCCGTCGAAGCGAGTCTTGGTCGGTCTCTTCCAGCGATCAGCGGTTTGCGGTGAGGTTGAACTGGCTGTCCTGGGCGTCGTGTGACCATAGATAGAGCTCGGAGGGCTGCTTCGGGTCGATGAGGATGACGCCCGAAAAATCCTCCATGCCGCGACCGCAATTACTACGGCTGAGTCTGACCCAGTTGATCGCGTCGACACCTGTCGCATCGCCGATCTTGCCCTCGAGCAGACACCCCTGTCCGTTTTGCCCGAAGATCGTTCCCTGGTCGTCGATACCGATACCCCAGGCATCGGTCGTACCCGGACTGGTCCAGGTCCCGCTGAATCGGGTGGTGTCTGACAAATTCGCGGTGGTGTGAATGACCGCAACCGGATTAACCGGAGTGACCGACGGGACGCCGTTGAATTGGGTGTCGACAATGCTGGCGCAGCCCTTCGGGGCATTCGGCGCCGACGGTATCTGCCACTTACTGAAAAACCTGGACGTGGTACTTGGGCCGATCGTTTTGTCGAAAACGACCGTGGCGATTACCTGGCCGGCCTGATTGAGTCCGTCGTATCGATAGACGAATTGATACGATTCGGGATTCGGGTTGGTCAGTATCAGGTGGGAATCACAGCTGATTCCGCCCGAGATAAGCTCGCTGATGCTCGCGACGGTCAGCGGATTGACGGCGCCGGAACCGGAACCTGTTCCGTTAGCCGTAACGATCTTCTCTATACCCCCGCAGCCCGCCAGAAGGAGCAGGGCTGCAGCGATTCCGGCCAGTTTAAGGATTCGTCGGCGACGGGGACCCGAAAATGACTCGAGGAATATCGGATTCATAGTGCCACGCTAATACTATTTCGTTTCAATTTAGAGGTTCCTTAGGCTAGCACAGCCAACATGGCGCGCCTTAATAAGGGATTAACAACAGGGCACCTCTAAAAACTCGCTGAAGCCGCGCTGGCCGTGTTGTAAACGCGCTCAAAATGCGGGGCTGGGAAGCAGCAAACACCGCGTAAACTGCGCTTTTTCGCCCGTTTACGCCTTGCCATCATCGGCTTGATCGAGTTTTTAGAGGTGCCCAACAGACGAATTCTACCATGCTACGTCGCCGCCCGTTGCTCCTGAATGAAACGTCCCAATGTGCGAAAAGGTTCGTCGAACGCGCTGCCTTGGCGCCAGACGAGGCTGATCCGTCGGGCGTGGTCTTCGGCGAGCGGCAGGGTGCGGATATGGGTGTCGTTCAGCAGCGCTGAGTTCAATGCCATCTCGGGCAGGTAGGTGATGCCGAGGTCGGCATCGACCATCTCGACCAAAGTCAGCAAACTGCTCGCCGCTACGGGGCTGAGTTGTTCGGGAGAACTGAGGTCGCAGGCCACCAGGGCGTGGTCGCGCAGGCAGTGGCCGTCCTCGAGCAGCAGAATGCTCTCTCTGGGCAAGGCCTCGATATCGTAGCGATCGTTTTTAATCAGTTTGCTATGCGTGCAGTAGGCCAGGTGAAACGGGTCGGCGAACAGGTCCATGACCTCCACGCCGCGCAAGGCGTAAGGTAATGCCATCAGGATCAAGTCGAGTTCTCCGGCAATGAGCATTGCATAGATACGCTGCGACAGGTCTTCATGCAGATAGAGTTTCAATTGAGGAAATTCCGTACGCATCGCCGGCAGTATGCGTGGTAGCAGGAATGGGGCGATGGTCGGAATGACGCCGAGCCGAAGTTTACCCGACAGCTGGTTATGGTGGGCCTGCGCCGTGTTGACGAGCTGTTCGAGGTCACTGAGGCAGACGCGCGCCTGATTGGCGATTTCGCGTCCCGTGGCCGTGATCGTGACCTGTTTATTGGTCCGGTCGACGAGCTGGACGCCAAGCAGGCTTTCAAGTTCTCGGATCGCCGTGCTGAAGGCCGATTGCGATACGAAGCAGGATTGCGCAGCCTTGCCGAAATGGCCGTGGCGGTCGAGGGCGACGAAATAGCGGAGTTGCTTGATCGTGGGCAGATGCATGGCGGGGGTCCCGAATGGCGAATATCCGATCATTCTAAAAAATAGAACGTTTTATGCCAAATAATCTGTTTTACCGTTATGTACTCCACGACATAGACTAGTTCTGTCGATATCGCCTCGATACTATGGTGACAGATATGGGCTAGGACGGCGGTTATGTTGACGTTCGACGATTGCCTCAAGGAGGGAAGACCATGAACCTTACGATCGAAGACCTGATTCGGGAACTCAATAAGGACCTTGAGTGGGAATATGCGGCGGCCATTCAGTATGTTCAACACGCTTCGGTCATTACCGGGCCGGAATACGAAGGGATTCAGAAGGAGCTGATCATCCATTCGCAAGAGGAGATGCAGCATGCCGTCATGCTCTCCGAACAGATCGACTTCCTGGGCGGCGTTCCGGCCCATCGGGTCGAAGAGGTCGAGGTTTCGCCTGTTAGCCAGGAAATGCTGCGCCAGGATCTGCGCGGCGAGGACAATGCCATCACGCGTTACAAGGAACGTATCTATCAGGCTGAGCAGATGCGCGAATACGGACTTCGGCGCGTCATCGAAGACATCTTGATACAGGAAGAAGAACACAAGCGGGATCTGATGACTGTGATTCAGGCCCGCTGAGTCATTTTACAAACGCACTATCAACACTTAGAGGTGATCACGATGAAGAGGAATTTGCGCGTTTCCGGCGTCATGGCAGGCGTCGCCTTATCCGGTCTCATGGCGGCGACCCCGGTCCTTGCGGAGGATCTGTCTGCATGGGTCCTGCCGGCGGTCCCCGTGCCCAAGGACAACCCGCAGAACGAGGCCAAGATCGCCCTGGGTCATCGCCTGGCCTTCGATGTCAGCCTGTCGAAGGACAGTTCGATCAGCTGCGCCGGTTGTCATCTGCCGTTCGCGGGCGGCGGCGGGCATACTTCTAGGGCCTTCGGGCATGGTGGCGAGCTGGGTCGCTGGGCGCCGTCCTGGGTCAACGCGGCCTTCTATACGAGTCAATTCTGGGACGGACGTGCAGCCTCGCTAGAGGAACAGACCGGCGCCTTGCCCGGACATATGGGCCCGATGTCGGCCCCTGGCGAAATGGGCGGTGACGTCGACGGCGCCCTCAAGCGGATCTCGGCCGACCCATCCTATGTCGCCGAATTCAAGGCGGCCTTCAACGACGGCGTGAGTCGCGAGAATATCGCCAAGGCCATCGCCTCGTTCGAGCGTACGTTGATCGCGACCGATGCGCCCTTCCAGCACTACGTCAAGGGTGACGACTGGGCCATTTCCAATGCGGCCAAGCGTGGTTTCGAGCTGTTCCGCGGCAAGGCCATGTGCACGACCTGCCATGCGCCACCGCTCATGACCGACAACCTGTTCCACAATATCGGCGTGCCTCAGGTCGGTCCGCTGAAGGAGGATCTGGGCCGCTACGAGGTCACGAAACAGGCCGCCGACAAGCGCGCGTTCAAGACCCCGTCGCTCTATAATTCGGCCTCGTTCAGCTTCTTCATGCACGACGGTGCCCTCTCGACCATGAAGGAGGTCATGGAGCACTATAACCAGGGGGGTAACCCCAAAGATCCGAATCAGGATCTGCTGATTCGTCCGCTCAAACTGACCGACCAGGAAATCTCCGACCTCGTCGCCTTCATGGAGACCCTGACGGATGACCGCCTGAACCATGTCGCGGCGCCGGACATGAAGTGATTATTCCTGTTCTTTAACCGAAAAACGGGGTGCGCTGGGCGTCACCCCGTTTTTTATGGAATGTAGGTTAATAACTGCCCCCTCATCCTGGCCTTCTCCCCAAGGGAGAAGGAATGGCTTCGATGACTGCCTGGTGTAAATTCATGTCTCTAATGTCATTGATCGCACTGTTTGTCCTGACAATCAGCTGTT
>Ga0114931_10001711_pt1 | contig 27887 bp, 20 predicted proteins | sample 2SBtaG_FD_89579 | JGI IMG/M metagenome (GOLD analysis project Ga0114931, IMG submission 89579) | Deep subsurface microbial communities from Kolumbo volcano to uncover new lineages of life (NeLLi) - 2SBTROV14_V59a metaG | ecosystem: Environmental > Aquatic > Marine > Volcanic | place: Kolumbo... | reverse complement strand
CGACAATAAACTCTCCTGACAGTACCCTTCTAGTATAAATGTTCGAAGTATAAGGTTCAAAGCATTCGTTATTTCCTAAAATCTGAGATGTAGAAGCTGTTGGCATTGGAGCCAACAATAAAGAATTTCTTACTCCATATTTAGCTACTTCCTCTTTTAACACATCCCATTCCCATCTATCTGAAGGAGTTACATTCCACATATCATATTGAAAAATACCTTGTGAAACAGGTGAGCCTTCATAGCTTTCATAAACACCATCCTCTTTAGCTAAATCTTTAGAAGCAGTCATAGATGCATAATAAAGTGTTTCAAAAATTTCACTATTCAATTGCTTTGCCTCTTCTGATTCGAAAGGCATTCTTAATAAAATAAAGGCATCAGCTAATCCTTGTACTCCTAAACCAATTGGTCTGTGGCGAAAGTTGGAGTTACGCGCTTCTTCGACTGGATAGTAATTGTTGTCAATTATCTTATTTAAATTCTTCGTTACTACATAAGTAATGTCAAACAACTTTTGATGGTCAAACTTTCCATCTACCACAAATTTAGGTAAAGCTAAAGATGCTAAATTACATACCGCCACCTCATCTTTCGAAGTATACTCTAATATTTCAGTACATAAGTTGGATGAACGAATTGTTCCTAAATTCTTTTGGTTAGACTTCTCGTTACAAGAATCTTTATACAACATGTATGGTGTTCCTGTTTCTATCTGAGATTCTAAGATGGTGTTCCATAAATCTCTAGCCGGAATTGTTTTTCGCCCCTTCCCTTCAGTCTCATATTTTGTATATAATTTTTCAAATTCTTCTCCATAAGTATCATACAGCCCTAGACACTCATGCGGGCACATTAATGTCCAATCTCCATTCGCCTCAACTCTTTTCATAAATAAGTCAGGAGTCCACATTGCATAAAACAAATCTCTTGCTCTATTTTCTTCCTTTCCATGATTCTTTTTTAAATCCAGGAAATCAAAAATATCTGCATGCCAAGGTTCCAAATAAACTGCAAATGATCCTTTTCTTTTGCCTCCTCCCTGATCAACATAACGAGCTGTATCGTTAAATACTTTTAACATCGGAACAATACCATTAGATGTTCCATTAGTGCCTTTAATATAAGATCCTGTTGCTCTAACATTGTGAATACTTATTCCGATTCCTCCTGCTGATTGAGAAATTTTTGCAGTTTGTTTTAATGTGTCATATATCCCATCAATACTATCGTCTTGCATACTCAATAAAAAACAAGAAGACATTTGTGGTTTTGGTGTTCCTGCATTAAATAATGTTGGAGTAGCATGAGTAAACCATTTTTCCGACATTAAATTATATGTTTCCACTGCAGCATCTATATCTTCTTTATGAATACCCACAGCAACACGCATTAACATGTGTTGTGGTCGCTCTGCCACTTCCCCATTCAATTTCAAAAGGTAAGCTCTTTCCAACGTTTTAAACCCAAAATAATCATAATTAAAATCTCTATCATAAATGATTGATGAGTCTAACTGCTCTGCATTATTTCTAATAATTTCATAAACATCCTCGGCTAAAAGAGGTGCTTTTTCATTGGTTTTAGGGTCTACATAATTATATAGCTTTTCCATGGTAGATGAAAAAACCTTATCTGTTCCTTTGTGTAAGTTGGATACCGAAATTCTTGATGCCAACAGTGCAAAATCAGGGTGTTGAACAGTCATCGTTGCTGCTACCTCCGCTGCTAAATTATCCAGCTCAGAGGTAGTAACACCATCATACAAGCCTTCTATTACTTTCATGGCTACTTTAGTTGGATCTACCAACTCATTTAAACCATAACATAATTTTTTGATCCGAGCTGTAATTTTATCAAATTGAACAGCTTCTGTTCTTCCATCTCTTTTCTTTACAAACATAATTGGTTCCTCTTTTTGGGTATTGGGTAATTAAAAATCTTCGTCTAAACTAAATCCTTCATTTAAATCTTGTGTGCTGTTGCTCACTCCTGCTTTTTGATACTCAGCTACTCTCTTTTCGAAGAAATTTGTTTTCCCCTGTAGAGAAATCATATCCATAAAATCAAACGGGTTAGAAACATTGTATACTTTATCACATTCTAACTGAACCAACAATCTATCTGCAACAAACTCAATGTATTGATTCATTAAATCTGCATTCATACCTATTAATTTAACAGGTAATGACTCTGTAACAAACTCAGCTTCAATAGTCACTGCATCAGTTATAATTTTTGTAATTCTTTCCTTACTAATTTTATTTACTAAATGATTATTGTAAAGTAAGCATGCGAAATCCATGTGCATTCCTTCGTCTCTAGAAATTAACTCATTAGAAAATGTTAACCCTGGCATTAACCCTCTTTTCTTTAGCCAGAAAATAGAACAGAAGCTTCCTGAGAAGAAAATTCCCTCAACAGCTGCAAAAGCAATTAATCGTTCTGCATAACTGCCATTATCTATCCATTTTAATGCCCAATCTGCTTTTTTTCGAACGGGAGGAAAGGTTTCTATTGCATTAAATAAATAATCTTTTTCTTTTGCATCTTTAATATAGGTATCTATTAATAATGAATAAGTCTCTGAATGAACATTCTCCATCATCACTTGAAACCCATAAAAGAATTTAGCTTCAGTATATTGTACTTCGCTTAAGAAGTTTTCCGCTAAATTTTCATTAACAATACCATCACTCGCAGCAAAGAATGCTAAAATATGTTTAATAAAATAACGTTCGTCATCATTCAATTTATTTTCCCAGTCATGTAAATCTTGAGATAAATCAATTTCTTCTGCAGTCCAAATTGATGCCTGTTGATCTTTATAAAACTGCCATATATCATCATGTTGAATAGGAAATAAAACAAAACGATTGGGGTTATCTTTCAATATAGGTTCTTCATGTGCAACAACCGTATTTTCAGGTAACACTGCTTCGATATTTAAATCTTGTTTTGTTTTAATTTTCTCTTCCATAAATATATTTTTAACACAGTTAGATAATTGAGAAAAGGGCTTTTTCTCTTAATTTATTACGCCAGAAGTTTTCTTTTGGAAACTAATTGGACTACAAAAGTTGGGAAAATTAGCAGACGTGTCAATAGCATTTAATTCACATTTAACCGAAGTTTTCAACAAGATAAATGAACAAAAAAATGTGTATAAATATTATTAAACTCTTAACCTGCTGACTGCAAAGAGGTTTCAGCAACTATCATTTTATAATTATAAAACTGATTAGTTACTTCATTGTTTTTTTACTATATTATTAGACTAGGTTTTTAGAAAAAAGATACTAGCCTCTTCCTGTTTATTTTCGAAAGATCCAGTACTCAGGATTCAACTTGGTCATTCCCTTCCAGATTTCGATATGTACTTGTGTTTTATTTTTACCTGACTCATTCACCAAAACACCTAACTCTTGTTTTGTTGTTATTTTATCTCCTTTCTTCACAAATACTTCATTCATATATGAATAAACGCTCAAATATTCACCATGTCGAATCATGACCACTTTGCCTTCACCTGGTATAATTGCAACAGAACTCACCTCTCCATTAAAAATAGCTCTAGATGTGGCGCCTTTTGTAGTACTTATATCAATTCCATTATTATTAATCACAATTCCTGTTAATACTGGGTGGGGATGTTTTCCAAACCTCGCAGTAATAATTCCTTTAACAACTGGCCAAGGTAGTTTCCCTTTATTTGCAGCAAAAGAATTAGACAACTTCTTTGCTTCTGCAGTCATTGGAAACCCTTTAGATGTCGTTCCTGATTTCTTTGCAGCTGCTCTTGCTTTTCGAATTTCTTCTGCAATTATCCGTTCTATCGCTTTTTGCAACCTGCGCTTAGCTGCTTCCTTCTTTTTGAGTTTATCTTTTAACTGTTGCTCTTTACCTTGTAACTTTTTGACCACATCTTCTTGTTCCGACTTTTCTACTGATAGCTGTTGCTTTTCTTGCTCTTGTAACGATATCAATGCAGCATTTTCTTGCTTAACCAATTGAAGCTTTTCAACTTTTTTCTTCAAGTTCACTTGACTATCCACAATTGCTTTAGCTTGAGACTTTCTATATTCGGCATATTGTTGAATGTACTTCAGCCGTTTATATGCTTGATTAATGTCTTTTGCCGCAAAAACAAACATTATTTTATCATAAGTATTGCGGTGCTTAAATGCATAGTAGATTATTTTTGCATACTCCTGTTTTAACCGTCCAATTTCGTCCTCAAGCTCTTGTATGTTTTGCTCAATAGCACTAACCTCTTTATTAATTACTCTTATCTCTACATTCATAGTAGAAATTAAATTAACTCGAGCATTGATTTTACTTCGTAGTTTTAGTAACTCATCAACCGATAGTTCTTTGTTTTTCTTTGTTTCTTTTAGTAGTTTATTAGTTAGACGAATCTCTTTTTGCAGTTTTCTCTTCTTTCTTTCCAAGTCTTTTTTAGACTGAGCTTGAAGCGTTAGCGAAAAAAGCACTAGTCCGATAACACAAAATATGGCAATATGTTTATCTTTTAATTTGCTCATATTTCTCTGGAATTTTAAACGGGAAAGAAAGTATTTTCCCTGTAGATAGTTTCGTGTATGAAACCTCAATAACTGAAGGGGTTGTCGATTCTAATTTAAAATAAAGTGAATATGGAAACAACTGTTCGTTAGATGTGTTTAATTCTTTATATTCAGAAAAGACACTATATAAAGACTGCTTGCTTTCGGGAGAAGAAAGCATTAATTCATTAATCTTGTAGGTAAGCGGATCAATCCATAAAACCTGTGTTTGTTCTTTAATTTTACTTCTATCTTTTTTTATTTCCTTTCGTACTTTCCTCTTCTTTTCAGTACTTAAATAATAGGTGTGTTTTTTCCTATCTATCGATGATCTCACTTTTTCATTTCGTTCGAATTCTAAGCTATTTCCTACCAATAAAGCTTCTAACATTTGATAGTCTAAATCTGCTCCAAACAGTTTATTGATATAGTCGAAATCACCAATAAAATATTCCGAATCGTTCCTATTCATGAACTTGACAGTATCCTTGGTGATTAGCACTCTAGCCATTTCAATTCCTAATAAAGGGGTAATAGACATCCATATAGCACTATCTCTTCTAACACGCAAGTGTGCTTTAAAAGCTGTTTTCTTGTTTCCTCTATTAAAAGAAATAGATGCTTTACCCGAAAGGGTATTGAACTGAAACTCTTTCTGCGTTAATTCATTCACCAAAAATTTAGTTGAACGATGATTAATTTTAACCTTAACCTTATTCTCTTGAATTTTACATGAATTATAGAATCCTCCTAACAATATTAATAGGAGTAGGTATGTTAACTTTACGCTATTCATAAAGCTGCTTACCCGCAATTTTTTTATCTAATAAATCTGTTCCTTCACCCTTCTCTTTTGCTTTTTTCCATAACTCCAGAGCTTTATCTATATCGTTTAGTTTAGAATAAACATCTCCCAGATGTTCCCATATAACAGGGTTACTTTCCCCTCCATTACTTAAGGCCTTTTCTAACCATTCTTTTGCTTGAACAAATTTACCTTGTTTATACAATATCCACGCATAAGTATCTTGATAATTAGCTTGACCAGGCTCTATTTCATTACATAATGCCGAAAGCTCTTCAGCTCTTTCAAGCCTTTCCCCCCTTAAGGATAAATAATAACTGTAATTATTTAAAACATAAATATTTTTAGGCTCTATTTTAAGCGCTTTTTCATAAGCTTCATCCGATTTTTCATACTCTTTTAGCCCATTATGAGCATCGCCTATATTGGCTAAGAATTGCGCCAATAAAGGAGGGTTATCCACGACATAATCTTTCCCTAAAACTAAATAATCTACCGCCTCTTGATATTTCTTTTTCTGCAAATTAGTTGCTCCATAAAAAAAGTAAAAAACTGGTTGGTTGGGAAACAAATCTAAAGCTCTTTTACTGTCTCGTAATATCCCTTCTTGATCTTGAAGTTCCGATTCAATTAATATCAATTGACTCCATATCGCAAACTTCGAGTTATCGCACTCTATTGCTTTTAAATAATTCTCTTTCGCCCCTTCTAGCTTTTTTTCTCGATACAAAAAATCCGCATAGATTGTATATGATTTAGCATCGGTAGGGTGTGTTTCTATCAACACCTTATTTAATTCAAAAGCTTCTTTTTTTAACGAATTATTAGTCTCTGTAACAGAATAGTATGACAATAAAATTTGCATTTTAGCATCAATATCCAACTCCGGACTTTGAAAAGCTTTCTTTACTGCTTGAAAAGCTTTATCATCCTCTCCCTCACTCTTATAATAGTCATATAAAGATAAGTTTGCATAGGGGTTGTATGGCTCAATTTTTATTATTTCCTCCAGAATCCCCAGTGCTTTTTCAGGCAAATTGTTTGCCAAATACAAGTCGGCCAATTCCCCCCTATACCTCATTTCATCAGGGTAAGCACGAATTAATATTTTAATTTCATTGGCTGCCTTATCTACATCATTCAATTTAATATATAGCTTCACCTTCTGCAAAGATAATTCTTCAGAAACCCCTTTTTTTTGTTCAATTTTGTTTAAAGTTGATATGGCTTCTTTGTACTTTTCAGAATACAACTGCATACTTGCTAAATCGTAATACAAATCAATATTTTCTGAGTTGGTTTTAATTAAGTGTTCATATTCCATTATTGCTTTCCCCATCAGTCCATTACGCTGTAATGCATGGGCATAAAGAATTCTATACCAATAATTCTCTCCTTCCAATTTTACTGCTTTCTCTGCATACTCTAAAAACAACTCAGGTTTTTTAGCTAAGTCAAAGATGTTAGCCAATTCATAATAAGGGGCTGGCTCTTTCCCAGCTATTTGGGTACACTGATTAAATAAACTGGCTGCCTCTTCATAATTTCCCAACAATCTTTCTTTGCTAGCATTGTAAAACGAATAACTAAAATGAATTTGTTCTTTTTCTGGTAGTTCTGCTACTCTTTTGGGTTTAGGTTTCCCTGAAGAAGTAGTTGTTTCCTTTGTCGTAGAACAAGCGACTAAGTAAAATCCTAAAAAAAATAATATGTAATATATTTTTTTCATTAAGTTAATTCATTGTAATCTCCTACACTAAGTTCTTGAGTATTCCCTTTCACTTTTGCATGATTACCAATCATAGAATTTTTAATATTTGCAGATCTTATCAATGAATCTGCTTGAATTATTGAATTAGAAATAATTGAATTTTTAACTACTGTATTTTCTCCAACAGAAACATGTGGTCCAACTATAGAGTTTTTTATCTCTACATTCTCCCCAATAAAACATGGTTGAATGATTATAGCATTTTCTTTTTGTAAAGAATCTGCTACATTGTTTTCGTCTTTAATAAACTCTAATACTCTCTGGTTAGTGTAAACTGTTGCTTTATAGTTCCCGCAATCTAACCATTCATTCACCTTTCCTGGAGCAAACTTTGTGCCTTTCTTTTTCATGTTTTCCAAGGCATCTGTTAATTGAAACTCCCCTTTATCTGTAATATTATTATCAATTAAATATTGTAACTCATTTTTAAGGTACTCCCCATCTTTAAAATAGTAAATGCCGATAATCGCTAAATCTGACACAAATTCTTCTGGTTTTTCCACAAAATCTGTAATAATATTCTCTTCATTCAGTTTTACAACCCCAAATGCACTAGGGTCGTCTATTTGATTTACCCAGATAATTCCTTCGGCATCCGCATCAAGTGTAAAATCTGCCCTAAATAAGGTGTCGGCAAAAGCCACAACGACATTCCCTTCCAAACTATCTTTAGCACAAAGTATTGCATGAGCTGTTCCTAATGCTTCTTCTTGATAATAAATACTTCCTTTAGCTCCTAAATTTTCAGCCACGGATTTTAAATCTGCTTCTACCTGACTACCAAAGTCTCCAATAATAAAAGCAATTTCATCTACAGGTTCTCCACAAACTTTAGTAATATCTTCTACCAAACGCTGAACAATTGGCTTTCCCGCAACTGGAACTAAAGGTTTAGGTATTGTTAATGTGTGAGGCCTTAATCTAGAACCTCTCCCTGCCATTGGTACTATAATTTTCATATGCTATTTATTTTTTCCCAGTACTACCAAAACCTCCTGCACCTCTTTCTGTCTCTGATAAATTTTCTGCTAATACCCAATCAGCTTGCTCATGTTTTGCAATTACCAACTGAGCAATTCTTTCACCATTCTCAATCACAAAATTTTCATTTGAAATATTTACTAATATTACACCTATTTCTCCCCTGTAATCAGCATCAATAGTTCCTGGTGTATTTAAAACTGTTACCCCATGTTTAAATGCCAAACCACTCCTTGGCCTAACTTGTGCTTCGTATCCTACAGGCAACTCAATAAACAAGCCTGTTTTTACTAAAGTTCTTTCCAAAGGTTTTAACGTTATTGCTGCTGTTATATTGGCTCTCAAATCAACCCCAGCAGAAGCCTTTGTGCCATAATGAGGCAAGGGATGGTTAGACTCATTAACAATTTTTATTTCCATTTGATTTTAATTATTTAGACCGCCTAAATTACCACTTTTTTTGGTCTTTCTATGAAGTATACTAATGCTAAAAATGCTATAATTACAAGTGTATGCAATCCATATTTTTCAACCCCTGCCGGAAGTGCTAGGTAAGTGGTAAAAAAATAAATACCAAGTACCACCCCTAAGTATAAAAACACTTTGAATAAATTGTATTTTATTGGATAATGTTTCCTGCTTAATATAAACGACAACACCATCATTGAACTATAACAAACCAATGTTGCCCATGCAGAACCCATGTAACCATACTCAGGAATCCATATAAAATTTAATCCAATTGTTATCAATGCGCCAAACAGTCCAATGTAAGCCCCATACTTTGTTTTTCCACTCAATTTATACCATATGGATTGATTGTAATAAATACCTAAAGTGATATTGGCCAACAGTAAAACAGGCACTACTTTTAATCCAACCCAAAATGCTGAATTAGGAATAAAATACTTCACTACATCCATAAACAACATAACACCTAAAAAAATTGTTGCACACACAATTACAAAATAGGTCATTACCTTAGAATATATTTCTTTAGCATCTTTCTCTTTTTCATGTGCAAAGAAAAAGGGCTCTGCTGCATACCGAAATGCCTGAATAAATAAGGTAATTATGATTGATATTTTATAACAAGCACCATAAATTCCCAACTGCGAAAGTGTTTCTTTTTCTCCCAATACATCATATAACATCCGCTTTAACATGATTCTATCTATTGTTTCATTAATAATACCAGCCAACCCAAATATTAATAAAGGTAAAGCGTAAATAAACATCTTCTTTAGCATTGAAAACTCAAATCCATAACGTGCTTCAATCATTCCTGGGAGTAGTAATAAAAACTTTACTGAGCTTGCAACTAAATTAGAAATGAACACATAACCCACCCCTATTTCAGGATTATAAAAAGTCTTGATTAACCAATTGGTTTCCCCCGATTTATACAACGGTAAACAATAGGCCAGAAAAAATAAGTTTAACCCAATATTGACTAATATATTTGCAAAATTGATCCCAGCAAATTTTACTGGTTTATTCTCCGCTCTCAGTTTTGCCATTGGAATGGATGAAATTGCATCCAATCCAACAATTAATGCAAACCATGTTACAAACTCGGTATTATTAGGATACTTCAACCAGTTAGCAATGGGCTGATCAAATAAGAAAGCTGCTGCAATAAATAAAAAAGAAGTAGTAAATAAAGAATAGATAATGGTTGAATAAACTCGCTTTTGATTATATTCTTCTTGAGTAGAAAAACGAAAGAAAGCTGTTTCCATTCCATAAGTCAAGAACACCACCAAAAATGCCACATAAGAATACATCTCTGTTATAATACCATACTGATCGGTAGTGAATTTAGCAACCCCTAAATAAACGGGAACTAAAAACCAGTTCAACAATCTTCCTACTATACTAGTAAGACCATAAATTGCTGTTTGTCCTGCAAGCTTTTTTAGAGGGTTTGACAAAAAATAAATTTTAATTATTTACCAGGGAAGTCGGCTTTTCTCTTTTCCATAAAAGCAGTTGTTCCTTCTTTAAAATCTTCTGTACCAAAGCATTTCCCAAACTCTTCAATTTCAACATCAAAACCATTAACTCCATCTATATAACCAGCATTAACTGCTCTTATTGCACTTTTAATGGCAACAGAAGAATTTTTAACAATCTTTAACGCTATCTTTTTACTTGCTTCTAATAATTCTTCTTGGGGCACTACATGATTAATTAAACCATAACTTAAAGCTTCTTCTGCAGAAATCATTTGTGCCGTCATAATCATTTCCATTGCCCTCCCTTTTCCTACCAATTGTGCTAATCGCTGAGTCCCTCCATATCCTGGAATTACTCCTAAAGTAACTTCTGGTAATCCTAATTTCGCGTTATCTGATGCTAACCTAAAATGGCAACTCATCGCCAACTCTAATCCGCCTCCTAATGCAAACCCATTAACAGCAGCAATAACTGGTGTAGTTAAATTCTGTACTACACCAAATAATGATTGATGTCCATTAGCAGCTAATTGTTTACCTTCCTCAACACTAAATGCACAAAACTCTTTAATATCGGCTCCTGCGACAAAAGCCTTTTCTCCTGACCCTGTAACAATAATCACTTTTACATCCAAATTTGATTCCAGTGCTTTAAAGGCTTTTCCTAATTCTGAAATAGTTTCTGCGTTTAGCGCATTTAATTGGTTGGGCCTGTTAATTATTAAAACAGCAACATTATCTGCAGTTTCAATTAAAATATTATTATAACTCATCTTTTAAATTTTAAGACTATAACAAAGATAAAAGATTGGTGATTGAAGCGTAAAGGAAAAATAAATAGTTCTTAATAAAATGTGTTGAAAACTAAAAATTAGCACGAAGAGTAACAACAAAGTTTCTTCCTGGCCCACTCACACCAGATGCAAAAGGCCGGTAATGAACATCCAGCATGTTTTCAAAAGCTACTTGAAACATAAAAGATTTTCTGATTTTCATGGATGCACTAATATTAGCTGTCCACCATGATGGAGTACCATCAACTGTTGCTCTATCTTCATTATCTTCACCAAAGGGAGAGTAATCTTCAATTTTTTTCCATCCTTGATATTTCGCATACATCGAAAGTGTTAAAGGATCTGAAACTAAAATAATATCCGTTCTCCCATAAAATGGGGGTATATGTCCTAGAGGAACTTCTTTTGTTGTATTTTCTCCAACAGTATAATTTATTGTACTCTTTAACATTACTTCTTCTGTTATTTGTGCGAATAAGTTAGCTGAAATTCCATACACAATAGCTTCTGTAGAATTTACATTTGCCTGAACTTGGAGTAACTCTCCTTCATACTCTAAAGAATCTACCCCGTTTAGTTGAAAAAAATCTCTGGTAATTGCATTTTCTAAAATGGTATAATATCCTAAAACATTTAACTTTAAATTATTTTTAAATAGACTTCTCGTTATTCCTAATTCCGCGTTATAAGCCGTTTCTGACTTCAGTTGATCATTAGGAATCATCACATAATCATTTTTAGCGAACACCTTTCCTACATCATCAACATTAGGTCTTCGGTAAGCTGTAGACAATCCTATTTGGATCTTCCAGTTTCTAGGGTGATAAACAAGGCCCGCATTTCCTGTCAAAGCCCCATTATTTAATGTAACTTCATTGAATGGCAATTGAATAAAAGTAGTATCTATAAATCTAGCATTTAAATTAGAGTAGCTATACCTACTTCCTAAACTATAAGTCGCTTTTTCTGTAAATTGATTCTTATAAGAGATATACGCAGCAGCACTGCTTAAAGTACTCCCTCCATCAGGGTAACGAGTTGATGCATCTTTCCTTGCTGAGGTTATAATGTTTTCGCTGAAGGCGGTAGAAACTACGTCATTATGCATCATTTCTACACCATAAAACCATTCTGAGAGATTGTTGTTTTTTTTATGAAAATCGGCATTAACACCATACACATTTACATCTTCGTTACGTGTTACCCTCTCAATCGAGTTAAATTTTCGAGTTATTCTATCTTCATCTATTTTTTGAAAAGAAAGGATAATTTCCGCCTCAGTAAACCATTTATTCTCTTTTGTGATTTGAGCAGATAACGAAGTTAACAATCTATTTTGAGGACCATAATACCATTCTGCCCACCTCAGCTTGTCTTCTTTGTAATCAGACAACTGATCATACCTTGGAACATCTGATGAAGTGGAGTATTGCGTGTTAAACGTGAAAGCAAGATTTTTAGAGAATTGATATTTGATTTTTTCCAAGAAATCTGTTTGGCTATATGCTGTTCCCTTCTGAAGGGAAATATCACTTTTCCGAACCATTGTATCTTTTCCATTAATCACATCAGCATAATGTTTTACCTCTCCAAAGTTGGGGTAACTAGAGTTCTTAACCTTGCCCATATACAAATCATCAAAATAACTAAACGTAATACTCGTTAAACTTGCTATTTTTTTAAATCCCAGATTAAAATCAAGGTGTGCAGTCCTTTCGTTATTCACAGTAGCATATCTATAGTAAGAATTAATTCCATAATTATTGACGGTATCATTTTCATTAGCAAATTTTGGAATTTTGGTTATAAAGTTAACTACTCCTCCTATAGCATTACTCCCATAAATAACAGAATTAGAACCATATATAATATCTGTTCGATCTAAAATAGCGTTATCAATTGTAATCGCATTTTGAAGATGACCACTTCGGTAAATAGCATTATTTAGCCTTACTCCATCTACCACTAATAAAACCCTATTTGCTTCAAACCCTCTAATTATAGGGCTTCCACCTCCCATTTGGCTTTTCTGAATGTAAACACCGCCTCCCAATTCTAGCATGTCTGCTGATGTTTGAGGGTTATTTAAACGAATTGTGGAAGCATCTATTTTTTCTATTTTTGATGTGATTTCAAGTGCCTCTTTTCGAACGTGTGTAGCTGTAACCTCAAACGGATCTAGTGTAACAGGGTTCTCTTTTAAGTAAACAACATTTCCTATATTAATATAAGGAATTAGAAAAGTTCGATATGCAGGGTGTGTAAATATCAGCGTATCTTTTTTAGAAAAAACAGTAATATCTACGATTCCGATAGAATCAGTTATAGCCGTCACTGACTGATCGCTATTATATATAAATACCTCACTTAAAGGTTGTTTGGTTTCTTGATGAAGTACTTTTATCTGTTGAGCAAAAGAAAAGAAAGAAAGCATTAAAAAGTTTAACACCAAGTAATATCTTATTATGCTAAAAAACTTCATGTAATTTGGTTGCATCAGTTTAAAATTTCCTCTAATACCTCTTTTGATTTTAGTTGCTCGAAATTACTCAAATGCAGACTATAATAATTTAAAATTGCATTTAAAATTAATTTCCGTGTGTTATTATCAATATTAAGTTGATCCATTTTGTCAAAATTGATTCCAAACAAAATTTTTAATTGGTTGCTTAACGGACTTTCTAAATAAAATTGATGAAAAGGAGTTTTGCCTGTAAATATACCTTCTTGAATATCAAAATAAATAGTTGAGTCATCTATCAAAAAATCAATATTCTGAGGATAAAAGCCGAGATATTTTGTTAGTTGAGCTAAAAACAACAAATGAAAATTAACATAATGTGCGGTTTGTAAATCTAGTATTTGGATGCTTCCATATAAAAAATCAAACAACAACTCATTCTTCTCTTCTTCTCTGATAGCTTTGTACAAAACTTCTGCAATAAAAAAAGCAATACTCGTTTTATAAATTTGAAAAGGAACTTCTTGAAATGAATAAGCCGATTTAATTTCTTTTAACCGTTGTAAGCCTTTGTTCTCTTTTTTTATCGCATTAATTTCTACTAATGAGAGGGGCTGCAGTAAGGATGCTTTGCTTTTTGATTTTTTACTTCTAACACCATTAATTATAAATGATTGTAACCCATATTTTTGAGTATAAATTTTAGCAATCACACTTTTTTCATTGTACTTAAAATGGTGTATTACTATTCCTTTAGATGTATATACCATTAGTGGATAAACAGAATTTTTGCTGCATGCTTTTTTTGTCCATCTTGGCTACCATTAAATAAAAGATAAACTCCTGTTTGAACTCTACTTCCATACATATCATTCCCGTCCCAAATGGCCTGCCCACCTATTGATGTGGTTTGGTATACTATATTACCACTAACGTCAGTAATTCTTACATCTGTATCTTTAACCAAACCTCTAATCGCAATTGTTCCTCTAAAATTTTCTCTAACTGGGTTAGGATAAACAAACACATTATTAAAATCAACATCTGGTTCAGTTGCCGTTCCTTTGTATGATATCAAGCCTTTTGATGTGCCAAAAAAAACTTCTCCCGTTTTATCATTAATCACAATATCAAAAATATGATTTGAAAATAAGGGGCTATTACTTGTTGTAAAATGTTCCATTTCTTCTCCTCCATCTTTACTCATCAAAAAAACTCCAGATGATTGAGTTCCTATCCATTTTCGGTTAGCTCCATCTACAGCAATTGCCGTAATAACTTCTGTTTCCAACAAAATTTGAGTTTGACCATCTTGCTGAATAAATATTTGCTCCGCTTTTATCGCCTCATTAAATACTTCGCTTGGGTTATAAAAAACAGCAACTCCCTCATCTGTTCCAATCCATATTTGTCCATCTCTATCCTTAGCAATACTATGCATTTTTGCTCCCGGAATTTCATTATTACTAGTTGTTAATAAAGCCACTTGATCATCATTGGTAATATCTAAAGTATTATTATCATCAAAAACAAGTAGTTTATTTTTATCCGTTATCATTAGCCATTTGTAATTATTATCATCTATTACCATTCCATGCATTTCTTCTAAAGGATCTGTTATCCCCGGAAATGAATAACTATACCAATCGTTACTGGGTGTTTTCACAGCTAGAATATTGGTAGAAAATGAGCTAGAAACCCATAAATTATTCGCATCATCAAACACCAGTGCTCCTACTGCCGTTGATCCAAAAAATGTGCTATCTAAAACAGAGTTTTGAGCATTAAAGATATTGGTTACCTCCTCATTATTATACTCATATAATCCACTACTCCACGATCCAGCATAAACATTTGATGGGTTTGATGGGTTAATGGCTACACTCACTAAATCATAAGTAATTGTATTATTTGCATCTAACTGTGTTTTTTTCATATTACTCCATACTCCTTTTGATGAATGACTTACAAGGTTTTCTGACACAAAAACGCCATACCCTCCAGAAACAAACCAAAGGTCTTCATTTAAAAAATCCATAGCAAAGGCTTCTGTATTTGAGGGGCCATTAGGTACAATTTGTTCAATATTCCAATTGTCATAAGCCTTAATTAGCCCGTGATTTTTATCTGCTATCCATATCCTGTTATCCGAATCAATAAACCCTTCTGCTGGATCCAACGAAAATTGCCCTTTAAATGTGTATATAATATCTATTTGTGTTAAAGATGAATCGTAAATAATAATTGTATTGTCACTTATAACCAAAAGCTTATTGTTTGAAGTACTTATGCCAGTTATATTTCCCCCTGTAGCCGTTAAAGGAAATTTTTGCCACACTCCAGCTGAAACATTTTGCAAAACAGTATCTGCCTGCCAACCCGGATTATCACAACTCACAAATAGTTGTTTATTAAAAAGCACTATCCCATTATAATTATTATTCCCTAACTCCGGAATGATACTCCAAGAGTTAAAATCTGCTAAATTTGGACTGTTTTTGTTCGCATAAAATACTCCTTGATCACTTGCTACATAAATATTAAGACTATCAATCGTAATAGCACTAGCGTAAGATGTGCTCCCTGTTGAATTAAAATTATACGTATCTGTTATTTCCATCTTTTCCGTATTTAATACTACAACACCTATTCCTGTAGATAAATAAGCAAACTCATCTGATATGTATATATGATTTATCTTTTTATCTCCTATAGCGTTACTAGTCTTAATAAAAGAAACATTAATAATTTCATGGTTTTCAGTAACAACATCAATATTCCCATTCTGATAGGCAATAATTACCCTATTATTTTTAGGTACATGCGCAATTTTACTCACCCCTATATCAGATAACCCATTAACTAAGTTCAACCGCTCTATTGTTTTTTCGCTAAGATCATATGTGAAAACAGCAGAATTTGTTCCGCAATAAACAACATTGCCCTTTTTAGCGATCGATACTGCGTTAAAATAAGGTAGATGATCTCTCCACGTTCCGATGGGAATATCCTGAGCCAACCCATTCATTTGAATCAGCATAAAGAAACAAAGTATTCTATTGAAAATTAATCTAAAACCCATGTCTGCTTAACTTATTATTAGGTGCTTTATTGTACAAAAATAGATTATATTTGTGAGAAATTAATGGCCCCGTAGTTCAACTGAATAGAATATCAGATTTCGGCTCTGAGGGTTGCAGGTTTGAATCCTGCCGGGGTCACTTTTACTCACATTGTTGAGTTTGATAGAATTCAATACCCTTAAAATAAACCAGCCTGAGAACTGATTTTATATCATTACCAAAAAATGCAAAATAAACTTAAGCGTATTGCCCTCTCTTTTCTTACTCAGTATAAGTACCCTATCACTTTAATAGCTCTCATTTTACTATGCATATGGCCGTTGAGTTTTTTTGTGTTTGTTCCTAAATGGGATAATATGGGTGGATATTTACCTTACCGTTATTTTATTAGCGATTACTTATGGAATGGTCATTTGCCATTATGGAACCCTTTTCAAAGACTTGGCTATCCTGGATATTCCGATTTACAAAGCGGATGCTGGAATCCAATAACATGGATTATTTTATTGTTTGGTAAATACACTGTTGGTTCTTTAATGGTTGAATTAATTAGCTATTATGTTATTGCTGGGCTTGGAATGTTTAAACTCAGCAATTATTTTTATGCAAACTCCAAAACAAGCCTAATAATTGGGTTAAGCTATGCACTATCTGGTTTTATGGTAGGCTCTGCACAATTAATGGTTTTTATTATTGGTGTTGCCTGGCTTCCTTGGTGTATTTATAGCGTGTTAAAATTCTTTAAAACCTATGAGTTAAGATATATACTACTTACCTCCCTGTGTATTTCTATAAATACTTCTGCCGCAAGTCCTGCATATACGATTATTCTCATCTATATTTTTATTTTCATGTTTTCTTTCTTTTTATGGAAAAGACGAAAGAACTCTTCTGATATTCGTAAAATTCTACTAGGTGCATTAGCTATTCTATGTAGTTCTATACTACTATTGCTTCCATATATTAATTCTTTCATCGAGTTTGTCCCTTACTTTAATAGAATATCAAAATTACCTTATGGGGGGTTTCTACTATCCAACCCTTTCACCATTGTACATTACATATCTTTTGTTTTTCCTTATACGGTAATCTCTTCAACAGACATTTTTAACCCCACAGATACGACCTTAAGAAATGGTTATTTTGGAGTTGTTGGTTTTTTCTTCTTCTTATCTGCTGTATTGTCAGTCTTTAACAAAAAGCTTGAGTTAAAGTATGTGCCATTTTTTATACTTTTCATGTTATCACTAGTTCTTGCTGCAGGAAGTAATACTTTTATTTATAAATATTTCTATCACTTACCTGGGTTTGGTATTTTTAGACACCCTTCATTTTTTAGGGCATATAGTATTTTTTGTGCATTATTAGCTGGCGGATTTGTTTTGAACCAAGTAATCATCAATAACTATATTCCCAAAAAAACAACCGTTTTTCTAATAGCATCAGTAATTCTTCTCGTTATTATTGCTTCATTTGCTTTTCTAAAATCTTCTCTATCTGAAATCATTGAAGTTTTATCTAATGTTTATTATCACAAAGAGATTTCTACTGCTACAATTTATACTCATCTAGCCGTTAACACCTTCCTTATACTATTTCTAATAGCTCTTGTTGTTGTTCTTAAAAAAATATTTAACCTGTCCTTATTTTTCACATTGTTAATATTTGTTTGTTTAGATCTAGGTATTCAAGCAACACTCTCTGCGCCAACAACTATTTATTATAACTTCTCTTATAAAAGTGTTAGTCAATATTTTGAACACTTACCTAATGATATTAATCAAAAGGACAACAAAACTCCACTCAAGTATTTAGACGAAAAACAAGGGCTTTTATCAGTAAACGGAATATGGAAAAACCTTTCTACATTTAACAAAACTTTGTCTTGTGTAGGTGAGAACCCTATGCGATTTAGTGCGTTTGATGAAGCCGAAAAAAATGGAGCTTTACAGCGAAATATAGAAAACAGTATTTTATTTTTTCCAAAGAAAAAATATACGAAGGGCGATTCCTTACAGCAAGGATTAATTTGGGGAGTTGAAACTCCCGTCAACATTGTTGATAAAAGCACAAAAATCGATAACATTAAAATAGATTATAATGCCTTTGATGGTCAGGTAGAAAATAATGCTCAAGAAAAACAATGGTTACTACTAAATCAGAATTATCACCATTTATGGAAAGCTTATTATAACAATGAATTAATTCCTGTTCGTAAAGTAAATGAAATGATTATGGGAGTTGAAATTCCCGCTAAATCAAATGGGAAAATTCAATTTGTCTATGAGTCCCCTAGAACAAAATATGCTCTCGTTATAAGTTTACTGAGTTACCTATTAATAGTGATAAGTCTTCTAAAAGGAGCAAAAAAAGTATCCCTCTAATTTAACACTGCTTCAATACCCGGCAGCTCTTTCCCTTCTAAATATTCCAACATAGCTCCACCACCAGTACTAACATGACTCACTTTGTCAGCCAAATTGAATTTGTTAACCGCAGCAACAGAATCTCCCCCTCCCACTAAAGAAAAAGCTCCTTTTTGGGTAGCATCTGCAACAGCTTTAGCTACCATTTCTGTTCCTTTTTGGAATTTACTCATTTCAAAAACCCCCATAGGTCCATTCCATAATATCGTCTTTGAATTTAGGATACAATTCACATTTTCTGCTATCGCTTCATCACCTATATCTAACCCCATGTAGCCATCAGGAATACTATCAGTTGCGCATAGTTTTGTATTTGCATCATTACTGAAAGCATCAGCCACAATACTATCTATAGGAATATAAACTTTTACATTTTTAGTAATTGCTTGGCTTAATATTTCATTAGCTGTATCTATGTAATCATCTTCAACTAGCGAATCACCAACAGTTCCTCCTTGTGCTTTTGCAAAAGTGTAAGCCATCCCTCCACCAATAATCAAGTGATCTACTTTATTTAGCAAATTTTTGATAATAATAATTTTACTAGAAACTTTCGCTCCTCCAACAATAGCTGTAACAGGTTTAACACTATTATTCATTACCTTAGAAACACTTTCAATTTCTTTCTCCATTAGATAACCAAACATTTTATCGTTAGGGAAAAATTGAGCAATAATAGCCGTGGACGCGTGTGCACGATGAGCCGTTCCAAAAGCATCATTCACATATACATCACCATGTTTTGCAAGTGCTTTTGCAAAATTTATATCTCCTTTTTTTTCTTCTTGATGAAACCTCAAGTTCTCTAACAATAAAACTTCTCCTGCTTTTAATTGACTTGATTTTTTATGCGCATCATCCCCAACACAATCATCTGAAAAAAGAATAATCTGGCCAAGAACTTCTTCAATTCTTTTTATGATATGTTTGAGAGAAAATTTTTCTTCAGGGCCATTTTTTGGTCGTCCTAGATGAGACATTAAAACTACAGCTCCTCCATCAGATAATATTTTTTGAATAGTTGGGGCTGCAGCTCGTATTCGAGTATCGTCTGTAATCTCAAACTTTTCGTTTAAAGGCACATTAAAATCTACCCTAACCAAAGCTCGCTTTCCTGAAAAATTATAGTTTGCTATTTTTTGCATAATCCCTGAAATTTTCTTTAAAATGCAAAAGTAAAATTTTGAATTAAAACTGAGTAGCAATTAGCAATATTAGTTACCTTTGAGTGTTATGCAATTTAAAGATATTATAGGGCATGAAAAAGTAAAAAAACAACTAATTAATACTGTTAATGAGGGTAGGATTAGTCATGCACAATTATTTTTAGGGAAAGAAGGTAGTGGGAATTTAGCGATGGCTGTTGCTTATGCCCAATATATTTCTTGTAACAATAAACAAACCGATGATTCTTGTAACACTTGCCCTTCATGTGTTAAGTTTAATAATCTAGCTCATCCTGACTTACACTTTATTTTCCCCGTTGCTACCAATGCAGAAGTTAAAAAAAATCCCGTTAGCTCGAACTTTTTACCCGCTTGGAGAGAATTATTCAATGAAAGTAATTACTTCTCATTAGCTATGTGGCAAGAAAAAATTGAAACTGGCAATAAACAGTTATTGATTTCAAAAGATGAAAGTGTTGAAATTTTAAAAGTGCTAAATTTAAAAACCTACGAATCTGAGTACAAAACAGTAATTATTTGGTATCCAGAAAAATTCAATATCGCTTCTGCTAATAAACTATTAAAAGCCATAGAGGAGCCTCCTGCTAAAACATTATTCCTTTTGGTGGCTGAAGATCCTGAACAAATTATATCTACCATTATTTCTAGAACCCAGCTAGTTAAAGTAGGAAGGATTGAAGAAGAGGAATTAAAAAAAGTGATCATCAACGAATTTCAGTTAGATGAAAAAGCAGCAGAACATATAGCTCATCGTTCAGATGGGAATTATATTACTGCAAAAAAATTAATCCATCATTCAAAATCAGAAACACTATTCCATGAATTATTTGTGTCGTGGATGCGTTCTGCTTTTAAAGGAAATGTTTTAGGTTTGGTGGAGTGGACTGACGAAATTTCTGCTGCTTCATTTGGAAGAGAAAAACAAAAACAATTTTTAAACTATGGATTACGCCTTTTTAGAGAAAGCTTAATGCAAAACTATGGAGACTCCTCTTTGGAAAGGAATGGTGAAGCTGCCTCTCAATTCTTAATTAAGTTTGCTCCTTACATTCATGGTGCCAATTGTATTGATATCATTTCCCTATTTAATGATGCAATTTATCATATAGAAAGAAATGCTAACCCCAAAATTTTGTTTTTAGATGTTTCTCTGAAATTAACTAAATTATTACGAGTACCTTCCAGTGCTCAAAAGATGAGCTAAGCCCTGGTAATTATTAACCAAAAAGACGTAATTTTAGCGTTCACCTATGTTTAAAAGATTAGTCTATATATTATTTATCTTTATTTCTTCAACAGCTTATGCAACCCATAATAGAGCTGGAGAAATTACTTTTAAACACCTTTCTGGTTTAACTTATGAAATTACTGTCACAACCTATGTGAAAGACTCGAGCCCTGCGGATAGACCAAATTTAGAAGTTTTTTGGGGTGATGGTACTTCTTTAGATTCGATAGCAAGAACAAGTTCCATTTTTTTAGGTAACGATATTCGAAAAAATATTTATATAGATCAACACACCTATCCTGGTCCTAGTCCCTCTCCTTATATTGTTAGTATAGAAGACCCAAATAGGAATGCCGGAATTATTAACCTCTCAGGTTCTTTGTCTGATCAAATTGTTTTTTATTTAGAAACGGAATTATTAATTAATCCTTTCGCAGGAATAAACAATTCTCCGACATTATTAAATCCTCCTATTGATAATGCCTGTGTAGGAAGAATTTATGTACATAACCCAGGGGCAATAGATGTTGATGGAGACAGCTTATATTATACGCTACAGAAAAGTCGTGGACAAGGAGGTCAAATAATTCCAAGTTATTCTTTCCCTCCAGCTTCAAGCTTCTTAACTATTAACAATTTTACGGGTGATTTGATTTGGGATTCTCCAACGCTAGTCGGAGAATTTAATATAGCCATTCTAATAGAAGAATTTAGAAATGGAAATAAAATAGGAAGTATTTTGAGGGACATGCAAATTACCGTTATTCCTAATTGCCCTCCTCCCCCAATCATTACAGGACTTAATGATACCTGCATAATTGCTGGAGATACGTTAGATTTTGATATTACCGCAACTGGTAGTAGTTCTGTTACACTTACAGCAACTGGTATTCCTTTTTCAATTAGTTCGCCTGCTATTTTTCAACAAACAACTGCCCCTTCAACTATTACTTCAGGTAATTTTAATTGGAAAACACAATGTAACCACGTTAGAAAATCCTCTTACTTTGTTTCATTTAAAGCGACAGATAATAATAATCCTAACCTAGTAGATTTTCATACTTCCATCATTACAATTATTGGCCCTCCTCCAGAAAACCTAACTCCAAAAGTAAAATCCAACGCTATTAATTTAACATGGGATATAACAAGATGTTCTCAAGTAGTTGCTTACAAAATATACAGGCGAAAAGGTCCTTCTGGCTGGACTCCTACAGATGTGAGACAGGAGTTCCTCCCTATACAGGTTTTCAATTGATAGCGACCACTTCATCCATTAACGACACCTCATTTGTTGATAATAATAATGGATTAGGATTAATTAATGGAGAAGATTATTGCTACAGGGTAATTGCCTGTTATCCTGATGGATCCGAAAGTAAAGCATCAGATGAAGTTTGTGCTCAACTAAAAAAAGATGTTCCTATCATTACTAATGTAAGTGTTAATACAACTTCTACAACAACAGGTAGTATGTATTTAGCATGGTCAAAACCTACTGAGCATGACACCGTTCAATTTCCTGCTCCTTATCGTTACCTAATTTATAGAGGAGAGCAAACTACAAACAACCTTACCCTTATCGATTCTACGATTTCTATTAACGATACAACATATATAGACACCATGCTTAACACTCAAGATTTTCAATATTACTATCGTGTAGATATGTATAGTGATCCATCTGGATTAAGAGATATAGTGGGTAAATCTACTGTTGCTTCATCTATTTACTTATTGCTCACTCCATCCGACAATCAAATAACATTGAATTGGAATGAAAATGTACCTTGGACAAATACACAGCATATTATTTATCGTCTAAACACTACTACACTTAATTATGATTCCATCGATATTACAACTAATGCAAGCTATATAGACACAGGCCTCGTCAATCATGTTTCTTATTGTTACAAAGTAAAAAGCATAGGAGCATATTCATCTTCAAGTTTTATCAATCCTATTTTAAACTTCTCCCAAGAGACCTGTGCTGAACCAATTGATAACATTGCTCCATGTCCACCCAGTTTATGTGTAGAAGTAGATTGTGAAGGTCAACAGAATGTATTACATTGGAGTTATCCAACAAATTGTCCAAATGATGTTGTTCAATATAATATTTATCGAAAAGATTCCCTAAAGGGATCTTATGAATTAATTACCTCGGTTAATGGTGGGTTAGACTCAACATTTGTGCATGATAACATTTCCTCAATTGTAGGCTGTTATGTAATTACAGGAATAGATTCTGTAGGAAACGAAAGTCTATTTAGCGATTCCGTATGTGTAGACAACCCTAATGGAGCATGTGAAGGTAATTTGGGCTGTATTTACAATAATGACGGAGAAATTACCACTAAATGTTTTGAATACAGATTACCTAACGTTTTCACTCCTGGAAATGATAACCTTAATGATTTATTTATTTCTTTTCCTTACCGGTTTGTTGAATCTGTTCATATGGAAATTTTTAATCGATGGGGGCAGTTAATGTTTGAAACAACTAATCCTGATATTCTTTGGGATGGAGTTAATACATCTACCAAACAGCCTTGTAATGATGGCACCTACTATTATGTGTGCACTGTTAATGAGAATTGTTTAGCAGGAATTACCCCTCGAACAATAAAGGGCTTTATTACTTTAATTAATAATAAATAAGTTTAATAATATGTTTACCGGTATAATAGAAGGGTTAGGAGATGTAATAGATCTTAAAAAAGATGGGGAGAATGTTCATTTTTCCATTCGTTGCTCATTTACCGATGAATTAAAAATAGATCAAAGCTTAGCCCACAATGGTGTGTGCTTAACTATTGTTGATATTAATAATGATATATACACTGTTACTGCCATCAAAGAAACACTAGATAAATCAAGCTTAGGGTATTTATCTATTGGGGATTCTATTAACCTTGAAAGAGCAATGCTAGCCAACGGCAGGTTTGATGGACATGTGGTTCAAGGGCATGTTGACCAGACTGCTAAATGTGTTAACATTAAAGAAGAAGATGGTAGTTGGATGTACACTTTTGAATATGACACAAAAGGAAATGTTGCTGTAGAAAAAGGTTCTATAACCGTGAATGGGGTCAGCTTAACCGTTGTGAACTCTCAAGAAAATCAGTTTTCAGTTTGTATTATTCCCTATACAAAAGAACACACTACATTCAATAACCTCTCGGTAAATGATACTGTAAATTTAGAATTTGATATTATAGGAAAGTACGTAGCAAAACTGCTACAGCAAGCTTAAAAAATTGCCTTAGCTATTTCTTTAACTGCTATTGATTTACCCATGGTGTAATAATGCAAACAAGGAGCTCCAAACTCAATTAAATCTTTCGATTGCTCTATAGCCCATTCTATCCCCACTTGTTTAACTGCATCGTCCGATTTACATTTCTCAACTGCATCTACCAAATCATCTGGTAAATCAATATGAAAAAATTTAGGTAAAGAAAGTATCTGTTTTTTGTTCGAGATTGGTTTTATTCCCGGAATAATTGGAACTGTAATTCCTGCATCACGACAAGTAATTACAAAATCTTTAAACTTCTGATTATCATAAAAAAGTTGCGTAACAATATAGTCTGCTCCAGCATCTACTTTTTCTTTTAAATGCTTTAAATCTGATTTCAGGTTAGGTGACTCAAAATGTTTTTCAGGGTATCCTGCAACACCAATACAGAAATCTGTAGGGTTTGCATTCTGCAAATCCTCGTCCATGTAATCTCCTTTATTAAGTCCAACCACTTGTTTTACCAATTCAGAAGCATAATGATGCCCATCTTCTTCAGGCACAAATGAAGGTTCTGTCTTAATAGGATCACCTCTTAGTAACAGCACATTATCAATCTCTAAAAAAGATAAATCAATTAGCGCATTCTCGGTTTCCTCTTTCGTAAAACCACCGCAGATGATGTGAGGGACAGCATCTACTTTATATTTATTCATAATAGCCGCACAAATACCAACTGTTCCTGGCCGTTTTTTTATGGCTATTTTTTCTAAAAACCCTTTTTCTCTTTTTTTGTAAATGTATTCTTCTCTATGATAAGTAACATTAATAAAGGAAGGCTTAAATTCAATCAGCGGGTCTATCCCTTCATATATAGCTTGAATCCCTCTTCCTTTTAAAGGTGGTAATAATTCAAAAGAAAAAAGCGGTTTTTTAGCTTGATTTAAATGGTCTATTACTTTCATAGTTTCTTTAGAGTCAATCCTAAATAAGAATAGAATCTATTCTTAATTTTAATTCCACAAATGTAACTGATTCCCTTTTAAAATAAAAACAGCGGGAATACATAAAATTGTTATAGGAACAGAACACTTAAAAAACTAAATTTGTGGTCTTATATACAGTGCATGAAAAACATTAGAAACTTTTGTATTATCGCTCACATTGATCATGGTAAGAGTACCTTGGCGGATAGGTTATTACAAACAACCAATACTGTTTCAGCTAGAGATTTACAGGAGCAAACACTCGATGATATGGATATTGAGAGAGAGAGAGGGATAACCATTAAAAGTCATGCCATTCAAATGGATTATCATTTTGAGGGAGAAGATTATGTGCTAAACTTAATTGATACTCCTGGCCATGTTGATTTTTCTTACGAAGTTTCACGTTCTATTGCATCATGCGAAGGAGCATTATTAATTGTAGATGCTACCCAAGGAATACAAGCACAAACCATTTCTAATCTTTATTTAGCAATAGAAAATGATCTAGAAATTATTCCTATCCTTAATAAAATGGATTTACAAAGCGCGATGCCTGAAGAGGTGAAAGATCAAATTGTAGATTTAATAGGTTGTGATAGAGATGAAATTATTGCCGCCAGCGGTAAAACTGGTTTAGGGGTTGATGATGTTTTAAAAGCGGTAATTGAAAGAGTTCCTGCTCCTGTTGGTGACCCAAAAGCCCCTTTTCAAGCGTTAATTTTTGATTCCGTTTTTGATTCCTACAGAGGGATTAATGCCTATTTCAAAGTAATGAATGGTGAAATCAAAAAAGGAGATAAAGTAAAATTTATTGCTACAGGTAAAGAATATTATGCCGATGAAATTGGTACACTTAGACTCACCCAAGAACCTAAAAATGTAATTAAAACAGGAGATGTCGGTTACATTATTTCTGGGATTAAAGTCGCTAAAGAAGTAAAGGTAGGTGATACCATTACTACCGTTGATAATCCTTCTGAGCCCATTCAAGGGTTTGAAGATGTGAAACCGATGGTTTTTGCTGGTATTTACCCTGTAGATACGGATGACTATGAAGAGCTAAGAGATGCTATGGAGAAGCTACAATTGAATGATGCTTCTCTTACATTTGAACCAGAATCTTCTGCTGCTTTAGGGTTTGGTTTTCGATGTGGTTTTTTAGGGATGTTGCACATGGAAATTATTCAAGAACGATTGGAAAGAGAGTTTGACATGACAGTAATTACTACTGTTCCCAATGTATCTTACCAAGCTTATTTAACAAAAGATAAAGAAACCTCGTTTATCGTAAATAACCCTACAGATTTCCCTGATCCTAGTAAATTAGATCGAGTAGAAGAACCTTATATAAAAGCTACCATTATTACTAAATCTGACTATGTTGGTCAAATTATGTCATTATGTATTGAAAAAAGAGGAGAATTAACCAATCAAGTTTATTTAACTACTGATAGAGTTGAATTAAGCTTTAATGTTCCATTAGCTGAAATTGTTTTTGATTTTTATGATCGTTTAAAATCTATCTCTCGTGGTTATGCTTCTTTTGATTATCATCCCATTGGGTTTCGAACATCTTCTCTAGTAAAAATGGATATCTTATTAAATGGAGACATGGTTGATGCTCTTTCTGCGTTAGTGCACAAAGACAATGCTTATGAATTAGGAAAGAAAATTTGTAAAAAATTAAGAGAATTAATCCCTCGACAACAATTTGCAATAGCTATACAAGCAGCTATTGGGGCAAAAATAATTTCTAGAGAGTCTTTATCTGCATTGCGTAAAGATGTAACTGCTAAATGTTACGGTGGAGATATTTCTCGAAAAAGAAAATTGTTAGAGAAACAAAAGGAAGGAAAAAAGAAGATGAAACAAATTGGGTCTGTAGAAATCCCTCCCACAGCATTTTTAGCAGTACTAAAGTTAAATGACTAATAATTTCCTACAGACAATAATACCAAAGTACAAGCTATTTCTGTTGCTATACCATTTGCTTCTGCTAATTTTTCCAACTCTTCATTCTCTGTGCCTGGGTTAAATATAATTCGCTGAGGATTAATTTGGTTCAATAGATAATCATAATAAGGCGGTTGATTTTGAGGGCCAACATATAGAGTAACTGTATCAATATTTTCAATTACAGGATTATTCAATAAAATCTCATGTTCTCCTATTTTCCCTCCACGTAATCCCACAGGAAAAACAGGATGATTATTAGCTGTCAACCGTAAAGTAGCTTTGTGCGAATATCTTTCAGGGTTAGGGCTCGCTCCAAAAGGTAGTGTCCACAATTGTGTGTCTGAGGAATCATCTCGACAATTAAAATTGAAGCTATAATTTTTTTGAAAAATTATATTAATTCATTTAGTTTTTTGTCAAATTTAAAATTATAAATTGG
>Ga0114931_10001710_pt1 | contig 27889 bp, 23 predicted proteins | sample 2SBtaG_FD_89579 | JGI IMG/M metagenome (GOLD analysis project Ga0114931, IMG submission 89579) | Deep subsurface microbial communities from Kolumbo volcano to uncover new lineages of life (NeLLi) - 2SBTROV14_V59a metaG | ecosystem: Environmental > Aquatic > Marine > Volcanic | place: Kolumbo... | reverse complement strand
CGGCGCCTCGGCGGGGTCGGGAGCTTGGCGATCGGGGCGGCGATCTCGGCCCTCTGGGTGGCCTTCGCGCTCGCCCCCGGCGTCTTCGCGCCCTATGACCCGATCGCCCAGGACCTCTCGGTCGCCCTGACGCCGCCCGGGCTCGCCCATCCGCTGGGCACCGACAACTTCGGCCGCGACGTGCTGGCGCGGATCATCTGGGGCACCCGGCTCGACCTCGCCATGGGCATCTTCGGGGTGCTGGCGCCGTTCGTCATCGGCTGTGCGGTGGGCCTGGTCTCGGGCTACTTCGGGCGCTGGGTCGACGTCGTTCTGATGCGCGTTCTCGACGTCACCATCTCGTTCCCCTACTTCGTCCTGGTGATCGCCATCATCTCGGTGCTCGGGCCGGGGCTCGGCAGCTTCTTCATCTCGGTCGCCCTGGTCGGCTGGGTCTCCTATGCCCGGGTCATCCGCGCCCAGACCCTGGTGCTGAAGGAGAGCGACTTCATCACCGCCGCCCGGGCGCTCGGCTTCTCGCGCGCCCGCATCATGGTCCGCCACATCCTGCCCAACGCCATCATGCCGGCGGTGGTGTTCGCCATGTCGGACGTGGTCCTGGTCGTCCTTCTGGGCTCGTCGCTGAGCTATCTGGGGCTGGGGGCGCAGCCGCCGGCCGCCGAGTGGGGGGTGATGATCGCCGAGGGCCAGGTCTTCATGTCCACCGCCTGGTGGATCGCCTTCTTCCCCGGGATCGCGATCGTCTTCCTCGCGCTCGGCTTCAGCCTGCTCGCCGACGGCCTCGCCGAGCGCCTCGGCGTTCGCGCCTGAGATGGCGCTGCTCGAGGTTCGCGGGCTCTCGGTCGCCTTCGGCCGGGGCGCGCAGGCGCTGAGCCCGGTGCACGCGGTCTCGTTCGATGTCGAGGCTGGCGAGGTCGTCGGTCTGGTCGGCGAATCGGGCTCGGGCAAGACCGTGACCTGCCGCGCCGTGATCGGCCTCTTGCCGGGCCGGGCGCGCCTCACCGCGGGCTCGGTCCGGCTCGACGGACGTGAGCTCGTCGGCATGCACGAGGCGGCGATCCGGCGGCTCCGCGGGGCCGCGATGGCGATGATCTTCCAGAACCCCTCGAGCCACCTCGACCCGGTGATGACGGTGGGTGAGCAGATCGCCGAGGCGGTCGTCTACCACGAGCGCGTCCCGCGCCGGGCGGCGCGGGCGCGGGCGCGCGAGCTTCTCGCCGCGGTCGGGATCGCCGACGCCGAGCACCAGTGCGAGGCCTATCCGCACCAGTTCTCGGGCGGGATGCGCCAGCGGGTGATGATCGCCATGGCGCTCGCCTGCCGGCCCAGGCTGCTGATCGCCGACGAGCCGACGACCGCCCTCGACGTCACCGTGCAGGCGCAGATTCTGCGCCTTCTGCTGCGCCTGCGCGACGACAGCGGGCTCGCCATCGTCCTCGTCACCCACGACCTCGGGGTGGTCGCCCAGACCTGCGACCGGGTGGCGGTGATGTACGCCGGGCGCCTGCTCGAGCGCGGGCCCAAGCGCGACCTCCTGCGCCACCCGCTCCACCCCTACACCGAGGGGCTGATCCGCTCGCAGCCCGAGGCCACCCCGCCGGGCCGGCCGCTGGTGCCGATCGAGGGCCAGCCGCCGCCGCTCACCGCGATCCCGCCGGGCTGCCCCTTCCACCCGCGCTGCGCCTACGCCGTCGAGGCCTGTCGCGCCGGGCCGCTGCCCGAGGCCGAGCCGAGGCCCGGGCACGTCACCCACTGCCACCGCTGGCGGGTGCTCGCCGGGGCGGTGCCGGCATGACCGCGCTGCTCGCGGTCGAGGACCTCGAGGTCCGCTTTCGCCGCCGGACGCTGGCCGATCTGCTCGCCGGGCGCGACCACGATGTCCATGCGGTCAACGGGGTCTCGCTCGCCCTCGACCGCGGTGAGACCCTAGGCCTGGTGGGCGAATCGGGCTGCGGCAAGTCGACCTTCGGGCGCGCCGTGCTGCGCCTGATCGCGCCCACCGGCGGGCAGGTGAGGTTCGCCGGCGAGGACGTGGGCGCGCTTTCCGGCGAGCGCCTGCTCGCCTTTCGCCGCCGCGCCCAGATGATCTTCCAGGACCCCTTCGCCTCGCTCAACCCGCGCTTTACGGTGGCCGAGACCCTGGCCGAGGTGCTCCGCGTCCACCGCCTCTGCGCGCCCGCTGAGGTGGCGGCGCGGGTGGCTGAGGCGATGGCCATGGTGGGGCTCTCCGCCGACCTCGGCGGGCGCCGGCCGGGGGCGCTCTCGGGCGGCCAATGCCAGCGCGCCGGGATCGCCCGGGCGCTCGCGCTGGCGCCCGATCTGGTGATCGCCGACGAGGCGCTCTCGGCGCTCGATGTCTCGATCCAGGCGCAGGTGCTCAACCTGCTCGAGGCGCTCCAGCGCCGGCTCGGCCTCGCCATGATCTTTATCTCCCACGATCTCGGCGTGGTCCGCCATCTGTGCCGGCGGATCGCCGTGATGTACTTGGGGCGGATCGTCGAGAGCGGGCCCGCGGCCGAGGTCTTCGAGACCCCGCGCCACCCCTATACCCGAGCCCTGGTGGCGGCGATCCCGCGGATGGACGCCGACGCGGGCCTGCCTGCCGAAACGCTTGCCGGCGAGCCGCCGAGCGCGAGCCGCATCCCCGCCGGCTGCCCCTTCCACCCGCGCTGCCCGCGGGCCTTCGCCGCCTGCCGCGAGGGCCCCCCGCCGAGCCTCCGCCCGGTCGGCCCCACCCGCGTCGCCTGCCACCTCTACTGAGCGGCAAAATCGCAAAATCGCACAAAATCGGGGTCAGACCACGATTTTTCTGTCTCGATCCAGGGGTGCCCTCCACCGCTAGTTCCCGAAAAATCGTGGTCTGACCCCGATTTTGTGCTCGCCCCGGGGGGCCGGGTTGACTCGGGTCGCGAACGGGGCGTCATAATGCCGGGGCGGCAGGGACCGCCCGCGAACCAAGAAAATCAGGAGGAAAGCACATGCTTCGGAAAGCCCTGGGCGCCTTGGCGTCCTTCGCCCTTCTGTTCTCGGTGGCGGTGGCACTGACGCCCGCGGCCGAGGCCGGCGGCATCATCCGGATCGCCCGCAATCAGGACAGCACCACCCTCGATCCCATCCTCACCATCCAGAACGCCGACATCTGGGTGATGAACAACATGAACGCCCTGCTGGTTCGGGTGAACCGGAAGGCGACCGATGTCGAGCCCGACCTCGCCGAAAGCTGGACCATCTCGGACGGCGGCCGGGTCTACACCTTTCACCTCCGCGCCGGCCTGCGCTTCTCCGACGGCAGCCCGCTCAAGGCGAGCGACGTGAAGTTCAGCCTCGAGCGCCTGCGCGACCGCCAGGATTCGGTGATGGCCGGGATGTTCTCGGTGATCGAGGGCATCGCCATCCCCGACGACCGCACCGTGGTGATCACGCTGCGCCACCCCTCGGCCCCGTTCCTTGCCGCGCTCGCCATGTTCTCGGCCGCGATCCTGCCGGAAGCTGCGGTCAAGGCGGCGGGCGAGGGCTTCGGCAACGCCCCCGTCGGCTCCGGCGCCTTCATGCTCGACGAGTGGCAGCGCGGCCAGTATCTCAGGCTCAAGAAGAACCCCTATTACTGGGAGGCCAACCGGGTGAAGCTCGACGGGGTCGAGTGGGTCTACGTGCCCAACGACAACACCCGCATCCTCAAGCTCCAGGCGGGCGAGGTCGACGCCGCCATCTTCATCCCCTTCAGCCGGGTCCGCGAGCTTCAGGCCAACCCCGAGATCAACGTACACCTCGATCCGTCGAGCCGCGAGGATCACATCCTGATCAACCACGCCCACGCGCCGCTCGGCGACGTCCGGGTGCGGCGTGCGCTCTATTATGCCCTCGACCGCCAGGCGATCGTCGACGCCGTGACCTTCGGCTTCGGCACCGTCGCGAGCTCGTTCATCCCCGCCGGCGCGATGTTCCACAACCCGAACAACCCGCGCTATGACCACGACCCGGCCAAGGCCAAGGCGCTCCTCGCCGAGGCCGGGGTCAAGGACCTCAAGCTCAAGTTTCTCTTGACCGCGGGCGATTCGGTCCACGACCAGATCGGGGTGATCGTCCAGGATCAGCTCGCCAAGGTCGGGATCGACGTTCAGATCGTCAAGCAGGAGGAAGGCCAGCAGTGGGAATCGACGGTCGCCGGGGACTATGATCTCTCCGTCAACTACTGGACCAACGACATCATCGACCCCGACCAGAAGGCGACCTTCTGCGTCTATGGCGACGACGAGAACCGCTCGTATTACACCAGCTACAAGAACCCCGAGGTGACCAAGCTGGTGGAGGAAGGCCGGGTCGAGCTCGACCGTGCCAAGCGGCAGAAGATCTATTACAAGATTCAAGAGATCGCCAAGCGCGACGTCCACTGGATCGACCTCTACTACAGCCCGTTCCGCAACGCCTCGCGGACCAACGTGAAGAACTTCTTCCAAAGCCCCATGGGGCGTTTCATGCTCGAGGACACCGACCTCGAGTAGCCGCCCGAAGGCCCGGCGTGCGCACCTGCGCGCGCGCCGGGCGCCGGGGAGACCGTGATGGCCGACTACCGCCCGCCGCTCGACGACATGGGCTTCGTCTTCCGCGCCCTCGGCGCCGAGGCGACGCTCTCCGCGCTCCCCGGCTTTGCCGATCTCACGCCCGAGCTGATCGACCAGGTGCTCGCCGAGGCCGGGCGCTTCGCCGCCGGCGCGCTGGCGCCGCTCGACCGCAGCGGCGACCTGGAAGGGGCGCGGATCGAGAACGGCGTGGTGCGGACGCCGAGCGGTTTCGCCGAGGCCTACCAGGCCTTCGTCGCGGCGGGCTGGAACGGGATCGCCGCCGATCCCGAGTACGGCGGCCAGGGCCTACCCAGGCGCTGGCGATGGCCACGACCGAGATGTGGAACGCGGCGAGCATGGCCTTCGCGCTCTGCCCGCTCCTCACCCAGGGCGCGATCGAGCTTCTCACCGCCCATGGGAGCGCGGCCCAGAAGGCGCGTTACCTCGCCAAGCTGGTGAGCGGCGAATGGTCGGGCACCATGTGCCTGACCGAGCCCCAGGCCGGCACCGACCTCGGCGCCGTGCGCACCCGGGCCGAGCCCGCGGGCGCGGGCTGGCGGCTTCGCGGCACCAAGGTGTTCACCACCTATGGCGATCACGACATAGCGGCGAACATCGTTCACATGGTGCTGGCGCGCACCCCCGACGCCCCGCCCGGGGTGAAGGGCCTGTCGCTCTTCCTGGTGCCCAAGCTCCTGCCCGATGCGGCCGGCCGACCCGGGGCGCGCAACGAGGTCCGCGCGGTCTCGCTCGAGCGCAAGCTCGGCATCCATGGCAGCCCGACCGCGGTGATGGCCTTCGGCGACGCCGAGGGCGCCCGGGCCGAGCTGGTCGGCGCGCGCCACGGCGGCCTCGGCGCCATGTTCACGATGATGAACAACGCCCGCCTCGCGGTCGGCGTTCAGGGCCTCGCGGTTGCCGAGCGCGCCTTTCAGCGGGCGCTGGCCTATGCCCGCGAGCGCCGCCAGGGACACCGCCTCGGCGATCATGCACCGGCGCGGCTGATCGACCACCCCGACGTCCGCCGGATGCTGATGACCATCAAGGCCCATACCGAGACCATGCGGGCCCTGGTCGCCCGGGTGGGGGTGGCCATCGACGTCGCCCGCCGCCACCCCGACGACGAGACCCGTGCCCGCGCCGGCCGCCGGGTCGCGCTGCTCACCCCGGTGGTCAAGGCGCATTGCACCGAGACCGGCTTCGCGCTCGCCTCCGAGGCCCTGCAGGTCCACGGCGGCGCCGGCTATATCGAGGAGACCGGGGCGGCGCAGCCGCTCCGCGACGCTCGCATCGCGATGATCTACGAGGGCACCAACGGGGTTCAGGCGCTCGACCTGGTGCGCCGCAAGCTGATCGCCGACGACGGCCTCGCGGTCGCCGAGTTCCTCGCCGAGATCGCCGACGTCGGCCGCCGCCTCGCCGCCGCCGGCCCGGCCGTCGCCGGCCTCCGACGGGCACTCGCCGCGGCCGCGGGCGCGCTCGCTGGGGCCAGCGAGTGGCTGCATCGGACCTGGGCCGAGGACCCCGAGCGCGCCGCCGCCGGGGCCACCGAGTATGCCCGCATGTTCGGCCTCGTCGCCTGTGGCCGCGAGGCCGCCGAGATGGCGCTCGCCGCCCTCGGCCACGACGACCCCTTTCACCGCGCCAAGGTCATGACCGCGCGCTTCTATGGCGAGCGCGCCCTCCCCCTGGTCACGCCGCTGCGCACCCTGGTCGAGGCCGGCGGCGAGAGCTTCGGCGCCCTCGACACGGGCGCCTGAGGCCCGCGATCTCGGCGGTCGCTTCGCCAAGCCGGTTAGCCACAGCGCCTACCCCACCCCAGGGAGCACGACCCGGACGCCCTCGCCGGATGAGCGGGGCGGCGACCCCAGGCCCTCACCAACCCTCGGCGCACCAGGCGAGGAGGAGGCCGTCCTCAAGGCGATCGAGCGGCTGGGCGACATGGCCTCTTTGTGAGGGCGCCCCGGTGGCGGCCATGTTCACGATTGCGATCTCCGCGATGCGCTCGGGGCGATCGGGTGCCGGCCTTTGGTCGAGTGTCGGCCTTTGGCGAGATCGGTCTGGCGCGTCACCTGGGCGACGCGAGATCCCTTGGCGGGCCGGACGGGAGGGGACGTTGGCACCCGCCAAACGACTTCAAGGCACTATATGTCAGATGCGCCGTGACAGAGCAGCGCAAGAAGACCGCCTTCCGGCTCTTCAACCGAGAGTCGTCGCCGAAGAGAGGGCCTTATGAGCAAGCGTCTACGCCGATACCTCCTGGCACTGTCGGGGATCGGCGTTGCCGGCGTCGCGGCGTTTTTTTGGGTCTTCATGCGCCCGCTGCCGGTGACGGTCGCCCGGCCCGCCGAGAACGTGGCGATCAAGGTCTTCGGGCTGGGCACCGTGGAGGCGCGCATCCTGTCGAAGATAGGCTTCGAGGTCGCCGGCACGCTCGTCGATCTGCGCGCCGATTTCGGAGATCGGGTGAAGCATGGCGACGTTCTCGCACGTCTCGATAGCGCCGAGCAGAAGGCCCGCCTTGCCATGGCCGGGGCGGAAGTCGTCAACGCCAAGGCGGCGGTCGGCATGGCGGCGGCTGCGGCGAACAAGGCGCGCACGGTTCTGGCCGAGAAAAAACGGATCAGCAAGCGCAAGCAGGCGCTCCTGCCGAGGCGGGCGGTTTCGGTCGAGGTCGCCGAGGATGCGCAGATGGACGAGAACGTGGCCGTCGACGAGGTTGCCGTGGCCACCGGCGACGTCGGGGTCGCCAAGGCGGTGCTCGATAATGCCAAGGCACAATACGCTTACGAAAAGGTTCTCCTCGATGAGCACGTCCTCAGAGCACCCTATGACGCGATCGTCGTTTCGCGCCTCAAGGAGCGGGGCGGCGTTCTGACCGTCGGCGAGCCGGTCTTTACCCTGGTAGCCCCCGAAACCGTGTGGGCGCTCGGCTATATCAATGAATCGCGCGCCGGCGATATCCGCCTCGGTCAGCCCGCCGAGGTCCGCTTACGGTCGCTGCCCCGGCGCCTGTTGCAGGGGCATGTGGCGCGCATCGACATCGAGAGCGATCGGGTAACCGAGGAACGGCGCGTCTATGTCGCCTTCGACCCGGGCCTCGTGAACTTTCATCTCGGCGAGCAGGCCGAGGTCTTCGTCACCACGGCCGTTCTCGACCGGGCGCTGCTGGTGCCGGCGACCGCGGTCGAAGGCTTCGACGGCAGCCGGGGGACGGTGTGGACCGTCGAGAACGGCAAGCTGCACCGCCGCAAGGTCAGCTTCGGCCACAGGACGCTCGATGCCCGGCTCGAGATCGTCGCCGGCCTGCCGCGGGGCGCGCGCGTCTTGACGACCCTGCCTCCGGGTCTGCGCGAGGGTCGCGCGGCGCGGTTGCTGGAGAAGGCGTCGCCATGAATCTCGCCTATCGCGATATTCGCCACAATCTCGGGCGCTTCCTGCTCACCTGCTTCGGCCTCAGCCTGCTGCTCGGCATGGCCCTCTCCATGATCGGCATCTATCGCGGCATGGTCGCGGACGCGCTGACCCTGGTCCGGACACCGGCCGTCGATGTCTGGGTGGTGGAAGCCGGCACCCGCGGTCCTTTCTCCGAGTCTTCACGCATCCCGGGTGACACGCGCGAGGCCATTGCCCGCCTGTACGGCGTCCGTGCGGCCGGCAGCGTGACCTACCAGGCCGCCGAGACGCGCCACGCCGGGCGAAAGCTCCGGCTCTATGTCGTTGGCTACGAGCTTGGCCGTCCCGGCGGCCCCGACCGCATCGCCGCCGGCCGGCCGATTGCCCGAAGCCGCTATGAAATGGTGGCCGACCGGCGCTCCGGTCTGGCGCTCGGCGAGCGCGTGAAACTCGGCCGTCACACCTTCACGGTCGTCGGCCTGACCGACGGGCAGGTGAACTCGGGCGGCGATCCGGTCGTCTACATCACGCTTCTCGATTCCCAGCAGCTTCAGTTCGAGCTGGCGCCGCCTGCCTACCGGCGGCAACTCGCCCGCGGTGAAGGCACCGGCGACACCGACACGGTCAACGCCGTCATCGCGCGCATCTCGCCGAATATCTCAGCCGAGAGCGTGGTCGAAGCCGCCCGCCGCTGGAAGCACCTCTCGGCCATGACCGAGGCCGAGCAGGAAACCATTCTGAGCCGCTTCGTCATCGAGACGGCACGCAAGCAGATCGGAATGTTCACGACCATCCTTCTGGTGGTCTCGACGGTGATCATCGCGCTGATCATCTACACGATGACAATGGACAAGCTGCGCGAGATCGCCACCCTCAAGCTCATCGGGGCGCCGGATCGCACGATCGTCGGGCTGATCGTGCAGCAGGCCCTTGCCATGGGTGTGATCGGCTTCGCCTTCGGGGCCTTGTTGATCACGGCCGCCAAGGACCATTTCCCGCGCCGTGTCGTCCTCCAGCCGGAAGATGCCCTCGCCTTTGCCGTGGCCGTGATCCTCCTTTGCATCCTCTCGAGTAGCGTCGGGGTCCGGCTCGCCCTCAAGGTCGATCCGGCGACGGCACTGGGCGGCTAGCCGTGAGCGCGCCCGCCCTGCCGGAGCCGCTTGTCGCGCTGCGCACTGTCTCCAAGCATTTCGGCGAGGGCGAGACCCGCGTCGATGCCGTGCGCGAGGTCAGCCTGGAGGTCTCTCCCGGTCAGGTGGTCGGGCTGCTCGGGCCGAGCGGCTCCGGCAAGACGACGCTGTTGAACTGCATCGGGTGCATCGTCGAGCCCAGCCGCGGCTGGATTCGCCTGGACGGTACGGTCGTCTATGACGGACGGTGGCTGCGATCCGATCTGCGGAGGCTGCGTCTCGACAAGATCGGCTTCATTTTCCAATTCCCTAATCTTCTCCCGTTTCTCGACAGCACCGACAACGTCGCCATCGTCCTCGAGCTGGCCGGTTTCGACAGGGCGGAATCGAAACGGCGGGCGGTGGCGCTACTGGACTATCTCGAGGTCGGTCACCGCAAGAACGTCGTTCCGGCCAATCTCTCGGGGGGTGAGGCCCAGCGGGTCGCCATCGCCCGGGCTCTCGCCAACCGGCCGCGCATCATCCTTGCCGACGAGCCGACGGCGGCGCTCGATTCGCAACGGGCGGGGATCGTCATGGACCTGTTGCACACGCTGGCTGTCGAGCAGCAGGCGGCGATCCTGGCCGTAACCCACGACGAGAAGATTTTCGACCGCTTTGATCGCATCTTCCACCTGAGGGACGGCCGCCTGGAAACGCCGCCGGCAAAGATGGAAATCGCCGCCGCTCAGGCTTCCGGCCGGTAACGAAACAGGCCCGCGCCGCGATACCGCGCGCCGCCCTTCTCGGCGCTCAGCGTCCCTCGGCGCGCCAGGCCAGCAGGAGGCCGCCGAGGGTGAGCACGAGGGCGAGCCAGGGCGGCATGAGGGAGGCCTGGCGGACCCCGGTGACGATGTAATCGCCGTTGGCCCGCAAGCCGAGCCAGCCGGCGCCGGCGGCGTCGCGCCCGGGCTTGACCTTGCGCACCGATGGGAAGGTGCCGTCGGCGAGCCAGACCACGCCGCCGCCGCTGGCCGCCGCGAGCGGCCCGAGCACCGCGTCGGTGGCGCGCAGATCGGTGTACTCGACCGGGTTGAGGTCGCCGACCACGGCGATCGCCTTCTCGGCGCCGTCGGCGAGGCGATAGAGCCCGGGCTCGTCCACCGTGAGGCTGGCGGTCGCCCGGCCGTCGCCCTGATCGGCCAGCGCCACTCGGCGGATCGCGCCCGAGGGTGCCGTCACCGTGACCGTGCGGGGGCGGGCTTCCAGGCTGCGGCGGACGATGTCGATGCGCCGGCCGTCGGCGGTGGCGCGCAGCGCCTCCTCCTCGAGCTCGGGCTCCTTCATCAGCCAGTGCGCCAGCCGGCGCAACAGCTCGGCCTGGGGCCCGCCACCCTCGAAGCCGCGCGCCCACAGCCACAGATGGTCGGTCAGAAGCTGGGCGACCCGGCCCTCGCCGACCCGGTCGAGGATCAGGATGGGCCGGGCGCGCGCGCCTTCCATGAGCACCGTGCCGCGGTTGACATCGGCGTCGATCTGGCGGAACCAGCGGCCCCAGCTCGGGGTCTCGCCGCCGCTCTTCGGCAGCCCCGCGGTGACCGGGTGGCGGCGGCCGGCGGCGGTGAGAAGAGCGCGGAAGCCGCCCTCGAGCACCTCGCCGGTGGGCTCGGCCGGCAGCACCGTCCGCAAGGGGGTGCGATAGAGGCTGAGCGGGCCGGCGAAGGCGGGCCCGGTCGCGGTCAACAGGGCGCCACCCTTCTCGACATAGCGCGCGATGTTGCCGATGTAGGTCATCGGCACCACGCCCCTGCGGCGGTAGCGGTCGAAGATGATGAGGTCGAACTGGTCGAGCTTGGTCTCGAACAGCTCGCGGATGGGGAACGAGATCAGGGCGAGCTCGCGGATTGGCGTGGTGTCCTGCTTCTCGGGCGGGCGCAGGATGGTGAAGTGGACCAGGTCGACCGAGGGATCGGCCTTGAGGAGGTTGCGCCAGACCCGCTCGCCGGGGTGGGCCTCGCCCGAGACCAGAAGAACGCGCAGCCGGTCGCGGACCCCGTTGACCTCGACCACGGCACGGTTGTTGATCCGGCTGAGCTCGTTCGGGCCGTCCTCGACCGAGAGCTCGATGAAGCCGGGGCCGGCGCGGTCGAGCACGAAGGGAACCTCGCGCGACTTGCCGACCGGCACCACGATGGTCTCCTCGGGCTGGTGGTCGCGGCGCACCGTCACCCGGGCAAGGCCGCCCTGGGCCGGGCTGCCGGCGTCGTCGACACGCAGGCGCAGGCTGAGCGGGTCGCCGACGATGCCATAGCGCGGCGCCTGCTCGATCACCAGGCGGCGGTCGCGCTCGCCGCGGGCGCCGGTCAGCAGGACGTGCAGCGGTGCCGACCCCAGCCGAGCGGCGAGCGCCTTCGCCGTCGGGGCGTCGTGGACCTCGCCGTCGGTCACCATGACGACCCCGGCGAGCCGCCGCTTGGGGACGTCGGCCAGGGTCTCGGAGAGGGCGGCGAACAGGCGCGTGCCCTCGGTCGCCGCGGCGTGCTCGCCCGCGCCGGCGGTGACGACGCGCAGATCCAGGTTGGGCAGGCGCTTGGCGGCGCGGGTGAAGGCGATCACGGCGGCGTCGGTCTGCGCCCGGCGGGCGCCGATGCCCTGGCTGGGCGAGCGGTCGATCACCAGGACGGTGACGTCGGCGAGCCCCTCGCGGGTCTCCTCGACCACCGCCGGGTTGATCAGCACGACCAGCGCGGTCGCCAGGGCGAGCGCCCGCCACCAGGCCCCGCGCGCCCGCCGCCACAGCGCCAAGGCGACGATCGCGACCGCCACGGCGCCGAGGGCCGCGATCGCCCACCAGGGAAGGAGCGGCGCCGCCGAGAGGCCGGTCAGGGTCTGCATCATCGCCCGGCCCCCGCTCTCACTGACCGAGCCGCTGGAGGATTGCCGGCAGGTGCACCTGGTCGGCCTTGTAGTTGCCGGTCATCGCGTACATCACCAGGTTGACGCCAAAGCGGTAGGCCATCTCGCGCTGGCGCTCGCCCCCCGGGACCACCGGGAACATCGGCCGGCCCTGGCCGTTGACCGCCCAGGCCGCGGCCCAGTCGTTGCTGCCGATGATCAGCGACGAGACCCCGTCGTTGACCCCGCCCTCGTGGCGCTCGACCCAGACCTCGCCCCCCGCCCAGCGGCCGGGAAAGTCCCGCAACAGATAGAACGAGCGGGTGAGCACGTGGTCGGCCGGAACCGGGTAGAGCGGCGGAATGTCGAGCCCGCGCAGCAGCAGCCTCAGGCGCTGCACCCCGGGCCCGGCGCCGCCCTCAGCGAAGCTGCCGAAGCCGACGTCGCGCTCGCGGGTGTCGAAGACGACGATGCCACCGGTCCTGAGGTAGTGGTCGATGCGCGCCCGCGCCGCCGTGCTCAGCGGCGGAAAGCCGGGGGTCACGGGCCAATAGATCAGAGGAAAGAAGATCATCTCGTCGACCTCGGGGTCGACCGCCATCGGCGGCGCCGGCTCGAACGAGGTCCGGGCGGCGAGCACCCGGCTGAGCCCCGCGAGCCCGGCCCGGCTGACCTCGTCGACCGTGGGATCGCCGGTGCGGACATAGGCGAGGCGGGTCTTGAGGGTCGCCGCCAGGGCGAAGGCGTCGTCGCCCGCGGCCAGCGCCGGGCCGCTCCCGCCGGCGATCAGCAAGGCGGCGAGCACCGTGGCGCCGGCGCCGACGCGCACCAGGCCGCGCAGTGCCAGGCCCACCAGCATGTCGATCAAGGCGAGCCCCAGCGCCGCCGCCAGCAGCCACGGCCTCAGCGCGATCTCGTGGGCCTCGCCGATGGTCGCGACGGCGACCCCTTGGGGCAGCGCCGGAAGCGCCGCCAGGGTCGTCAGCCCGGCGGTCAGGTTGAGCGCCCTGCGCGCCGTCCGGCTGCCATAGAAGCCAGGCGGATGGTCGGGGCCGACCGCCGGCAGCGTCGCCCCCGCGATCGGCCGCGCGGTGGACGGGGGCTCGCCCAGGCGACCGAAGCCGTCGAGGGTGCTGAGCGGCGGCAGGCTCTTCGCCTCGCGCTCGGCGGCGACGCCGCGCGCCAGCTCGACGATGCGCTGGAGCATCTCGACGAACAGCCCCGAGAGCGCGAGGTCCGACCACGCCGTGTTGGCGGTGGTGTGGAACAGCACCAGCCAGCCGCGGCCGCGGCGGGCGGCGGTCACCAGCGGGGTGCCGTCGGTGAGCCGGGCCCAGGTCTTGCGCGCCAGGTCGAGCGACGGCTCGGCCAGAACCTGGCGGCGGACCCGGACATCGTCGGGCACGGGGATTCCGGCGAAGGGCGACGCGGGGTCGAAGGGCGCCAAGCGCGCCGGCTGGCTCCACGACATCACCCCGCCGAGCACCCGGCCGCCGCCGCGCAGGCGCACCGGCACCAGGTCGTCGGCGCCGGCGGCGAGCTTGGGCCCGGGGAAGCGGACCAGAACCCCGCCCGCCTTCATCCAGGTCTCGACGGCGGTGCGGTCCTGGTCCAGGAGCTTGGCGACGTCGGCCAGCACCAGGACCGCCAGCGGGCGCGCCAGCAGCGCCCCGATCTCGCCCTCGCGGACCTCGGCGAAGGGCGCCAGCGCCCGCTCGAGATAATAGGTCTCGGACAACAACGGCTGGGCGCGCTCGATCGGCCCGCTGCCCACCAGCCCCACCGGGCGGCGGCGCCAGCGCTCGTCGAGCAGGACCACGGCGCCGGCGCTGGCCTCGTTCTCGACGTCGAGGCGGACGATCCGGTTGCGGACCTCGGTGGGGACCTCGATCGCCGCCGCGGCCTCGGTGGCGCCGGCGGCGAAGGTCAGCGGCTCGCGGGCGAGCAGCGCCCCTTTCTCGTCCTGGGCGCGCAGCCAGCGCCGGGCCGCGAGCGTGCCCTCGCTGCGCAGGGCGACGACGCGAAGGGCGCCGATCTCGGCCTCGGGCGGGCGCAGGGCGACGACGCCGTCACCGGGCGGGTCGCGATAGACCGTGAGCCGGCCGAGCCGGCGCAGCGATTGGGCGAAATCGGGGAAATCGCCGGCGATGCCGTCGGCGAGCCAGGCGATCCGGGCCGCCCCGTTGAGCCCCAGCGCCGCCACCGCCTTGAGCGCCCGCGCCCGGTCGACCGGCCACGGCTTGGGCTTCAGCGCCGCCGCCGTGGCCCGCACCTCGGCCGCCGGAAGCAGGCGGTCGAGGGTCTCCTTGGCCGGCCCCGGGGCGGTCGGCACCAGGGCGACCGGGCGGCCGTCGCGCTCGGCGGTGGTAACGAGGTCGTCGAGCGCCGCCAGCCGGCGCTGCCAGCGATGCGCCGCCGCCCAGCCGTCGTCGATGACGATGACCAGCGGGCCGCTGCCCACGGGCCCCGTCGCCGGGTTGAGCAGCGGCCCGGCGAGCGCCAGGATGACGAGCGCGGCGAGCGCCAGGCGCAGCAGGAGAAGCCACGGCGGCGTCTCGGCCGGGGTCTCCTCCTCGCCGGCCCGGCCGAACAGGGCCACCGCCGAGGAGAGCACCGTCTTGGGCGCCGGCGGGGTAATCCTGAGAAGCCACCAGATCACCGGCAGGACGGCGAGCGCCGCCAGCACCCACGGTGCGGTGAAGGTCAATCCCGAGAGCGCCGGCATCGCGGCGCGCTAGACGGCTTGCGAGAGCGCCGCGTAGAGCGCCATCAGCGCCTCCTGCGCCGGCCGGTCGGTGTGGTGCATCAGCATGGTCCAGCCGGCGGCGCGGGCGAGCTCGGCGATCGCCCGGTAATGGGCGTCGAAGCGCCGGGTGTAGCCCGGCCGCACGGCGTCGGGGCGGCCGATCAGGATCTCGCCCTCGCCCTCGAGCCCGACGAAGCGGGTGCGCCCGGCATAGGGCAGGGTCTCCTCGGCGGGATCGACCACGGCCACCAGATGGCCGCGGGCGCCCGCGCCGACGAAGTGCTTGACGACGCCCTCGATGGTCTCGATCGGGGCGAGCAGGTCGCCGAACCAGACGATCTGGGCGTGCCGCGGCAACGCCGTCGCCGGCGGCAGGCTCTCGGCCTCGCCGGGGTCGCGCGAGAGCGCCTCGGCGAGGCGCGTCACCGCGGCGTTGCCGGTCGCCGGGCGGCCCCCGGTGCCGAGAAGGCCGACGTACTCGCCGCCCCGGGTCAGCAGCACCGCGAGCGCCAGGGTCAAGAGGTTCGCGCGCGCGCCCTTGCTCGCCGCCGCCAGCGGCGAGCGGAAGTCCATCGACGCCGAGCGGTCGGCCCACAGCAACACCGTCTGCGCCGCCTCCCACTCGTTCTCGCGGATGAAGACGTGGGCGCGCTTGGCGGTCTGGCGCCAATCGATCCGGGTCGTCTCCTCGCCCGGCTGATAGCGGCGGAACTGCCAGAAGGTCTCGCCGATGCCGACCCGGCGGCGGCCGTGAACGCCCTGGCTGACCACCGCGGCGACGCGCTCGGCGGCGACCAGGAGGGGCGGCAGGGTCGACGCGAGCTGCTCGGCCCGGTGGCGGGGCGCGGCGCCGGCGGCCGTCATGGGCTCAAGCGAAGGGCTCGCACAGCCGCTCGATCACCTGATCGACGGTGACACCGTCGGCCCGGGCGGCGAAGTTCACGGCCATGCGGTGGCGCAGGATCGGCGGCGCCAGGGCGATCACGTCATCGACCGAAGGGGCGAGGCGGCCATCGAGGATGGCCCGCCCGCGCACCGCCAGCGCCAGCGCCTGGGTCGCCCGCGGCCCCGGCCCCCAGGCGACGTGACGGCGGACCTCGTCGAAGGGCGTGGTGTCGGGGCGGCCCGAGCGGACCAGGGTCAGGATGGCCTCGAGCACGCTCTCGCCGATCGCCATCCGGCGCAGCATCCCCTGGGCGGCGACCAGCCGATCGGCGCTCATCACCTCGATCGGCCGGGTCTCCTCGGCGCCGGTGGTGGCGAGCAGCATCCGGCGCTCGGCGTCGCTGTCGGGGTAGGTCACGTCGATCTGCATCAGGAAGCGATCGAGCTGGGCCTCGGGCAAGGGGTAGGTGCCCTCGAGCTCGAGCGGGTTCTGGGTCGCGAGCACGTGGAAGGGCACCGGCAGGGGATGGCGGTTGCCGGCCACCGCGACCTCGCGTTCCTGCATCGCCTGGAGAAGCGCCGATTGGGTGCGCGGGCTCGCCCGGTTGATCTCGTCAGCCATCATGAGCTGGCAGAACACCGGCCCCTTGATGAAGCGGAACGAGCGCCGGCCGCTCTCCGATTCCTCGAGGACCTCGGAGCCCAGGATATCGGCCGGCATCAGGTCGGGGGTGAACTGGACCCAGCGCGACGACAGCCCGAGGACCACGCCCAGAGTCTCGACCAGCCGGGTCTTGGCGAGCCCGGGAACGCCGATGACCAGCGCGTGCCCGCCGGCGAGCAAGGTGATAAGGCTCTGGTCTATCACCTGCTGCTGGCCGAAGATGATGCGGCCGATGCACTCGCGCACCGCGGCCATGGTCCGGCCGAGGTCGTCGATCCGGGCGGTGAGGTCACCGGCGAGGTCGACGGCGGCGGGCGGCGCGTCGGTCATGGCAGTCGCTCCTCGATAGGGATGGGCGCGCTTCAACCTATATGATGTGAGATGGCCGAACGACCAACCGATCCCACCCGTCTCGCCGCGGCCCTCGAGGCCGGTGACGCCGCTCGGACCCGCGGCCGGCGCGAGCCCGTCGTCTGCGGCGATCTCGACATGCGCATCGGGCGCGACGGAACCTGGTTCTATCACGGCTCGCCGATCGGCCGCAAACGGCTGGTCAAGCTGTTCGCCTCGGTGCTGACGCGCGATGCCGACGGCCTCTATTGGCTGGTGACCCCGGTCGAGAAGGGCCGGGTCGAGGTCGACGACGCCCCCTTTGTCGCGGTCGCGCTCACCGCCACCGGCGAGGGCGAGGCCCAGACCCTGACCTTCCGCACCAACCTCGACGACGCGGTGCGGGCGGACGCCGAGCACCCCATCCGGGTGGTCGAGAACCCGGAGACCGGCGAGCCGGCGCCCTACCTGCGGGTCCGTGGACGGCTGGAGGCTCTGATCGCACGCGCCGTCTTCTATGACCTCGTCGCCCGTGCGGTCGAGCGCCAGGAGGCCGGGCGCGCCGTTCTCGGGGTGTGGAGCGCGGGCTCGTTCTTCCCCCTCGGCCGGGCGCCGGAGCGATGGTGACGGCCGCGGCCATCCGCCACCGACTCTCGGGGCTCGCGCTGCCGGTCTGGGGCGCCACCCCCAACGAGGCGCTGGCGGCGGCGGTGCTGGTGCCGCTGGTCGCCCACGACCGCGGGGTCGCGGTGTTGTTGACCCGGCGCACCGAGCACCTCGCCGATCACCCCGGGCAGGTCGCCTTCCCCGGCGGCCGCCACGAGCCCGGCGACGCCGACCCGGCGGCCACGGCGCTGCGCGAGACCGAGGAGGAGATCGGCCTTCGCCGCGGCCGCATCGAGGTTCTGGGCGGGCTCGCGCCGCTCGATACCGCGACCGGCTTCGTCGTCACCCCGGTGATCGGCCTGGTCGCGCCGCCGCTCTCGTTGAGCCCCGATCCGGCCGAGGTCGCCGAGGCCTTCGAGGTTCCGCTCACCTTCCTCCTCGATCCCGCCAGCCGGCGGATCGAATGCCGCCGCCGGCGCGGGCGGGCCTATCGGGGCGTCGCCTTCGACTATGGCGGGCGCACCATCTGGGGGGCGACGGCGCGCATGGTGGTGGCGCTGGCGGAGGCCCTGGGCCGGTGATCAGGCGGCTCCTCTTCACCTATCTCCTGCCCTTCCTCGCGCCGTTCATCGTCTATGGCCTGTGGCTCGCCTTCATCCGCTACAAGGCGCGCCGCGCCGGCACCGCCGCCGGGCGGGGGTGGAGCGACGCCCCCTGGACCTGGCTGATCGTCGCCGGGGTGATCCTGGTCTCGGCGAGCCTGGTCAGCCTCGGCCTGGTGCGGGACGCACCGCCGGGGGCCAAGTACTTCCCGCCGAGGCTCGAGAACGGCGTGATCGTGCCGGCGCACACCGAGTAGCGTCGTGCGCCCGGCCGGCAGGATCGAGCCCCAGCCGTGGCTGACGGCGCCCGAGACCCGCGCCGTCGTCGCCGCGCTCACCGCCGAGGGCGCGGTGGTGCGCTTCGTCGGCGGCGGCGTCCGCGATGCCGTCCTCGGGCGCCCGCTCACCGACCTCGATATCGCCACCCCGGACCCGCCCGAGCGCGTGATCCGCCTCTTGGAGGCCGCGGGTATCCGGGTCGTGCCCACCGGCATCGACCACGGCACGGTGACCGCGGTGATCCCGCCGCGCCACTTCGAGATCACCACGCTCCGGCGCGATGTCGAGACCTTCGGCCGGCGCGCCCGGGTCGCCTTCACCGACGACTGGGCGGCCGACGCGGCGCGCCGCGACTTCACCATCAACGCGCTCTTCTGCGACCCCGACGGCACCCTCTACGATCCGGTCGGCGGGCTCGCCGATTTGCGCGCCGGGCGGGTCCGTTTCGTCGGCGACCCCGAGACCCGGATCCGCGAGGACGTGCTGCGCCTTCTGCGCTTCTTCCGCTTCCATGCCTACTACGGCCGCGGCGAGCCCGACCCAAAGGCGCTCGCCGCCTGCCGGCGGATGGCGTCGGCACTGCCGAGGCTCTCGGCCGAGCGGGTCGCCGGCGAGCTGCTCAGGCTCTTGGCGGCCCCCGACCCGGCCCTGGTGCTGGCGCTGATGATCGAGATCGGGGCGCTCGCCCACTGGCTGCCCGAGGCCAGCGATTTGACCGCCCTTCCCGAGCTCTGCCGGATCGAGGCGGGGGGGCCGGATGCGATCCGCCGGCTGGCGCTGATCGTCCGGCGAGGCGGCGGCGACGGCGAGACGGTGGGGCGGCGGCTCAGGCTCTCGGTCGCACGGATCAAGCGCCTCGCCGCCCTGGTCGCCCCGGCCGTCGCGCTTCCCCCCGAGCTCGACGCCCGGGCCCGGCGGCGGCTCCTCTACCGGCTGGGCCGCGACCGCTTCGTCGATCTGGTCCTGCTCGCCTGGGCCGAGGCCCTGGCCGCCGATCCGGCGCGCGAGCCGGCGCTCGCCGCCGCCTATGGCGCCATGCTCGACGACGCCCGGGGCTGGCGGCCGCCGCGCTTCCCCCTGGGCGGCGACGACGTTCTCGCCCGCGGGGTTCCGCCCGGTCCCCGGGTCGGCGCCCTCTTGTCGGCGGTCGAGGCGTGGTGGATCGCCGGCGATTTCCAGGCCGATCGCGCCGCCTTGCAGGCCCGCCTCGCCGCGCTCGCCCGGGCCGAGGCGGCGTCGTGAGGCCGCTTCGCTAGCGGTGCCGCCGCCGTCGCCTGAGGAAGTGATAGCCGACCGGGACCAGGGTCACCAGGCCGACCACCAACGCCGCGCTAAGCGCCCGCTGGGCGTTCGCCGAGGTCAGCTCGCCGCCGAAATGGGCGAGAACGAAGCTTCCCGGCGCGACCCCGGCCAGGGTCGCGAGCGCGAACCGCCACGGTGCGATCGGGGTGAGCCCGGCGGCATAGCTCACCACGTCGAACGAGACGAAAGGGATCAAGCGGAGGACGAAGATCGTCGCCGCGAGCCCCCATTGCGAGCCCAGGACGCCGAGCTTCACCCGCTCGCCGAACCAGCGGTGCAGGGTGTCGTAGCCGAGCACGCGGGCGAGGGTGAAGGCGATCAGCGCCCCGATCTCGGCCCCGGTGACGATGTAGACGGTGCCCCAGAGATGGCCATAGAGGGCGCCGGCGGCCAGCGCGATCGGGGCGCTCGGCAGCGGGCTGACGACGATCGCCACCGCCATCGCCCCGACGATCGCCAGCGGCCCTCGCCAGCCGAGCCCGGCGACCCAGGCGCGTAAGTCTTCCGGGTCGCGCAGCAGGCTGAGCGCATCGGTGCTCGCGAGCACCGCATAGGCGAGGCCGAGGACGAGGAGAACGGCGACCGCGAGGACCAGCCGTGCCCGCGAGCGTGGCGGGGCGATGGGGTCGTCAGCCGGCGACGCCATCGACGGCGCGGCGCAGGCGCTCGCGAACCTCTTCGGCGATGGGGCGCAAGGCAGGGTTGTCGATCGCCTGCATCGAGGCCACCGGATTGACCGCCGAGACCTCGACCGTGCCGTCGTCGCGCCCCTGCACGATCACGTTGCAGGGCAGCATGGTGCCGATCTTGTCCTCGGCTTGGAGCGCCTTCAAGGCGGGTTGCACGCCCCGAGGATGCGGTAAGGGTGGACGTCCACCCCCAGCTTGGCCTTCAGCGTTGCCGCCAGATCGATCTCGGTGAGGATGCCGAAGCCCTCGGCCCCGAGGCTCTCGGTGATCCGCGCGACGGCGGCGTCGAACGGCAGATCGACGGTTCGCGAGATGTGGCAGGTCATCGTCGGCCCTCCCTTGCTGAGCGGTGCTTGGCCCACCCAACGTGGGCGCCGCCGCCGCCCACGGCAAGGCGTCGGTCCCCGGCGAGGGGTCAGTTCCCGGCCTTGACCAGGTCGCCGGTGACGCTCCTCAGCGACTCGCCGTCGCGCACCCGGGTGAAGCGCAGGCTCATCCCGTTGCCGGTCAACGTCCGCTCCCAGCTCAGCACCGTGTACGAGCCGTCGTCGTCGACGTGAAGCATGTGCACGGTCAGCGTCTGGCCGCGGATGCGGGCCCAGGTCAAGGGCGTCCCGCGGAGCGGATCGCCCGAGCCCTCGGCGCGGAAGATGTCGCCTCGGCCGCTGGGTACGAAGCGCAGGCTCGCGGTCTTGCGGCGAACGTCGGGGGCGTCGGGGTTGCCGCCCTGGCGCAGCACCGTGGTCCAGGTCAGGGTGAAGCCCTCGCCCGCCGGCTCGATCCGCACGTCGAGGTCGCGTGAGGTGAGAGCGAAGTACTCCGAGAGCGCGTTGCGCGCCAGCCCCGAGCCGACGAAGTGGCCGGCGAAGGCGTTGATGGGCAGATCACCCGCCGCCCGCGCCGCGCCCGCCCTCACGACAAGGGCGAGAATGAGGATCGCTCTGGCGCCTTTCATCGAACCCCCCGGGCGAAACGACGGCACGCCGTCACCGCTCGCACCATAGAGATTGCGCCGGCCACCGCCAAGCGCCTGTCCGGGCTCGGGCCGCAGGACAGGCGAGCCCGACGACGCCGCCCCGACGACGGCGGGCGCAGACGCTTTCGCTCATCGCCCACCCCGTACCGATAGACGGAGAACCCTCCCCCTCGATGGGGGAGGGCAGGGAGCGGGCGGATCGACGAACGGGGTGCCCTGGCCCCGAAACCGACGATACCGACGCCGACCCCCACCCGGCCCCCCTTGCGGGGGAGGGGGCGCGGCTCCGCGGGGGAGAGGGTCGCGGCGAGGGCGGGGTGGCACGACGACGATTGCGCGTGCGCCCGGCCCCGCTATCATCCGACGGCCATGCCGCTCGCACGCCTGAGATGATCGCGACCATCGCCGAGCTCGCCACCCGACCGGGCCATGAGAAGGTGCGCGCGCTTCTTCACGGCCTTCTCGTTCACGGCCTGCGCATTCCCAGCACGGACGTGAGCTTCGAGGAGCAGGGCACCGAAGTGCGCGGGCGTATGGACGCGCTCCTCGGCCGCACCGTCATCGAGATCAAGAGCGACCTCCGCCGCGAGGCCGACGACGCCGAGCGTCAACTCGCGCGCTATCTCGGCGAACGCGAGCAGGCCACCGGCCAAGTTTACGTCGGGATCGCCACCGACGGTGCCGAGTGGACGGCGTGGGAGCGCGCCGTTGACGGCGGGCTACGGCCGCTCGGGCGGTTCGTCAACGACGGCGCCGACGCCCACGCGCTTCTCGCCTGGCTGCAGAGCGTGCTCGCGGTCGGCGAGGAACTCGTCCCCGACCCGGCGACCGTCCAGCGCGAGCTCGGACGCGACAGCCCCGCCTATCGCCGCGCCACCGCGGTGCTGGAGCGGGTCTGGGCGGCGGTGGGGCGGCGCCCGGAGAACGAGATCAAGCGCAAGCTCTGGGGCGATTACCTCGCCCAGGTCTATGGCACCGCGGTCGGCGACGATGCGTTGTTCCGCCAGCACACCTATCTGACCGCCGTCGCCAAGACCATGGCGACCAGCGTCCTCGGTGGACGACTCGCCGACGACGCCCAAGCGCTGCTTCACGGCGAGAGCTTCGCCCAGGTCGGCATCGCGGGCGCGATCGAGGCCGACTTTTTCGACTGGGTGCTGGCCGACCCGGCGGGCCGGGACCTGGTGCTCAGGCTCGCCCGCCTGGTCGCTCGCTTCCGCCTCGCCGCGGTCGAGCACGACGTGCTCAAAGGGCTTTACGAGACCCTGGTGGACCCCGAGGAGCGCCACGACCTCGGCGAGTACTACACCCCCGACTGGCTCGCCGCCTGGATGTGTGAGCACGCCGTCGAGCGCCCGCTCGAAGCCCGCGTCCTCGACCCCGCCTGCGGCTCGGGGACTTTTCTGTTCCAGGCTCTCAGGCGCTATTTCGCGGCGGCCGAGGCCGCGGGGAGGGACCCCGGCGAGGCCGTCGCCGCCTGCACCGGCCGCGTGATCGGGGTCGATGTCCACCCGGTCGCCGTGACCATCGCCCGGGTCACCTATCTCCTCGCGATCGGTGCGCAAAGGCTCGCGCAGAGGGCCGGGAGCCTCACCGTGCCGGTCTACCTTGGCGACGCCCTGCAGTGGAACGCAGCCGGTTTCTTCGGCCGGCGCGAGGTTCGGGTCCGGGTGCCGGCGGGTCCCGAGCTCCACTTCCCCGAGCCCGTCGCCGAGAACCCGGCCCTGTTCGACGCCACCGTCACGGCCATGGTGGACCTCAGTGATCCGACCATGCCGGCGCCGGTCGCCGAGTTTCGTGGCTGGCTGCGGCGCAACGGGATCACCGATGACCGCGACATCCGCACCCTCGAGCGGACCTACCAGGTCTTGGCCGACCTGCGGGCGGCGGGGCGCAATCACATCTGGGGCTATGTGCTGCGCAACCTCAGCCGGCCCTTCGCGCTCTCGGCCCAAGGCCGGCGCGTCGACGTGGTGATCGGCAATCCCCCGTGGCTCTCGTACCGCTATATGGCGACGGCGATGCAGGCGCGCTTCCGCGAGGCCTGCCAGGAACGCGGGCTTTGGGCCGGCGGCAAGGTGGCGACGCATCAGGACCTCTCGGCCTTTTTCTTCGCCCAGGCCGCCGATCTCTACCTCGCCGAGGGCGGCGTGATGGCCTTCGTCATGCCGTTCGCCGCCTTGACCCGGCGCCAGTTCGCCGGCTTCCGCACGCAGAGCTTCAGCCGCAGCCGCCACCAGTTCCTCCGCTTCCAAGCGGTCTGGGCCTTCGACGAGGATGTGCAACCACTGTTCCCGGTGCCGGCCTGCGTCGTCTTCGCCCACCGCGGTGCGGCCGGCCCGCCGCCCGAGACCGTGACGGCCTTCCACGGCACCCTGCCGCGCCGCGATGCCGGCGCCGAGGAAGCCGCCGTGGCGCTGAGCCGCGCCGAGGTCCCGTGGCCGGCCGAAGGGGCGACCCTGCCGCGCTCCCCTTACGCCAGCCGCTTTCGCCAAGGTGCAACCGTCGTGCCACGCCGGCTTTGGGTCGTCGAAAGAACACCGATCGGTCGCTTCGGCGAGAATCCCCAGGCGCCCTTGGTGCACAGTCGGACGAGCCGGCAGGAGAAGGCGCCCTGGCGCTATCTGCCGGCGATCGAGCGCAACGTCGAGCGCTGCTTCCTGAGGCCGCTCTACCTCGGGGAATCGGTCGCGCCCTTCCGCTTGCTCGGCCCGGTGGAGGCCGTGATCCCCTGGGACGACGAGCATCACCGCCTGCTGACGGCCGCCGGCGCCCGCGGCCAGGGTTTCCTTCTGCTCGGGCGCTGGTTGACCGAGGCCGAAGGCCTGTGGAACCAGTACCGCCGCCGCGACGACCTGACGCTCCAGCAGCAGCTCGACTACTACGGCAAGCTCTCAGCCCAGTTCCCCATTCCGCCGGTCCGGGTAGCCTATGCAGCGTCGGGAACCTATGCGGTCGCGGCACTGCTCGGCAATCACGTGTCGGTCGTTGAGCACGCGCTCTACTGGGCGCCGGTCGCGAGTGTCGAGGAGGGCCGTTACCTCACCGCCATCCTCAACAGCGAGACCCTGCGCCGGCGGATCGCCGCTCGCCAGTCGCGCGGCCAGTGGGGCGCCCGGCACTTCGACAAGCTGCTGGTCAACGAGCCGATCCCGCGCTTCGAGGCCGGCGATGCCGACCACGCCGCGTTGGTCGCGCTCGCCGAGCGCGCCGAGGCGGTGGCCGAGGCGGTTCCGGTGCCCGAGGGGTTGTACTTCGTCACCGTCCGCCGGCGCATCCGCGACGCCCTGGTCGCAGACGGGGTCGGCGGCGAGATCGACCGGGCGGTGGCGCGGCTGTTCGGCTGAGCGCGCTCAGGCCTCGGCGAGGAAGTCGCGGTAGAGGGCGGCGATGGCTTGGGCCGAGGCGGCGACCAGGCGCTCGCCGTGCTCGGGGCGGGCGAGGCCTGAGTCCGAGCCGATGCGGCCGTCGGGAAAGCGGCGGCGGAAGTCCTCGGGGCCATAGAAGCGGCCCGTCGGCGCCACCGGCGGGTCGAGCGGCACCCGCTTGATGGTCTCGGGATAGGCGTACTGGGTGACCGCGACCTCCGAGGGGGTGGCGTGGCTGCCCTCGCGGTCGCCGTAGAGTTCGTTCGAGATCGCCTTGACCGCCTCGTTGTGCCACCAGTTGACCAGCCTGAGGCGCACGTCGGCGGTGTTGCCGGCCGCCCCGGCGGACGAATAGAACTCGTAGAAGGCCGAGTTGATGGTGGCGATGTTGCCGCCGTGGCCGTTGACGAACAGCATCCGCTCGAAGCCGTGCCGGGCGAGCGAGCGGACATAATCGCCGATCACGCGCACCAGGGTCGAGGGCCGCAAGGTGATGCTGCCGGGAAAGGCCATGTGGTGCTCGGCCATCCCGACCGCGATGGTCGGCGCCACCAGAACGTCGGCCTCGGCGCCGACCCGCCGGCAGATCACCTCGGGGCAGATGGCGTCGGTGCCGATCAGGCCCACCGGCCCGTGTTGCTCGGTCGAGCCGATCGGGATCAGAATCCCGCGCGAGCGCGCCAGATAACGCTCGACCTCCTGCCAGGTCCGCTGCTGCAGAAGCATGGCTTCCCACCCTCTCGGTTGTCGGCCGCCACCCTAGCGGTGGGGAGCGCGCTGATAAAGGCGAAAGCGCGGCGCCGCTGGCGACGCTCTCGATTGACGCGCGCGCGGGCGCTCTTCATGCTCTCGCCATGCCGTCGCACGTCGCCCTGGCGGCGGGTCCCGACCCGCTCCTGATCCTCTTCCTCGCGCTCGTCCTCGACGCCTATGTCGGCGACCCGCCGCTGGTCTACCGGGTGATCCCCCACCCCTTGGCGGTGATGGGGCGGCTCGCCGCCGGGCTCACCCGCCGGCTCGATCGGCCCCAGCGTTCCGACGCCACCCGGCGCGCCCGGGGGTTTCTCGGCGCCGTGGTGCTGATGGTGCTGGGGCTCGCCGGCGGGGCGGTGCTGGGCGCCGTCTTCGCCGCCGTTCCCTTCGGCTGGCTCGCCGAGGTGGCGGTGGTGACGACGCTGGTCAAGCAGCGCCAGGTCTATCTCTCGGGGCGACGGATCGAGACCGCATTGGTCGCCGGCGGGCCGGTCGCCGGGGCCGAGGCGGTGCGCGCCGTCCTCGGCCGCGACCCCGGCCGTCTCGATGCCCACGCGGTGGCGCGCCGCGCGCTCGAGCACGTCGCCGAGGGCTTGGCTACCGGGGTCGTCGCCGCCGCCTTCTGGTATGCCCTTCTCGGGCTCGCCGGGCTGATCGCCTTCTGGATGGTGCGGGCCCTGGCGCTGGCGGCGGCCGAGCCGCACACCCCGGCCTTCACCGCCGGTGCGATGCGGCTGGGGCGCGCCGTCAGCCTGCCGCCAGCCTATCTCGCCGGGCTGATGATCGCCGCTGCCGCCTGCTTCATTCCCGCCGGCGCGCCGCTGAGGGCGCTCACCGCCATGCACCGCGATGCCGCCGGCTATCGAACCCCGGCGGCGGGCTTCCCGGTGGCGGCGATGGCCGGCGCCCTGGGGGTCGCCCTGGGCGGCCCCCGGCGCTATGGCGAGACGGTGCGGGTCGAGCCCTGGGTCGGCACCGGCCGGGCCCGGGCGACCCCCGGCGACATCCGTCGCGGGCTTTACGTCTTTGCCGTCGCCTGCCTGATCGACGCCGGGATCGTGGCGGGGCTCGCGCTGGCCCGCCACGCAGGCGGCGGCTGAGGGCCGGTCAGAGGGCCGCGACGACGCCGTAGAACAGCACCACGTCGTAAGTGAAGTGGGCGAGCATGGCGGCCTCGATCCCGCGCCGCCAGAAGAGCCAGCCGAGGGCCACCGCGAGCCCCACGCGGAGGCCCGTGAGAACCTTCGTGGTGGCCATCGCGACCGCGGTGACATCGGCCGCCGGCGGGGCGTGGGCGAGCTCGAAGACCGCCGCGGCGACGAGGATCGCGAGCCACATGCCGAGCGTCGTCGGGCGCCCGTCCTCGCCCGGCAGCATGCGCGCCATCGCCCAGACCACCAGGCACATGGCGCCGAGCCGGAACAGGATCTCCTCGCCGACGCCGGCGCTGAGCGCCTGGAGGACGCCGATCCACATCGGCAGGACCTCGTCGGCCGAGGCGGTGGCCGCCGAGAGGTGGCCGCCGACGACGGTGACGACGACCCCGACGACGCCGATCAGCGCGCCCAGCGCCACCCCCTGACCCAGCGCCCCGGCGAAGGGGGCGAGCGGGCGGCGGTCGAGCCAGGCCTCGATCACCGGGGCGGTGAGCCCCAGCGGCCGCCCCAGGCGCAGCCCGATGAAGATGGCGCCAGCGTAGATGACGCCCGAACCGAGCAGGGCGGCGAAGGTCGCCATCTGCCAGCTCAGCGGCTTGGCGCGCAGGCCCGCCTCGCTGACCGCGACCAGCACCGGCACCGAGGCCAGGCCCGAGGCGATGCCGGCGATCCACAGCGTGAGGAAGAGCCGGCCGATCGGAGATGGGGACGCGGTCTTCTCGATGGCGATCTCGGGCATGTCGTCGCTCCCTGGCGGCGGATCGGTCATGGCATCGCTCCCGGGGTCGCTAGAGCCGCTCCCATCGGTTTCCGCGGTGGCCCGAACAGGCCGCCTCGGGATGCAGGATCTCGGCCAGAATCTCGGCCGATTCGACCAACCGCGGCCCGGGACGATTGAAGTATCGGTTGCCGTCGGTGAGGAAAACGTTACCGTCGTGCACCGCTCTCAGCGCCCGCCACTCGGGCCGGGTTTCGAGAAGCTCGGCATCGGCGCGGGTGCGAGCGAGGTCGTAGCCGCAGGGCATGACGACGATGACGTCGGCGTCGGCGGCGCCGAGATCGCCCCAGTCGATGGTCGGCGAGGGCGCCCCGGCGGGGCCCAGCGCATCCTCGCCGCCGGCGATCGCCACCAGCTCGGGCACCCAGTTGCCGGCGGTCATCAGGGGATCGACCCACTCGATGCAGGCGACCCGGGGCCGGGTGGCCGGAAGGCTCGCGGCGAGCGCGTCGAGGCGGGCGCGGAGCCGGGCGACCAGACCCTCGCCGTCGCCGCCGAGTGCCCGGCCGAGGCGCAGCATGTCGGCCCAGACGTCGGCGAGCGAGCCCGGATGCAGGGTGACCACCCGGGCGTCGAGGCCCTCGGCGACCGCGCGGGTGACGTCGGCGAGGCTGACGGCGCAGGCGTCGCACTGGTCCTGGGTGACGATGTGGGTCGGGGCGAGCCGGGCGATCAGCGCCGTGTCGAGGTCGTAGACGGCGAGCGCGGTCGCGAGCAGATCGCGCACCCGGCGGTCGATCTCGGCGCTGGTGCCGGCGGTCGCGAAGGCCGGGCCGGTGCAAACGGGGAGCG
>Ga0114931_10001709_pt1 | contig 27891 bp, 31 predicted proteins | sample 2SBtaG_FD_89579 | JGI IMG/M metagenome (GOLD analysis project Ga0114931, IMG submission 89579) | Deep subsurface microbial communities from Kolumbo volcano to uncover new lineages of life (NeLLi) - 2SBTROV14_V59a metaG | ecosystem: Environmental > Aquatic > Marine > Volcanic | place: Kolumbo... | reverse complement strand
TTACGATAATTATAATCGCTTGTCAGGTTTGGTGGCCGGGTCAGGGGCAGGTCATAGGTCTCTAGGTTTTCTAGATTATATTGCTCTTAAAGTACAATCATATGCAAGTTGACACAATCTATTAAGCTGGTCCCCTTTGTCTAGACCAATCTTTTAATACGGAAAAGCGATTTAAGTTTTTTGGGAATCCGCCACTGTCCAGCCCGTCAAGTCCAATCCTGAAAAGACCGACCAAGGCGTCTTATACCCCAATGATGAATGCCGCCGTTCCATATTGTAATCGTCAAAAAACTCTTTGAGTCCTTCGTTAGCTTCCGGAATGTTCTGATAATGTCGGATGTAAACATCCTCGTATTTGACCGTCCTCCAAAGCCGTTCAACGAATATATTGTCAATCGCCCGGCCTTTGCCGTCCATGCTGATGGCGATATTTGCGTCTTCCAGAACCTTGATGAACTCCGCGCTTGTAAACTGGCATCCCTGGTCCGTGTTGCAAATTTCGGGTTTGCCGTACTCCAAGGCTTCTTTGAGACATTCAACACAAAAATCCGCTGATAATGTATTCGACAGCCGCCAGGCAAGCACATAACGGCTGTGCCAGTCCACGATTGCTGTTAAATACGCGAATCCTTTGCCCAACCGGATATATGTAATATCCATGCTCCAGACTTGGTTCACGTGATCAATGGTGACATCCCGCAACAAATACGGATAAACCGGATGTTGTAGATTACGTTTACTAAGATTCCTCTTCGGCAGGATCGGGAACAATCCCATCCGCCGCATGAGTGTCCGAACTTTTTTACGGCCAATCCAAAATCCTCGATCACGCAATCGCCACATCATCTGACGGACACCCAAATGGGGCTTGTTGGTGAACAGCTCATCAATCACATTCATTAACCGGATATCCGATTCACTGATCGGTACCGGTTCATAATATAACGTCGATCGGTTTAATCCCAGAAGCGCACATTGCTGTCTGACGCTCAGACTACTACCGTCTTCTTTGATAATAATAGTCCGCTTCTCTTCGAGCGTCAGACCTGCAAGTTTTTTCGCATCCAGTCGTTCTATACCTGAATCCGTCCGATAGTCTTGTACAAATCTTCAATTTTGTCTTTGTACTCCCGGACTTCTTTACGGTCAGACTTCCCAAAAATCCCAGCCAATCCTTCTTTGGCCTCATTGCGCCACCGCGTGACCATGGTTGCGTGAACACCATACTCGCTTGACAACTCCGCCATCGTTTTGTCACCCTTCAGTGCTGCCAGTGCCACTTTGGCCTTGAACTCTTTACTGTGGTTCTTTCTCATGCCCATCCTGGACCTCCTTTTTGGGGGTTATTATACCTTATTTATCCCTCTTCTTTGGTCCAGTTTTCCGGGGGCATTATATAGTACAGAATAATGAGATCACTCCGCAGCGATTTCCAATAGCTTGAGGCGGTATTGTTCCGGTTAGAAGGGGATTAAAAAGTTCAGATCACTCCGCAGCGATTTCCAATAGCTTGAGGCGGTTTGTAGGGACTCACCCCTTTTCCGGCCCCATATGATCACTCCGCAGCGATTTCCAATAGCTTGAGGCGGTCAAGTCTGTAAGATTCTAGGGGGGCCATGGTTTGATCACTCCGCAGCGATTTCCAATAGCTTGAGGCGGCCACTATATCGAGGATTCTAGGGGGGAGTTCTTTGATCACTCCGCAGCGATTTCCAATAGCTTGAGGCGGTTTTGCTTCCAGACAACTGTGTTAAAAAAATACTAAAAGATCACTCCGCAGCGATTTCCAATAGCTTGAGGCGGGCCTAAACAGGCGAATTTCCGCCCTTTTAAGAAGGATCACTCCGCAGCGATTTCCAATAGCTTGAGGCGGTACTGTACGGGCTTTTCTTGGTGACCGGAACCGGATCACTCCGCAGCGATTTCCAATAGCTTGAGGCGGAGTCAAACCTTGATCGGTTGTTGTCGCGGTATGCCGATCACTCCGCAGCGATTTCCAATAGCTTGAGGCGGCTGTTCTAAATCTTGCATTGATTCCCCTTAGGAGATCACTCCGCAGCGATTTCCAATAGCTTGAGGCGGGAGATGTATATAGAAGAATGTGTTGGATTTATGGGATCACTCCGCAGCGATTTCCAATAGCTTGAGGCGGTTTAGTAATAGTGGGAGTTCCCCCACGAGGAATAGATCACTCCGCAGCGATTTCCAATAGCTTGAGGCGGAGACATCACTCCGCAGACTCTTTATAACTACGAAGATCACTCCGCAGCGATTTCCAATAGCTTGAGGCGGACAAAAACGGGCTAAAGAGGCCTTAAAGCCAAACGGGATCACTCCGCAGCGATTTCCAATAGCTTGAGGCGGTTATAGACTATCCACTCCCAGGGTTTCCGGCTCCGTGATCACTCCGCAGCGATTTCCAATAGCTTGAGGCGGGTTTTTAGCCCCGCAATAGACGGATAGCCAGGTAGATCACTCCGCAGCGATTTCCAATAGCTTGAGGCGGTAGACACCGGAATATCTCATATACAAGCACGCCTTTTTCATTTAACAATCAAAGAAACATTATGATTATTTTCTTGAAAACAATTAAATTAATTCTATAATCACATATAGACATCCATAATATAAAATCATGCTTAGCAAAACAAGTACACTAGTCATAAACGCTATGGTTGAATTGGCAAAGCTTCCCAAGGATGAAAGGGAAGGGGCGGGAAGCCTTGCGAAGAAAATCAAAGCACCTCAAAACTATTTTAGTAAATTATTGCAAAGTCTTGCTGCCCGTGGTTTCTTAAGTTCCAAAAGAGGTCTGTATGGCGGTTTCCAATTAAAGAAAAATCCCAAGAATATAAAACTGTATGAGATCGTCGAGCCGATTGATAATGTGACACTTTGGTCAGGGTGCGCCTTGGGTTTAAAGAAATGTTCTGACTCTAATCCTTGCGCGGTTCATCATCGATGGAAAGTAATTAAAGAAGCATACTTAGATTTTTTAAAAGATACAACAATCGCTGATCTAATATAGATGGATGTATTTTATCCGCAATAAGGGATAAATTTTTTTAATTTATAATCGCATATATACATGGGAATATCTGAGAACTTGAGAAAGAATAAAAAGTTAACTTTTAGGAATACCGATGGAATGTTTATATTATAAAAAATGGTTTATTGTTGTAGTTCTAACGGTTTTGTTTGTTAATGTTATGTCATCATTTTCTTTTGCTCAAGAAGAGTCTGTTGATAAGCCTGCGGAATTATTTCTTTCTAATTGTGCCGGATGTCATACAGTTGGAGGAGGCGATCTAATCGGTCCAGATTTAAAAGAAGCAACTCAATGGAGCAATGAAGATTTAAGAAGTGCGATAAAGAGAATGGAGGAGAATACTGGACCGATGACAGAGTCGGATATTAATCAACTCCTAGAATTTCTGAAAGATTTAAATGTGTCAGAACGGATACAGCAACAGCAGGAAAGGCAGGAAAGGGTGGAAGCAAAACCGCGTACGGAGCTTCCGAAAGCATCTTTTGAGACTGGACAACAGTTGTTCAGAGGGAATAAGCCTCTTGCAAACAGAGGTCCATCATGTTTTGCCTGCCATCATTTTGTTAATGAAGGGGGATCTCTGGGGCCTGATTTGACACATTTAAATAAGAGCTTCTCCAGTGCAGTGCTTCAATCTGCAATTGAGAAGTCAAGTTATAAGGTTATGCGTCCAATTTATGAGAAGAAACCAATTACTCAGGAAGAGGCTCTTCATTTAGCTGAGTATTTGTCTCATCCTGAAAAAGTAAAGCCACGATTATTTGTTGTGACGGCGCATAGTATTATTATTTTTTCCGCGGTAGGTTTTACCGCATTTTTTGTCCTGATATGGATTATGAATAAGAAACGAAAAGGACCGACTCGGGAGAAATTGGTCCGCAACTATAAATTACATTAAAAGGGTAACGCGCAATGAGCTGGATTAAAGACATATTTTCTCCGAAGGAAAGAGATTGGGAAGATTTTTATAGAAACAGATGGGGTCACGATAAAATTGTGCGCAGCACTCACGGGGTCAACTGCACGGGTTCATGCAGCTGGAATGTTTATGTCAAAAAAGGCATTGTAACCTGGGAAACGCAGGCTCTTGATTATCCTCGTTTTGATAAAACAATCCCACCTTATGAACCAAGAGGCTGCCAACGCGGAATTTCTTATTCATGGTATATTTATAGTCCATTAAGAATTAAATATCCACTTATTCGAGGAGCTCTTTTTGACTTATGGAAAGAGGCTAAGAAGAATCATCCCCATGATTTGATAGAGGCTTGGAAGTCTATTGTGGAAGATCCTGAATCAAGAGAATCCTATCATAAGGCTAGAGGTAAAGGCGGTTTTCGTCGAGTTTCGTGGGATGAGGTTCTTGAAATTATGGCTGTGGCCAATATGTATACAGTGAAGCGTTATGGCCCAGATCGTTTGGTTGGATTTTCTCCTATACCGGCTATGTCTATGGTTAGTTATGCCGGAGGCTCTCGATTTATGCAATTGATGGGCGGGGTCTCTATGTCTTTTTACGATTGGTATTGTGACCTTCCACCAGCGTCACCGGAGATTTGGGGAGAGCAGACAGATGTAGCTGAGTCGGCCGATTGGTATAAGTCTAAAATGATTGCTGTGGTGGGCTCCAACGTCTTTATGACACGAACGCCTGATGCTCACTTTTTGGTTGAAGCGAGGTATCATGGAACGAAGGTTGTTGTTTTTTCTCCGGATTTTAGTCAGACATCTAAGGCGGCAGATGAATGGATACCGATTCATCAGGGTCAGGATGCGGCATATTGGCTAGCCGTCGGCCATGTTATCTTGAAAGAATATTATATTGATAAGCAGGTTCCGTATTTTATCGATTATTTAAAGAAATACTCTGACGCCGCGTTTTTAGTAAAACTAGAGAAACAAGAAGATGGTAGTTATAAATCGGGTGAACTTCTGCGTTGCTCTGATTTAAAGGAAACGAAGAATGTAGACAATGCTCAGTGGAAATTCTTTGTACAGAATGCAACAGATGGTCATTTAAAGATACCGATGGGAACGGTTGGTCATCGTTGGCAAGAGGAAAAAGGGCAATGGAATCTAAAACTGGAGGATGCGCATACTGGAGAGAAGATTGATCCTTTAATTCGTATGGGGCAATTTGAAGAAAGTGAAGTTAAGGTTTCATTTTCGGATTTCTCAGAAGGAACCGTCGATAAGAATTCTTTGCGAGAAGTTCCTGTTAGAAAAGTTGAAACAGAAGAAGGCGTTGTTTTAGTTACAACAGGATTTGAGTTATTGTTAGCCCAATACGGCGTGTTTCATGGAAAAAGTGAGGACTGGCCAACAGATTATGAAGATGAAACGAGTGTTTACACGCCGGCATGGCAGGAAAAGTTTACGGGTATTCATGCCAAACTTGTGACAAGCTTTGCCCGCCAATGGGCAGAAACGGCAGCTAAGACTGAAGGAAAATGTTCTGTCATTATTGGAGCTGGGGCGAACCATTGGTATCATAATAATTTAATTTATCGCGCTATTATAATGCCTTTAATTTTTTGTGGTTGTGTCGGTAAAAATGGGGGTGGATGGAATCATTATGTTGGTCAAGAAAAGTTAGTACCCGCAGCATCATGGGCGCCAATTGCGTTTGGTGGAGATTGGGGCGGGCCACCACGACTACAAAATTCCCCTTCGTTTCACTATATCCATACAGATCAATGGCGTTATGATAATAAAATTCAACAAGTATGTCCAACAACTTCTGAGAGTTCAATGACACATGGACACACAGCAGATAAACAAGCGTTGGCCGTGAGAAATGGTTGGCTGCCGTGCTTTCCTCAATTTAATAAAAGTAATTTTGACATAATTGATGAAGCTAAAGCAAACGGTGCTCAAACACCCGAAGAAATTAAAGAATATACTGTCAATCAATTAAAAGAAAGAAAACTGCGCTTTGCCATGGAAGATCCGGATAATCCAGAAAGTTTTCCACGCGTTTGGTATATATGGCGAGGTAATGCGCTCTTATCTTCGGCAAAAGGGCATGAATACTTTTTAAAACATTATTTAGGGACGCACAATAATTCTATTGCTAAAGAAAACGCAAAGAATAAAACTGAAGAAGTCGTTTGGCATGAAAAGATGCCTGTCGGGAAAATGGATCTTGTGGTTGATATAAATTTTCGCATGGATTCTTCTGCGCTTTATTCTGATATTGTATTACCGGCAGCCACGTTTTATGAGAAAGATGATATGAATTCTACGGATATGCATTCTTTTATTCATCCATTGCAAGCAGCTGTTCCGCCAGCGTGGGAATCAAAAAGTGATTGGGCTACATTTAAAGAAATTGCTAAAAAGACATCAGAAATCGCAAAAGAATATTGCCCAGAAACAAAACAGGATATTGTTGTCACTCCGTTATTGCATGATACCCCTGCTGAAATAGCACAACGTTCGATAAAAGATTGGGCAAAAGGAGAGTGTGAGGCAATTCCTGGAAAAACAATGCCGAATATCACCATTGTTAACAGATCTTATCCGGATGTTTATAAAAAGTTTATTTCATTAGGCCAAAACTTTCGGGATAACGGTATTGGCGCTCATGGGTGTACATATACTGTCAAAGATGCTTATGATGAATACGTTGAAGTTAATCCAGTGGAAAAATGGAATGGAAATATTTATCCGTCTCTTCGGGAAGATCGATCTGTTTGTGAAGTGATCCTCGCGTTCGCGGCGGAAACAAATGGAGAAATGGCCTGTCGCGCTTATGAATCAGAGTCAAAAAAAACAGGCCTTTCGTTATCTCATATGGCAGAAGATAGTAGAGGAATAAAATATAACTTTCAGGATTTATGCGCGAGTCCTAAGCGAATTCTAACAAGTCCTTACTGGTCTGGTATTGTCAAAGACAATCGGACTTATGCAGCTTTTTGTCAAAATGTAGAAGAGTTAATTCCCTGGCGGACATTAACAGGAAGGCAGCATCTTTATCTTGACCATGAAGCGTATCGCGCGTATGGAGAAGAATTACCGACGTATAAACCAAGATTGGATATGCGAGTTACACAAGATCTTGACGAGATTGATCAAAAGGAAGGCGCGCTTTGTTTAAATTATTTAACACCTCATGGCAAATGGCATATTCATTCAACTTATGGTGATACATTAATTATGAAAACGCTATCCCGAGGAATAGAGCCTGTTTGGTTAAATGATACAGATGCGGCAATGAGTGGTATTTGTGATAATGACTGGGTTGAAGTTATTAACGATCATGGAGTAGTTGTCACGCGTGCCTGTGTGTCAGCACGAATTCCTCGCGGTTTATGTTTTATTTACCACGCTGTCGAACGTACAGTGGGGGTTCCTAAATCACCATCGAGAGGAAATAGGCGGGCAGGCGGTCACAATAGTTTAACCCGCGTGCGGCTTAAACCGCTTTTTATGATCGGCGGCTACGCGCAATTTTCATACGCATTTAATTATTGGGGACCGCAAGGTATTAATCGTGATACTTTTGTTCTTGTTCGAAAAGTAAATAAAGTTAATTGGTAAAAAAGGAAATATATGGATGTTCGAGCACACATCTCAATGGTTTTTCATCTGGATAAATGTATAGGGTGTCACACGTGCAGTGTAGCCTGTAAGAATATTTGGACGGACCGCGACGGCGCAGAATATATGTGGTGGAACAACGTGGAAACAAAGCCCGGAACCGGATTTCCCGCGCAATGGGAAGACCAATTAAACTTTAAAGGCGGATGGATAACGGATAAAAATGGTGAGCTTAAACTGCGTTCTCAGGATAAATCAGACTTTCTTCCAAAGTTATTTTATAATCCGAATCAGCCTGGGTTAAAAGATTATTATGAGCCGTGGACGTATAATTATCAAAACTTAACGGATGCCTCTGCAGGTGACGATCAGCCGACGGCAATACCTATCTCTCAAATTACAGGTGAGCAGATAGATATTGAATCAGGGCCGAATTGGGATGATGATTTGTCCGGATCCCCGATTTTTGCCGAGAACGATCCAAATTTTGAGCATTTATCTGAACAGGAAAAGGAGATGCTGTTTAATGTGCGGCAGATCTCTATGATGTATCTGCCAAGAATCTGCAATCATTGTGCCAATCCTTCCTGTGTAGCGGCATGTCCTTCGGGAGCTCTTTATAAAAGAGGAGAAGACGGAACCGTACTCATTAATCAAGATAAATGCCGGGGATGGCGGGCTTGTGTTGTTGCTTGTCCTTATAAGAAGATTTACTATAACTGGAAAACAGGGAAGTCGGAGAAATGTATTCTTTGTTATCCTCGTGTAGAAACTGGGCAGCCGCCCGCGTGTTTTCATACTTGCGTCGGGCGCATACGATATATGGGAGTTCTCTTATATGATGCTGATCGTATTGAAGAGGCAATGAAGGTGCCGGTTGAGGGATTGGTTGAGTCGCAAAGAAGCCTGCTGCTTGACCCGAATGATCCTGATGTTATTGAACAGGCAAAGGAAAACGGTATTAGCACGGAATGGATCGAGTCGGCGCAAAAATCTCCCGTGTGGAATTTTGTTATGAAGTGGAAGTTGGCATTGCCGCTTCATCCGGAATTTAGAACTCTGCCGATGCTTTATTATGTTCCGCCGTTATCTCCGGTCATGGGGCGTTCTGATGGAAATATCTATGAGCATGATGCTGACACGCTTTTTACAAGTATTGACAAGGCTAGGTTACCGATTAAATATTTAGCAGCATTGTTCTCTGCCGGTAATTTGGATCCTGTTCACAGTGTTATGAGGAAATTGTTGGCTGTCAGGGTTTATCAACGGTCGTTAACAATGGGAGATATTGAAGAAGACCGGTTGCGTAAGATTTTACGATCAGCTAATTTAACGGAAGAGGAAGCTTCGGAGATTTATCAATTAAGCGCGTTACCCGGTCCTGATGAGCGGTTTTCATTGCCGCCGTATCAGCGCGAAGAAAGTATAGAAAACACCACCTGCAGTCCTGATAAATGCAAAGGAAGTTGCGGTTTAGGGCAGACACAAAAACCGGAGAGAGGTCTTTAATGGAGCAGTGTGATATAAGAAAAGAGTTGTACGGTTTTCTGGGGAGATGTTTGGAGTATCCTCTGGAAGATTTTAGAGCGGAATTTAAGCAGATGAATGATGAGATATTGTCATTGTCGAATATGGCAGCATATAATTTTCAAGAGTTTGTGGCAAATATAAATAAGATGAGTTTTTGTGAATGGCAGGAATATTATGTAAAGACTTTTGATGTAACTCCTCAATGCGGGCTTTATCTAAGTGTGCATCTTTTTGGTGAAGAAAATTATAAACGAGCGGAATTGATGACGGGTTTAAAGGCTGTTTATGAAAGAAAGAGCGCCTTTAAAATGAGTGAACTTCCGGATCATTTATCTGTAATATTTAATATGTATGCGGAATTTAATGATGAGGAATGGTCGGACCTTGTTAATATGTGTATGATCCCGGCGTTGTCAAAGATTGCTGAATTATTGGAAAAACATAATAATCCTTACGCGTTTTTAATAAAAACGATAAAAGAGTTGGAATTAAATACGGAGAAGGCAAATGTTTGATCAGTTTATGTTTGTAGGGCTTCCTTACGTGGCATTGTTCTCGTTTATTGTAGGATCAATTGTCCGCTACCGGTGTCGTCAATTTTCGTATTCTTCTCTATCAACGCAATTTTTGGAAGATCGATGGCTTGCGTGGGCATCTTTTCCTTGGCATGTCGGTATTCTTATCATTTTAATGGGACACCTTGTGGCATTTGCAATGCCAGGTTTATGGTCGAGCCTTATGTCTGTGCCCTTATTTCTTCTGGTTGTTGAGGCAATAGGAGTGCTATGTTCTTTTCTTTGTCTTATGGGCTTAATCATTCTTCTTGTGAGGCGCTTTGTAGATGCAAAGCTTCAGGCTGTCACCAGTTATTTAGACATAATTGCATTGATTATCCTTCTTTTTCAGGTTTGTTCAGGACTTTCAATTGCTCTTATGCATCGCTGGGGAGCGGCATGGGCGCCTGGAGCGTTGGGGCCCTATCTTCACAGTATTTTTCTTTTGAAGCCAGATGTTTCTTTGGTTGTTGACATGCCGGTCTTTGTTAAATTACATATTATGTCGGCATGCGTTTTAATTATGTTTTTTCCGTTTACACGACTGGTTCATGCGTTATCGCTGCCTTTTCAATATTTTGTGCGCGCGCCGCAAAAAGTTGTTTGGACAAATACCCGCGCGCAGGCTCGTTTTGAGAAGAAAGAAAAATACGAACATGAAAGACGGCTTTTTTTAAAAGCCGCAGTTGGAGTGGGAAGCTCTATTATACTGTTGTCTTTAGGAACACTGGATAAATTCTTAAGTTATTTTCTAAAACAGGATACGACGAACTCTGAACAATCTCATATACTTGCTAAAAAGTTACAACATCTTAAACAATCTGCCGCTGAACGGGAGCTTGAGCTTGAACGGATGAGACAGAGCAGTATCTTCGTAGCAAATCTATCTGAGCTTTCGCGGGATAGAGGAAAGTATTTCATAGATTATTTAATGAGACCGGCGCTTGCTTTTATTGATGAAGAAGGCTATCCAATACTGTTGTCGGCTAAATGCACGCATTTAGGGTGCACCGTCGGACAGAATGTAGATAAAGACGGGCGGATTTTGTGTCCATGTCATATTTCATATTTTAGTATTAAAACAGGAGAGCCTAGTGAGGGATCTCCGGCAAAAGAGCCCTTACCGCATTTAGGATGGGAAATTAGAGACGGGCAGGGAAATATCTTGGTTGAACAGGACTCAGCAGGGAGCCGAAAAGGGACATTAGACGAAGCATTAAAGAATAACGGCAAACTGTATATAGCAAAACGTTTCAGTTAAGGTGAATTTAATGGAAGATAAAAAGAATAAATTCCAGATATTCTTAGAATTCATGAGGGAGCGGTTGCCTCTTCAGAAAATGAATTTTGAAACAATGGTACAGAAGAAAGAAGTCCCTATTCATCGCATGAGTTGGGCTTATTATTTAGGCGGGCTTACTCTTTTGTTTTTTATTATTCAGTTGGTTACTGGGACACTTCTCTTATTTTATTACCAGTCAACGGTTAGTGACGCGTATGTTTCAGTGGAATTTATTACCTTGTATGTAAAAAGCGGATTTCTCATCCGTAACCTTCATACATGGTCTTCGTCTTGTATGATATTTTGTCTATTAGCGCATATGATTACGACATTTGCGATGAAGGCTTTTGATCGTCCTCGGGAGATTACCTGGATTACAGGTGTTCTGCTTCTTATGTTGACGTTTGCTTTTGGCTTTACCGGTTATTTGTTGCCGTGGCATCAAATTGCAGTTAACGCAACAAAAGTTGTATTGCAGTCTATTGAGATGGTGGGCCAGTATTTGCCAGGATCGTTGTCAACGTTTCCGACGTATCTAAAAGAACTTATCCAGGGAGAGACATCGGTGGGGCAGGCAACGCTAAGTCGCTTTACGGCTTTGCATGTTGTTATCCTGCCGCTGTTATTCTTTGGTGTATTGGGCCTGCATCTTTTATCGGTTCAGCTGCACGGTATGAGCCAGGGCGTTGATAAACCGACTGGAAAAAAAGAAAAATTCTTTCCGATTTTTATCATCAAGGATTTCTGGGTTTGGGGGTGTGTTTTTTTAGGAGTGTTTATTTTGGCACAATGCCTGCCGTTTGAGTCTTTTTCCGCGTATCCGCTATTTGAGGCATACAATTCTTTAGGTTCCACACCTGACGGAATTAAGCCGGAGTGGTATTTTTATTTTATTTATTATCCTCTTGAGATGCTGCCGTTTTGGGTAATTATGATCGGCCAGGTTGTTGCTGGAGTCGGGTTAATATTGACACCATGGATTTTTAAACATACAAGCCGAAAAGTGTTGGGTATGATTGCGTGGTTGGTGACCGCCTATTTGGTTATTATTACAGTCTTCGGTCCGCAAATTTATGAAGTTGTTAAAGGAGCGCATTGATGAGAGCTGTGGTTATTAGTGCTTTATTATTATTCGTTTATCAAGTACAAGCGGATGCGTATCCAGAATTTCAAAGATATTCAAAAGAAGTTTCAGGTCGTCCCATAGATTGTGCCATATGTCATAAAAATTCTGACGGGCCTGAAGGGTTAAAGCATGGTCAGATCGGCAGTCTGAACAGTGAAGAGTTAAAGGCTTTAGGTGCAGCGCGCAGGGCCTTTAAGCCGGGAGCAAATGTCAAGAATCCAATTCTTAATGAATTTGGAAACTCTATTCTTAATCAGTTAGGAAAAGAAAAGATATTAATGTTACGACAGCATCCAGAGTTGTTATCAGCTGCTTTAGATCCAACCAGTGATTTAGATAATGATGGAATTACTGATGCAGAAGAGTTTGAAGACGGAACACATCCGTTAAACCCGTTAGACGGAAAGCCTCTGAAGTTATTTAAAAATAACCTAAAGAAAAATCGGTTTGATATTTTTATGCTGATACTAGCCACGGGATTTGGGGTTTATGGCCTTTCAAATGCCCTTTTGTGGTTATCTAGTAAAATGGAAAAGAAAGAATAATATTATAACGCAAGAGCAAACAACATCTGCATCACATAAAACATTGTTTCTAAATACCCTTGCTTTTACTGTTTGTTTTGCCGCCTGGCCCGCGGATGTCCCAGAACCTTACAAGCCCGCCTCTGCGATACATCAAAAACCTTTTGCAACTGATCTCCTTTAACATCGCGTTATCTAAACTTAAATCCGCCACCAATTTTTTTAACCGCGCATTCTCTTGCTCAAGCTTTTTATACTTCTTCGCCTGATCAATCTTCATCCCGCCGTACTCCTTGCGCTAACGGTAATATGTCACATCCGTTTCCCCATTGCCTTGATCCTTTCTGTTAGTCATTATATACTACACTAACTTTGGATCAACTAAGGTTTCGCATCCTCCGGAGGTCTGTTATACTGGTGGAGGCATAACGGTCTTGGACAATCAGCCGGCAAAGATTGCGGCTAATGCTGAAGTGGTGATCCCGGTGAGAAAATTGTCTCTCGAGCAGGGCCGTTATGAGCATGTTGCTTATTATTGGTTTAAGGTCGGGGATTCTTTCACGTCCAGTTATTGGGGACAGCAGTTTAGGATAGCGATGAATACATTTCTGGGAAGAAATTCCAGCAGCGCGTTGATCCGCTTGTCGACGGTTATGGAGGATGACAACGAAGCGAAAGCGGAGAAAGATATTCAGGAGTTTGCCGCGTTGATTCTTCCGGATATAAAGGAGTATTTGCCATAGTATGGACATGATTAATCTGTTTAATTACAGTCTGCATTTTCTTACTTTTTTTCTGGCGGGACTGGCCGTTAATCTGACGCCGTGCGTTTATCCGATGATGACGGTCACGGTGTCCTTGTTTAAACCTCAAGGGGACAGTCCCCATTCGGGGACAGTCCCCGTTTCTGCTTCATTCGGCAGAGCGCTTGTGTACGTGCTGGGGATGGCGGTGATGTACAGTTCTCTGGGTGTCTTCGCGGCCATGACCGGGGCTTTATTCGGCGGAATTTTGCAGAATAAATGGATTGTTTTAACGGTGGCGGTTCTCATGCTGGGTCTGGCGCTTTCGATGTTTGGCGCGTTTCAACTGAGTATTCCGTCAGGATTATTGCAGAAGCTGGAACGGTTGCGGCGGGTTAAATTTTTCGGATTATTTTTCTCCGGCATGTTTGTCGGTGTTTTTGCCGCCCCCTGTATCGGCCCGCCGGTCCTGGCTTTGTTGACTTCCGTGGCCGACCGCGGAAACATGACGTTCGGTTTCTTTTCGTTCTTTATCTTTTCTTTAGGCCTGGGACTGCCGTATTTGATTCTGGGAACCTTTTCCGGACTGCTTAAGAAAATCCCCAAAGCCGGAAGCTGGCTCGTATGGGTTGAACATGTTTTTGGCGTTATCCTTCTGGGTTTTTCTCTTTATTACTTTGCCATCGCCTTTAATCCGGAATGGATCAAATGGATTCTTCCCGTTACGTTGATCCTGTGAGGGATATATCTTGGATTTTTTGAGAGATCGGGGAAGGAAAGGCCGTTGTTCGTTCGTCTGAAATGGGTGGTTGGTCTGGTCGGTCTGATTCTCGGGATCACAATGATGACAGCTATTCTGACCCCCAAAGACAGTCTGGCATGGGATGAGTACAAACTTTATAAGGTCTTTGCGGCCGAGAATAAAAAACAGCCGGTGGTGATCGATTTTTACGCGGACTGGTGCATCACCTGCCACGAGTTAGAGAATTTTGTTTTTACGGATCCGGCAGTCGCGGAGGAATTGAAGAAACTCGTGCGGCTGAGAGTCGATGCTACCGATATGATGGCGCCATCCGTCCAGAAGGTCCTGGAAGAATACGAGGTCTTTGGTCTACCGACGATTGTCTTTCTGGATGAGAACGGCAAGGAAGTGAAAGACGCCCGTGTCATTGGGTATGTTCCACCGGCAGAGTTTATGAAATCCTTGGAGTTGGTATTAAAAAAATGAACAGAAAATTACTCGCGACCATTATCATTGGTGGAGGGCTGCTGGCTGTTTTTTTTATTTACAAGAATTTAAACCGCACCCAGCCTGAGACAGGCGCACAAACCATAGAAATAGTTCAAACAAAAAACATGAATCCGATAGAATCTAAATATCCTGACCGCAATATGCTGGGTCAAGAAAAAAGTCCTTATCTGTTACAGCACGCGGAGAATCCGGTCTGGTGGTATCCGTGGGGCGACCTAGCTTTTGAAAAGGCGAAGGCGGAAGACAAGCCGGTGTTTCTTTCTATCGGTTACTCTACTTGCCACTGGTGTCATGTCATGGAACATGAGTCATTCGAGAATCCCGAAATTGCCGAGGTTATGAACAAATATTTTGTCTCAATCAAGGTGGACCGGGAGGAGCGTCCGGATATCGACAATATTTACATGAACGCGGTGATGTCCTTAACGGGAAGCGGGGGCTGGCCGCTGACGGTTTTTCTGACGCCGGACCGCAAACATTTTTACGGCGGGACGTATTTCCCGCCGGAATCGCAGTGGGGCAGGCCGGGCTTAAAAGAACTGCTTCTCTCTGTCCATGACGGCTGGCAAAACAAGAGAGAGGAATTGCTACGTTCAGCGGGTTCAATCACCCAAAGACTGCAAGCGAAACCATTTTGGAAGAACATCGGCGGCAATCCAACCCCTGACCAAAGAGCGTTGGATAGAATGTATTCACAGCTTGCCGGCAGGTTTGATCCCCGTTACGGCGGGTTCGGCGGGGCTCCCAAGTTTCCGGCGAGCCACAATCTGTCATTTTTGTTGAGGTATTGGAAAAGGTCGGGGGATGCCAAGTCCCTGGAGATGGTCGAAAAGACACTGACTGCAATGTCAGAAGGGGGAATTTATGATCATATCGGCGGAGGGTTTCACCGGTATTCGACGGATCAGATGTGGTTTATTCCCCATTTTGAGAAGATGCTTTATGACCAGGCCATGCTATCGAAAACTTATTTGGAAGCCTATCAGATCACCAAAGACGAAAAATACGCTCAGACCGCCCGTGAAATATTTCAGTATGTTCTGCGGGATATGACTGGCTCTTTCGGCGGGTTTTATTCCGCGGAAGACGCCGACAGCCTGCCTCCGGAAAAATATCAGGGGATGACACCCGCGCAAGATTTCCCGCGGGAGAAAAAGGAGGGGGCTTTTTATCTTTGGCGGGAAAAGGAGATCGAAGGCCTTTTAGGGAAAGACAACACCCGGATATTCGACTATTATTTCGGCGTTCAACCAAACGGGAACGCCGATTCTGATCCGCAGGGGGAATTTCGCGGGAAAAACATTCTTTATGTCGCGCACGGCTTACAGGAAACGGAACAGAAATTCGGCAAAACACCACAGCAGGTACAACAAATTCTCAATCAGTCCGAAAACAGGTTGCTTGAGGTCCGCGAATCCCGCCCTCGTCCACATCTGGATGATAAGGTTCTGGTGGACTGGAACGGGCTGATGATTTCCAGCCTGGCATTTGGTTCGAGGGTCCTGAATGATCCAAAATACGCGCAAGCGGCGGAAAAATCGGCGCAATTTATTTTAGACACTTTGGTCAGGAAAAAAGACGGGAGACTGCTTCATCGTTACCGGGACGGCGAAGCGCGCATTTTAGGCACAATCGATGACTATGCCTTTTTTATCCACGGGCTGATTGACCTTTACGAGGCGACGTTTAATGAAAAATACCTAAAGGAAGCCAAACGTTTGACCGGAGATATGATTAAACTGTTCTGGGACGACAAAGACGGCGGATTTTTCTTTACGGCAGATGACGCTGAAAGGCTTTTATACCGTGAAAAAGAAATTTATGACGGGGCGATGCCTTCCGGGAATTCCATTGCCGCTTTGGATCTTCTGCGTATGGGACGTCTGACGTTAAACAGGGAATGGGAAAAGAAGGCCGAACAGCTCTTCCAGGCCTTCGGCGGAAGCCTTTCAGCCCAGTCGCTGATCGCGCTGGATTTTGCCATCGGTCCGTCTAAAGAAATCGTTTTGGTGGGGGAAAAGGATGATCCCCAGACACAGGAAATGCTTCAAATCCTTTACAGCAGGTTTATTCCGAACAAAGTCGTCATCTTAAAGCCCGCATCGGACGAAGCGGCCAAGGATATCATCGACCTGGTACCGTTTGTCGAAAACCAAAAGACATTTGGCGGTAAAACGACCGCTTATGTCTGCACAAATTACAATTGCAAATTCCCGACGAATGATGTGAAGAAGTTTGAAGAGTTGCTTCGATAAAGCAGAAAGATAAAGGCCAACTGGAACTCGATTTAGGTTGGGGCAGCCACTTTGTCAAGATATCCTTTGGAACGCCCTGGGCTCTTGGCCCAGGGATACTTATATATAAATTATCCCTTGACACTGTACTATACTACAGGGTCTATACTATAAGCGAGGGAGAGGAGAATGAAAAGGCTAAAAATAGGTGAGGTCGCCAGGAAGGCCGATGTGGGTATAGAAACGATAAGATTTTATGAACGCCGGGGGCTTATTCCTTCGCCATCCCGGAGCCCGGCAGGATACAGACAATATCCCGAAGATGTCGTAAGACGTCTTTTATTTATTAAAAATGCCAAAGAGCTGGGGTTTTCATTAAAGGAGATATCGGAATTATTCTCGCTCCGGGTGAAATCAAAAACAAGTTGCGGGGATATTAAAAAGAGGGCCGAGAGGAAAATCGCCGATATTAATGAACGGATCAAAACTCTGCAAAGGATGCGAAACGCGCTAAGAAAACTGTCTTCGCAATGCAAGGGAACAGGGCCTGTTGGGGATTGCCCCATTTTAGAGAATTTCAACTCATCAAGTTGAGAAAATTGGAAAGGAGCGTTAAAAATGGATGAAAAAAATAAATCAGAAAATCAGACAAAGCCGCGATGGGGATTAATCGGCGCCGTTACCGCGGCCATCGGCGCTTCTATCTGCTGCCTTGGCCCTTTGGTTCTTGTAGGGCTTGGTTTTAGCGGGGCGTGGATAGGCAGTTTAGGGGCCTTTGAACGATATCGTCCTTTATTTTTGCTGACCACCTTCGGATTTCTCGCGTTCGCCTTTTATAAGGTTTATTTCAAACACAAGAAGAAATGCTGCGAGACAGACAGTCATTGTGCCAATCCCAAAGCGGATAAAATCAATAAAATCGCCCTCTGGGGTGTAACCATTTTTGTAACGGGGATGCTCATTGCCCCCAATGTTATCGGAGCATTCGCTTCTCAACCTAAGACAACACAACAGCCGCTGACAACAAGGCAGGTTGTCCTCAATGTTGAGGGAATGACGTGCGCGGCCTGTCCCGTCACTGTAGGTAAAAGCCTTAAACGTGTCAACGGCGTTCAGGAAGCAAACGTCACGTTGACCCCGCCGGAAGCGGTTGTCGTCTACGATCCGTCCAAAGTCAAAGCGGAGCAGCTCATCGAAGCGACGGGAAACGTCGGCTATCCAAGCTCTATAAAGGAAGGGCGTTAATATGTCAGACTGCTGCGCGCATAAATCGGAATCGAAAAAGATTCATTTGGTCATTATCGGCGGCGGTTCGGCGGCTTTCTCGGCGGCTATTAAAGGCAGTGAACTCGGTGCCAAAGTGACCATCATCAATGACGGTCTGCCTATTGGCGGGACGTGCGTGAATGTCGGCTGTGTGCCCTCCAAAACGCTAATCCGGGCTGCCGAAGTTCAACACCGCGCCCGGCATCATCAATTTAAAGGAATAGCCTCTGACAGCAAAGTTACGGATTTTAAAGCGTTACTTCAACAGAAAAAAGAACTTGTCGAGAGTTTGAGGCAGGCCAAATATCTGGATGTGGTCGCAGACCTCCCTGATTTTCGACTCATCGAAGGGCGTGCCCGATTCGCGGCTTCTGATACCGTAAAAGTCAACAACGAAACAATCAAGGCGAACCGTATCCTTATAGCCACAGGCGCCACTTCTTATATTCCTCCTGTTCCCGGTCTTGAAGAATCGGGATATTTAACCAATGTCAGCGCCTTTGAATTAACCGAATTGCCCGAATCGATGATTGTTTTAGGAGGTCGCTATATCGCCTTGGAATGCGCTCAGATGTTTGCGCGGTTGGGGACCAAGGTGACCATGCTACAGCGATCTCCCCGAATCTTACCGACAGAATCCGACGATTTAACCGATGAATTAACCCGGTATTTAATAGACGAAGGCATTGACGTTGTGACAAGTGTTGCTCTGGAGCAAATCAGTAAGGAGGATGGAAAGGTTGTTGTAAAAGCCAAGGTCAATGGTCAAGAAAAGATGTTTCAGGCCGAACACATATTAGTCACGACGGGACGGACGCCGAATACAAAGAATATGGAACTGGAAAACATCGGTGTCCGGTTGGATGATAAAGGATTTATCAAAGTCAACGACCAGCTTCAGACAAGCGTTAGAAATATCTACGCCGCTGGAGATGTGGTTGGCGAACCGATGTTTGTTTATACGGCGGCTTATGAAGGTGCGCTGGCGGCCGAGAACGCGATGAATAATGCTTCTAAGGAAAGGGATTATACGGCCCTGCCCTGGGTTATCTTCACTGACCCGCAGGTGGCCGGTGTCGGGATTGACGAACAAGAGGCAAAAAAGCAGGGCATTGATGCGGATGTTTCCAAACTTCCGCTTTCTCACGTTCCCCGTTCGATTGCGGCAAGGGATACACGAGGATTCATTAAGCTTATTCGTGACAAGAAGACAGACAGACTCATCGGCGCCCGCGTCCTTGCTCCTGAAGGTTCCGAACTCTTGATGGAAGTCAGTCTGGCCATACGGCATGGAATAACCGTCAAAGAGATTGTGTCCGCCTTTCATCCGTACCTGACATTGTCAGAAGGAATCAAACTGGCGGCCATCACATTCGGCAAGGATGTTAGCAAATTAAGCTGCTGCGCGACGTAATGACGGAGTTGCAAATATGTCTCAACGATATGAATGTTCCACTTGTCATCAAAAAATTGAAGGGGATTTACTTAAATATATCGATCACACGAAACTTCATATCATTGATGAAATTAAAAAGAAACATCCTGATTGGGACTGTACGGAAGGACTGTGTGCTACATGTTTAGGATATTTTGAGTCAGCCCTGCACGGAAAGGATACACACTAAATTGAAGGAGGTGCGCGATAATGCCGGGAAACAATCAAGAGTTCTTTTGGAAACGCAATTTGGATAAAATCGGTATCGGTGGTTCGATTCTTGCCGCGTTATTCTGTTTGGGGCTTCCGGCTGTTCTTTCTATTGTTTCGGCAATAGGTTTGGGATTTCTTATCAATGACGCGGTTCTGCTTCCACTCCTCATTTTATTCTTGATCATCACGATTGGAGGACTAATCTTAGGAAAACGCCGTCATCAGAAACCTCACGCCCTGTTTCTCGGGGGCATCAGCTCATTGGCCATGTTTTTATTTATTTTTGTGATGTATAATAAAATTCTGGCTTATGTCGGTGTTGTTGGTCTTATTGCCGCCGTTATTCTCAATGTCCGGTTAAATGTAAAAAAGTAAATTTTTTTCTCTTGACATTCCACTATACAGGAAGGTGTATACTATAATTGAGATTAGACAATGGGAAATGACAGACTATTTATCGGTGAATTGAGTAAGCGGACGGAAGTTCCTGTCAAGACGATCCGTTACTATGAAGACTTCGGCATTCTGGACAAGCCCAAACGGACAAGTTCGGATTACCGGATTTATACTCAAAGGGATGTTGATAAATTACTGTTTATCAAAAAGGCCAAGGATCTGGGTTTAAAACTTTCAGAGATCAAGGAAATTATCAGTTGCGCCGAGGAGGGGTTGAAGCCGTGTTGCGGCATAGTTCGCGATTTGTTCACAAAGAAGATCAAGGAATACGAAAATAAAATTACGGAACTTAACGCGGCCAAAAATCGGCTGGAGGAGAAGTTGAACAAATGGATCAATCCGAAACAGGCCAAGAAAATGGAATATTCAATCTGCCCACAGATTGAGAATGAAGGGAGGAACAAAAAATGACAAAACGAACTGTTGAGGTTTTTACAAGAGGCTGTTATCTCTGCGATGAGACTGTGCAGCTTGTCAAAGAATTGGCGTGTCCGAGTTGTGAGGTTAACATTTATGACCTCTCAGAGCCATGTGAGTCAAAAGAGTGTATCGAGAAGTCGAAAGAATACGGTATCAATTCCGTTCCCATGGTGGTTGTTGATGGGAAGATTGTGGAATGCTGCCAAAGAGGCAAGCCCAACAAAGAAGCATTGATGGCCGCGGGGATCGGTCAGGGATAATGGCAAACAGCATGGTTCGACTCCGCTCACCACAAGCAGCAAAGCCAAAATGGGCGGCACAGATCGCATCGGTGTTTTCGGCTCTGGTCGCCATTGTCTGCCCGGTATGCATTCCGGCTGTGGGGGCGTTCCTGGCCTCTATAGGGTTAGGTTTTGCGGTCAGTGTGTCTTTCCTTAAGCCGTTTCTTATTCTGCTCCTTTTGATATCTCTCGGTTCTCTTGCTTGGGCGGCACGTTTGCATAAACAATGGCAGGTGTTAGCTGTGGGCGCTATAGGAGCCTTTGGCATCTACGCGGGTAAATATCTCTGGTTTAGTCTGTGGCTGATGTACGCGGGGGCTTTTCTATTGATTGGCGTTTCCCTTATTAATTTTAAGCTGCAAGCTTCATGTAAGTGCGAATAATTTTCAGGAGGTGAGCAATGAAAAAACAACATATTATAAGAGGGGGGATCATTTTAAGTATCATCTCTGTATTGACTGTGCCAGCTTTCGCGGAAATAAAAACAGTCAGCCTTCGTGTTGACGGGTTATCATGTCCTTTCTGCGCGTTAGGATTAGAGAAAAAGTTGAAAAAGGTTGAATCGGTCTCGGGCGTTAATGTCCATATGAAGAAGGCGTTAACGGATTTAACACTCAAACCCCAGAGCGCGCTTGATTTAAAGGCGATCCGAAAAGCCGTCAAAGAAGCGGGATTTACTTTAAAAAATATTGATGTAGGCGTCCTTGGAACCATCATTCGCGACAATGAAGGTTTCTTTGTTTTAGAATCTCAAGGTGATAAGACACGATTTATTCTTTTTGATAAAGAACACTCCGAAGCAAGGGCGAAGTCTTTATCGACACAGATGTTAGGCAATGATATTGAGAAAAAACTTCTCCAGGCGCAAAATGACGGCAAATTAGTTTTGATACAAGGAACCATTCATGAACACGCCGAATTACCTCCTGGGTTGCTTATTAATCGAGTGGAGGTACAACAATAATAAACATACAGTTTGAGAAAATTCATTTAATCAAAACCCGTATTCCCGGTTATATAGCAGCATCTTTTTTATCCCTTAGGAAATTATATCGCCAACAGGGGCTAGAAAATCGTCTAAGAGTCATTGCGCCAGTGGTTTTCTTGATATTAGGATTTTCTTATAGCCCCGCATGGGCTGTATCGATCAACAGCCCCGTAGGGTTGACTCCTTTTAAAGGACAGACGATCATTAGAGAACAAGTACGGTATAAACGTGTGAGTGATGACCCTACCTCTCTTGACCGGGACACCCGGGTTTTGTCTGTGCCGACGACTTTTGTGTATGGTTTTACGGAAAAGTTCGCGGGCGTCGCGACCATTCCTTATGTTTATAAAAAACAGCGTACAAACAGCGGTTCAGAGAGAATTACCAGAAAAATTTCCGGTCTCGGAGACATCAGCCTATTAGGAAAATACCGTATTTTGACTAAAGACTCTCCCGGGGCGACATCCCGTCTCTCTATTCTTGGAGGTCTTGAGGTCCCCACAGGGCGCTCAGGCGATTCTGATTCTATCGGCAAACTACCAAGAGCATTTCAAATAGGATCGGGTTCATGGGATCCTGTTTTAGGCGCCGCCTATTCAAACCAGACCCTTGATGATGAGTGGGATTACAATTTAACCTATCAATTCAATACAGAATCCCGTGACTTTGAATTTGGAGATATATTAAAATACACGATCGCTTATCAAAAGCGGATGTTGCCTTGGGAACTGCCCGATGAGGGCCTTTATACACAGTTTAACGCGGTTTTAGAACTCAATGGAGAATGGCAACAAAGAAACCGGGATGCATCAGGAATCGTGGATGCTTCAGGCGGGCATATTCTTTATCTTTCCCCGGGGCTCCAGATTGCCTCAAAACGCTTTGTTGCCGAAACATCCTTCCAAATCCCCGTCGCGCAGGATTTAAACGGCACGCAAGCCGAAGCGGATTATATCATGGTTACAAGCTTAAGGGTTACGTTCTAATTATGTTTGATAAAATGATGAAATCTTTCTCTTTTTACATTTATGTTATGATATTTCTGGCGTTTATGTTTACAGGTTGCTCCGGCGACAGATCCAAGGACTATTCCTCCGGGAAAGTGATCGGGAAAGAAGGCACGGCAGAGGAGGAATTTGATGGACCCATTGGGATTGCTATAGACGCGCAAGGATTCATTTATGTTTCTGATTCAGGAAATAACCGAATCCAAAAATTCTCATCTGACGGCAAATTTATCAAGGCCTGGGGCTCAGGGGGCACGGCAAAAGGAGAGTTAGACCGGCCCATGCACATGACCATCGGCCCCGATGGGAATCTTTATGTGGCTGAATATCTGAATGACCGCGTTCAAGTATTTCATCGAGACGGTTCTTTTGTTCGATTGATCGGACTCAAACCTGATGGGAAAAGTTATTTTGACGCGCCAGGCGGGGTGGCGGTTGATGAAAACGGGAATGTTTATGTCGCTGATTTTTATCATCATCAAATTCAGAAATTTGATGCTCAAGGGCGATTTTTGGAAAGTTTTGGCCGGCATGGTTTTGTATGGGCAGGGAAACTTAATTATCCGACGGATGTGGCTGTCACATCTGATAATAATCTTCTCATAGCGGATGCCTACAATAATCGTATTCAAAAAATGAATTTTAAAGGGAAATTCCTGAAGAAATGGGGAGGTTTACTGGGCTTTGGTATTCCATGGTCAGGGAGGGGGTACTTCAAAGTCGTCACCGGTATTGGGATGGATTCAGATGGTAATATTTATGCAACCGATTTTTATAATAATCGTGTTCAAAAACTTTCTTCCAAAGGAAAAGTTTTAACTGTGTTTGGTAACAAGGGGGAAACAACACTACACTATCCTACTGATGTAGTTGTAGCGCCTGACAGTAGTATTTGGGTCGTTGATTTTGGGAACAATCGTATTGTCCAGTTTAAGCATGAATAAATGAAATCAAAATCCGTCATCAAATGCCCTCAATGCGGTTTTCAAAAAGAAGAAACCATGCCCACCGATTCCTGCCAGTTTTTTTACCAATGCACCCATTGCGGCACCCGGATTAAACCGAAAGGGGGTGATTGTTGCGTATTTTGTTCCTACGGCACCATCCCCTGCCCGCCGAGGCAGGATCGTAGAAACTAACCTTTCCCAAAAAGTTATGAATTAAGCACGCACCCCCGGAATTCAGAGAAGTCAGGTGAAAAACAGGCATCCGCGGAGGCCTGATCACAGACAAGTCGGCCAAGAAGTCACCAAGAGTGGTAGAATAAAACAGGCCAGTTACTTAACCTAGCTGGCCTGTTTTTTCCGGGGTAAATAATTTGTGGATATTTCAGGATATTTTTATATAATACCGCGTCAATCATGTCCCTCATACCAGATCATTCCGCAACGATTTCCAATAGCTTGAGGCGGGTTACCACTCTAAAAGAATGTCTTTAAAAAAATCTTGACAATCCCGGGATGGGCCCGTATATTAGGATTTAAATAAGTCATAAATGTGCGTATTTAAGGATACTTTATGGGCATGCGGGAAAAAACAATCGAACGGGACGGCCAAAAGGTTGTGGAGGTCAGATCTTCAGGGGGAAAGCTTCTTTATGTGAAGACAGAAAAAGGCTATGAGATGAAATGTCCCCGGACCAAGGAGCTTTGTATCGTAGGGTACGATCAGATGTTCTTCGATTGTCTGGAGTGCTTCTCGGGGATTTCCCGGGATCAGCTGCCCGTAGAGAAAGTGAAGACGATTCGGAGAGTCTTCAAAGAGGTTGTACAGAAATAAATAAGATAGGATTTTGTAGAGGCAGGAGAACGGATTCCGGTTTGGGATAATTATCGCCCGGACAAGAGAACAGCTTCCAGAGCCCGTTTCCCAGAAAATTTTTGGGGAATGGGCTCTTTTCTTGGATGAATATAAGTTATCGGAAGACTTATTAAATGAACAGAAGGGAAGGAAATGCACATGACAAGAAGAATGAGATGTCTAAAGATGACTGCCGTTTTATGCGGCATTTTACTGCTGTCGCCGGAGGCCGCTTTGGCAAGAGAACAGCAATCTATCATCATCAAAAATCATCGATTTTATCCCGCCAAATTGACTGTTTCATCCGGTGTGAAGATCAAGCTGGTGGTTGATAACCAGGATCCCACGCCCGAGGAATTCGAAAGTTATGATCTCAACCGTGAAAAGATGGTCGGCGGGAACAAAACGATCATTGTTTTTATCGGGCCGCTCAAGCCGGGGACTTATAAATATTTTGGAGAGTTCCATCAAAAGACGGCGCAAGGGACCATTGTCGCCGAATAAATACTTTTTTAGAAAGGAAGGTATAAACCATGTTTTCCATTGCGCTGATTGTTTTCCGGGAGGTGTTTGAAATTGCTCTGATTGTGGGGATCCTTATGGCGGCCACGAAAGGTCTGGCCCGGCGTACTCAATGGGTGGGGATCGGGATATTTTTGGGAAGTATCGGTTCGGCCTTAATCGCTTTTTTTGCAGATACCATTTCCCAGGCGGCGGAGGGGATGGGGCAGGAAATGCTCAATGCGATTATTTTATTAATCGCCGCGGGGCTGATCGGGTGGACGACACTGTGGATGACCCGTCATGGCCGGCAATTGTCCCAGGAGTTTAACCAAATCGGCCGGGATGTGATCAAAGGGAGTAAGCCGGTGTACACTCTGGCGGTAGTTGTTGCCCTTTCCGTTCTGCGCGAGGGCGCCGAGATTGTCATGTTCACTTACAGCGCGTTTGTCACCGGGGGGAATGTCCTTCAACTGGCAGCGGGCGGCTTTTTAGGCATGTGCGGAGGTATCGCGGTGGGAGTCATCCTCTATTTTGGCTTGATGAAAATTCCCGTAAAACAGATCTTTACCGTGACCAGCTGGCTGTTGGTCTTTTTGGTCGCCGGAATGGCGGCGCAGGCGTTCGGGTTTCTGACGGCGGCCGGAAAGGTTCCGGAAATCATCCCTGTTGTCTGGGATACCTCACGCATTCTTTCCAACGGCAGTTTTACGGGAAAGATCCTGCATACCCTTGTAGGGTATACGGACAGGCCTTCGGGAATACAAATTTTGGTTTATTTCATAACGATAGGAGGATTAGCCGTGATATTGAAAATGTACGCGCAATCGCCGGTTCAGCAGGCCAAGAAATGCGCGGCGTTAATCATGATTGGACTGGGGTTGATCTTTGGAACGACGAAGCCGGCATATGCCGTCCTCAAAGTTTATGACCCGTATGTCGAAAAAGGGGAATGGGAGTTGGAAGCGAGGGGAAGCGTGGATTTTGATAACAACGCGACAAAAGATAACCTGCAAAAACAAAAATACGCTCTCGGCTATGGTGTAACGGATTGGTGGTTCACGGAAGTTTACGGGGAGTGGGAGAAGGAACGCAATGATAATGGTGAAGACCTGGATTTCGCTTTCACCGAGGTGGAATGGGAAAATAAATTTCAACTGACGGAGCCGGGGGAATACCCGGTCGATGTCGGATTCCTCGTGGAATACGAGATTTCCGCCGAAGACAAGCACGCGGATAATCTGGAATGGAAGATCTTGCTCGACAAAACGATCGGCAAGGTCGGGAATATCTCCAATATCAGTTTTGAACATCAGGTGGGCGGAGGACACACCAACGAGACAGGGGCGGGATTCGCCTGGTCAAGCCGGTACCGTCTGGATCCCCGTTTTGAGCCCGGTTTTGAGTATCACGCCGATTTCGGCGGGTTAAATGAAGGCAAAACCTTTGATGAACAGACTCATCGTATGGGGCCGGCTCTTTATGGAAAGTTAGGGAAACATATGAAATATGATGTGGGTTATTTGTTCGGCCTCTCCGATGCCGCGCCGCAAGGGACATTCAAATGGATCCTTGAGTTCGAACAGCGTTTTTGAAAAGCCCGCGGGGTGCCGATCTTGACAGGATGTTGCGGGAAAAAACCTAAAGCAATTGTCAATTCCAGAATGGCTGTTTATACTATTTAACAGAAAATAGAAGCTAACCAGATAAGGAGGAAGCATGAAAATCAAAGATATGTCCATGTGTATGCTTGTTCTCTTCGCATTCGTTTTACTGCTGGGGGGTGCCCTCGCGACGCCCGGCCGGGCGGAAACTGGTAAGACCGATAGAACCCTTATTAAGGAGCTTTTGGAAGGTCAGAAGGCCATCCAACAGAATCAGCGGGAAACCCTTCAGCTTCTGAAGGATATCAAAAGGTCCTTCACAATCCTGGAAAGTCAAATCTGATTTACCCCGGAAAAATGAAGAAGTCGTAAAATAAACCAGTTCTGGCGAAAAAAGGTTGTTTTTTTGTTTTAATTATGAGATACTGTCTCACATGGTTAATCCGAAGGTTATTAAAGAACAGGACAAGTTCGAGGATTATTTACAGGAGGCGGGTTTGCGGGTCAGCCGCGGCCGCCGCGTTGTCTTTGAAGAGGTGATGGATTCTCACGGGCATTTCACCTCTGAGGAAATCGCCAAGACCTGCCGGGACCGTGACGCCACCGTCTCACGGGCCACCGTGTACCGGTCTTTGCGGGAGATGGTGGAGGCCGGCGTGATCCGCAAAACCGCGTTCGGCAAAAAGCATCAGGTCTACGAGCATCTCTATGACGAGAAAAAGCATCATCACGCCCGCTGTGTGCGCTGTCACGCGTTGATCGAGATCCCCGACTTGGATGAAGAGAAACCGTATCATCCGATATTAAAGAAAAAGGGATTTAGGATATTGGGCCATGAAATGCATTTTTACGGGATTTGTCAAAAATGTCAGAACCTTTCAAAAAAGAAGTAAAGGATTCTTCGGGTCATCCGGGCTGGCGTCGGGCCGCGAAGGTGCCGAGTCTGCCGGAGGCGTTTTCCTCTATACGGATTCCGCAGAACGCGAGCTTCTTCCGCAAGATGCTCGCCTTCGCCGGGCCGGGATTAATGGTGGCCGTCGGGTACATGGATCCCGGAAACTGGGCCACCGACCTGGCCGGCGGC
>Ga0114931_10001708_pt1 | contig 27893 bp, 22 predicted proteins | sample 2SBtaG_FD_89579 | JGI IMG/M metagenome (GOLD analysis project Ga0114931, IMG submission 89579) | Deep subsurface microbial communities from Kolumbo volcano to uncover new lineages of life (NeLLi) - 2SBTROV14_V59a metaG | ecosystem: Environmental > Aquatic > Marine > Volcanic | place: Kolumbo... | reverse complement strand
TTTTGAAACTGCCGTTCAAGGTCCGCTTACTCGATATCGGTGGTGGCTTTCCGAGGAACTACCCCGGATACAAGGTGCCGGATCTTGAGGACTATTTTTCCCGCACACGCAGCGCCGCTAATACGCTGGCGCTCGCTCAAAACGGCGAATTGCTGGCAGAGCCAGGGCGTGCATTGAGCGCACCGGGCATGTCGGCCATCACGCGGGTACTACTTCGCAAAACCGATCGCGTGTACCTGAACGACGGCATGTACGGTGCATTTTGGGAATTACGCTTTAAGGGCCACCTGGGCTATCCGTGCAGAGCCTTTCGCAACGGTCGCCCCCTGACCGGTGCAATGAAATCATTCAGGGTATTCGGACCAACCTGCGACTCGACCGACGAGCTGCCTGCCAGAGTCGATCTCCCCGCAGATATCGAAGTCGGCGATCACATTGAGTTTGGATCGATTGGCGCCTACAGCCTGAGTGGGCGAACGGATTTCAACGGCTTTTACAGTGAGCATGTCGTGTCCATTACCGACGAGGGCGCGCTGCCACCACGATAGCGTGCCTCCGTAATCGCCGCTGAACCTTGTGCTTAAAACCGGGATATACTGTGGACGAACTCACCACAACACATAAATAATAAGGTGTGACAATGACAGAGTCTTCGTTACGGGAAGCACTAACCGAAAACCCTGAATTTGATTCGCTCATTGCAGCGATGGCCGCCGAGGGTGACGCAGAAAAAGTGGAGGCACTTCGCCAAAAAATCTGGGATAAATTCGGCACAAAAGGCGCGGTATTTATTTCGGACATGGCCAGTTTCTCAAGCACGTCTCGAAAGATTGGCGTCTGTCATTTCCTCAAACTTATTCACCGCACACGGCAGATTGTCCGGCCCATTATCGAAGCAAACAATGGCTTGCTACTGAAGTTTGATGCCGACAACTGCTACGCGTATTTCAAGAGTACCGATGATGCGATCAACGCGGGTTTTGATGTTAATGCCGCCATTTTTGCTTCGAACGACGAGTTCGGCCTTGCCGAGCAGATATATCTGTCCGTGGGTATTGATTACGGTCGATTGTTGCTGGTCGGCGACGTCGATTTTTTCGGCGACCCGGTAAATACGGCGTCCAAGCTTGGTGAGGACCTGGCTGTACATGCCGAGGTACTCATTACGGAGCGCGCGATCGAACAGTCGGACTTCAAAGTACCTGCTCTCGCCGAACGCATGCTTGCACGCATATCTGAGATCGAGATCCAGTATGTGAGGCTACCGATGACCGAGGTCTCGTCTCAACAATGAATACCGTTGTCGGCAATGCGTCAGCCCTGCGGCAAATACTGGAAGTCACCCGAAAGCTTGCGGCACCGTTTGATCTCGATACGATGCTGGCGGAAGTGGTGAACGCGGCGCGGGAAGTTCTCAACGCCGATAGAGGCACCGTGTTTCTGTACGATGAGGCCGCCGATGAGCTCGTCGTCAGAGTCGGGACGGGCCTGGAACATATCCGGATTCCTGCGGATAAGGGCATAGTCGGGGAGGTAGTACAAAGCAGAAAACTTATTAATGTGCCGGACTGCTATCAAGACGACCGCTTCAACCGCGCTGTCGATAAGCAAACCGGCTATAAGTCCCGCTGCATGCTGACCATTCCCTTGATTGGCTACGAAGAATCACTCGTCGGCGTACTGCAAATCCTGAACAAGAATAGCGGCGTTTTTGACGAGCAGGATGAATACGTGGCCCAGGCCCTAGCCGCCCAGGCGGCCGTCGTTATTCACCGTGCGAAGACAACCGAGGCGATCATCGAGTCGGAGCGCCTGGACCGCGAAATCTCCGTCGCACGGGAGGTCCAGATTGGAACTCTGCCAAAGGAAATGCCGGTCATTGACGGATACGATTTTGGTGGAGCATTTGAACCCACCGATCAAACCGGTGGCGACCTCTACGATTTCGTGCCCATGGGCGACAAGCGATTATTCCTCCTGATGGGAGATGCGACCGGTCACGGTATCGGTCCCGCACTTTCGGCGACACAGGTCCGGGCCATGCTGCGCGTAGCGCTAAGACTGGAGTCGAATCTCGACCATGCCTTCATCCATATAAACGACCAGCTTTGTGAAGATCTTCCCGATGATCGTTTTGTGACCGGTTTTTTCGGTGTTCTGGATGGCAACACCAACAGCGTGGATTTCCACTCCGGTGGACAGGGCCCAATCATGCATTACCATGCTGATAGCGGTGATTTCGACTGGCATCCGGCGACCACCTTTCCGCTCGGTTATATACCACAGACCGACATGGCTGCGCCGCTTACGGCAAACATGCAGCCCGGCGATGTGCTTGGACTTATTTCTGACGGCATCTACGAATACGAAAGCGAATCCGGTGAGCAGTTCGGCCAGCAGCGGGTTGCCGAAATCGTTGCGAACAGCAATGACAAGACGGCCCAGCAACTTGTCAACGAGATATTGCGTGCTGTACGACAGCACGGCGGCCTCGCTCCTCAAGCCGACGACATGACCATAGTTGTGGCCAAGAGACTCAACCAATAGCGACGGGCACTACAATGAAACTTGCATTCGCCAGAAGCAACGACTCGCTGACCGCCATCTACGAATTCGCGGAAGGAATCCTCGCGGCGAACGAAGTAACTGACGCAGCCCGCTTTTCCGTGCAACTGGCGCTGGAGGAGTTATTCGTCAACATGGTCAAGTACAACCCCGATGTGAGTAGCAACATCGACGTCGAAGTGGCCGTCGCCGGAAATAAGGTGACAGTGACCTTAACTGAGTACGGGGTGGCCGAATTTGACGTAACGGCCCCCAGAGAAGTCGATATCAACGCGCCGCTGGAAGAGCGAGCACCGGGCGGTCTCGGCGTTTATCTTATCCAAAACCTCGCCGATTCTCTCGATTATGAGTATGGTGATGGCCGGAGTAGAGTAATATTCACCAAGGAATCAGGTAATTAGCATGTTTGATATCCAGTATGGCGATGATGGAGTGATCGTCTGCACCGGGCGCCTGGATGCCGCTCAGTGCGAAAAGGGCCAGGCCTTTATGGATGAAATTGCAGTTTCCAGTACACTGGATTTTGCCCATCTGGAATATATCTCCAGCGCGGGTCTGGGTATACTGCTAAAGACGCAAAAAAGACTGGCCGACGATGGCGCCGCACTAAGAATAATTAACGTCAATAACCACATACATGACGTGTTCCGCTATTCCGGCTTTCACGCAATATTCGACATAGAAGCAAAACAAGAATAAGTCGAAACGCAGAACCAACTTTTGTCCCGGTCGCTTGTATATATGAGTAAGCCAGACGATACGAAATTGATTGAACAATGCATCGGAGGTGATCGACAAGCCTTTGAAGCCTTGTTGATCAAATATGAGAAGCCCGTGTTCAACGCCGCTTACCGGATGTTGAACAGCAGGGAGGACGCAAGCGACGTCACCCAGACCGTGTTTCTCAAGGTGTATGAGAACTTCGGCAGCTTTGATCCATCACGTCGTTTCTTCAGCTGGGTATACAGAATTACGCTAAACGAGTCGATTAACTGGCTCAGCAAGCAAAAAAGACTGGAACCGTTGCAGATTGACACCGCTGACGACGGCAAGAGTCCGGAACAGGACGTCATGAGTGCGGAGCTTTCCGCCAAAGTACAAGCAGCACTGATGACTATCAAGACAGACTACAGAACCGTCGTCATTATGAAACATTTTCTGGGGTGCAGTTACATGGAAATCAGCGAATCACTTGAGATCCCTGAAAAAACTGTAAAATCGCGCCTTTACTCAGCGAGACAGATGCTGAAAGGCGCCCTGACGAATACTGGCGCTCACTCATGACTATTGACCAACACTTCATTGACCTGATCAACGCCGATATCGATGGCGAAATCAGTCATGCAGACAAGGAGGAGCTTGAGACTTTCCTCGCCGGGAATGATTCGGCTCAGTCTCTGTATGAGGAGCTTGCGACGCTCTGCGGATCGCTCGAATCGATCGAAGCAGAGTCACCTCCTCCGCATCTTAGGCATGTCATCATGAACTCTGTGCGACCGACTCGGCCGAAAACAGAGTCGCCTGGGTGGTTGCAGGTTCTCGTCACAACTCCTGCACTCAGGTATGCAGCCACATTCGCTGTCGGCGTAATATTGACACTCAGTGCAGTCAGCTCAAACCAGTTCTCGAACAATGCCCTTGATGATATTACAGGTCTCGTTGGCACTGTCTCAAATCCGGATAACAGCGAACTTTTGAACAGTATTGCCATAGACAACGTGGCGGTTGCTGGAAAGGTTTCCCTGCGTAGTACCGGTGCTATGCTGATTCTTGACTTTGACCTGGTTGCTAATGGTCCTATCGAGATTGAAGCCAATTATCCGGATCGGTCGATCTGGTTTAATGGTTTTGGACAACTTGAAAGCAGCGGCACGACCGTAACGGCGAAATCGGGCAGCGTGACGCTGAGAATGGAAGGAAAAAGACGGTTTGCCGTCTATTTGAGGAACGGCAACGAACGTGGTGTCACGGTAAAACTTCATTTTATGTCAGAAGGGAAGGTCGTACACGAGGCTAGCCTCAATTACGAGCCTGCCGAGTAATGCCCACCGGAGGCGAAAGCCTGATTTCGCGGTGGTTACCAACTTTTTCTTGTCTGGGTAGTACTTCCAGATAAGACCAACTAGAGAACAGCCCTCACGAGGGCGAAAGGGGATAGGAAAATGGCTATAAGTAACAGATCAATCCCGGTGATGGTTGTTGGCGTTGCCGCGCTGGCTGCGGTTGCCTATTTCGGGATGAACTATCCGACGGACGGCAGCGATGCTGCGGGTACCGTCGCTCCAGCCGAACGTTATCGTGCAGAGCAGCCGAGTGCCGATGAAATTCAGCTTGGCGATCAGGAAATTCAAGCATTCATGCAAACAGACACGTTTGCAAACCTGGTGGCGGACGATGCCTTCCGCAACGCTATGAGAAGCGAGGCGTTTCGCAACGCGCTATCAAGTGATGCACTGCGCAATGCACTGTCCAACGAGGCGTTTCGCAATGCGCTCTCGAGTGAGGCGTTTCGTAATGCGCTGAGAAGTGAAGCGTTTAGTAACGCACTCCGGAGTTCAGCGTTCCGAGACGCATTCTCGAGCGCTTCGTTTGGCAACGCTTTTAGCGACTCCTTTTCATCTAAGGCATTCAATCTCGCGATGTCTAATGAGGCTTTTCGCAATGCGTTTCGAAGTCAAGCATTTCGAAATGCCCTCCGGAGCAACGCCTTTAAGAATGCACTCGCAAGCAACGCCTACTCCGAGGCGTTTGCAAGTGGAGCCTTTGCCGACGCCATGAGTAACGAAGCTTTTCGAAATGCACTTTCAAGTAATGCGCTTCGTAACGCCTTCGCAAGCGATAACTTTCGGGAGATGATCAGAAGCGAGGCGTTTGGTGTCGCTTTATCGAATAATGCCTTCCGTAATGCACTGTCGTCAGAGGCTTTTCGCAACGCATTATCAAGCGAAGCGTTTAGCAACGCTCTCACTAATGATGCATTTCGCGACGCTCTATCAAGCGAAGCGCTCCGCAATGCATTCGGCAGCGAGGCTTTCCGTAACGCATTATCGAGCGAAGCATTTAGCAATGCACTATCCAGCGCAGCGTTTCGTAATGCCCTTTCTGCTGAAAATTTCAGGAACGCACTTCGCAGCAATAGCTTCCGTGAGGCACTGCGGTCGGAGGCAATGCGCGAAGCACTCTCGACGCGGTAGAAAAAAGCATAGTTGAACAAAAGGGGGCGCGGCTATAAAGCCGCGTTCTCCTTTGTTAATAATAAGAAAGACAGGGGACTACAATGAAGCTTGCAGCGTGGCTGCTACTACTTGTCATGTACGCAATATCGGCAAACGTAGCGAGCGCCCAAATACTGAGCTCGGTCGAAACGGACAAGCTGCGACTATTATATTTTGATCCGACAGAAACCTACCTGGTACCAAGGGTCATCCAGACATTCCACAACTCCGCCGCACGACAAGAAAGCATACTCGGTTATTCTTCTGACAAGAAGATCACTGTACTCCTTACCGATTTCTCGGACTACGGCAACGCCGGTGCCTCTTCGGTACCAACAAATTCAGTCATTGTTGATATTGCACCGCTTCCCCTGACTTTTGAAACAGCAGCGCCGGCGGAACGCCTGTATACGATCATGAACCATGAGCTGGTTCATATTTCCAATACAGACCAACCGGCGCCTGCCGATACTCGGGCGCGCCGATTTTTTCACGGCAAGGTATTGGCGAACGCGGAACATCCTGAGTCGATTCTGTATCAGTATCTCACCGCGCCGCGGAAGACGAGCCCACGCTGGTTTCTTGAGGGGATGGCCGTGTTTCTGGAGACCTGGATGGCCGGTGGGCTCGGACGTGCTCAGGGCGCCTACGATGAAATGGTGTTTCGGTCGATGGTGCGAGACAACGCGCATTTCTACGATCCGCTTGGGCTGGTCGCCGAGGGTGTCCGCGTTGACTTTCAGGTCGGCGCTAACGCCTATCTTTATGGCGCGCGCTTTATCACCTACATTGCATACACCTACTCACCAGAAAAAGTTGTCGAATGGGCGCAGCGGACCAAAGGAAGCCACCGATCGTACGAGGAAGAATTCGATCGCGTATTCGGAAAAAGTTTGAATGACGCCTGGCGCGACTGGGTCGATTTTGAACATGAGTTCCAACAGGAAAATCTTGCCGAAATACGAAAGTATCCAACAACTCCGTTTGAGCAATTGACACCGGAAGCCTTGGGCTCGGTATCCCGTGCCTTTATAAACGCCGACAGGGACAGCCTGATCGCCGGGTTTCGTAGCCCAGGCGTTGTCGCCCACATCGGCGAAATATCATTGGCCGATGGTAGCATCGACAAGATAAAGGACATCAAGGGCCCGATGGTTTACCGCGTTTCGTCGGTCGCTTATGACCCAGAGGGCGATACCGTTTTTTATACGACCGACAACTATGCCTATCGGGACCTCATGGCCATCGACCTGGGCACGGGCAAGTCGCGAATGTTGCAAAAGGATGTGCGCATCGGTGAACTCGTTCTGAATCCCCAGGATAAATCGCTGTGGGGGATACGACACCTCAATGGATACGCTGCGCTCGTCCGCATCCCTTACCCATACACGACGTGGAATTTGGTTGAATCCTACCCTTATGGGACGGTTGCATATGATCTCGATATTTCACCGGACGGCTCGCTACTATCCGGGTCGGTGGGCAATATCGAGGGTAGCCACTCTTTGCAGGTTCATAGTATCGACGACCTTCTTAACGAGAGGACCGATCCGGTAACAAGCTTTGAGTTTGGATCATCGATACCAGAAGGCTTTGTCTTTTCCAAAGACGGTGAATACCTGTTTGGCAGCTCCTATTACACCGGCATCTCCAATATCTTTCGCTTCGAACTCGCGACCGGGAAACTTGAAGCTGTCAGCAACACTGAGACCGGATTTTTTCGGCCCATTCCGATCGATAATGATAATCTGATTGTTTTCAGCTACACGGGCAGCGGCTTCGTGCCGGGCCGCATAAAGGCCGAACCACTCGAGGATGTCAATGCTATTTCATTTCTCGGTCACAAGACGATCGAAAAGTATCCTGTACTCGAAACCTGGCGTGCTGGTTCACCGGACGACATCAAGGCCGCTGAACGTGTCATCGCAGAGGGAAAATACACAGCGATCAAGAACTTGGGAACAGAGTCAGTGTATCCGGTCATCCTTGGATACAAAGACTCCGTTTCGCTTGGACTCGTAGCAAATTTTTCAGATCCGATCAGGCTCGACACATTGGAAATCTCCACCGCTTATTCAGTGGATGGCGACCTGCCGAAAAAAGAGCGCCCCAATGTGAGCATTGACTATAAGCACGCGGTCGTTTCCACGAGCCCCTTGTCAGGAACCTGGCAATTCTCTGCACGTTTGAACTATGCCGATTTCTACGATTTGTTCGGACCCACCAAGCAAAGTCGCAAAGGCAACCGCTTCAAGATCGCTTATGACAAATCACTAATTTACGATGGGCCGCGAAATCTTGGATTGTCAGTCGAACTCGATCATTACTCGGACATGGATAGCTTGCCCCGATATCAAAACGTGCCTGTCAGTTTTGACAAATTATCTACAGTCAGCGCCGACCTGCATTTTTCAAATTTGCACAGGTCGCTTGGTGCTGTCGATGACGAAAAAGGCTATCAATGGCACCTCGGATCCACAATAAATTTCGTCGACGGCGATACCATACCGAAACTTCAGGGTGACTTTGACTTTGGCTTCGCATTGCCGTGGCGGCACTCTTCGATCTGGCTACGCAACTCTATCGGCGCCGCATCCGGGAATCGAACAGACGATTTCGCAAATTTCTTTTTCGGTGGTTTTGGCAACAACTATGTCGATCGTGGCTCTATCAAGCGTTACCGCGAGTTTTACTCGATGCCGGGATTTGAACTGAACCAGATTCCGGGGAGAAACTTTCATCGCGCAACGCTGGAGTGGAATTTGCCGCCGCTACGATTTGAACGCGTCGGCACACCGGGCTTCTACATGAGTTGGGCGCGACCCGCGTTATTCGCCAGCGCACTTACGACAAATATTGATGACAGTTTTTTTCGAGAAAAGGCTGCCAGCGCTGGATTACAAGTCGACTTTAGATTAACCATCCTGTCGCGCCTGGATTTGACAGTGTCGCTCGGCTACGCCATGGGATTTGGTCGTGGCAGTATTCGGGATAATAATGAATTCATGGCGTCACTGAAAATCCTTTAGCATGACGGCGGACTTTGCACTGCACGCTCTGCTGGGATTACTTCCGGTTTGCTGCTTTCTGACGGCCCTCGTTTATCTCGATAGTTACAAATTAATTCCATTGCGCTGGGTGGCCGGTGTTATCGTCCTCGGGGCCGGGGCCGCTATTTTGAGTTACCCGATCAATGTCGTCGGTCTACGGTGGCTTGCCGTCGACTTCATTTCCTATACGCGTTATGCGTCTCCGATTATCGAAGAAGCACTTAAGGCGTCAATACTGTTGGTGCTCGTGCGGCATAATCGCATCGGTTTTCTTGTTGACGCTGCGATTTTTGGATTTGCTGTCGGCGCCGGCTTCGCAATATTCGAAAACCTCTTTTATCTTGAGGCCCTACCCGACACACACATAGGAACCTGGATAGTCCGGGGCTTTGGAACAGCCATCATGCACGGTGGTACAACAGCGATCTTCGCTATCGTGTCGGAAACGCTGGCCGGACAAAATCCGACCCGCGGATACGCTATTTATCTGCCGGGATTCCTCGGCGCGGTCGTGGTGCATTCAATTTTCAATCACTTCTTTTTCGCTCCTGTGATCAACACGCTGTTGATTCTCGTTTCCCTGCCACTGCTTCTTGCGGTCGTCTTTCAACAGAGTGAAAAATCCGTTTCCGACTGGCTGGGCGCAGGATTTGATGCAGATACCGAATTGCTTAAGCTGATCAACTCCGGAGAGTTTTCCTCCTCAAAAGTTGGCCTTTATTTGCGCTCGCTAATGGATAAATTCGAGGGTCCCGTTGTCGTCGACCTATTGTGTTATCTCAGGCTACACACCGAGTTATCCATAAGAGCGAAAGGTCTTCTCATGATGCGGGAGTCCGGTTTCATGGACAAAACTGGCGAAGAAACCAAGTCGAAACTCGAAGAGCTGAAATTCCTCAAATCAAGTATCGGAACGACGGGTTTCCTTGCGATAAAACCCTTTATGCGTATGAGCCAGGAAGACCTTTGGCAGTTCTACATGTTATCGAACTGAAAAGTGACCGGAGCCGTAAGCGTATTCAAAAACATTTCGATCTGCCCCAGCTCCTTTTTGTTGAGACCTAGCGGCAGCGCTTCGTTGTGACCAATCATCGCGGCGGGGGCTTCATTGTAGTGTTGTAACACCTCCGCAAGTGTCGCCAACTGGCCCTGGTGCATGAACGGTGCAGTGCCACCCAGATTACGCAACGATGGAGTTTTGAAAGCGCCAATCAGTACGGCACCTGTGCGCGCGAAATCCAGTTCGTCACAACGGAATTCCGGATCGTCACTGTAGGCGCTGCGGCAATTGAACTCACTCGCCATCACTTCCCGGACACCGGCAACTCGCCCCTTGTCCGGTACGTCACCCGGAAAACTGATGACCCCGGTATTGTGAAATTCGTGATTGGTAAATAGCGGGCCATTGTGACACTGGGTACAGTTCGCGTCGCCGATAAACAGGCGCAGACCCCGAATTTCATCGTCACTGTACAGTTGCTTCTGCCGTTCGAGGTCGTCATCAACCACGGCTTGTACGTAATCGTCAAAGCGTGACGCTGTTGGCATAAGGGTTCTTTCAAATGCGGCAATTGCCTTGCCAACGTTGGCAAACGCCACAGCCAATAAGACCGGGTCGGTGCCCATGCCGTCGGGCAAGCCACCAAACAACAACTCGTACGCAGTACGATACGACTCGTCTTCGGCGATCAGGCCAAGAACTATCGTCCTATCCGTGCCGTGCTCATTAGCATCTTCAAGTGGCGCAAGCGCTTGTGACCACAGGCTGTCGCGACGACCATCCCAAAATTGCCATGGACTGTAAGCTGCGCCGACAATACTCGGCGTATGTCGGGCCGTTGTGCCAATGGCCTGCGCCTTTTGCAGACCGTCGGTGAAGCGGCGCTCTTGCTGATGACAGGTAGCACATGAGATACCGCCATTTGAACTCAGGCGCGTATCGAAGAAAAGTTGTCTGCCAAATTCAGCGGCTGCCGGATTATCCGCGACGGCATTACTGGGGTCTGGTGGTAAATCCGGCAGTGACTCCAGCCACAATGATTTCAGTATCGCGACTTCGCTGTCTGACCATTCGGGCGGCGATGACCATTGCTCGCACGACGATAGTGTTATGCCGAGCGTAATAATTACAGCGAAAAATTTGAGTGACGCAGACTTCACAATTGCAGCGGTATGGTTACTTTCGAGGTACCGCCATCAGTGGTGATGCTGACGACGATCTCCCAATACCCGCGCATATGAAAGCGCATACCCTCGAGCCTGTAATCACCGCCGCCCAGTTCTTTGGTAACTCGCGGCTTGGTCGGCAGACCATGATTGTGCTCTGGCATACCTCCCGTTACTTCAATGCTGGCTCCCTCGATGCCAATACCGTCGGCGTTCTCGACATGCAATATCCAGGTATGCATCTTGTTAATAACAGGAGCTCCATCCGGTGTCGTGTAGGTAACGACTAGCCCCTCGGCGAAGATCGGTGGAGACATCAGCAGTAAACAAAACATCACACTCGCCACGCCTGCCGAGCGTTTCCCGAACCATCGCTTAAACCTGCCGCTCATTATTAAATACTGAACCTGGATCAAGACAAGCACTCCTATAAAAAATGGCCAATAACCCAATCCGGTGAAACCAACCTCGAACGGAAAAACAGCCGCATAAATTTTGCCCGTATCGGGGTGCGTGGCAGAGACGATGCCGATGAAATCGCCTTCCTCTGCGAACTCGTAGTTAACGGTGTAAACATCCGGCTCTACCACCGGCGCTCGATAGTAGACGGTCGCACTTTCGATATCGGCGATGCTGGCGATGTCTTCGATTCTCGCGAACCGCCCTTTTCCGGTTACGTCACGGATGATTCGAAAGTCAATCGGCATTTTCGACAGAGAATCGTGCAGATACTCCATCACAAAAACACTTTCTGCTGCCGCCGGAAGATCTTCACAATACTGCTTATGACCAGCAACACGTGGTTGATAGATCTTGAAGTGTGCGCTCAGATAGTTAAGTTTGATGACGCACAAATCGCCTTCCTGAACAACGCCGCCATGTGCAAATGCGCTTTGTTGCAGGATCAGGATGGCCAGACAGAAATACAGGCAAATACAAACGATACGGTGCACAATCATGACCCCATTCTACCCATACTGAGTATCCGCCCGAAAGCATGAACCTGATCCTAAGTATTGCTGCATTATTGCTCGGTCCGTTGATCTATGCGGCAGCACGGGAAAACCGACTGGCACGACGCATTCTCAACGCTTTGATTGTGATTACAATTGCGGTGATTATCGCCCTGCACATTGTTCCGGTGGCAATCGAGCACGCGGGGGTACTGGCAGTAATTCTCATCGTGCTCGGCGTTATTTTTCCACTACTATTGGAGCGATTGTTCAGAAAGGCAACGGATGCGGCGCACCTGGTCATCGTTGCCATCGCCGCCTTTGGCCTGTTGATACATGCCACCGTCGATGGCATCGCGCTGCTGCCACAAAGCGGAACCGGCCTTGCCTACGCGATCATCTTGCACCGATTGCCGGTCGGCATGGCTCTCTGGTGGGCCATTCGACCCACCTTTGGTAAGGGAGTCGCTATAGCCGCGTTCACACTCGTCGCTCTGGCAACGGCAGCCGGATACTTCGTCGGCGATTCAATCATTGACTTCGCAGAAGTGAGAACGCTCGCCATGCTGCAGGCATTTGTGTCCGGCTCATTGATTCATGTCGTCGCATTTGGCGTCAGACACAAGCACCACTGAGTGGAGAAGAGCTAGGGGAGAAAATGCCCGCGGTAATAAATCAGCGGGTCGGTTTGCCGGTCCTCGAAGTTGAGCACGCGACCCACGAGGATGACATGGTCGCCACCGTCGTAACGGTGTTCGGTGCTGCACTCGAACACTGCAGAATAGTCCGGCAGAATCGGGACACCTTCGACGCCTTCGCTGCAATCCAGTCTGTCGAATTTGTTGCCACCCGCCATTGCGAACTGCTCGCAAATGTCCTGCTGGTGCACTGCAAGCACGTTTACCGCGAAATGTTTCGCCTCTACAAATGTTTCAAAGCTGTTCGACTCTTCGGCAATGCTCCAGAGAACAAGCGGCGGATCCAATGAAACGGAATTGAAACTACTGATAGTGATTCCGGCCTTTGCGCCATTCTTGTCGACTGCCGTTACAACTCCGACACCCGTCGCGAAGCAACCCAATGCACGTCGATACTCGCTCAAATCTATCTTATTCGACGACAACTGCGATCCTGTTTCTATCGAAAAAATTGTAAGAAATCGCCAACAAGCCACCGGCGATCAGGTCCCACACTCCCCAAACGGCTGCAACGGCAGCGGCTCCGCCAACCCCTTTTAATTGTGCCAGCAAAATAATAAGAGCAAGGCCCGCATTTTGAATACCGACTTCGAAGGTTAGCGCCCGACGTATCGATCGTTGTTTCGTCAATACCAATCCGGCAGCGGCACCCGTGGCAAAAGCCACAGCGTTGTGTATTACCGTAATTCCACCTAACAAACCAATCGCCGGCCATAGCACGAGGTAGAAATAGATGACTCCGTAGATAATCGTAGCACCGAGTACTACGGCTCCTGTGACCGTGGTTCTCTTTCTAATTCGCTTCGCAACGTCAGGCGCTCTTGCCGCGACGGTCATGCCCAATACCAACGGAATCGCGAGCAACAGGGTTGTCTGGCCGATGAATAGCAGTGGGCTAACATCAAGTGAGTCCAGGAGTTCGGCAGTTGGTTCATAGGCCTCGGCCCAGAACAAGGTCAATGCCGGCGTCAGCAGCGCTGCGAGCATGCTTGAAGTGGCTGTCAGCGCGACTGATACGGCGACGTTGCCGGACGACAGGTAGGTCAGCAGATTGGATACTGATCCTCCCGGGCAACAAGCGACAACAATCATACCCAGTGCAATCGATGGTGGCGGCGATATGAGATGAATCAAGCCGAAGGTGACGAGCGGCAACAACACAACCTGAGTCAGGACACCGCCTGCGTACAGAGATGGCTTGGCCGCAAGGATTCGAAAGTCATCCACCCGAAGTCCAAGGGCCACACCAAACATGACCAGCATCAGTGCCAGCGCGACACCCGCCTGCCCCAATGGGTCCAGGACTATTCTCAGGCTATCCAGCGTCTCTGTATTCATGTGTTTGGACTAAGCAGTGGATGCATCTTGCCGCCTGGGCGGCACGGGCGAGATGTAGCCAACGAACAGTAGCGCCACGCCGACACCCAGGAACGAAATGATTCGGGCAATCGTCCCGGTGTTGCCAAGGTCGACAACAAACAGCTTGAGAACAACAACAACCATCAATACTGCACCTGCCATCCAGACACCGCGATTTGATCGCTTCGCACCCAACACCATTCCACTCAGGCCCAATATCGCCCAGTAGATGGAGAGCGTACTTTGCACGCTGATGGAATTCATCAGCGCACTGCGATACCAGTCAACACCGGTAATGTGATGCACGATACGAATGACTGCGATCGTTGACAGTAACCATGTGGTAGCACCAAGGGTCAGCTGCGGGACGGGCGAATATTTGGTGAGTCCCCAGGTTTCACCCTGTTTCTCAAGCCGTATGCCATACCACATCAGCGCCACAGCGATGATCGACAGGATGTCAAACGGGTTCAGGATCGGGATGTACGGCAAGGGAGCGGGGTCGCCCGGGTCATTAATACATACCGCCACGACAAGCATTACATAGCCGAGCACCAGTAACAGCGCTGCGCCAAAATAGGCGTCAGACTGCTCCGCAAATGGCCATCGGCGTCCAGCCTGGCCGATTTGGTGCTCGAAAAGCAATGAGAATGCGCTTGCGGCAACAAGCAGCAGCGCCGCGGAACCCGACCAGACATCGTTGCTCACGACACGGTCGATTTGCCAACCCAGTTCGAACGCGAGCAAGCCTGTGAAAAAGATCACGCCCCATCCGTGCGCGATCATTTCTGCCCGATTCTTCTCGCCTGCGTGGCAATAAAGTACCCAGAAGTGAGCAGCTATTGCGACCAGCCATCCGAGTATGCCCAATCCTTTGAAAAAGTGCCCATAGTCGAGCAGGTACAAAAGCGCAGCAACAAACAAGGCTGGCAGCAATGCCAGCGACACACGACGATAGGCGGCCCACCCGAAATGCTTGCCAGCATAGGCAATAGCCGCAAAACTCAGGGACCCGAAAAGCAGCAAGGCATGAAGTTGCTGCTTACCCGGCACGCGATCGAATATTTCTGCCGAGCCGGTGCCAAACCACCATCCCAGCCCCCATATTAGCAGGCCGATGGATGCGTACTTTTGCCAGTCGCGACCACGGTCGTCGGTCATCAACAGGCGCGACGCATACAGTGAGAACAGCGCGATCAGCGTACCGCCCACGAAATTACCATTGAGTACCGGAATACCGAGATTATTCACCCAGCCGTAGTCGATAAATTCTGCGCCGGCACCGAATAGCAGTGCGGTTCCGGTCAACTTGGCGAGGGTGGTTTGTTGTCGAACACCGATCCAGACGAGTGCTGCCGCCTCCGATGCCCAGGCGATCGCTGTCCATCGTTCATCCAACGCCAATGGAACTGCGATAGTCGCGAACGCTACCGCGAGCGCGACGAATGCCTGCGTCAATAATTCGAAGTTCTTCTCTTGTGTACGTCGCAGCCATAAAGCCATCGCAGCATAAAACGCTGCCACAATGGCTGCGCTGATCGCGAGCCCCTGCTCCGTGTCATTCAGGAGTTGCGTTTGCAGTGCGAACGCAATCGTTGGCGTGCCAAACAACAATGTTCCGTCGACATAGCCACGTAGCCTGGGTGACTGGCGGAATGCGAACAAGACGGCGATGGCCGTGTAGAAAAGAAAGTAAAGAACTAGAAAGGGTTCGGTCGATGCGAATAGTTCCGGCCTGTAGTACTGGTAACCCCAAATCGTGCCGACAATAAATGTAAAGGCGAAACCGATAACGTTGAGTTCACGCCACGGCCGGTACCAGGCGACGCCTAATATTGCACAGTTGAGAATCAGGTAGTAACTGAACAAGCCGACGTGATTGCCGCTACCGGTCGAGACCAGCAACGGTGCGAGAAAGCCACCTGTCGTGCCCAGGATCGCGAACGCTCTCGACTCCTGCTTGATTGCCAGCACTCCAGCTGCGGCTGTGATCAGGATGAGGAGAGTGAAGGCGACCAACGGCGACAGTAATGCATGCAGGCGCAGCGCTGCAAATACCGTCAGGAACAGGATGCCAATACCACCGCCCTGGATACTGAGCGCAAATACGCGGTTGTCATCTCGCCTCCGCCAGCCGAATGTCAGCAAGGCTGCCGCGAACCCGGCAACGACAAGGTATCGCACGCTCATGGGTATCGAGAACAGTTCCTTATCGACGACATATTTGAGCAGGAAGCCGACGCCAAAGAATGAAAGGAGGACACCGACCTTGACCGGCACATTGCCTGTCGTTAGCCAGCGCCTGGCGACTGCGACAGTGTGGGCCCCCATGCTCGTCCTGGAGTCCGATGGCGGCACCTCAGTGGGAGCCGGTTCGTAGACGTATACACGCTGCGCTGTATCAAGTGACTTCTTCGCGACTTTTTCAATTCGCGCTGTAGCCGCGTTGCGTTGCTCGAGGATATCGACACGATCAACCAGCTTGCGGATGGTCGACTGTGCATTCGATAGCCTGTGCAACAACCAGCCAATCATCATGCCAACCAGGAAACCAAAAAAAGCCCGTCCCTCCGACATGAACCACATGCCAGTGAACGCACCAATCAAAGCAAATATGAAACCCATTCCAGTTACCTCGGTGTTCGTCGAAGAACCCGAACATCAATTGTGAACCCCATAGCTCGGCATCGTCCTACAGATCGGACCATCCGGCCTCCCTCAGCTGGCTACTGCAACAGGTCGGGATGATAACAGTCTTCCCTCATGCAACCACAGCACCTTGTCGGCCGCCTGTAACATGACGTCGCTGTGAGTAACGACAAGCTTTGTTGCCGGCAACTCACACAATGCTGTGATGACGGCTTTTTCCAGCTCGTAGTCGAGACCACTGGTGGCCTCGTCGAGCAACAGGAGAGCCGGACGGCGATAAAAGGCGCGAGCAATCAAGATTCGTTGTACCTGCCCTCGCGACAGTGAAGTTCCAAGATCACCAATACGGGTTTCATAGGCCATGGGCAGCGATTCAATGTCATTGGCGATGCAGGCCGCTGCGGCCGCATCTCGTATGCGCGCCATGTTCAAGCCGGAATCAAAAAGTGCGATGTTCTCCGCCACAGATCCTTTCAAAAGGCGGTCTCCCTGGAAGACAACCGCCATCTGCGCGCGTAGGTCGCGCGGACGCCAATAATGTGCCGGACGACCACCAATCAGGAACTCACCACTGCTAACACTTTCGTGCCCGGCAATAATTTGTAACAAGGTACTTTTGCCGACTCCCGACGGGCCCGCTATTGCTGTTAAATCGAACTCGCGAATTCGCACTGAGCAGCTTCTAAGAATTTCCGGCTCATCGGAAGAGTACGCGAATGAAACCTCGCTGAGTTCGATATCCCCAATAGCACGATCGCTTCCTGCGCTGTCGCCCGGTTCTTCTTCAGTGAACACGATATCCGCGAGCCGATTCAAAGGCACCTCAAGTAACTTGTACTCCGTTATGCGGTCGATGATTCCGCAGCCGCGCGTTGTGAACATGCCGAGATAGGCGACGTAGGCCGAAATCATGCCGATACTGATCTGACCTTCGAGCCCGCGCATGGCAAGCAGGTATACCGTAATGATTCGGGCGCCCTGGAACAGAATCTGGCGGACGGCAGCATCGACAACATGTAGATTGCTGACGCGAATTCGTGTATTCGTGGCATCAGCAAAAAGATTACGCCATTCCGATTCCCGCTCCGATTCGCCGTTCGCTATCTTGATCGATTGCACTGCGCGCAACGTTTCCAGAAAATGCGTCTGCACTGACGATTCAGCCTGCGCTATATCACTCGACAATCGCAGACTTTGTGAGAATATCAGTATTCGCCAACTGCACCACAAACCCAGCGCTACGACCATTAGCAATGTGAGTCTGGGCTCATACAGAGACATCAGACCGGTTATCAGAATCACGAACAAAGAATCGAGAATCAGCGCCGGAATTGATTGCACGACAAAGCTCTGAATGCGGCCCAGCGACTGTACGCGGTGTTGGATATCACCGAGCTCACGACTTCGAAAAAATCGTATTGGTAATTGCAACAACCTGTGCAACACACGCGTCGTGATATCAAAGACCGTTACATGGCCCAGGTAGTGAAACGTCAATTGACGCATGACGTTTGCAAGCACATGAATAAGCAATAACATCGCGAAGGCGAGCGCCAGAGAATTCAGTAGCGGACTATCACCTTTTGCAAGAACCTGGTCGATGACGACCTGCAAGTAGAAAGGGGTCGTCAGCAACAACACTTCACAGACCAGCGCGAGCAACAACCCGGCCAGAAACTGCCGGCTTATTCTCTGGTCAGTTGCAATAAGGTCACGAAGTTTGAGTTGCAGAGGTGGCTTGGAGCGTCGAAAGCGTGGCGCCGAAGTGACTTCGAGTGCAATGCCGGTAAACGCATCACTGACAACATTAAAATCTTCTGCCACGACCCCTCTCGCGGGATCGTGAACAACGATACAGTTATCTTTTACGGACTTGAGGACAACGAAATGATTGAAGCGCCAATGGAGAATGCAAGGCGTACGCAATTTCTTAAGTTCACGAAAATCACAGCGCACAGGACGAGTGGACAATCCCAGGTCATCGCAGCAGTTGGCGATATTTGCAAGCGTTGCGCCCTTTAACGATACCTCATACCTGCGGCGCAAGTACGCGAGGTCCGTCGCTACACCGGAGTAGCCGGCGATCATCGCGACGCAGGCCAGTCCACACTCAGTGGCCGTTGCCTGCCTGATGACGGGCAGGTTTTTTCTGCCACTTACATTGAGCCACGCTTGTTTTGAAACGTCTGTTGCCACTTATCCTGAGGCACTGCGACGCAGGCGCAGTGGTTCCAAAAGCCAATCCAGCAGATTTCTCTTCTCAAGAACGATTTCTGCAGCCAGCAGCATACCGGGCCGCAACCCAGCCGCGCCGATATTGGTTCTAATTGTTGAATCCTGGATTTCTACCTGCACTTTGTAGGTTGCCTCGACCATCGGAAACGGCTGCGGGATTTCGCCAGGCAGTACAACGAAATTCGACACGCGTTCGATCCGCCCCTTGAAGGTGCCGAATTTTTGCTGTGGAAAAGCATCATAGGAAATTCGTACCGTCTGGCCGGACTGCACAAAACCAACTGCCCTCGATGGCACATAGACTTCTGCAGCAAGATGCATATCCTCAGGCAACACTGTCATAAGCAATTGCCGTGGCGCGATTGAATCTCCCGCGTACACCTCGACAGCAGCAACAGTTCCGCTTACAGGAGACGTTAGCACCGATAGCCGTTGCGACTCTTGTTCCGCAATTTGTTGAGATAGCTGCAAACGGCGCGCTCTCAGCGAGGAGCGCCGGATTGCCGCCTGCACGGGCATGCTGTTCTGCTGCCCTGTAAGCAGCTCCCGATCACGTTGTTGGCTGGCAATATCCTGCTCAAGTCGACCGAACTCCTGCTGCAGCAGAGCGACTTCCTCACCCTGGCGCAGCACCTCCCATTCAGTGACCGCACCATCAGCAACAAGGTTTTCGACTCCGCGAAGTTTTTCACGGCTCAAATCCACACGCCGTCTCTGCGCATCAAGGCGTGCCATAAGTGCTCCGACTCCCTTGTCGAAGGCACGAAGCTGTCGCGCCAGACCGGTGCCCTCCATATCCTGCTGCTGCCGCGACAGCTCTAGTTGCGTATCGATCTCACGTATTTCGTCGCGTAATTGCACGAGTACCTGTTCGCTCTTGCCACTACCGTCTGGCAGCATCGAGTCCTTCGATAAATGGATGAGCGCGTCACCGGCCGTGACATGGTCACCGGGCATCCGGATTACTTCCGTAACGACAGCTGCGGTATTGTTCACAACTCTCACAACACCTGACCTTGAAACCAACCAGCCGCGAACAGATTCCTTGCGGGCGTATTCTGCATTAGCAATGAATAGCGCCGCCATGAGAAAAAGTATGACAAGCAGACTATTCAGCCATAACCAGGGGCGTGGCATCAGGCAAATCGGGCGGCCAGGCGTTCTTCTTGACAACGCTCTTATTGCCTGTTTACGGAACAGGTTTTCGCCACGAAGTTTATTCATGCACCGATTGTGAAATGAGCTCGAGATCATTTTCAAATAACGAAACCGTGCTGTACCAACAGAAAAGCAGTTAAACTTCGAAACGGTTTTTCACGAGGTGATGATATGCACAGCAAATGGCAAAACGTAACAGCCGGCATCGCACTGGCTATTCTCGTCGGGTTCTCGCTACCGGTAGCAGCTGCAGTTGTCCTCGAAATACCGGATGGTGCGAGAGCTGGCCAGCATTTCGATGTCGAAACGGCAACCAGCGCTTATATCAATCTTCTGAGTGAGGAAGACCGTGCACGTTCCGATGCCTACATGGAAGGTGGTTACTGGTTACAGCTATGGGGATTTCTGTACGGCCTGGGCGTCGCGTGGTTGCTGCTGGGAACCCGGCTTTCCGCCCGCATGAGAAATTTTTCCGAGCGTTTCGGTCGCTGGCGATCGCTGCACACGTTCATTTACAGCGTTCAGTACATCATTGTCGGTACGGTGCTGTCTTTTCCTCTTACGGTCTATCAGGGGTTCTTTCGTGAGCACAGTTATGATCTGGCAACGCAAACTTTCGGTGCCTGGATGGGTGACCAGTTTACAGGTCTCTTGGTCGGCATCGTGCTTGGCAGTATCATTTTGACCGTCATCTATGCGGTTATACGCAAAGCGGGCAACAACTGGTGGATATGGGGAACTGGTGTTTCCGTCTTGTTTTTGATGTTCGTCAATTTCATCGCACCTGTATACATTGCCCCGCTATTTAATGACTACAAGGCGCTCGAAGAAGGACCGGTGCGAACCTCAATTATGTCAATGGCTCGTGCCAATGGCATTCCCGCCAAAGATGTCTACTGGTTCGATGCATCCCGGCAAACCACCCGGATAAGCGCCAATGTGAGCGGCGCTTTTGGTACGACTCGTATCAGTCTCAACGATAACCTGCTAAATCGCACATCCCCTGAAGAAATTGAGGCTGTGATGGGCCACGAAATGGGCCACTACGTTCTCAATCATGGCATGAAACTGACGATCAACTTCGGTCTGGTGCTTGCATTCGGATTCGCCTTTGTGGCGTGGGGATTCAACCGGGCAATCACTCGTTGGGGAGTGGATTGGGACGTACGAGGTGTTGGCGATACGGCGGGTTTACCCGTGTTTGCTGCATTGTTGTCAGTCTACTTTTTTGTTGCGACGCCTATTACCAACAGCATTATTCGCATTCACGAAGCTGAGGCGGACAACTATGGCATCAACGTTTCCCGCCAGCCGGACGGGTTCGCGCGATCGGCCATGCGACTGAGTGAATATCGCAAGATTAGCCCCGGCGCCCTGGAGCGTTTTATCTTTTACGATCATCCCAGTGGGCGTGATCGCGTCTACATGTCAATGCTGTGGAAATCCGAGCATCAGGACAGCGAACCCTCGATTCCCAATGAATAATAAATAAAAAGAGGGCCGCGATTGCGGCCCTCTCCCAATTACGAATCCAACAAAGCTCAGAAGCTAAGCTTCAGGTTAAGTGCGTATTGTCTTCCGACGACATCGAACAGGCTTGGGAATGTATTGCCCGAGTTAAAGGATGTCGAGCCTGTCTCGTTGCCAAGAATCGGAGGATCTTCATCCGCGATGTTAGTCACCAGCAGCGAGAATCGAGCCCAGTCCTTGTATGTATAGCCGAACGAGAGGTCGAAGTAGTCCTGCGCACCGACGCTTCGGAAGGCGGGGAACAAGGTCGCAGCCTCGTTCGCCTGCGCATCCATTTCCCCAATATGGCGCCACAACAGAGATGCGTCGTAATTGCTAAGAGCCCAGTTGACACGCAAAGTCGAACGGTACTCGGGTACTGGATCACACGATGTGCCGTAGAATCCCTTACAGTCCACAACCGGCGAGGCCGCAGTCGTCTGGAACTCGTTGGTCAGGTACTTGTGAGCTACGAGAGAAACTGACAGATCTCCAGCCGCACCAATATTCACACCCGTATTGATCGAGAGATCGAGACCTTCTGCGTGGAAAGAAGTAAAGTTCGTGAAGAATGCTGGCACACCCGTTCCCGTCTCGGTGAATGCGCCACCAATTCTGACGATTCCGTTACAAGCCGTCTGATCTTGAAGTACGTAACAAAGATCCAGCGCTTCCTGACCACTCGGGGTATCGATGTAGTCCTCGATATCGATATCGTAGTAGTCAAGCGAAAGAACGGTCGGGAAGTCCTCGAGGAAGCTGGGTTCCCAAACAAAACCGATGGTCAATGTGTCCGCTTTCTCCGGTGATGGTGAGCTGTTCGGATTGGTTCCTGTGAAGACGTTGATTTGTCCCGAAATGATATCCTGGGTTGTCCCGACCTGGCTCGGTAACTGACCTGTCTGCACACAGAGGTTGAACAAGTCACTGCCTGGAGCCGGCGGATTCGGATTGCCGACCGAGCAAGGATCAAGCGTCGCGTTGTCGAGGCCAGTCGTAACCGGGCGGAACAATTCACCGATGTTCGCCACTCGCACAGCGCGTTGTTGCATTGCGCGGAATCGGAATCCGTCAATCACTTCCCAACTGAGACCGTATTTCCACGACTCCGTGTTTCCCTGCGGATTAAAGTCGGAGTCACGGTAACCCAGCTCGATGCTCAGATTTTCAAAGCCACTTTTTCCCTGCACCAAAGGCAGGATAGCCTCGACGAAGTATTCATCTGAATCGTAACTACCGTTAATGGGAAGGCGATTACCACCGGCACCGCCCTGGCAACTGGCAGGTGCCAGTTTCAGGCATTCGTCCGGAGACGAACTTGCCGTCATTTCACCGAATTCAGCGCCGAAGGCAACAGAGAGACCGTCATCCGCCCAGGGCAATGAGACCGGGTCAAAGGTACCGTCTATCGATGCGGAGTAGATCTCCTGTGTCGCCCTGCGAAGATCACTGGCAATCGCGACGAAGAATCCGGCATCTCGTTGCTGATCCGTGATCGATCCCACGGGACCAAATACATTGATCGGCGTGCACGGCGCTGCTGTGACATTACCATTCAGATCCTGGCACTGTGTCGCACTGACGGTGTTAATACCGAGTGCGAGGTTGGTTAGATTAGTAAAACCGTCCCGTGTTTCAGTGAAGTCGGATTGCGCGTATTGGTAGGAAAGGTCGTAGTTCCAGCCTTCCATTGCTCCGGGAAGCTCGCCGCGAGCACCAACAACGTATTGCGAAAAGTCCGTTTTGAACGATGCCGTGCGGGGCCCAAGTTCAATCGTACGACGGCGGGCTGTCGACGTGAACGCATCGTTCTCATCAAATACGCCATCGTTATTAAAGTCCTGAATACCTACCGAGTTAAAGCCCGTCGGATCAGCCGCCAAAGCGGCCTGCGTTGCCGCCAGTGCATCCAGGTCATCCTGAGTTGGGTTTGCAAGCGCCTGGATCCGAGCAATTTCGTCGTTCTGCGCTGTGACAAACGCGATTGCCCCCTGGTTTAGATCATCAATGATCGTTGTGCGGGCCGCGGCGTTAAAAAACGGATTCATCACAGGAATCGTGAACGCGGTGCCAAATGTTCCTGACGGGGCGATCTGGAATGCCGACTCATTGGATGACCATGTCGCCCGGCCATAGAACTCTACGTTGTCATTCACCGCATAGGTCGTGACCGCCGTCGCCTGCCAGCGCTCTTGCGGCGTCTGATAGTAGTTAAACGGATTGAAGTTAAATCGTCCGCACCGGGGCGAGGCCAGGGTGCCATCGTCGCGGAATTGAAACGAGTTGCCGCTTCGAAGGTCAAGTGTTCCCGGAATGGAGGTGGTCGAACCAACATTGGATGTAAACGCGGTCGTGAACGAGCCCTCACCGCCCGAACACGCTGCATCAGGCTCGGGCGGTGGCGCGCCGAGACCGGATCCTGTATCCGATGCAACACCAAACTGACCGAACTCCCGTTGCGCGAGCAGGATGCTGCCGCGGCTCGTCTTGCTGGCTCCGAGAGTAATATTGCCTCGGTCATCATCCGTGTTCACGCCGAATAGCGCGGCAATGTACTCGGTGTGTCCGCCACCACCATCGACCGCCTTTCCGGAATCGGTATCGGAGAAGCCAAAATCAAGCTCTACTCCCTCAAAGCCCTTCTTGAGAATAAAGTTAACCGCACCGGACATCGCGTCCGAACCATAGACTGCTGATGCGCCGCCAGTCACTACGTCGACACGCTCAAGCATGTTAATGGGGATAACGTCGGTCGTAACGATGCCGTTAATATCGTAGGGCGCCAGTCGTTTTCCGTCGATCATAATCAGGGAGCGCTCCGGTCCAAGGCCTCGAAGATCGAGTGTTGCCTGACCAGACGTTCCGTTGTTCACGTTTTCACCGTCGCCAGGGATGGTTATTGGCAAATCACGGAATAGACGTTCGACATTCGGCGTTTGTTTCGCCTCGATCTCTTCAATACCAATTGACGTAACGGGACTGGCCGCAATTACGTTTTCATTACGAATCCGCGTACCCGTAGTGATGATTTCTTCAAGGCGCTCCTCGTCGTCGCCGGTGTCCTGTGCAAGTGCGGGCGCACAAAGTGCAGAAATCACTCCGGCAAGAATTGTTGCTCGCATGGCTATTCGTATTGCACTGTCGTTGCTCATTTTGATTTCTCCAGTGATAAACACGGCTATCTGAGCACTGGAAAAAAGTGTTGTGAATATGACGCAATACGGTTTACGTGGCATTAGTGCCGCGGCGTTATTGCTGCGTTGAAAAATGCTTCTTCCACCTGAATTCAAAAGCAGTTTCAGGCGAATGTTGGAAAACAGTATCGGGGAAATAACGCGACGGCGTTTTTACAACGATGCAAGAATGCCACTTGTTGCCAGGCGGCAACAGGAAATTGCGCAAAGCTCTGTTGCTAACGGTGACCCCTAGACCGTTTTCTTGCCAAAATCCGTTTCGAGGTACATTCGTAGCGCCGCGGTACCTGTCTTGCGCTGCCGGTGACGCGGGCTGATGACAACCAGTTCGCGCCCGGGCGACGCGGTCTCGGGTAAAAGATCGACCAGCCGACCCGAGCGGAGATAGGGCTCACACAGATATTGTGGTAGCCGGCTAATGCCGAGTCCAGCCAATGTCGCCTCCCGGGCTTCGAGCAGGCTCGACACGGCATACTTCGAATTGACGGTGACTGTCGTGACATTGTCGCTACGCTCGAATCTCCATGAATGGCGTTCGCTTCCGCTATTTTCGACAATACAACTGTGTGCCTCAAGATCGAACGGTGACCTGATCGGTGCATGTTGCGCAGCATAGTCGGTGCTCGCAAAGATCGACTGGCGAACATATGCAATGGTATTTGTCCAGGCTCCAGCGACAGCCAGTGGAGCCAGGCTTATGCCGAGGTCCACCGATTCGATAGCCTCCTCCGTCCAGATGGTTACCGGCCGACGCTCGATGCGAATACCAGAATTCTCGAACTCAAACGCTGCCAGTCGCGGCTCAATATATCGATCAAGAATGTCGGGTGGCGCACCAATGACCAGCGGTGCTGTGTTGGCTATTATCGAGCCAATAGTCGCCAACGACTGTGCATTTTGCGCCGACTCCAATAACTGCTCGAACTGTTCAAGGCAACGCCGCCCGGCATCAGTAACAGCAATGTGCTTTGGTGATCGGTCAAGAAGCTTGACACCCAACGCACGTTCCAGTGTCCCGAGCCTGCGACTGATTGTTGTCCTCTCCATTCCCAGATCGGCGGCGCATCGCGATATGCCACCCGTTTGCACGATTTTGGCAAATAGCGCCAAGTCAGCTACCTGTTTAAGTTCGCCTTGCATCTTGAAGACCTCTTGTCATGTACGCCCGGAAAAAGCATGAGTTCGAAATATTTCGCTCTATGCTTAAGATACCTCACAGCAGCAAAACGTTGTTACATAGTGTGCGTTGATAATTTGGATCGTGGTCAAAACGTGCAGACTTTTTGGAACGATAGAAAGTTTCATCTGTACGTAATTGCTTGTGTGAAAAAGTGAACCATACAGAGAATTGTGTTGTCACAAGTAACGCAGCTACGTATTTGTGTGGGGGAGCACTGTGAATACGCGAAAAAGACGAACAGAGCTGGATAGATACGATATCGCAATACTGTCTGCGCTCGCGACAAATACGCGGCTAACGACGGTACAACTCGCGACGGTGGTGCACTTGTCACGAACCGCTGTCTCACGTCGCATTACGGCATTGAAAAACGCTTGCGTTCTAAACAGCGCCGCGGAAGTCCTGAATTACGAACCCCTTGGCTTTGCTGTGCGGGCCGTCGTCGAGATCAAGTCACCAAGTCAGGTTACGGAATCACTGCGAAAACGCCTGCTTATCCAGCCTGAAGTTCTCACTGTTTCGGTTATTGCGGGGGACGGATTGTTGTGCCTCGATGTCATCGCGGTAGATATGGAGCACTTGCATGGGTTTATTCATGCCCTTCAAAAAAACGGCGAGACCTCAACCAAGATTATCTTCACGGAAGACAAGTCCGAGTTGACCTTGGTACAGCGCATGCGAATGCTTGATGAGCATGTCAGCAATGGCCTCGTAAGAGTATAGCCGCCACTGTTATTCTCCGGGCATGGAACATGCCGACGTAATTATTATTGGCGGAGGAGCCGCCGGTCTCATGTGTGCGATTGCCGCGGGACGGCGCGGACGGCAGGTCATCGTGCTCGAAGGATCCAACAGGATTGGCAAGAAGATTCTGATGTCGGGCGGTGGACGCTGTAACTTTACCAACCTGCACACTGAATCGTCGCGTTTTATCAGCACGAACCCGCATTTCTGTAAATCGGCACTCAGCCGCTATACGCAGTGGGACTTTATTTCACTCGTTGAAAAACACGGCATCGCTTATCACGAGAAGACCCTGGGGCAGCTATTTTGCGATAACTCTTCGAAAGACATCGTGAAGATGCTGGTCAGCGAGTGCGAGGAAACGGGCGTGAGAATACTGACCCATTGCACCGATATCACCGCTACCCTCGATAACGCTTATTATCAGGTGCACTGCAGTAAGGGTAGCTTCCGTTGCAGCTCACTCGTCGTCGCATCTGGCGGGCTGAGCATCCCGAAAATGGGTGCCTCCGATATCGGTTATCGCCTGGCACGACAATTTTCGTTACGTATTTTGGACACCTCTGCAGGACTGGTACCCTTCACGCTCACGGGGGCCTTGCACGAACTTTGCGATCGCATTTCTGGCGTTAGCTGCAGAGCAGCCGTGGCGGTGGCCAACACCCGCTTTATCGAAGACATTTTGTTTACACATCGTGGACTGAGTGGGCCTGCCATGTTGCAGGCATCGAGTTACTGGGCGCCCGGTGACAAGATCGAGGTAAACTTGCTGCCCGATGCCGATGGCATTGCTCTGCTCCTTGCGGCGAAGCGCTCACGCCCCAGAGCTTCGCTTCGCGTCTTGCTGGCGGACAGGCTGCCGAAAGCCCTGGTGAACGAACTGCAGAAATTGTTTTGGCCAGAACAGCGGGACGTCGCACTCGCCGATTTCACTAATGAACAATTACGCAGGATCGCCATCAAGCTGCAGTCCTGGTCGATAAAACCCGCCGCGACCGAAGGCTATCGAACCGCCGAGGTCACGATGGGCGGTATCGATACCGATGAGCTCTCGTCAAAAACCATGGGGAGCAAACGGCACCCCGGTCTGTACTTTATCGGCGAGGTGGTGGACGTAACAGGACACCTCGGTGGATTTAACTTCCAGTGGGCCTGGTCATCGGGGCACGCCGCCGGGCAGTTTGTTTAGGTGAATTGCTGCCCGATTCGGACGCGACG
>Ga0114931_10001707_pt1 | contig 27894 bp, 23 predicted proteins | sample 2SBtaG_FD_89579 | JGI IMG/M metagenome (GOLD analysis project Ga0114931, IMG submission 89579) | Deep subsurface microbial communities from Kolumbo volcano to uncover new lineages of life (NeLLi) - 2SBTROV14_V59a metaG | ecosystem: Environmental > Aquatic > Marine > Volcanic | place: Kolumbo... | reverse complement strand
CATGGACGGCTGGCTGCAAGATTTTGCTTATCGCATCGAGATTTCGTGGTGGGTGTTTGCGCTTGCCGGCGGGCTGGCACTGGTGATAGCCCTGCTGACCGTGAGCACGCAAGCCGTACGGGCGGCGCTGGCGAATCCGGTGGAGAGTTTGAGGTATGAGTAGTTCAGGTACCAATTTTTTCAAGAAACAGTCGGTGTCTTCACGGTTTTCTTCAAACCAGGAGAATCTATGTTCAAAAACTACCTTAAGATTGCGTTCAGAAACCTGCTCAAATTCAAGTCCTATTCTCTTATCAACATCTTCGGGCTTGCCGTCGGTATCGCCTGCTGTTTGCTGATTTTGCTTTATGTACAAGAGGAACTGAGCTACGACCGTTTTCACACGCAGGCGGATCGAATTTATCGCATCACCACGGAAGAGCGCAGCGAAGGAACGGCCAGGCAAATGGCCAACACTTTCGGCCCGCTGGCACCACTGCTGCTAGCGGACAGTCCGGACATCGAGCGCGCTGTGCGCCTTTATCCTTTTAACGCCGTGGTGAAATATGGCGAACGTAAGAAATTCCAGGAGGAGAAGTTTTTCTTCTGCGACTCCACAGTCTTTGACGTGTTCTCCTTCGCCTTTCGCCAGGGGGACCCGCAAACAGCCCTGATGGCACCCTATTCGATTGTGCTCACCGTCGCGACCGCGCACAAGTATTTCGGTGAGGAAAATCCGCTCGGCAAAACCTTGCGAGTCGAGAATGAATATGATTTTACCGTCACGGGTGTTTTGGAAAATGTACCTGACAATTCGCACTTCCGTTTCGATTTCCTGGCGACCATATCGAGTCTCGGCGACATTATGGGACCCTGGGTTTTTACCGGGGCGCGAGGGAGCTGGTTCTGGCCGCCGATGTACACCTACGTTTTACTGCCGCCCCGCTACCCCGTTGAGAACATCGAAAGCCGGTTTCCCGATATTCTGCGCCAGAACATGGGGGAATGGGCAGTGGCGCAGCGTTCCTTTCACCTTCAGCGGCTGCTGGATATTCACCTGCATTCGGACCTCGAAAACGAGCTGGCCCCGAACGGCAGCCTCACGTACGTGTCGATTTTCCTGCTCGTCGCCTTTTTTGTGTTGCTCATCGCTTGCATTAATTTCATGAATCTCGCCACGGCGCGTTCGGCGAATCGGGCCCGTGAGGTGGGATTGCACAAAGCCGTCGGCGCCGAGCAATGGCAACTGGTCAAGCAATTCCTCGGCGAAGCGCTGGTCTACTCAACCCTCGCCATGTTCCTAGCCATCGCGATGATAGAATTTTTCTTGCCACAATTCAACCGACTGGTCGGGAAGCAGTTGGAGGTGCGCTACCTGGAGAATTGGCTGGTGTTCTCCGGTCTGGTCATTCTGACCGTGCTTGTCGGCATTCTGGCCGGTAGTTACCCGGCCTTTTTTCTGGCGCGATTTCGACCGATTCATGTCCTACAGGGAAAAATCGGAATCGGCACCACCAGTCGGGCGACCCATCGTCTGCGGTCGGCCCTCGTTGTGACCCAGTTCATCATCTCAATTGTGCTGATCGTCGGTGCTACCGGCATCCACCAGCAGTTGCGTTTTGTCCAATCCGGCCGCCTCGGCTTCGATAAGGAGCATCTCGTCGCCATTCCCGTTCGCGACCAGGAAGTGCAACGCAATTATGAGGCGATCAAGAACAAGCTCCTTTCTCAATCAGGCGTGCTGTCGGCGACCGTGCTCTCTAATTTTCCCTGGGAGGAAGGCTTCAACGATTTTCCCATCAAAGCCGAGGGCATGGCCGACGAAACCGATTGGAATATGTTCACCCTTATCGTCGATCACGACTTCGTGCAAACCTTCGGTGCGAAGATGGTGGCCGGGCGACCCTTTTCAAAATCATTCGCTACTGACGTCGGAAAGGCCTTCATTCTGAATGAGGCGGCCGTGGCAAAACTTGGCTGGGACGACGCCATTGGCAAGAAATTTGAAGTTGATAAAGTTGCTTCAGGCGGTCCGATGCGCGGCGAGGTGATCGGTGTGGTGAAGGATTTTCACATGCGTTCTTTTCATAATAAAATCGAACCGCTTGTCCTACTCGTTTCGCCCGAATCCTATTATCTCGATAATATCGTTGTACGTATCTCCGGTAGCGACGTTCGCGCAGAGCTGGCGGCCCTCGAGCAGACCTGGCGCGGCACCGTTCCCCATCGCCCCTTCGAATATTTTTTCCTGGATCAGGCGTTTGACAAGCTCTACAGCAGTGAACAGAAGCTCGGCACACTGTTCAACTATTTTGCCGGGTTGACCATCTTCGTCGGTTGTCTGGGGTTGTTTGGTCTGGCTTCTTTCATGGCTGAGCAGCGCACCAAAGAAATTGGTATTCGCAAGGTGCTCGGTGCATCCGTGCCAATGGTCACAGCGCTGTTGTCGAAGGATTTCGTCAAGCTTGTGTTAATGGCAAATCTCGTCGCCTGGCCTGTTGCCTGGTACCTCTTGCACAAATGGCTGCAGAACTTCGCCTATCGCGTCGAGATTTCGTGGTGGATTTTCGCGCTGGCCGGCGGCCTGGCCCTGGTGATTGCGCTGCTGACGGTTAGCACGCAGGCGATTCGGGCGGCGCTGGCGAATCCCATAGAAAGCTTGCGATATGAATAATGATAGGCGTGGCAGCAAGAATAGGTGTGCGCTGGCCTTCGCAGCGCGGTAGACAAATGACAACATTGCTTATGATGTACCTGGTTGTACGGTGCAGCGCACAAGAGCTTCGTCCGACAAGACGGTATGAAGATCAACGAAAAAATGGCATATTTGCAAGAACGTTGATATTCAGGGAGAAAGAATTCTGTCGAGGCAAGCCTGAATTCCGCAAGGAAGCGGCATGGTCAAGCGCACGCGCAACGGTCGTGAGACGAAGACAAGGTGGCCGCAGAAATGGATGATTGTCAATATTCTGTGGGACAAGAGGTAGCGCAGGTGGAGCGGGGGTCCCTCACGTCTCTTCCTGCTCTGAACAGGCGTGGATGAACCATTTGATGGCATAATACATCACACAGGCACTCAAAGCTAAAAGGGTCGGGTGGACATGACCGCGCCAGTCAAACAGTTTGTCCCACATCGGGCCGGAGTCTGCAAAATTCTACGCGGTGAGAGAAAACAAATTGTGAAACGCATGGACCACGATTCCCGGTAGGACACTCTTGCTCCGCCAGGCCAGATAACCAAACAGCATTCCGATCACGATGACCTGGATCATCCAAATTGGTCCATGGAAAATAGCAAAGATAAAAGCGGACAGAAAAATCGCTTGCGTTGCTTCAAACTGCGCTTCAAGCGCCTGCTGCAGAAGACCCCTGAACAACATTTCTTCCACCAGACTCGCCAATATGACGGTCGCAATAATAAGGTTGAGCCAGTCAAACCATGAATGCGCGACTAGCATTTCGGCCAGGGGTTCCAGAAGCTCGTCCGGTAGCTTAATAAGCTGGCTGACCAGGTTGTCCAGCTCTGTACTCAGTATCGGTAATGCGACACCCAGCAATGCACTGGATAGTAGCAGTCGCGAGTCAATCCGCGTGATACGAAATACCGTGCGCAGGTCATAGTTTTTCTGACGCAGATAGAGTAGGCTTGGTACGATCAAAGCCAGTTCACCCAGAATAAGCTGGGCGCTTTGCGGCAATCCGGCTGTTCCGGCAAGCGAATTAACCAGAACGATGGCAAACACGAGCAAAATCGTCAGCAGTAGAAGTCTAATGACTATCTTGAGGGGAGGGTGGCTTAAAGGGGGAGATGGTTCAGGGGAATCGTTCAATGACTCGAGGTCCTCGTCTTAAACTCTGACATGACGATCGCTGCGGCCGCCGCTACGTTTAGCGAGTCACCATAACCATAGCGGGGAATCCGAACGGTCGCGGTAACCGACTCGCTGAGATGGTGCGGCAGCGGATTGGTTTCACCGCCCAGGAGGATCACATTTCGTTCTGAAAAGGATGCCGCTGAGATCGAAACGGCCCCGTCGGCGTCTGCATAGAATATCTTGTATCCCATGTTTGCCAACGTGGGCAGCACGTGCGAAAAATTCAGTCCTTGAAACACAGGAATGTAGAAAAGGGCCCCCATGGTCGCCCGCGCTGCTTTCGGATTGGTCGCCTCAGCACAATCTGTGCTGGTTAGGACAGCATCGATGCCGAACCAGGCGGCAGACCGAATGATGGTGCCGAGGTTGCCGGGATCGCTTACTTGCCACAAAGCGGTGACGGCTTGGCATCCGTGTGGCCGGATGAATTGTGCCAACTTCGTGTCCCGCCTCCGCGCCACGGCTGCGATGCCCTGTGCGCTGACGGTGCTGCTGATTTTCTTAAAGCTGAGCGAATCGATTTCTGCGGTGGCGACACCCTGTGCGCGGCACTTCTTTAAGAACTGTTTGCTTCGGCTTGTAGCAAGAGCAGACGAGCAATAGAAAACCTGGTCTACGTCAAAATCGGATGCGAGTAATTCTTCACAAGAACGTAAGCCCTCCACGATGAATTTCCCCTCGCGAGCGCGGTATTTCTTCTGCTTCAGAAAGCAAATGTGTTTGAGTTGATTCTTAGAGATCAAGGTCGAAAGGAATCCTTCGAAAGGCGTGTCCCCGCACCGGATGGAGCGCCGGCTAATTTTCTGAGAAGCTGTTCTCCTCACCACTGATTACATCCATCACGTCTTCAGGTCGCTGGGTTTTGATGAGTTTTTCACGCAACTCTTTCTTGTGCATGAGCCGTGAAATGCGGCTGAGCGCTTTGAGATGGGGACCGGTCTTGTCCTGCGGGCCAACGAGGAGCCAAACGAGACGAACCGGACGATTATCCAAAGAGTTGAAATTGACGGGTTCTCGGGTAACCCCAAGCGCCGCAACAATGTCGTCGACACCGTCGGATTTACCGTGCGGAATGGCAATTTCATCTCCAACTCCGGTGCTCATGACGGCCTCTCTGTCCAGCACCGCCTTCAGAATTTGCTCGCGGTTTTTCAGCGGCCTGGATCCATCGATGAGCGTAACCATCTCCTCGATGATCTTGGTTTTTTCGGTGTTCTCAAGAGGTATCTTGACCCGGTCTTCGACCAGAATGTCTGTAAGTTTCATATTGAAGAATGCTCTTTTTCTAGATTCACTGGTTTCGCTCAGTCCGCTGCACAAATCGTTTAATATAAAGCCTGAATATGATTATTCCAAGGTCTTTTCACGTCATTGATATTTTTCGGTAGAAAGCTTAGCGCACCTGAACGCCAGTGAAATTTCCGTTTGTCTCTTCAGTGCCTGGTGTTCAGAAAAATATCTACAGCAGCACGTGCTGTTGATTGTATGTCTTTGCCACTCTGAGGAGTCATCCAGACTAAAGTTAAAAAAGGCCATCCGGAAATCGAAAACTTCCAGGATAGCCTTACCTTGAAATGGTGGCGGGACCGACGGGATTCGAACCCGCGAACTCCGGCTTGACAGGCCGGCGTGTTAACCAGGCTACACCACGGTCCCATGAACACACAGAAAGGGATGCTAAGACGTTACGGGGTCCGCTTCTTGACCATAATTGCCAGCGGAATAAGGACGCAATACCCAAAAACCAGCAAGATAGGAGCCAACGTCAGCGACAAGAAGCCGTCCACGGGCGGTTGCGCCAGAGCCCAATAGCCAATCAACAGAACCAGGAGCGCCGTACCAAAAATAAGATAATTATTTTTGCCCAGGGCAGGTTGGGTTGGCTTTTTCTTGGCGTAGGATGTCTTTCCAGTCTTTTTCGAATTCATAAGCGCTGCTACAAGAAAGGCAAATATAGATAATTGCCCCGAGAGAGTCAAGAGAAATCATCTCGGCAATGTGGAGGCTTTTTGCGCAAAAACCATGGGCGCAGTGGCCTCATTATGAAAGGCCCTGCCCGTCTGCTGCACGCAAAATTTCAACGAGATTTGTAGTCTTTTTGCAAAAATTTTACGAAAGATATGGGGGTAAAAGGCGTTTCATTCGTCTATCATAGGTGACGGGGTTGTTTTTCCAAATTAATTTCAGCCGGGAGGCCATATGTGTGGATTCAGAATTTCAGCCTTTTGTTTCCAATTTCTCGTTGCCACGGTTGCCTTGCCGCAAGCAAAGAATGTGACGCTGCCACTCGCGGCTGCGGCGGAACTCCCGCCCAGCACTTTGATGAATATCAACAATATTTCCATGTGGGTGAACGCGGATGGGCGCATGGGAATAGATCCTGCAAATAATGCCGGCACCGTCTTCCCGAAAGGCACGGCTCCCGTCATTTTTGCGGACGGCATCGTTTGGGGCGGAGATGTTCAGGATGGAATGAACCCGCCAATTCGAGTTGGCGGACGGACTTACACATCTGGAACGGTTCCTGGTGCCATTCTGTCGCCGGGCGTTGCCGAAGAGCCCAACGCACCGGACGTGCGCATCTGGCGCATCCGCCCGGACTACGCCACCGCGGATTTATCCGATGACGCCTTTGTCAAGATTGTGGTTTTCAACATCATGGGGCGGTCCGTCAAGACGTTGTACAAGGGAGTGCAGGCGCCCGGTCGTTACACGGTGTCCTGGAATGGTCATGACCGCGCGGGGCGCCAGGTCGCCAGCGGTACTTACATCATCCAAATGCTGGCAGATAATTTCGCCCGGGCCCGAACGGTTCAACTATTAAGATAGTCTCGAAATCGCATGGCCGTCACAGCGTTAAACCAATACTCACCAACAAATTACGTGTGCCGCAAAACGGTTTTTCCGCTACCACGTCCCTGACTGTTTTCCCGCATTGACTTTGTGACTCAGGGCTGGTATATTCGATTCGTCCAAGTCACGCAAACCCAAACTATCAGCTTAAGAACGCCCGGCGCGTCTTTACTGGAATCGAATGAAAATAGCCGTTGCCTCACTGCGAACGCCGAAATTAGAAGCCGTTCAGACCGCTTTCAACAAAGCCCGGTCGCGGCTAAGTGCGGCCGATGATTCCCTGGAATGCATCGCGAGAAAAACTGAGAGTGGGGTGTCCAACATGCCGATGTCGATTCAGGAATTGATGCGAGGAGCACGCCTACGTGTGGTCAATCTCAAGCAGGAACTATCGCAAGACGCTTCGGAAATCGACTTCTATGTCGGACTGGAGGGTGGTTTTTTTCTCGTATCTGCGGGCGAAGCGCCACAAGCCTGTTTTCTGCAAAGTTGGGTTTATGTCAGTAATGGTAGCCTCGGTTTCTACGGCGGTTCCGGAGCGGTGCCAGTGCCAGAACAGGTTGCACAAAAAGTGATCAGGGAAGGGCGAGAGCTAGGAGATGTCATCGACTCCTTTGCAGGGCAGCAAAACGTGAGAAGCAAACAGGGAGCCTTTGGCGTTTTTACCCAGGGTACGGTCAGCAGAAAAACCGCTTTCGAGACAGCGCTGCTGCATGCACTTGCCCCTTTCTGCAATCGGCAGCTTTATCAAGGATGATGCAAAGCCAGCCTTTATGACTCGGTCCTATCCTTTCCCTCACTTACGACTTTTTCGCAACTCCAACCATATCGACGGGCGGTTCGAAGAGCTTGCGGCACCAATCAAATCTGATCCTGACTTATTGCCGGAAATAGCTTGATGCTACGACTACAATTAAAACGTCAATTCATCAAAGGACACCGTCTGTTCGGGCGATTCAACCGGCATTTTGAGTTTAGATTCACGGGTCGATGGATGTTTTTCAGTTTCTTGATCGGCCTTGTGGCAGGGTTTGGTGGTATCGTTTTTGTACATCTACAGGACATCGTGGAAATGCTGTCGCTGAAGGGAATTGCAGGCTACTATCCGCCGTTGCCGGGTGGGGAAGCGGGTGAGGCCGTGGGTCTGGTGATCCCGCCGTTGCACAATTGGTGGTTCCTCATCATTCCAACGATTGGCGGCTTGATCTCGGGCATTCTGGTTTATACCTGGGCCCCGGAAGCGGAGGGTCACGGCACAGACGGTGTCATCAAAGCATTTCATCAGGATCGCGGCATCATCAGGGCACGTGTGCCAATCATCAAGACGATTGCTTCCGTCATCACTATTGGAACGGGTGGTAGCGCCGGCCGCGAGGGACCGATCGCCCAGATCGGCGCCGGATTTGGTTCGATGTTGGCCTCAAAGCTGAATCTGAGTGATGCGGACCGTCGCACGATGGTCGTCTCCGGCATGGCAGCCGGTATCGGCAGTATCTTCCGTTCGCCGATCGGGGGCGCGATCTTCGCGGTCGAAGCGCTGTATCGAGACGATATGGAAACAGAGGGACTGGTCCCGGCTATCACATCGTCTATTATTGGCTATTCGGTTTTTACCACTTTTTTCGGTTGGGAGCCGATTTTCAGGACCGGCAATTTTATTTTCAGGAATCCGCTTGAACTGCTGTTTTACGGCGTCTTCGGTCTCATCTGTGCTCTGCTTGGCATTCTATATGTTAAGATTTTTTATGGGATGCATGAAAAAGTATTCGCGCCCTTGAAAATTCCCAAACATGTGAAGCCAGCCCTTGGCGGCCTCTTTCTTGGCTGTATTGCTTTCTTTTTTCCATATATTCTTGGATCGGGATATGGGTGGGTACAAAATGCCATCGACGGCAACCTGCCCATCTATCTCATGCTAACCGTGGGTGCGCTGAAGGTATTGGCGACCTCTTTTTCCATCGGTTCCGGCGGCAGCGGCGGCATTTTTGCGCCGTCTCTTTTTATGGGAGCCATGTTTGGTGGTGCGTTTGGTGGTTTGGCCCACCAAATGTTTCCGCAGGTGATCACACAACCAGGGGCCTTCGTACTGGTCGGCATGGCGGCCTTTTTCGCCGGGTCGGCTAATGTACCCGTCTCCGTTACCATCATGATCACAGAAATGACCGGCGGATATAACCTTTTGGTTCCGCTCATATTTACCTCTACGCTTGCCTTTTTCGTCGCACGCAAATGGAGCATTTATAGTCAACAGGTGAAGAATCATGTCGAGTCACCGGCACATCGTGGTGATCTGATTGTCGATATTCTAAAGGATATCTCAGTTGAGAGCGCTTTCAAGGAAGCCCCTGAGACACCGATGATTCAGAACGATTTGCCTGTCAACCAGATTTTGCCTCTCTTCTCCGAAAGGGATGAAGAGTGTTTCCCAGTAGTAAACAAAGCCAGCGAAATCATTGGTTTGATTAGCATGAGTACGCTGCGCGCCGTCATGGGTGAGGAAGGCGCCGGGAACCTAATTCTCGCTGAAGACATTAAAACACCATTCGAAGCCGTGACCAGATCAGAAAATCTGCACATCGCGCTGGCCAAATTCCTGCGGACAAAGTACTCGTGCTTGCCGGTCGTGGATGACGATGATAAGAGCAAGGTGTTAGGGCTGTTAAGTTATCGCGATCTTGTCGCCGCCTATGATGATGCCCTGATCAAATGGTCCTCTGAAGAATAGATAGTTTGCGAAGCCGTGAAGGTGACACTATGAAAATGAAAGAAACGACAGCAAGACTGAATCCACTCCAGGCCACACTCTTCTTCAGTTTCATACTGGGAATGATTTTGCCGATAGCAGCGGTTTCCGCGACAGCCGCGGCACGGTGCAAAGCATTGCAGCCCCAGGAAAAGGTAGTGCAACAAGCCCAGGCTGTTTCAGGTGTCACAGTTCTGAAGAAAGCCATCGCTGCCGCCGGCGGCGTCGAAAAATTTAAGCAAATTCAAAATTTTACCATCGTGACTCAAAGTGAACTTGGCCGCAGCAAGACAGCATTGATGGTAACTGAAACAATTCAATTGCCTAACAAGACCAAACAAGTCATGGAGCTGGCCAACGGTGTGCGAACGCAGGTGCTTTATGGCAGCCAAAGTTGGAAGCAAATCAATGATGAAGTTAGTGCGCTGAGTGCGTTGGAAAAACGCGAAATGGAGAGAGGTTTGTTTCGCGATGTGATCAATCTATTTCAGAATTTTGACAATCCAACGTTGAGAATTCACTACGTTGGCCAGGAAGTGCTGGGCGGGAAAACATCAAATGTGTTGGAGATCAAGAACCTGGGGGGGGACTTTTTTAATCTCTATATCGACGCCGAGAGCAACATTGTGATAAGAAAAACCTATCGGGGGGCACCTGAGATCGGCTTGGCGACAATGCAGGAAATGTACTCGGATTACAAGGAGGTTGAAGGAATCTTAATTCCGCATCGAATTGTGGTCGAGGTCAACGGCAAAACTTTCACAAAGTCAGAGGTACTGGAAGTCAAAATCAACAGCAAGTTAGCCGCAGATTTTTTCCTCGCAAACTAGGTGTGCCGGCGTGCACAAGTGCACGTTGCAGGCTTGTCAATCATTTTTCTGTTGCGACTACTCCTCCGTGCCCTCAGCCGGTTCAATCCTCGCGTACATGGATCCGCTACAATGGGGTATCCGCCAGTCCGGACCGTAAGCATGGATTTGATCACGCTTGAGTTCGGCGCGTTCTTTTGTGGTGGTATCGACGATGACTTGACCCTCTGCATCGACACAACAGGCCATTTCGAAGGCTGTCGTCTGGCTGTGTCCAAACGTCTGCATTAACATTTCGATGACATAGTCATAGGTGTGGTCGTCGTCATCCAACAAAATGACATGGTATTGCGGTATTTTGATCGTGCGCTTCTTGCGCTTCTTTTTGCTCGCCTTTCCTAGGTCCGGCGTGATGACGGTTTCAAGTTGTGGCGCATCCATTGCAAGAATATATGTTGCCCCTCGCCGAATGTCAAGATCAACTTTTTGCTTGACTTTCTCTTCCCGAATTCGTTACCTTGCAATCGTATTTGATGGCAGGTTTTCAACATGAGCGTAACGAGATTGATAATTTTCCCCTACCTGTCGATACCACAAAAAGGTCTTATTCCGGGCCTTAAAGTTGTTCCACAAATTGCCTGCAAAACCCAGTGTTGTCAAATCCAGGGACGCGGAATTTGTTGACTCACTCTTTGGTTAACTTATAAGAACCAGGTTTTCCTCTCGAACCTCTTCGGCGGCGACTAGTGAAAGATGGCTTACTACGATAGAACATATCGCATCGGTTTTGGTGGGGGGCTAACGACGGCCATTAAGTATCTTCTCATCGCCAATGGCGCCGTCTTCTTATTGGAGCTAGTTGTCCCAAGCTCCGGTGGTGAAAACATCATTATCAATTTGTTCGGTATGCGGCCGGTAGATGTGCTCACCAAATTTCACGTCTGGCAGCTTTTTACCTACATGTTCCTGCATGCGGTGCATGATCCGTGGCACATCCTGATGAACATGTTTTTTTTGTGGATGTTTGGGTGTGAGGTAGAGCGTACTTTAGGCACGCGAGAATTCTTGAAATATTACTTTATCTGTGGGGTCGGTGCAGGGTTATTTCATCTCTTGATCAATTTCAATTCACCGGCGGTTGTGCTAGGTGCTTCCGGGGCGATCTATGGCGTCCTGGCCGCTTTCGCCATACTCTTTCCTGAACGTGAAATTACACTCCTCCTTCTTTTAGTCTTACCTGTCCAAATCAAGGCGAAATATCTCGCGCTGGGTTTTGCCGGTATTGCGTTACTGTTGGGGACGCTGGGCAGCAACGATGGCGTTGCCCACTTTGCGCATATCGGAGGGATGGTGGTTGGCTTCGCCTATCTAAAACTCGATTGGCGGTTAGACCACGTCGGCGATTGGATCCGGCAGCAACGGGGTTCCCGACGGGCCGTGCAAAGCCTCAAAAAATATCAGGCGATGCAGCAAATTCGGGAAAGAGTTGATGAAATTCTTGACAAAATCAATGAAGTTGGGTATGATGGCCTCAGTGAAGAAGAAAAGGGTATTCTTAGAGAGGCCAGCCAGAAGTTTAGCCAGGAAAAGGAACCGAAGAACTAGGATTCGATACGCCTCCATGATGACCCGACGGTTGACGAACCCGGCGAGGTTTATTCCGCTTTTTATTATCCCCCTGATTTGTTTCTTTGCCGCCTCAACAGCCCGACCCGGTCCGGCAGACTGGGAAAACACGCTTCAGCGCAAAGCACAGAAGTTGTACAACGGCATTTACTATGTAGGGCTGCAGGATGTGACAGATGTGCTGAGTTTGAACACCTACTACAGCAGTAAGGTTCGCAAAGCCATTCTCTATATCGGAGAGCAGAAACTTACGATAACCGCGTTTAGCCCCTTTGTTCTAACCGGCCGCGATGTCATTCAGATGCCCGTGGCGACCCGCTATGACAAAGGGGATATTTTTGTCCCCATCGCTTTCTTTACCCCCCTGCTGCGTCAGTTCCTGCCCAATTCGACCTCGGCTACTGATACGCGGACAGACGCTGCCGGCGAAAACATTGTGGGGGTTCTGGTTAATGCAAGAGCCAATGGTACCCTTATTCGTGTTGCGACCGCTCAACCTTTCGAAACAGGCAGCATCAATACACGCTACAGCCGCAAGTGGCTCTATCTGGATATTATGGGCGGCAAGGTCAATCCGAAAACGTTCGATATCCAAATTCATGACGACCTCGTCAAGAAAGTCGTACCCGTGCAAATGGACGAGATGGTGCAGCTATCCTTTCAATTGAAGAAGCCGATTTCGAAGGATGACACAAAGTTTACGCAACAGAACAACGAGATTCTCATTTCGATTCCGTCGAAGCAAGGCGTGCCTGAGGATGTTATCGAGAGGTTAAAGCACGATCAGGAAAAATGGCGCATCGATAAGATTATCATCGATCCGGGGCACGGTGGAAAGGACCCCGGCACCAGCGGTAAGAAGGGTACCAAGGAAAAAGATGTCGTACTGGGGATCGCAAAGAAGCTCAAGAAATTGCTCGAACAAAAAGTAGATGCCAAAGTGTTGTTGACACGCGATTCGGATGAATATGTTTCACTCAAGGAACGGACTCGGTTTGCAAATCGCAACCAGGGCAAGCTCTTTATCAGCATTCACGCCAATTGGAACCGCAATTCAAAAGTTTCCGGTACAGCCACCTATTTTCTCGGACAGCACAAGTCCGATGAAGCGCTTGAGATCGCACAGCGGGAAAACTCGGTCATCAAGTACGAAGACAATCAAGCTCACTACGACAAATTTACCGATGAGCAATTAATTTTAATAGAGATGGCCCAGAACGCCTATAACAAACAAAGCCAGGATCTGGCAGCACTTATCCAGCAAAAAATCCATGGCAAGGCGAAACTTCGTAATCGCGGCGTAAAGCAGGCCGGGTTCTATGTTCTTTGGGGTGCCTCTATGCCCAACGTCTTGATCGAAACGGCTTTCATGTCGAATAAGCAGGAAGAGCGTTTGCTGCGGAAGGCCTCGTTCCAGCGCAAAATTGCGCAAGCCATCCTGGAAAGCATTATCGTTTTTAAGGAAAAATATGAGTGGGTTCAATCCAACTAGACCCGCAGCAATGCGCTATCCCGCCTGACGTCTGTATTTCCTTGCAATTCGGGCCACCAGTACAACGACCAGTGCAAGCAATGCGACCGCACTAGAGTAGACGATTCGATCTGTGTGACTTGAACCGATCAGAACGGGACGTGGGTCCCCATAAAGCATCAGGCTGGCCCAGGTGAGAGGATCGCGATGGCCCTGTGTGAGGACTGAAATCTTGGCCTGCTGTAGTGCCTGTGCCTTGCTTAAGCCGTTGGAGAGATTCGCGTAAAGATTGGTTTCGATGGCCGTGCGTGCTTCGGGCGCTTGGTCCCACAAACTGAGGATCACTGCCGGCACGCCCGCGTAACTAAACGCGTGCAGAATGGTTCCGCTGCCATCTTGTTCAGCATCCTCCGAAGGATTTCTGGTTAATCGATCGACTATGGCTAGCCTGCCATTAAGATGCATATCGAGCAAATCCTTGACTTGTATCTTACTTTCCAGGTCATTCCCAAAACAGAGTCGTGTGTATAGGGCGTCGCTGTCACTGTAGCTGCCGGGTACGGAAAGGTGCAAGAATTCGTATGCGCCAGCGTGTGTGGCGAAGGTCTCTTTCTGGACTTCCCTGGTGTCGAGGATGGTCACATCGAGCGCGGAGGTTATTCTGTCGGCGAGTTTTTCATCGTTATCAACCGCTGATGGCATACCTGGAGAACCGCTTGAAATGGCCATACCTGAGTCATGGCCGTCGACAAGGAGAATGTCGGCTCGCGGCAGAAATTGCGCTTTGGGAGTCTGTAGAGCCGCCGCAGACGGAACGTAGGAGATGGGAAACGCTTCGACCAAAAACCGGGCGTTTTTGTAATCGTAATTATCAATCAGGTCCTGTGGATTGCGGACAAGTACCTCAAACGGAATTCGGTTGAGCACACCCGATGGCGAGATGATCAGTGCCGTGCCGGGACTCAGCAGGTCTCGAATGGGTTTGAAGAGAATTTGGTACAACTGTGCTGCTTTGTCCACGCGGAACCCGGCTGTCTCGAGGTTGCTCACCGAAAAATCGTCAGCATGGCCGTTGACCAGTGCCGGCTCCATCTGCATGATGAGCTGCTGGAGGTGCGTGCTGGTTACATTGAGGCGCTTGCAGATGATATCATTCGCGGATACAACCGACACAAAAGCGGCCGTTTCTCCTACAAAGTACTGAATATAGGTTGACCGTAGTTCTGCCAGTTTGGTTTGTAAATCGGGTAAACTGCAGGTTTGCCATGTCATTAGCGAGGCTATCATGGGATCGCTTTTTGCGACTTCTACGAGCGAAGCGTGGTACCTTACGTACAAATCTCTTATGCGTTCCTGCTTTTGTTCGACTAGTTCGGGGCCGTCCGTGCGATTTTTCCACAGGTGCAACAGAGAGTCCATTTCACTTCTGATGGATTTACTTATTATCTCCAGGTGCAGGTTGACAGAGTCGATCTTGGCAGAGTGGATTTGGTGTCGGGCGGGAGCAATATTGAGATAATGTCTGATGGCGTTATATTGCTCGCCGGCCTGATAGATTTTGCCCAAGTCACCGGCCTGTGCGAATGCGCTGATAGCGGGAGCAAAGAAATTGTTCTTCAGATCAAAATATTGCGAGGCCTCTTCCTCTTTGCCGAACCCATAAAATTTACTCAGGTAGGTTAACCCGGAGTCAGCCTGAGTCGCTGCCATATCCGCAAAATCTGCGTTGAGATATGTCCTGACCAGCCCCGCTTGCCCGGCAAGACAGGCCAGGTGAGACCCGCTCTCCGCGCCCAATTTCATGGCTTGCAGAAAGCGCGTTTCGGCCTCTTCGACCTGGCCTTCTGACCAGGCAATATTCCCCTGCAGCCAGCGATGATTTGCGGCAAACTGTAATTGCGAAGTTTGTCTGGTCAAAGCGTCTGCGAGATTCAAAAAATAACTGGCGCCCTCCACATCCTGAGGAGGAGACTCGTAAAGGTTGGACAACCTGAGAAAACACTTTTCAGTCAACGCATGTCGCTGCACGCGTTGAGAGTATTTCAAGACCGTGCGGTATTTATCATTTGCTCCCTGGCGGTTGCCCTCGTCCCGCTCTAAGTCCGCCAAAGCAAGAAGTAGTTGATGAGCAATGTCTGGCAGGCCACCCCGCAGAGCTTGTTCATAGCCGGTTTTGAAATAATGTGCCGCCGCCTCCGGACGGCTTCGCCCGACCAGTATTTGTCCAAGTTCGAGTCTTGCGGCAGCTAGCAGGCGCTCCTGCCCCGTCATTTTCGCAAGCTGCAGCGCGTGCCTGAGATACTGCAACGCCATATCGAGGTCTTTTAACGCGGCCCGTGCACTTCCTAACCCCCAATAGAATTGCCCGAGTGCGACCGAGTCACCCAGCACGGCGGCAGCTTCGATCCCTTGCGCGCACGCTTCTTCCGCTTTGCCCGGGAGCTCAAGAGCAAAATAGAGATCTTTCTGTTGCTGACGGAGCGCTACCAGCCGGATGAGCGATCCATTGTCTTCGGCCAGGCGGCAGGCCAGGTTAGTGAAGTAGAGACTGGAATCGCTCCGGTCCATTTGGCGGTAGCTTTCAGCGAGACCCGCCAAGGCATCGATGCGATTGAGAGCGGTGTTTGGCCTCAACTGTTCCGCCATAAGGAAAGCCTTAACGGCCGCCTCATTGTCGCCGGTCCTCAAAAAGATTTGACCTTGTATTTGATGGCCGAAAGCATCTTTGTGACGAGCGGCAAGATAGGTTGCAATGCTTTTGCTGGCTCTACGCAAACTTCTGATTCGTAGTCTCCAAATCGCATAGCCGAGGTCGAACAAATGTTCCTTGCTCTTATTGCGTTTTAGCTTGCGCAGCATGGCAGCGAGGGCCGTGTTTTGTCCGCCCTGCACGCCACATTCAACCGTCAAGTCGAGAACGGGCTGAGACTCCGAACCGGACAAGAGCGCTCTGCTTCCAAAGTCGAAGCAATCTGCCCATTGCGACTGGTATTTAGCCACAAGCGCTCTCCCTGCAAGTAAGCTGCTGCGTTTTGGTGATCGGCGCAGGGCCGAGTCAAAAAAATGCTGACCAAGTGGCAACCTGCCAGCATAGCGATAGGTGTCCGCGAGTTGAAAATAAGGTGCGACAAGAGTGGTGTCGACGCTGATGCGGTTTTTCAATCTGGAGAGAAGTGTATCGAACTGGGCTGTTTGTGTCTGGGCGGCCAAATCATACGGGGCAAGAAATCGACAGGTGAGAACGACCAAACAGGCTATGAGGCCCGTGATACCCTTTGTGGGAACTTTGGTGTGCAACCTACGTTCTTTTCCTATACTGACTGTTGGCCAACTGCATGGAAGTTGATATGGGCGTGTGCTCAGCAGTGTCTCTTATTGTAAGAAATGCTTGTGTTCCGTCTCACCTAAATTCGCACTAACAGCAGACGCCCCGGCGACGAGGCAACGCCTCATGTCATGCAAGCACGCAGGGTCACGTCTTGTCAGGCGACCACAATCCAATGCAGCGCAGATAGATTCGATTCCAAAAATGTAACAAATTGTCCGTATTAGTCAATAGTTTTCATCTAAATTGTGCTTGCAACTGTGCTTGAGATAAATTATATTTGATGTTTGCAAAAACGAGGCTCACGATGGTTGTTACGGAAGATTTGGTTCGGAAAATTGCCAAAGAAACCATGCGCATCCTGGGCCCTCGCGCAAACCCTGTCGTACTAAGAAAAATTGTTAAAGAGGTTATCAGACGACTCCTGGAGGGAGGAAACAGCAGCACTCATCTTCGCTAGATTAGTCCCTTACTTTATTAACCTCTATCATTTGACATTACCTGTATCCTGGCATTGCGCCATCATTTGCGGGAGGATAATCGCGTATGCGAAAAAACAATATTTTCAGAACCATTATCATTGCTCTGGCCGTCGCCTGGGCACTCGTGGTTCTGTTCCCAACTTTCCAACTGACAAACCAAGAGAAGAAGGCTGAAGCATACTACAGCCTCATCGAGAAGAGCACAACCTTAAGCAAAAACGATATCAAGGCTGCTCTTTCGGCGGGGAACCTTGAATTGGCGGTGCGCGATAATTTCCGTGGCAACGACGGTGAAAGTGTCGACGATGTTCTCACAACGGTCAATGATCTTACTGAGATTGACAAGAAAATCGAGACAACCGAACCCAACTCAATTAAACTTGGCCTCGATTTGCAAGGGGGCACCTATCTGGTCTACGAACTGAACATGCCGGCGCTGCTGGAAAAACTGTCCAAACAAAATGATGAAGTGATTGAAACCGCATTGGCAAACGCCGACAAAACGGCAAAGAGTGAAAACCGCGATTTTTTTGACGTCCTGACGGAAATGCTGCAAGAAAAAGGCATTGCACTGAATCGCTACTTTGGACGGCGAACGGATTCCGACAGTGAAATCATCAGCAAGCTCAAAGACGAAGCACATGACGCGATTGAGCGGACGTTGGAGGTTCTCAGGAATCGTATCGACCAGTTCGGCGTTTCAGAGCCATCTATCACAAAGCAAGGTTCCGATCGCGTCGTTGTGGAATTGGCCGGCATTCAAGATGTGGGTCGCGCAAAAAGCATCATCGGAACGACGGCCCTGCTGGAATTTCAATTGGAAGCAGAGCAGGACGTTGTCCGAGGCGTGTTCAACGAAATCAACCGGGTGATGAAAAAGGATCTGTCAGAGGGTGATATCGACTCTCTTGCGGTCACATCAGATTCTTCTGTTGCGCCAGCGAAAGTGAGAAAGGACAAGGAAGTCAGCCTAGAGGAAGTTTTCGGGGAATCTTCCATTCTCGAAGAGAAGGGCGTGGCACAAGCGGACACCAGTGATTCCACAGTTCTTCTCGATGAGGATGTTTTTCAGGACAGACCTTTTGATGCGTTGTTAGCCAACGTTGGCGGCGATATTGGCGTGCCGACCAAAAATGTTGCTACGGTTCGGCGAATTCTGAATTCACCGGATGTACAAGCGGTTTTGCCAAACGACATCGAGTTCCTGTTTTTCAATCGTCCCGTGCAAAATGGTGAGAATTCCTTTTACCGCATGTATGTTCTCAAAAAGGAACCTGAGTTGCGCGGGGATCAGATTTCCAATGCCGATGTGCAAATCGGTAGCCAGTTGCAAGCGGGACAATCTGTAGTGGGAATGGAACTAACCAACGAAGGTGCCAAGATTTTTTCCAAAGTGACAGGCGCCAATGTGGGTAAGCGCCTGGCCATCGTTTTAGATGGCAAGATAGTATCCATCCCTAACATCAACGAACGCATCCCGTCTGGCCGGGCACAGATTTCCGGCATGGCCAATATCGATGAGGCGAAGGACCTGGCGATCGTATTGCGCGCGGGTGCACTGCCTGCCCCGATCGAAGTCATTGAGGAACGAACGGTCGGCCCATCCCTGGGTCAGGACTCGATCAGAAAGGGCACATCTTCAGCCTTCTTTGGTCTGATGATCGTGATCGTGTTTATGGGTGTTTACTATCGGCTGTCAGGCCTGGTAGCGGACATCGCTTTGCTGTTGAATCTCTTCATTATTATGGCGGTGCTGGCCGGGTTTCATGCCACACTTACTTTGCCCGGCGTTGCCGGCATCATTTTGACAATCGGTATGGCGGTGGATGCTAACGTTCTAATCTTTGAAAGGATTCGGGAAGAGCTGCGCAGCGGCAAGACCGTGCGCGCCGCCATCGATAGTGGTTATGGCAGGGCCTTCAAGACTATTCTGGACGCCAACGTCACAACCCTGCTGACGGCGCTGGTACTTTACCAATTTGGAACCGGGCCAATTAAGGGATTCGCTTTGACACTTTCTATCGGAATTGTGGTGAGTATGTTCACAGCTATTGTCGTCACGCGTGTGATTTTTGACTTTTTTACTAGCAGGATGACACTAAAAAAACTGAGCATTTAACGGAGATTCATCTGGATGCAGTTTCTGACAAATACGCATATTGATTTTATTGGCAACAGAAAAGCCGCTCTTATCTTTTCTGGGCTATTGATTTTGGCGGGTATCGCTTCCTTGATTCTCAGAGGAGGGCCAAACTATGGCATCGATTTTCTCGGTGGTACGTCGATGGAGTTGCATTTCGAAAAGGACGTTGCTATTGAAGATGTTCGAAGCGCCGTGCGTGAAGCCGGCTTTGAAAGCGCGGAAATCAAGAGCTTTGGCGGCCCGCGCGAAATCCTTATCCGCGTCGAAGAACAGGAAGCGCAGTCTGAAATATCCGCCCCGATTCAAGAGAGTATTTCACAACGTCTGCCTGACAACCCATACATCGTGCAATTGGTTGAGAAAGTGGGACCCAAGATTGGAGCAGAGTTGCGCACGGCAGCCTTCTTTGCCATCTTAATCGCACTCTTTTTTATCCTGCTGTATGTCAGCTGGCGCTTTGAATTTATCTTCGCCGTCGGAGCCATCGTAGCCCTTTTCCATGACATCATTATTACGCTGGGTGTTTTCTCTTTCCTGGGACTGGAGATCACGCTTGCGATCATCGCAGCATTTCTCACCATTGTAGGCTATTCTTTGAATGACACCATCGTCGTATTTGACCGAATCCGAGAGAACCTAAAGGTCCTACGCCGAGAAAAGTACGATTCCATTATAAATATCAGCATCAATCAATCCTTGAGCCGAACTATCATGACCTCCGTGACCACACTCATTGTGGTCATGGTGTTGTATTTCTTCGGGGGTGAGGTTATCAATAGCTTTGCGTTTGCACTCATCGTCGGCGTTTTGATCGGGACTTATAGCTCGGTTTTTATTGCCAGCCCCATCCTCGTCGAATGGGAAAAGCGGCGAGAATTGAAGAAAGGCCGGCCTATGGCCAAGCGGGCTTAGCCGCGCGAAGAATTCACCCTGGAGGGCTACACCATGAAAATGGAAGAAAAGGTGGTCGGTGACGTTGTGGTTTTGGAGTTGGCCGGCAAAATTATGGCTGGTCCGGATGCCTCCTTGCTGAATGAGAAATTGTATGATCTTATCGAAACCGGCAAAAACAAGATCGTGGCCGACCTCAGGAAAGTGGAGTGGATGAACAGTTCCGGCCTGGGCATCTTGATTAGCGGACTGACTACCATGCGCAACCACGATGGCGATCTGAAGCTGGCCAGCATCACCGAGAGGATTCAAAGCCTCCTGATGATCACGAAGCTTCTGACGGTTTTTGAAACGTTCGACACGGTTGAGAAAGCAGTTGACAGTTTTAACTAGGCGAACCAATACAATTTTGAGCGACGGCACCTGACTCCGGCCCTTTTGTCGGAGTTTTTTGCGTCAGAAAGTGGTGAGATATCTATGTCGGTCAGGATCATTGTCGGGGCACAGTGGGGAGATGAAGGCAAGGGAAAAATTGTTGACCTTCTGAGCGCGAACGCCGACCTGGTCGCCCGTTATCAGGGCGGTGCAAACGCCGGACACACGGTCGTTATTGCCGGTAAGAAGTACGTGCTGCATCTCATCCCGTCTGGCATTCTAAGTGCAAACACGCTTTGTGTTATTGGTAATGGCGTCGTCATCGATCCCGTTGCCCTTCTGGATGAGATTCGACTGCTTGAATCAATGGGCATTAAGGTTACGGGCCGTTTGTTTGTGAGTCATCTCGCCCACTTGATCATGCCTTACCACAAGCTACTAGATAAGGCGAAAGAAGCGGACAGCGCACAAGAACGTATCGGCACCACCGGACGTGGTATCGGCCCAGCCTATGTAGACAAGGCTAGCCGCATGGGAATTCGAATTGTAGACCTGCTCGACCGCAAAGTGCTCGAAGAAAAGCTGCGCCGCAACCTGCATGAGAAAAACCAGATTCTCAAAAACATTTATCAGGTTGCCGAACTTGACGTGGATAAGATTCTTGGTGAGTATCTCGATTTTGATCAAAAAATCGATCCCTACGTCAAGGACGTCTCTATCATTATGGACCGCTTCGTCAGAGACGGGAAAGACGTTCTACTCGAGGGTGCTCAGGGGACCTTGCTCGACATCGACTTTGGCACCTATCCTTACGTGACCTCATCGAACCCTACAAGCGGTGGTGCTTGCTCTGGAGTTGGCATGGGACCCACTTGCATCGATGATGTGGTTGGTGTTATTAAGGCCTACACGACGCGTGTCGGTTTAGGGCCCTTCCCTACGGAAATCCCGGAAGCGGATGTCGCCTTAAGAGAACTGGGAGACGAGTTCGGGGCTACCACCGGTCGGCCTCGTCGCTGTGGCTGGTTTGACGCTGTCATTGCGGGATATTCGGCACGTGTAAACGGGATTGGCTCTTTCGTATTGACGAAATTGGATGTACTGGATAGCCTGGAGAGAATCAAGATTTGTGTGGCCTATAAGCATCAAGGGAAAACGATCACTTCTTTTCCTGCTGAAGTGGGTATTTTGCAAAACTGTGAACCGGTATATGAAACGTATCCCGGTTGGCTGACCCCTACTTCGGATGTCCGTGAATATGCTGATTTGCCTGACGAGGCAAAACACTATATCGAAGCGATTGAAAGACTATCTGAGAAGCCGGTATCGATCGTGTCGGTCGGTTCAGGCCGGGAACAGACGATTGTTCGATAGCATCTAGTGTTGGGCTTATGCTGAGAAGCACACTACAAGTGTGAAAGCTGGGATTTAGTGAGAGACCTCCCTTGAGTAGACTGTCCAAAAAGTGGAAATTTCCAAAAATAAAAATCAGTTGGCTCTCAGTCATTTATCTCCTATATTAGCTTCGATCCCACACAATCCCGAGCAAATATGGACCACCAGGAGTTCCGATGAAATCCTTTCTTTGCGTTCTTTCGTGCCTTTGTACTAGCCTGCTCCAGGCTCAGTCCGGTGTTGAATACGTTATCTCATTTCCCAATCGGAGCCACCACGAAGCCGAGGTGCAGGTCACATTTTCAGACGTGCCCACTGAGGTACTAGAGGTGCAGATGAGTCGCAGTTCGCCAGGACGTTACGCCCTGCACGAATTTGCAAAAAATGTTTACCATCTGAGGGCGACAGACGGCCGCGGGCATGGTTTGACCCCAACGCGGCCCAATCCGCATCAGTGGAACATCTCCGGCCATGATGGCACGGTGCAGGTCCACTACACGATTTTTGGTGACCGGGCAGATGGCACCTATCTGGCTGTCGACAACACCCACGCCCACATCAACATGCCGGCCACTTTCATGTGGGCGCACGGCCTACAAAATCGTCCGATTACAATAACATTTGAATTACCGCAACCGGAATGGAAAGTCGCTACGCAACTGATCGCCACGGGGACCGCTAACAAGTTTGAGGCCCCCAATCTGGATTATTTTATGGACAGTCCTACCGAATTGAGTGCCTTCGATTCCTACACATGGCGGGTTAGGTCGGGCGATGCTGAGCCGCAGTTCACGCTTGCCATTCACCACCAGGGTACGGATGCCGAGGCACGTGTTTATGCTCAACTCTGTAGCCTCGTGGTCGAGGAAGAAAAGGGTGTTTACGGCGAACTCGCTCCGTTCGATCACGGACGCTACACATTTATTACGGACTATCTACCCTATGTTAACGGCGACGGGATGGAGCACCGCAATTCCACGATTTGCATTTCCAGACGTGCCCTGGCCGACCAGGCGGTGCGGAATTTGGGAACCATTGCGCACGAATTTTTCCACAGTTGAATGTTGAGCGCCTTCGGCCCAGATCTCTTGAACCGTTCAATTTTGCGCAGGCGAACATGTCGGGTGAACTGTGGTTCGCCGAAGGGTTTACCAGCTACTACGATGGACTCATTCTAAAACGGGCAAGGATCATTAGCCTGGACCGCTACGCCGAAGATTTGACTCGTATTCTCAATCCCTTTCTGCATATGCCAGGTCGGCAATTTGCGAGTCCGGTTGAAATGAGCCTGCAAGCTCCCTTCGTGGACGCCGGCGTTTCCATTGACCCGAAGAATCTGAGCAACACGTTTATTTCCTATTATACCTACGGTTCCGCTATCGGTCTGGCCCTTGACCTGGAATTACGTCAGGCGTTTCCGGCTCTTACGCTGGACGATTTTATGCGCAAGATGTGGGAGGAATATGGCCGTCCGGAACATCCTTATACGAATGAAGATCTGCGGGTGACATTGGGCGAGGTTACTGGCGACACTGCCTTTGCCGATGATTTTTTCAAGAAGTACGTCTACGGGCGTGACTTACCTTCGTATCAGGACTTGCTGGCACAAGGTGGGTTCCAACTACGCAAAGCACATCCCGAACAAGCCTGGCTTGGCCTCCCGAAGCACAAGATTGAGGATAAGAAAATTATCCTGCTTAACTCGACCTTGATGGGCAGTCCACTTTACAAAGCAGGTGTGGATCGCGATGATGCGATTCTCAAGATCGACAGTTTGTCATTTTCGGACGAAGCGGCTTTGAAGGATTTCCTGGAGAGCAAGAAAAGTGGTGACAAAGTAAACATCTCGTTCGAAGCGGCTGCTAAGAAGCAGACTGTTGTGGTCGCACTCGCTGAGAGTCCGGACGTCGAGATCGTGCCGTATGAACACCTGAACCGGGAGGTCTCCCCAGAAACAGTCGCGTTTAGAAAAAGCTGGTTGGGGAGCCGCGCAAGCATTGAAGGTGATACTTTGTCTCGTTTCTGTCCGGTATGTCGGAGAACGTACCCGTTTCGTTTCGAGTATTGTAGATACGACGGCAAGCAGCTGCTTCTGACCAAAGCGGGCTCTGAATGAACTCTTTTCCCCTTCGACATGAACCCAGATGTTTTCTCTGCGTTCAAGTTATTTTCGACAGACACAGGAAAATCATATCCTCTGGCGCTACCCCTCTGGGATTTTCAGAATTTAAGTGGCGGATTGTCCTATCGACCAAACCGCGGCTTCTTTCTGCAAGCCGGGAATCGCGGCTTTGTGCCCAAATCAGGGGGCCTGAGCGAAGATCCCCTGCGGGGCGGCAGTATCGATGGCGGCAGAACCTATCTCAGGGGACTGCACTTTCAGAGCGCGACCTCTACCGGTGGTCTGACAACAGCCACATTCGGCCGTGGACTACTCGTCGTCACTGATAACCGTCGCGGGCTCGCTTTGCGCGGTCTGATTCAGCCCGGAGGCCAAATTCAGGTAGATGCGTTCGGAAACGCACGCGCGGCACTGACCTTCTTACCCCATGGAGGCTGGCTCACCCCTGACTTTCAGGCAGGAATGCTCGTGCCGTTGGCTTTCAACTTCACTGTACCTTTAAGACGAGATGTCTGGTGGACGCGCTTCAACACTGCTGTAAATGGCAAAGTTGGCACTACTCCAGAGCCGGGTACGTTGCTGCTGTTTTCCACAGGCCTGGTCGGTCTGTGCGTCAGGACGTGGCGCCGGCGCGTCCGGTCCTGAATGGCTCCCGCAATGGCGTGTGCGCCTGCAGAGCCAGGTGCAAATGCGATAAGACCCGATTATAGGTTAACCCGAGTTCGACATAAGGAATTGCCTCAGAAATATTGTGACGAACCTGTCACTGCGAAGCGTTTTTTTGCTGAAGCAGTCTCCTGGTTGGACCCGAGATTGCTTCGTCCCGCTACAAAAGGCGGCCTCGCAATGACATGTTCTCATTATTTACAGATTTCAGATCATGAGTGTCCGGTTAAGCAGAACATTCAATGCAAATAGATATCAATTAGACAAGCACTAACGGTCGTTTGGCCCAGGCCAGCGACTTGAAAACGCAAAACCCCCTGGTTGTCATGCCCGAAGTCTTGCCCACTTGAATCATGCGGGCACGGGTTTAATCGGGCATCCAGACAGGTGGTAGATGGAGCCCCGCAGGGATGACATACGATAGTCGCATCTCTTCATTAAAGTTCCCTATAAGCGTTTTGTGAGAATCTTAACCGGACACTCGTGATCTCAAATATATATTCACTTACGTCAAACTCACGTCAGGTTAAGGTTATTGTCTTTTGTCTGGGTATTTGTTTAATTCTGCCTGGAATGAGATGGGTAAATGAGAGTTGACGCCTTCGTGACGAATTCTCTGCCAGCATGCTCAGGGAGGCCAAAAGCCTTGACCCTGACGCGAATCTCTCACACGACTGCTATCCCATATTTTATAAGACAAACGAGCGCCTTTGCCTGCGGTAAGGATGATACTTGAACATTAGACCGTTACAGCATGATGACATCCCCGCGGTGGTTGACTTATACCTGGGGAAGCACATGAGTGGTGGAGGCGACCTGGATTCGCCGCGTGCGAAATTGAGCGCCTATTTTGAAGAAGTCTTCCTGAAGCAGCCGTGGCAGGGGTTTGACTTGCCATCTCTGGTCTGCGCTACCGGGAAGGATGGTGTAGTTGGTTTCCTGGGAGTCCTGCCGCGAAAAATGCGCTGGCAGGACCGGACGATTCTTGTGGCGGTCAGTACGCATTTTATGGTACGGCCGGACCACCGTGGTTTCGCCGGTGTCGAACTGATGCGGCGTATGCTATCAGGGACACAAGATCTCTCCTTAACGGATACGGCCAACGACATTTCACGCAGTATGTGGGAGTGTCTCGGCGGGCAAACGGCCCTGGCCTACAGCTTATTTTGGACCCGGCCGCTTCGCCCCGCAGCCTATTTTCTTCAGAAAATGAACGGAAGAGTCGATTCAAAACTGCTCAGGTTGTGCTCACCCGGAGCCAGATTTGCGGACTGGACAGTCTCCTCACTATCTCGTATTCCGTCCGATGACGACCATTCCTGCTTGCGCCCCATGGACAGTGAGCAACTGATGCAGGGGCAGGAGATGGTCGCCAGGTCCGCACAATTGGTGCCGGATTATGATCCCGAACAGATGGCCTGGCTGGTAAAGATGCTGGCAAAGAAAACCGACCCTTGTGCACTCGCGGGATGCCACTCTTCTGAATACCATTTTGGCCGGGGATGCCTTTTTTAGTCGTCTCGACGGGGAGTGGTGGATGAGTGCAAGAGATGTTGCTCAAATACAACGTGACCTGTTTAATACTTAACTGGACCTGAAACCGAATGAGTACAAAGATTCTCAATGTCGTTGGCGCGCGGCCAAACTTCATGAAGATTGCGCCTCTGATGGAGGAATTCTCCCGACATCCGAATATCGAAACGTGCCTAATCCATACAGGCCAGCACTACGACGCTAAGATGTCAAAACTCTTTTTCGAGGAGCTAGGCATTCCCAAACCAGACATCGATCTCGGTGTCGGTTCCAGCAGCCACGCCGTGCAGACCGGCAAAATCATGATTGCTTTTGAGGAAGCTCTTCTCCAAATCAACCCCGACCTGGTGGTCGTGGTCGGGGATGTCAATTCAACGATTGCTTGTAGCCTGGTGGCGACCAAGCTGGGCGTTCAGGTGGCCCATGTCGAAGCCGGGCTGCGCAGTTTCGATCGTACCATGCCGGAGGAAATCAACCGTATCCTGACAGACCACATTTCCGACTACCTCTTCGTGACGGAGAAAAGCGGTGAAGAAAATTTACTGCATGAAGGTATATCGGAAGCAAAAATTCATCTTGTCGGTGACGTTATGATCGACACGCTGCTGCGGCACCTGAAAAAGGCGCAGCAGTCTCAGGTGTTGCAGAAGACAGGCGTCAGTCCAAAAGCGTACGCTGCCTTGACCTTGCACCGCCCCAGCAATGTCGACTCGCCTACCCAATTCAGCGCTATTTTGCAAGCATTGGAGGAAGTACAGAAGGATATCAAAATCGTGTTTCCCATGCACCCTCGGAGTGCCAGCCGTTTGCAGGAGTTTGGCCTGAAACAACACATTGAGGCGCTGCCGAATCTCATCGTGACACCGCCATTCGGGTACCTCGATTTTCTGAAACTGCTCGCGGAGGCCAGATTTGTTCTGACGGATTCCGGCGGCGTGCAAGAGGAAACCACCGCGTTGGGAGTACCTTGCCTGACGCTGCGAGAAAACACGGAGCGACCTGCCACGGTAACCCAGGGTAGCAACCAGGTCATCGGTACTGATCCTGAGAGAATTGTCGCGGCAAGCCAAAGAATTCTGGCTGGGGACTTTAAGACAGGGGGCAGGCCAGAACTGTGGGATGGGCGGGCGGCGCAGCGTATTGTACAGGTGTTGCTGAAAGAGTTTTCTGACCGAGCCTAACAAAGACTCTAAACCTTGACAGGGTGACATATTTATAACCTGTCAACGCAGAGCCCGCAAAGGACGCGGAGAAAAACAATTTACTTTCTACAAAATTTCGAGACAACACCTAACTCTCATAGTATTAAATGTTTAAATAACATTTCTCACTTGGTTTCCTCCTTCTAAGGAAGCCGGTTTGCGTGTGTAATTCCCCTCCAAACGCGCAAGGTGCGCGGAGGGGTAGGTTCAAATCGCGTTTTCATCCTGAGCCGGGTCGAAGGGCAGTGTTTTGAACCGGTGTGGGTACGCATGTGGCCACTGGCCACCCACCCCTGATTCTAATTCTGACCGAATTAGAATCTGTCCCCTCCCGAAAGGGAATTTTATTAAGTTCAACAACGACATATATTTACTTAACATTTTTGAAGTGAGAAATGTTAGTG
>Ga0114931_10001706_pt1 | contig 27923 bp, 24 predicted proteins | sample 2SBtaG_FD_89579 | JGI IMG/M metagenome (GOLD analysis project Ga0114931, IMG submission 89579) | Deep subsurface microbial communities from Kolumbo volcano to uncover new lineages of life (NeLLi) - 2SBTROV14_V59a metaG | ecosystem: Environmental > Aquatic > Marine > Volcanic | place: Kolumbo... | reverse complement strand
CGGCGGTAGTGCTGTCACGATGCTGCGGTGTGGGGTCTTGGTCGGATCCTGGCATTCTCATGACTCCTCACAGAACGATAATCTTCCTCGCCAGCCCTTTTTTCGAGCCCCTGAAGTGCTTGGGCCAATTCGGCCTGATGATCTTGGATTTGCGCTGCCATCGCTTCAACGACACGGGCCATCTGGTCGAGGTTGTTGGCCGACAGGTTCGGCCCAGGTGGAGTCGCTTCCATCGCAAGGCGAAACACACGATCCATGTCGATCGAGCCTTTAGTGATGCTGTTTAGCTGATCTCGAAGATCCAGAAGTAACCTCTCTATCTCAACCTCGACGGAGCTCCAGCAGGCCGGAGAACGACTGGGCGCGGGATCTTCCGAAAGGATTCCCAGCCAGTCGCCCAGGGAGGCAACTCCAGACCAAAACGGATGATGGGCGCTGCGCTTCACGTTGCGCTCCTTCTTCGTTGGCGAGACGCGACTCACTCGGCAAAGCCCCAGAGCTGTTGAACCCTGGCAGGAGATCCTAGCATGGGACCTGATGACGATGAGCCCCGTCGAGCGATCAGACCCAAGAACATGATCATATGATATCGTTGTTTCCAACAAAAACGAATACTGAGACAATCTGTGCCATGGAGCGCCATCGAGCGGACCGACAGGCGTCTGGTAGGCTCTGGGGGATCGGCCCCTGGTTTTTCACCCGCAGCCTCCCTGGCCTTGGAGCACGGCGATGCGAATCCTCATCAGCGGCGCCCGCGGGCTGCTCGGTTCAGCGCTCGGCACCAGGCTGCGCGCACAGGGTGCCACGCTCAGTGCGTTGACCCGCCGCCCGTGTGGTGAGCATGACATCGGATGGGACCCAGAGCGAGGATCCATCGAAGCCAGCGATCTGGACGGCTTCGATGCCGTGGTCCATCTTGCTGGTGAGAACATCGCTGGGGGACGCTGGACCGCCCGCCGCAAGCAGCGGATCGAGCACAGCCGGGTGGCGGGGACGGCATTGCTCGCGCGCACCCTGGCGGCCCAGCCCACGCCGCCCGCCATCTTGGTCTGCGCCTCGGCGATCGGCTGGTACGGCGACCGCGACGACGTGCTACTGGACGAGACGAGCGCACCGGGGGACGGTTTCCTGGCACAGGTTTGTCGCGCTTGGGAACAGGCTGCGGATGCTGCACGCGCGCGCGGGATCCGCGTCGTGCATCTGCGCTTCGGCGCCATCCTCGCGCGTGAAGGTGGCTTGCTCGCTAGGCTGCTGCCGCCGTTTCGCCTCGGCCTCGGCGGGGTGGTGGGTTCGGGACGCCAGTGGCTGAGCTGGATCGCGCTGGCGGATGCTGTGGGCGCGATATGCCACACCCTGGCCACACCCGGCTTGGCGGGAGCGATCAACGCCGTGGCGCCGGGAGCGGTGCAAAACCGCAGCTTCACCCGCACCCTCGGACGCTTGCTGCGCCGCCCGACGATCATCCCCCTGCCCGCCCCGCTCGCCCGCCTGGCGCTCGGCGAACTGGCCGACGCATTGCTGCTCGCCAGCACCCGGGTGCGACCCGCTCGCTTGCAGGCTTCGGGCTATGCCTTCGCCTGGCCCGAGCTCGCGCCAGCGCTGCGGCATTTGCTCGGCCATGCCTGAGCGCCACACTGGCCTGTATGGCCTGACGCTGCCAACCACCCAACGCTGGGCGAGCCACGCGCCCATGACCCACTGCTCATGACCCACTGCTCATGACCCACTGCTCATGACCCACTGCTCATGACCCACTTCTCATGACCCACTGCTCATGACCCACTGCCCATGACCCACAGCCCATGACCCACTGCCCATGACCCCGCGACGCTTCCAACGCCTGGCCAGCATCCTCGATCGCCGCCAGATCGACCTGACCGTGCTGATGGACAATGTCCACAAGCCGCACAACGTCTCGGCCATCATCCGCACCCTCGACGCGGTCGGCATCCTCGACCTGCACGCGGTGTCGCCGGACAGCGACTTTCGGGCCCGCCACGTGTCGGCGAGCGGCGCCGAGCGCTGGGTGCGGGTCATCACCCATCGCGATCACCGCCAGGCGGCCACCGAGCTTCGAGAGCTCGGCATGCAGATCATCGCCGCTGACCCGCATCAAGGCGCCGTGGATTTTCGCAGCATCGACTACCGCCGACCCACGGCTCTGCTGCTCGGCTCCGAGCTCGATGGCCTGAGCCGAGAGGGCGCAGCGCAGGCCGATCGCAGCGTGGTCATTCCCATGCTCGGCGCGGTGGCCTCACTCAACGTCTCGGTGGCGGCGGCGGTGATCCTGTTCGAAGCCCAGCGCCAACGCCTCGAAGCGGGTCATTACGCGCGCACTTCACTGGCGCCCGAGACCCGCGCCCGCCTGCTCTTCGAGTGGGCCTATCCGCGCCTGGCCGACTTCTGCCGCAAGAAAGGTGTGCGCTATCCGCGCCTCGATGCGCAGGGCAACTTGCTCGACCCACTGCCCCGTGGCTAGGAGCCTGTTGCAAAGAGACGGATGGTGCACGCCGCCTGCTCTTTCTTGGGCGCTCAGACCGCGCCGGCGGGGCCCGGATCGGGCGACTCCAGACCGAGACGGATCAGCAACTGCTGGATGATGCGGGCGGTGAGCCCCCACACGGTCCGACCGCCGACATGGTAGACGCGCAGCATGCGATCTAGACCGTCGATCGCGACCACCCGTTCTTCGACCGCGGTGGGATTGGCGAACGCGGAAATCGGCACCGCGAACACCTCCTCGATCTCATCGTGGTTGATCTCGGTCTCGAGCGGATAGGCAACCGCGCCCACGCAGGGCACGATCCGGTAGCCGCTCGGTGTTCGCGCCTCGTCCAAGGCCCCGAGTCGCAACACCCGTGAGGAGTCGATACCGACCTCCTCCTGGGCCTCGCGCAGCGCGCCGTCCCACGCCTCCTCCCCGGCCTCGAGACCACCGCCCGGAAAGGCGATCTGCCCCTTATGGTGTGGCAGGGTCTCCGCCCGACGGGTGAGCAGCGTCCACAGCTCGCCCGCATCGACATAAAGTGGCACCAAGACGGCGGCTTGGCGCGCATCATCGTGCGGGAGCCGGGTGGCGGCCGGTGTCGCCAGCCGGGTACGCAGCTCGGCGATCCAGCTCCTCGCTTCCTGCGGCTCGTTCATCGCGCTTGCTCTCCGGATCCAGCGACCCAGCGCTCGCCGTCGAGACGCAGGGCGAGGGGCGTGGTCCCGGCGCCCGGAAGCCGGAAGGATAGGTGGTACATCCACATCGGTTCAGGGGTCCACCACAGCGGGTGATGCGCCACCGGCTCGACCGTGACGCGGAAGTCGATACCGCCGCCGGGCGACAGCAGGCGATCGCCGAGGATACCCTCCTCGATCTCGATCTGGCTCGGTGCCTCGGCGCCAAAGGCCAGGCGTAGGGTGGCCAACTCGCGCCTCGACGCGGCCAACAGCTCGGCCTGTGCGGCACCGTCGACCATCAGGCGATCCTTGCCCTCCTCCACCCACAGCCCGCGGCTGAGCGGTCGAACCCACAACCCGCGGTGCTCGAGAAAGGGACTTCGCGCCTGCCAGCGCTGGCTGGTCTCGAGCGGCAGCAGCCGCATCGCCAGCGGACTGACGTAACGGGCGACACCGGCCGCATCCGCCGGTTCTTGCCCAGGTGCTCGCCACAGGGGCAGCAAGAAGGGTGCGGCGAGTAGCGCGGGGATCAGCGTCATGATCATTCCTCCGACCAGCCGAGCGCGCCGCCATCCACCGCCCCCGGGCTGGCGCGTGGGCACCAGCCACAGGGCGCCGAAAAACGGCACGAAGCCGCGGTTAGCGAGCGCGCCCGGGCCGCCAGCGCTGGCCAGGTCGAAGGGCCGGAACAAGAGCACGGCAGGCACGAAGAGCAGGGTTGCGACCATGGCGGCGCGCGGCACGCGGCCGCGACCGGCTGCAAGCAGCAGCCACAGCAGCGGTGCGAAGTAGGGCAAGAGACCCGCGGCGCGACCGGCCAGCAGGTAGCGCAGGTTGGCCAGCCACAGCCCGCCATCGAGACCCCAGGAGAACGGCGGCGACAAGCGGTGGAGCGCGCGCAGCTCGTAGACCGCGCGCGTGAAACGCTCGCTGGCGAAGTCCACGAGCGGGAAGCCCGTGGCCGGGGTAAAGCGAAAGGCGAGCGCATCGAAGCCGTGCACCAGGCCACCGCCGCTGAGCCCGCGCACCGCGACCAGCACGGCGAGCCCCGCCAGCCAGCCAGCGAGCAGTGGCCAGCGATCGCGCCCGGCGAACATCGCCAAGGCGACGATCAGCAATGCATAGAGCGGATCCGTGGCAGCGGCCACCGACAGCAGCACACCGGCGAGCGCCCAGCGGCGGCGCGTGCCCGGCGGCTGGCCAGCGACCAATGCTAGCGCCATGACGGTCAACGCCAGCAAGAAGATATGAGCGGTGGCGCTGAACACCTGCGCGAAAACCACCGACGCGGCCAGCGCGACGGTGATCACCAGCGGCGCGGCGGGGTTGCTGCGCGCGAGGGTGCGCGCCGCGACCAGCGCTGCGGTGGCGAGCAGCAGCGCATTGAGCAGGGCGAAGCCATTGCGCGGTGCCAGTGCCAAGAAGGGCGCCAGCAGCAGGGCGTGCGGAAATGGACGATCGAAGACGATGCGCGCCCCATCACTCCCCGAGACCAGGTCGAGGTCGCTGGGCGCGCCGCCCCAGCGGCTTGCGAAGCGCTGGTAGTCGAGTCGGTTGTAGCGCAGGTCATGGTCCAGGAGCAGGCTCTCCGCTTGCATCAGACCGGTCGCCTCGCCCGCCGCCAGCGCCCGCCAGCCGGCGCGATCGTGGATCGCCGCTTGTGCCACGAGAGCGACCAGCACGGCCGCCAGCAGCGTCCACATGGCCACCGTCACGCGCCTGCCCAGCATGCTTCGAGCGCCGGCCGGGTGCCTCATGGGAAGCGACGCTCCCACACCGGACCACCCAGACGCGAGAAGCCTTGGCGCGCGAAGACATGCGGCTCGATACGCAGCCGCGCCGGCGCCAGGGGACGGCGCAGCTCGACCGTGAACCGCTGGCGGGCGCCGGGCGCCAGATCTTCAGGCAGTGCCATCCAGGGTGCGCCACGCCGGTAGCAGACACCGGCCGCTTCGAGCCGGACCTCGAGCGCCACCCCACCCATCCCGCGCTCACCGGCCAGCCACACGCCTGGGCTGTCGTTGATCAGATCGATCTCGAACCGGCGCCGGGTTCCCGGTTGCCACGGCCGGTCCAGGCCGCGCACCTCGAGACGGCCGTCGAGTGGCCGCAAGATGAGACTGGTCGCTTCGGGTGGTGTCGGCCGTTGCGCCTGGCCCTGCTCGCCGCCGGCCAGCGGCGGTCGATCGCGCCAGCGCCGACAGGCCGCCACCACGGCCCGGGCAGCGTCTTGCGGCGCGTGATACTCGGCCACATAGCGACGCGCGATCCGCCCCATGGCCGCGAGTCGCGCGGTGTCGGCGAGCAGGGGCGGCAGCGAGGCGACCAGCGCCTCGACCTCGCCCTCACCCACCGGGATCTTGCACACGATGTCGTCGCCCAGATCTGCCGACTGCGCATAATCGGAGACCACCGCCGGACGCCCCAGAGCCAAGATGCGCAGCAGCGATGCCGAGGTCTCGCCGGCGGTGGGATAGCGCAGGTTGATGCACAGATCGACAGCCGAGATCGCCGCTTGCAACCGCTCGAACGGCAAGTAGCCGAGCAAGCGCACGCGGTCCATGACGCCCAGCGCCTGGGCCTGCTCGGCGAGGCGCGATGCCGGCGCCACCTCGCCACCAATCACCAGCCAGGCATCCGCCAGCGCCGGCGTGGCGAGCGCCCGCAGCACTGAACCCGTGCGCTTGATCGGCGTCTGGAAGCCGAAGCTGCCGAGCACCGCTGCTCGCTCGGGAATGCCGAGCTGACGCCGCAGGTCACGGCCGCGCGCGGGATCGACCAGCGGCGGTAGCGGTACCCCCATGGTGATCGCCTCGACCGCCAGCCCCGGAAGCTCCTCGCGCAGCATGTCCCGCGCCCAGACGCTGTGGGTCAAAACGCCACGCTGGCGCACGAGCAGGCGGCGGTGGGCGGGCAGGGCGAACTGCGCGGCATCGCCCTGTCCACCCGGCCAGCGCGCCGGGCGGGCCGCGGCCTCGCCGATCCAGCCATGCTCCTCGAGCAGCACCTGGCGGTAGGCATCGACGTGGCCGCGGGCCGCGGTTCGACCGATCAAGAAGTGATGCAAGACCAGATCATGGAGCACCAGCACGCCGGGGATCGCCATCGCCAGGCGATAGACCTTCTCGTGGTGCCGGTTGTTCCCCATCTGGTAAAGCGGCAAGCGTTGGTCCTCGGCCAAACGCTCGGCCGCCACCACCGGCAGGTTCAAGGCCACCACCGGATCGACCGGCGCCTCGCCGGTCGCGATCAACCGCAGATCACAACGCGCGGCGAGTGCCGGCAAGAGGTCGGCCGTGTAGTCGGCGATGCCCGATCGGACCGGCGGCAGCGGCGAGACCAGATCGAGGCGCGGCCGAGACCGGCTCATAGGCCGCCGTCGATCGAGGTGCGAAGAAAGGCCTCGACGAAAGGATCGATGCCACCATCGAGAACCCGATCGGCGTCGCCTACCTCGGTCTTGGTGCGGTGGTCCTTGACCATGCGGTAGGGATGGAGCACATACGAGCGGATCTGGCTACCGAAACCGATCTCTTTCTTTTGATCCTCGAGCTTGGCCTTCTCTGCGTCTCGTTTCTTGATCTCGAGATCGTACAGTCTCGAGCGCAAAACCTTCATCGCCATGGAGCGGTTCTTGATCTGGCTGCGCTCGTTCTGGCAGGTAACCACCACGCCAGTGGGCAGGTGGGTCAGCCGGACAGCGGAATCCGTGCGGTTGACATGCTGACCGCCGGCACCGCTCGAGCGGTAGGTGTCGACGCGAAGATCTTTGTCGTTGATCTCGATCTCGACGGAATCATCGACCTCCGGATACACAAACACCGAGGCAAAGGAGGTGTGGCGGCGGCTGTTGGCGTCGTATGGACTGATACGCACCAGGCGATGTACGCCGCTCTCGCTCTTGAGGAAGCCGTAGGCGTTGTCACCACGCACGGCTAGGGTCGCGCTCTTGATCCCCGCCTCTTCGCCTTCTTGGCGATCGAGCATCTGGACCTGGTAGCCGTGTTGCTCGCCATAGCGCAGGTACATGCGTTCGAGCATCTGCGCCCAATCTTGCGCCTCGGTGCCACCGGCACCAGCGTTGATCGCCAACAGGGCATCGCGCCCGTCGTCCGGGCCCGACAGCTTGAGCTCCATTTCGAGCGTCTCGAGCCCGGCGGCCAGTCGGCTGGCAAAGGCGGCGGCATCCTCTTCGCCGCCTTCGTCGATCAGCTCGCGCCAACCCTCGAGATCATCGCGTTCGCGATCGAGCCGCCCGAGGTTTTGAAGCTGCCGTTCGAGGCGAGCACGTTTTTGCAGCAGCGGGGCGCTGGTTCCCGGATCGTCCCAAAACCCTGGCTCCTCGATCGTGGCATCGATCTCCGCCAACGCGTCTTAAGGCTGGAGCGGTCAAAGATACCCCCGGATCTTGTCGATCTGATCGGCGAGATGATCCAGGCGTTCATGCAGCTCGGTGGGAACCATTCAGTCGATCTCCTCAAGCGCCCCGCGGGCTGGCGATGTAGCCTCGGCGGTGGCCACACGGGCGTCGCGGGGCGCGATCATACCAAAGGCGAGAAGCAGCATCAGGCACAGACCAGGCACCAGCCAGGGCGCACGGGTGTAGGGCGAAAGGTGGGTGATCTTGCCCGGGGCCGCGGTGCGCAGGGTGCCGACCGCGCCGACCGCCAAACGCTCGACGACTCGGCCGCGGGCATCGATCACGGCCGAGATTCCGGTGAGCGCCGCGCGCACCAGCGGCCGGCGGTTTTCCGCCGCACGAAAGCGTGCTGCACGCAGGTGCTGGTACGGCGCCGCGGTCTTGCCGTACCAGGCGTCGTTGGTGATCGTGGTCAAGAGGCTGGCACCGGCACGCACCTCGGCTGCGACCAGCTCCGGGAAGGTCACTTCGTAGCAGATCGAGATGCCCAGATCGCCGCCTGCCCAAGGCAAGACTCCGACCCGCCGTCCCGGCTCGAAGGGCTGGGGAATGCGCGCCAGAACGCCGATGAAGGGCAGCAGATCACCGAGCGGCACGGTCTCGCCAAAGGGCACCAGGCGCTGCTTGGCGTAGTGCGCAGGGGGAGCGTGGGGCGGCACCAACAGCGCCGCATTCTCGATCCCGACGCCACGCTCGGCAGCGAGTGGTGTGTTCAGCAGCACGGCGCAGCCGCGCGCGGCCAGGTCGAGCACCGCCCGACGCAGCCGCGGTGCCTGGTCCCAGGTATCGGGGTAGGCCGCGCTCTCAGGCCACACCAGGAGACGTGGACCCTGCCCCACGCCGGCCACCGGTCCCAAACCGCCAGGCGCGGTGGCTGCTGGACGGGCACAGGCGCTGCGGCTCATCGCCAGCAGGCGGCCATAGGCGCGGGCCGGGTCATCGCTCGCATCGAGCAGCGGGCTGCCCGGCTGCACCAGCACCACCTCGCCCGCCCGCGGACCGGTATCGCCCCGGCCGGTGTCGTCCTGCGGTGGCTGGCCAAAGCGCGCGGCCAAGGCCAGTGCCAGCAACGCCAGCAAGACGCCCACCCCGAGTGGTAGCCAGCGCCGGCGACGGATGCCCAAGGCCAGGCCGGCGTTGGCGAAAACCAGCAGGAAGGACAGCCCATGCGTGCCGATCCAAGCGCTGAGTGAGAGCGCGCCGGGCATCGCCACCCAGGCGTAGCCGCTGAGATTCCAGGGAAAGGCAACGCCGGGAACATGCGCGCGCAGCCAGTCGAGCACGGTCCACGCCGCGGCCAGGCCGGCCATGGCGAAGAGCGCACGATGGCGCAACAAACGCAAAGCGACCAGGGCGAACACACCGTGCCAGACACCTTCGAGCAGCGCCACGCCGAGCACTGCCAAAGCGCCGGCCGCGCGCGGCAGGCCGCCGAAGGTGGTGACCGTGCCGAGGATCCATGACACCGCCAGCGTCCAGTACACGAGGCCATGAAGCAGCCCGCAAGCCACGGCCAGACGCCGCTTTAGGCCCCGCGTGTCGAGCACGGCGAGTAGGGGTACCAGCGCCACCCAGGCCAAGGCCGCGTGCGGCTCGGCAGCAAAGCACAGCGACCACAAGGCGCCTCCCAAGGCGGCCGCCGGCAAGGATGCGAGCGCGCGCATGGGAAGCGTCCGACTCAGCCGTCGACCGCCGTGATCCAGGTATCGAGCTTGAGCTTGTGGGTGATCTCCGAGGCCACGCGATCGGCTGCCGCGCGGTCGGCGAAAATCCCCACCCGCACGCGGTACATGGTCAGGCTGCCGACTGCGACCGGCGCCAAGAAGGCCTTGCGGCCATCGGCCTTGAGCCGTTTCAGGATCTCACGGGCCTGCGCCTCGTCGCGGCCCGAGAAGACCTGGATCACGAAGCCCGGGCCGCTGGCGCGCGGAGAGGTGGTGCGCGCGGAGGGTGGCGGTGCGGACGGTGGCGGTGCGGACGGTGGCGGTGCGGACGGTGGCGGTGCGACGGTGGTGGGCGCGCGCTCCGCGCCGATGTCTTGGGCCAGGGTGGTGGCGGGCGAGGTCTCGGCCGGGGCCGCGGTGCGACCCCGTGGCGGTTGCGCCTTCGATGGTGGCCGCCTGGACGGAACCGCCGGGCGCTTGCCGGTCGATGCTCGCTCGGCCGGCGCTCGGCGCTCGGCTTGGCGCTCCGAATAAAACGTCAGCTCATCGGCGCTCTCAGGCTCTTGCGCAGCGCGCTTTTCGACCACCACCGGCGCTGGCTCACCACCGCTACGGCCACCACGTCCCAGCCACACGCCACCGACAAAGGCACCGAGCACCGAGACCAGGAGCACCACAAAGGCAACCAGGACCTGACGGTTGGTCAAGGCGATCTCGTAGTAGCTGGGTTCGTGACTGTCGCGCACGATGGAAGACCCCGCGCTCACAGATTCGGTCCGCTTTCGGACTGGGGCGATTGGTGCTCAGGCTGATTGGCCTCCTGGGTGCTAGCGGTAGCCGGCAAAAAAGCCCGGATCAAGTCGATGGGCAGCGGGAAGATGATCGTAGAGTTGCGCTCGGCAGCGATCTCGGTCAACGTCTGGAGATAGCGAAGCTGCAACGTCACCGCGTTCTTGCTCACCGCTTCGGCCGCACGTGCCAGGGCCGTGGATGCCTCATGCTCGCCTTGGGCGTGAATGATCTTGGCCCGTTTCTCACGTTCCGCCTCGGCCTGGCGTGCCATCGCCCGCTGCATCTCCTGCGGCAAGTCGACGTGCTTGACCTCGACCATCGATACCTTGATGCCCCAGGGATCGGTCTGGTGGTCGACGATCTCCTGCAGCTTCTCGTTGAGCTTCTCGCGCTCGCTGAGCAGTTCATCGAGATCGGCCTGGCCGAGCACCGAGCGCAGCGTGGTCTGCGCAAGCTGGCTGGTGGCGAAGAGGTAGTTCTCGATTTCGATGATCGCCTTGACCGGCTCGACGACCCGGAAGTAGACCACCGCGTTGACCTTCACCGACACATTGTCGCGGGTGATGATGTCTTGCGGCGGCACATCGAGCACCACGGTTCGCAGCGAGATGCGCTCCATGGTCTCGAGCGGGTAGAGCACAAAGACCAGTCCGGGCCCGCGCGGTTTGGGATCGACCTTGCCGAGCCGGAAGACCACCGCACGCTCATACTCGCGAAGGATGTTCAGCCACCGACTAACAACGAAAAGCGTCACGAAAACGAGAAACCCAAGGATGAGGACGGTGATGTTCATTGGCTGCCTTTCAAGGAAGGCCGAATCGTCCAGAGTCCCCGGCCGATCGGCGTTGTGTTCACTCAGGCCGGCGCACCCGAGCCCTTGCCGGCCGCGGTTGGTTGCGCGCTGGCCGGCCGGACGTTGAGGGTAAGCCCATCGACCGCCACGATCTCGACGGCTGCGCCGGCGGGTACGGGCTGCTCGGCGCGCGCGCGCCACAGCTCGCCATGCACGAAAACCTTGCCTTCCGGATCCAGATCTGTCCGCGCGGTCGCATGCTCGCGCAGCAGGCCTTCCAGACCCGTGAGCACCGGCGCACGGCGCGCCAGAATCACCCGCGAGGTGAGCAGGCCGATCGCCAGAACCATACTGCCGGTCACCCCCAGGATCAAGCGCAGGTCCACACGCAGCGCTGGATCGGAGCCGCGAAACACCATCACCGAGCCGAGAATCAGCGCCGCCGCGCCACCGATGGTCAAGACGCCATAGCTCGGAATCATCAGCTCGGCAGCGAACAGGATCAGGGCGAGCACGATCAACGCCACACCCGCGAAATCGACGGGAAGTACCGAAATGGTGTAAAAGCCAAGAATGAGCAAAATGGCACCCACCACGCCCGGAAAGACCAAGCCCGGATGCGTCAGCTCCACATACAGGCCGAGGGTGCCGAGCGAGACCATCAGCAGCGCGATCTGGGGATGGAACAAGGCGGCCAGGAAGCGCGCGATGCGACCCATGTCATGACGCTCGAGCGGCGCGTGGGCCGTGGCCAGCACCACCGGCCCAGCGCCCGCCTTGTCCACGGTCCGGCCATCGATCGCCTCGAGTAGCGATGGCACGTCTTGGGCCAACACCTCGATCAATCCCTGGTCGAGAGCTTCTTGCGCGGTGAAGGAGCGGCTTTCGACCACCGCCGCTTCGGCCATCTCGAGGTTACGCCCGTGCTGCCCGGCCAGGGAACGGATGTTGGCCGCGGCATCCTCCTCGACCTTGGTTCCCATCACACCAGGAATGTCCTCGCCACCGCCACCCACCGGATGCGCAGCGCCGGTATTGGTGCCCGGCGCCATCGCCGCCAGATCGGAGGACATCAGGATGAAAAAACCAGCGGAAGCGGCGCGTGCACCGCGCGGCCCCACGAACACCACCACCGGCACGCGGCTCTCGAGGATCGCGGAGGTGATCTCGCGGGTCGAGGTCAGCAAGCCGCCCGGGGTCGAAAGCTCGAGCACCAATGCTGCCGCGTCCCGTTCTTCGGCATTTTTGATCCCTTCAGAGATATATTCTGCCGCCAGCGGATGGATCTCGTCGTCGAGCGTCAGCAGGATCACCGGCCGCACCGCAGCAGTCGCGAGAAGCTCGGGCTCAGCCGGCTCCTGGGCGCTGATGCGTGCTGCCCGGCCGAAGCCGAACGCCAGCAGCAGCATGAACCCCAACGCCAGCCAGGCGAAGCGGCGATGGGATGAAGGGTCGCTTGCGTTTCGGTCGGATGCCGGCATGATGCTCTCAAGTATAGACGCCACAGTCGGCGCGCGGCACGCAGGCCGGCCACAGACCGACCGCCAGCCACCGACGCCCGCAGCGCGGGCGGCCGCGGGCGGCTTGCGCCTCGGTGCTCGCAGTGTCAGCATGGCGCCATTCGGACGCAACCCTTGGAGTCTGTCCCATGCCATCGTCCCGGTTTCGTTTCGCCCGCCGGCTGCTGCTCGCCCTGATGCCGCTGGTGTTCGCCCCGAGCTTGGCGTTGCGGGCCCAGACCGCGGCCTTCGGCCGTGACGACTCCGGTCGCTTGACCGACCAGATGGTCTACGTCTGGCTCGCGGACGGCAGCGGCACCGCGCTCGAACGCCTGCGCCGCAAACCCGCCACGGCGCGCGCCGCGCGGCTCGGGGAGAACCTCTTCACGCGGATCGGCCGACCCCACGACCAGCCCGCCGATGCTGGCGAGCTGTTCTTGGCAGCGTTGCGCGAGGCCGACGGCGCGGTACGCTCGGCGCTGTTGGTCGAATCATCGACGGGTTATGTGGCCTACTTCCCGCAGCTCGGCAAGGGCAGCGTGCTGGGCGCAATACGCACCACGGTCGGCCGGCCGTTCGGGCCGCTCGCCGATGACGACGGCAATTTCGCTCTCCTGCTGCGCCGCGACGACCACGGCCGGACGGTCGAGGCGGTGCTCTACCATGCCACCCGCGGCCAGGCGATCGTCTTGCGCCAGCTCGATACGCTTCCCTCCCAACCCCAAACCGCTCCCCTGGCTGGGCTGCCGGTGCTGCGCGGACCGGTCACTGCCACCGCCATCGATGGACCGGGTGGTGCCACCCGCGGCTACTTGCTGTTCGACCAGGCAAGCGGTGAAATTCACGCCATTGCGATCGGCCCGGACGGCAACGTGCGCGGTGACCGCCTGCGCGGCGAGGGTCTCTACACGGTTTTCCCCGCAGAGACCGAGCAACCGGCGTCGCCGCGCTTTCTGGTGGCGCCGATCAGCGACGAGGACGGCGCCCTGCGCCATGTGCTGATCGCCGATGCCGGCAGCGGCCAGCTCGCCTGGTTGGTCAATGCCGGCGCCCGTCGCGGCACACCCCGGCTGCGCGCCATCGACCTCGACCTCGACCGCTTTCTCGCCACCGCCAGCGCCGCGCGCGTGCGAGGCCTGGCCTGGGTGCCACGGCGAGCCGGCGATGGCGCCACCACCGGCGCCTGGCTGATCGATGCCGCCACCCGCCGCGTGCTGCTGCTCGATGGCCTCGACCCTGCGTCGCCCTCTGCTCTTCGCGTAGAGCCGGTGGAGCTTCAGCGCTGAGCATGCCCGGCGCGCGCGCCATGACGCCTCGCCGAGCCATCGGTTGCGCCGACCCAGCTACGCTGCTCGAACGACACCTGCCGCTGATCGACCGCATCATCGCCTCGCTGCGGCGACGCAACCGATGGCTCGGCGAAGACGGCAAAGACTTTGGTCAATGGGTGCGCATGCGCCTGTTCGAGAACGATCACGCACTGGTGCGTGCCCACGCAGGCCGGGCCAGCCTGGCGAGCTACTTGACGGTGGTCATCCACAATCTGATGCGCGACTTCCGCAATGCGCACTACGGTCGGTGGCGACCCTCGGCCGCGGCCCGCCGGCTGGGTGAAGTCGGTGTCCAGCTCGACACGCTGATTCATCGCGACGGCCGCTCGCGGGCGGAGGCGATCGAGATCCTGCGCCGCAACCGAGGCGTTGCGCACTCGGCCGACACACTCGATGCCCTCGCCAGCTCCCTACCGCCCCACTACCCGCGACACCAGGGCGACGACACCGGTCTCGACCGCTTGCCAGCGGCCGAGCGCACCGATCGGCCGCTGGCCGAACGAGAAGCCGCAGCGCGTGCGGCGCGCACGGAGCAAACGCTGAAAGACGTCATTTCTCAACTCGACGATCAGGCCTGCTTGCTGATCAAGCTGCGCTTCTTCGAAGGCTTCCGCATCGCGCAGATCGCACGCCGGCTGAAGCAGCCCGCGAAGCCGCTGTACCGGACATTCGAGCGGCTGCTGGTGGTCTTGCGCCAGCGCCTGGAGGCGGCTGGTTTGACCGCGGGCGAGGCGGCGGAGGTCTTGCGTCAAGATCTGCCTGTGACGCCGGAAATCGCCCGTGGCTGCGAAACCGCCGCCACAGGTCCGTCTTTCCCCAGGGGTGCCAGGTGAGCGAACGATACCCGACGAGCCTCGAGCCGCAGGATCTCGAAACCTTGGCCGCCTTTGTCGACGGCCGGCTCGAAGGTGCAAAAAAGCAGGCGGTGCAAGCACGCCTGGCACGCGACCCGTCCTACTACGAGGTCTATGCTGAAACGCTGCACTTCCTCGAAGAAGAAGAGGAGCACAGCGAGGGGGCACCGCACGTAGACGAACTCCGGCGCGAGCGCCATCGCCCTCGCCGGCTGCGGTGGGTCCTTCCCGCTGCCGTCGCCGCGGTGCTGGCAGCGGCCCTTTCTTGGTGGCAGTTGGCGCCGCGCGCCGCTCCCGGCGCCGGGCGCTACCTCGCCGCCCTCCACCCTGCCAAGGCGCTGCCTCCAGCGTTGTTGCAAGCCTATCTCGCCGGCTGGCACCCACCGCGCGGCGCGGCCGAGCCGTCACCAGCCCTCGGGCAAGACGGCATCGACGTGCGCCTCGGCGTCCACCACATCGCCCTAGTGCTGGCCTTGACCACCGGCGACGCACAGCAGGCCAGGCGCCACGCCGCACGCATCGACACGCTGCTCAGAGCGAGCCAGCGACCCATCTTGCTCGATGTCGCTGGCCGCGTGCGTCGCGCTGTGACCACCGGCTCCCACGGGGCCCCACGCGCTGCCGCCGATGCTCTGAGCCGCGATCTCGACACCGTTCTCGGCGGGCACGCCGGGTATCGCCTCGGTGCCTGGGCGCAGAGCTGCCGGGTGGCTGCGGCCACTGGCGACGCGGATTTCTTCGATCGGGGCATGCGACGCGAGCTTCGCCGGGTCGGCGCTGCCACCCTGGTTCCGGACGCAGCCGACGCGCTTGACACCATCGAGGGCTGGCTCGCCCGCGGGCTGACGCCCGCCGGGCTCGAGAGCCTGGGCCAGGCCTGCCAGACGCTGGCCACCAGAGGCGGCAACCTGGCAACCAACGCCAGGCGCTGAGCGCCGGAGTCCACCCATCGCTGCGGGCCGCTTCGCGGGTCCGCTCCGCGCGGTTACGAGCTGGGTTGGCTGTGGCGGTCGATCTGCCTGCGCAGCAGCTCGTTCTCGAAGGCTACGCCGACTTGGGCAGTGGCCAGCTCGAGCAGCTCGATGTCCTCGATCGCGCGGTTGGACGAGCCGTTGTCGGTATAGACCACCGAGATCACCCGCTCGGCGCCGAGCACCGGAAACACCACCACCTGGCCCGAGCGCGGCCGGCCGAGCAACGCGGCGAACGCATCGGGAAGCTCCGCTTGGTCGAAGCCCAGCGAGCGCGGCTGGCCATCGCCGATGCAGCGCGTGAACACGTCGTCGCCATCGATCGGCAGGCGCAGGGCCCGCGTCTCGAGCGCCAGCGCCTCGCCACGTGCGCCAAAGCCGAAGGCACCGAGCGCAAAGAGGTGGTCCTTGCGCACCAGAAACAGCACCGCGCGCTCGACCGACTCGGAGATGACGTGCATCAGGTTCAGTGCCATGGTCGCCGACAGCAGACCCGAGCGGATGTCGGCCAACACCCGTCGCAGCCGAGCGAATCCGGCCCGTACCGAGCTCCCGGAGCCCGTCGAGGCGCTTTGGAGGGTGCGCACCAGGCTCTTGAAGCAGTAGGCCAAGGCTTCGGGATCGGCCGCAATGGCGGCCACCGCGCCGGCCTCGAAGGCGCGGCGGGTGAGATCCTCCGAGTCCACCAGGGCGATCACCGACGAACTCGGCCGCGAGCGGCGGATGGCGAGCAGGTCCTCGACCGATGACTCGTCGGCGCGCATGTCGAGCACCACGATGGTCGGTGTCGGCTCACCGGGCAAGCGGGTGCCCGCTTCGCGCAGCGGTACGCGCACCACCCGCGCCAGCCCCTCTTCGATGATCTCGGTCATGGTGTCGGCGAAGCGGTAGTCGGTGGTCACGATCTGCAGCCGGCGGTGGGCAGGCTCGAGCGCCAACTCATCGACATCGCTCCGCTCCTCGAGGTGCAGATCGAGGTTGAGCCCCTCGAGCTCGGAGACCATGGCGCTTTTGTCCGCAGACCCATCCGCCAGGCTCTGCGGCGCGATCTCGCCGGCCGCATCCACGTCGCCGGGATCGGTATCACGCCGGTGCCGCTCGTCGAACATGCGGGTCGCTTCGAGCAGCACCACTTGGGTATTGAGGTCGAGCTTGGGAATGACATCACCCGGGTACATGGCGATGTCATCGATCGGTTTGAGCTCATCGAGGGCGAACTCGAACGATCCGGTGGTCCACGCCACCAGCTCGAAGATCGTCTGCTCGATCTGATGTTCGATCGCGGTGCGGATTTGTTCGAAAGAGAGGATGCCATCGGCAACCAGCAACTGCCCAAGCGAGCGGCGCGGGCGCTCCGCGCGCTGGCGCTCGATCAGCGTCTCGAGCTGCTTGGCGTCGAGCAGGCCCTTGGCCACCAGCAGCTCACCGAGGCGCTGGGTCTTGGGGCCTGAGGCGCTAACGATCTGGCCGCGATGAAAGCCGATCTCGGCGTGCCGGTCGCCGCGCCGGGCGGCGAGCGTACCGGTGCGCCGTCCGAGATGGATGAACTGCATCACATCGGTCAGCGAGACGTCTTCGAGCTTGCCGTTGAGACTCACAGTTTCCGCCTGAAATGGGCCGGTTCAGCCGCTGTTTCGCCATCTCGAACGCTCACGTGCCGCGCACCAACTGCACCAGGCTCTCGAGCGTTCGAAGCTTGCGATCCGTATTGGCGTAGACGCGCGCCGCGAACAGTGCCGACGCAGCATGGGCAGCGAGCAAGTCGAGCAGGTCGCGATCACCCGCCCGCAGGATCGCCTTGTGGTCGAAGAGCTTGAGCACCACCAGGACGCCAACGATCGCCTCCTGCACCCGCAGCGGCACGGCAGCGATGACCTCGGAGGTATCCGACGGGCCGAGCCGCAGCACGCCGTCTGCGAGCGCACCGTCGATCAGCGGATCGCCGCCCTGGTAGCGGCCGCGGGCATAAAGACCGCTGAGATCGTTCTCCAGGCCCTTGGAGAGCGCCACCTCGCAGGCTTCATCGCCCTCGACGCGCAACAGCAGCGCGAAACGCTCGGCGCCCAGCAGATCGACCGCGATCTCGGCGATGGTCGCTTGCACCTCGACGGGATCGAGGGTCGCGTGGAGTTGGAAGGTCGCCACGTAGAGGTTCATCAGCCGGCCGAGCTGATGCTCGGCCTCGACCAGCCGCGCAGACAGCTCCTCGCGGTCGCGCTCGATGGTCTGCACATGATTGTCGGCCGCGGGCGATTGCGCGGACTGCTCGCCTTCGAGCTGGGCGATCAGCGCACGGGCGCGGTCGAGCGTCTGGCGGATCTCGTCGACCGTGCTGTCGGAGCCTTCGGTACGCATCTTTGGGGTCATGGATCGACTCGGGTCGGCGTTCCAGGCGCCTGGCAGTAGTTCCTCACGGGATTCCTCAGCGGGCGCCTCATAGGCGCTGGATGACCTCGAGCAACTCCTGGTTGCCAAACGGCTTCTTGATGTACGCGGCAGCACCCGTTTCGAGCCCGCGGATGGTGTCTTCTTCCTTGCCCTCGGTGCTGATGATCACCACAGGAATCTCCCTGAATGCAGCATCGGCTTTCACCTGGGTCAGAAACTCGAGGCCGCTCATGCGAGGCATGTTGATATCCAGAAGTATCAAATCGATATCCGCATCGGTCCCCAAGCACCGGAGAGCCTCGAGCCCGTCGTGCGCATGCACCAGGGTGTACTGGCGCAGCAGAACTTCGAACATCTTATGGATCAGCTTCGAGTCGTCAACAACAAGAATCTTGCGCGGCTGCACCTCGGGCTCCTTCGCTCCTCGCGGTCTCGTCCGACAAATCTCCGGGATAGCCCGCGGTCGGTTCCCGCTAGGGGACTCCCCGCACCGGTAGAACCGGCAGCCACGGATCAACCCCCCGCATCCCCACCTCCTCTGCCCGATCGCAAGACGCGAGACGCCTAGGGTAAACCAAGGCCTGGCATCACGCAAGCACGATTTGGGGCTTGACAAGAGCGACCCCTCGCCCCAACACTGTCCCCTGCCAGATCCAACAGCCTGTTCTCAAGCTGCCGCCAGAGGACGTCCGACACTTCGATCTCCATGGATCCCGCCTTTCGCGAATTGCTCGCCGACTTCCTCTCCGAGGGAGCCGAACGCACCGACAAGGTCGAGGCTCTGCTGCTGCGTCTCGCCGAGGCCGATGCCGCCAGCCGCGCCGAGCGCGTGCTCGCGATCAAGCGTGAGTTGCACACGCTCAAGGGCAACGCGGGAATGATGGGCCTGCCTGCCATCCAGGCGCTGGCGCATGAGCTGGAGGACCGGGTCGAAGGTCTCGACAGCGCGGAACCGGCCGCTCTCGCCGCGGGCATCGAGCTCTCGCTCGACGGCATCGACCGGTTGCGCACACTGCTCGGCGAGCTGGCCGCGGTGCCAGCAGCGCCTGCCAGCCCGGAACCTGCCAGCCCGGAACCTGCCAGCCCGGAACCTGCCAGCCCGGAACCCGTCGGCGCGCAGCCCGCTGCGCACGATGCGCCACTGGTGCCCGGGCTGTCGACCGGTGATGGCAGGATCCGTGTACCCTACGGCAAGATCGATGAGCTGGTCGATCTGCAAGCCGAGACTCTGGTCTTGCGCACACGTTTGCTCGACGCGGTGACCACCGGTCGGCGCGCTGCGCGAGAGGGCTCGGCCCATGCCGACGACTGGGATCTGGTCAGCGACGCGATGCAGGCGCTCGAGAAAAGTCTCGAACGCCTGCAGGATCGCATCATCCAGCTCGGGATGGTGCCACTCGAAGGTCTTTTCGGCCGACTCCGCCGCATCGTTCATGACGAGTCGCTGCATGAAGCCAAGCGGATCGAGCTCGCGGTGCGCGGCGGCGACACGCCGATCGACAAGGCGCTGCTCGAGGTCGCGGGCGACGCGCTCGGCCACCTCGTGCGCAACGCGGTGATCCATGGCATCGAGACGCCAGGCACCCGGCGCGCATGCGGCAAACCGTCCACTGGAACGGTGCGCCTGGAGGCCGCGGTGGTGTCGAACGAGGTGCGCCTCGATGTGCATGACGACGGTGGCGGCATCGACCTCGAGCGGCTTCAACAGCAGGCGCCGGAGCCCTCCAGCACCCGCGATGACGATCCGCTCAGCCTGGTGTTCGAGGCCGGGGTGACGTCGCGCGGCGATGCTGACTTGAGCGCCGGCCGCGGCGTCGGCTTGTCGGCGGTCAAGGGCAGCGTCGAACGCGCGGGCGGGCGCGTCGACGTGCGCTCCGAGCCCGGTCAGGGCAGTACCTTCACCATCCATCTACCGTTGACCACCACCATCCTGCGCTCGCTGCTGCTGAACGCCGACGGCGAGACCTATGCCCTGCCGCTGGCGTCGGTGACCGAAGGCATGCGCCTCGAGCCGCAGAGCCTGCATCGGGTCAACGAGGCGCGCGTGCTGCGCTGGCGCGGCCGGGTGTTGCCCCTGCTCGATCTCGGGCTGGCGTTCGACACTGCCAGCGGTTCGCGCAATGAAGGCTTCGCAGTGATCGTCGAGCTGGGCAGCAGGACACGAGCTGTTGTCGTCGATGGCATCGCTGGAATCCGTGATATCGTGGTCAAAAGCCTCGATCCGATCGTCGGCCAGCCGGTCGGCATCTCGGGCTCGACCATCCTCGGAGATGGACGGGTGATCATGATTCTCGATCCGGCGAGCCTCGTTGCCCTGCCGCCGTCCGCAGGCCGCCCCGCATGAGCCATCAAAAGCCGCAGGACCCGAGCGATTCGGAGCGGATCTACGCCTTCGCCGACGCTGTCGAGGCCGAAAACCAGGCGGCCGCATCGGCGGCGCCGGCCGCACCGCCGCTGCGGCCCGAGACCTGGATCACCTTCGAGCTGTCGAATGAGGTTTTCGCCCTTCCGATCGAGCCTGTGCGCGAGGTACTGCGCGTCACCGACATCACGCGCGTGCCCCATGCGCCGAATCCCGTGCGCGGGGTCACGCAGCTTCGCGGCCGCGTGATCCCAGTGGTCGATCTCGGCCTGCGCCTGGGACTGCCGGCGCGCTCGGCGGGCCGCAGCAGCCGCATCCTGGTGGCCGAATCGCGCGGCCGGCTGCTCGGCCTGCTGGTCGATAGCGTGCACCAGGTCATCAAGCTCGATCGCAACCGTGCCCAAACACCACCCGAAGACGTGGTCACACCCAGCTCGGACTTCGTGACCGCGGTCTACCATCTGGGCGCGCGCCTGGTCTTGATGCTGGATGTCGATCGTACCTTAATTCTCCGCGAGCCTTTGGACGCCGCCTGAGCCCCGCGCTACGACCGCAGTGCCCCCAGGCCCAAGCCAGCCCGAAGCAACCACCGAACGGACATACCGATGCCGCCACGAACCGGATTCTTCGACCGCCAGTCCCTCTCTCGCAAGGTCACGATCGGCCTGACCATCGCGGGGTTGGGCTTCCTTGCCATCTTATCGGCGGTGATCATCTTCGGCCTGCGCATCAACAGCCTGGCGGATGAGATCCGTAGCGACTACTTCCCGGGATGGCAGACCAGCAGTGCCCTCCAGGCGAGCTTCGCCGAGCTCCAGAGGGTGTTCTCCGATGTGCTGATCGATCCGGACACGGATCTGATCGACCAACGGGCGGCGGAGGTCAGAGCCGGTATCCTGGCGCTGCTCGACAAGGCCCGCAGCCTGCGCACCTTCCAGCCGAGCGCGGCAAAGCGCCTGCAGATCCTGGCGGCGATTCGCGCCGAGATCAGCGATAGCAAGCAGCCAGCCGAGCGCGCGGCACCGGGCTCGGTCCCCAGCATCGGCCCAGACCAAGATCCCAGCACCGGCCCAGACAACCCCGACGACAACCCCGAGCACGCAGCAGAACGCAAGCGTACTCTCGAGCTGCTGACAACGGCCTGGGAAGAGCAGCCACAGAAGCAAGATGGCCGCGAAGAAAACCTGGCAACTCGCCTGGAGCAGGATTTCGAGGCCTTCTACCGCACCGCCGCCACCAACGCCCGCTAGGTGATCGAGGCCAGCGACGAAGGCATCACCATGCTGCCCGCGAACGCCATCACCCAGGTGAAAATGGCCAAGAGCGTGGCGCAGCAGATCGAGGCCCTGGCCGAGGTCAGTCGGGTTGGCCTATTCGTCGAGCTGGGGTCGTTGCAGGCACGACAGCGGCTCTTGCTGTGGGCGGTGGCAGGCATCGCGCTGCTCGGGCTGATGGTGCTCTTCATCCTCGCCCAGGTGGTGCGCAGCTCGGTGAGCCAGCCGATCCAAACGGCGCTGGTGGTCGCTGAAAAGCTCAGCCACGGCGAGGTCGACGCCGAGATCACGATCGACCGCGAGGACGAGATCGGCAAGCTGCTGGCAGCCATGAAGCGGATGCTCGCCTACCTGCGCGACATGGCCGCGCTGGCCGGCTCGATCGCCACCGGCGACCTGCGCACCGAGGTCAGCCCGCGCTCCGATGCCGACATTTTCGGGCGCGCCTTCCGGGGAATGTCCGTAAATCTGCGCCAGATGATCGGCCGCGCCAAGCAGGCGGCAACGCAGGTGGCCGGAGCTGCTTCCGATATCGCAACGTCGTCGTCGCAAATCACCGGCGGTGCCGAGACGCAATCCGCCTCGGCGGAGGAAACGCTGGCGACCATGGTCGAGATCGCAGCCCAGATCGACAGCGTCGCGAAGTCATCACAGGCCCTGGCGATCAATGTCGACGAGACCTCGTCGTCGATCCAGGAGATGGGGGCCTCGATCGAGCAGGTGGCCAACAATTCCACCAACCTGCTGACCTCGGTCGACGAGACCTCGTCGACCATCGAAGAGATGACCGCCTCCATCCGTTCGATCGAAGGCAAGGTACGGGTGGTCGACGAGGTCTCCAAGCAAGCGTCCGAAACGGTCTCGAATCGCGGCGAGGAGCTGTCGCAAAAGATCTCCGGAATCAGCGTGGCCAGCCGAGACATCGGGAAAATCGTGGGAATCATCGAGGACATTGCGGACCAGACCAACCTGCTGGCGCTCAACGCCGCCATCGAGGCTGCGCACGCGGGCGATGCCGGGCGTGGTTTCGCGGTCGTCGCCGAGGAGGTCAAGCGACTCGCCGAGCGCTCGATGGCCTCGACCCGGGAGATCGTCGGAGTGGTCGAGAATGTACAGAAGTCCACCGACGAGGCGATCACCCTGACCAGCGACATCCTGCAGCAGATCGTCGGCTCCGTGACCCGTACCTCAGAGCTGGTCGGCGAGGTCTACACCGCGACCCAGGAGCAAAGCGGTGGCGCAGCGCAGATTCTTCAAACCAGCAACCAGATGCAAGTGGTCACACGCCAGCTCGCGGCCGCGGCGCGCGAACAGGCCAACGGAGCGAGGGATATGATGCGCGCTGTCGAGACCATGAACCGCATGACCCAGCAGGTTGCCGATGCCAGCCGGGAGCAAAAGCAAGGCGGTGATCTGGTGGTCAAGGCGGTCGAGAGGATCGCCCAGATCGCGCAGCAAAACCTGACGGCGGCCGAGCAGCTTTCGGGCAACACCCACAACCTGTCGCAAGCGGCCGATGGGCTGCTCGAGGTCGCTGCGGTGTTCACGGTCGAAGAGTCCGAGCGCGACGATGCCAGCGCGGCGGTGCTCGCGGCGCGGGGCGCGCAATGAGCCCGCCTGGCGATGAAGCGCCGCGCGTCGAGAGCAGTTGGGAAGCCTGCATCGCGTTGCTCGACCGGTTGCCGGCGCTGCCCGCCGAGGCGCGCATCGAGGCGCTCGGCACCCTGATCCGCAACCCCAGCCCCGGCATCCGGAGCCGGGCGCTGCGCATGGGTGCCGCGCTGCTCGACGATGAGCACCTGATGGACTACCTGCGCAGCGAGGCCGACGATGTGCTGCGCAACGCTGGCCTCGAGATGCTCAAGATGCGCGGCAACAAGGGCTACCATCTGGCGGTCGCCCTACTCAAAGACCCGGATAACGATCTGGTGCTGCAGGCCGTGCTGGTGCTCACTGCACTGCGTGACCCCCGCGGCCTCGAGGCATTGCGTGCGATGCTGCACCACGGCGATCCCAACGTCGTGCAGGAGGTCATCGTCGCCATCGGGGAGATTGGCGATGCGCGCGCCATCCCCGACCTGATCACCTTCCTCGAGGCCGGTCCGTGGGTGCAGATGGCTGCGATCGAAGCCCTCGGCAACCTGCGTTCACCGGTTGCGGTGCGGCATTTGGTGCCGCTACTCACCGACTTGACGGTGGGTGAGATGGCGGCCGAAGCGCTGGCGCGCATCGGCGGTCCGGAGGCGGCCGATGCGCTGGTGGGCCACTGGCTGCGCTTTGAGCGCACGCTCGATCCGGAGCCGATCCTGGGCTTGGTGGCGCATGTGCTCGAGGGCCTGGCCGGACCGCTCGGGCAGCATCCCGAGCTGCGGCCGGCGCTCGACCGCCAGATCGACGACCCGCGGCCCGACGTGGCGGTGGCAGCGGCCCGGGCGCTGCTGGCACTCGGGCCCGGCGCGAGCGATGCCAGGGCGCTCGAGCTGGTCGCTGGCGACCAGCTCGAGCCCTCGGTACTACCCGCCTGCTTGCACCATCGCAGCGACCTGATCGGTACCTTGATGGCTGGCCCGGGACAACAGCGCACCTGGGGCTTCCTGCTCGCCGCCCGCTTCCCCGAGGCGACGCCGATCGAAGCCCTCGCCTCGGCCCTCGAACGCTCGCCCGCGCGCGATCAACTGGCGCCGCTGGTGCGCGCGCTCTCGAAGCAGCGAGCACCGTCATTGGCACCGGCGCTGATCGGGTTTTACCTGCGCTTGAGCGAAGAGCAACGACCGCAGCTCCACGCCCTGCTCAGACACTATCGCCAGCCCCTGCTCGCGCGCATGTCGAGCCTCGAGATGACGCCGACCAGCCGGGTCGTGCTGCGCGCCCTGCTCGGTGCACCGGCCGAGGAAATCCGCGGTGAGCTGCGTGCGCTCGAGCATGCGGATCGCGTGCACGCACTCACCGAGCTGGTCGACGAAGAGGCTCTGCTGCGGCCGCTGCCCTGGGCCACCTGGCTCGAAGCGCAGCCGGAGATCTATGCCGAGGTCGCTTCGGCATTCGCCTCGCGGGCGGGCCTGCGCGAGCTGCTGCCGCTGTTGCGCCAGCGGCTCGCCGAGGACGCCACGCCGCCCGTGATCCGCGCGCTCGGTGCCCTCGGCGACCGCGAGAGCGTGCCGCTGCTCGCGGCGCGGCTGGAGCCCGCAAGCAGCCCGCTCGCGCCGATTGTGCTGGAAAGCCTCGGCCGCATCGGAGGCCCCGACGCACGCCAGGCACTGCGGCGCGCGGCAGCCGACGACGACGACGGCCTGCCGACAGCGGCAGCCGGCAAGCCGGCCTGGACCCGTCTGGCCTTCCGTGCACTCGCGCGCTGCGCTGCGGGGGAAGATGACCACCTCTTCCGCGCCGCCATCGGCCACAGCGATTGGTACATCCGCCTGTCGTGTGCTGAAGTCCTCGGACGTTTCTCACGCCCCGAGAACCTGGCGGCCCTGGCCCAGCTCGCTTCGGATCCGGTGCCCATCGTCGCCCAGCGCGCCCTATCCTTCCTCGAGAGCTGAGCGAAGCCGCCGTGCTGGTTTCTCCTGCCGCGCTGACCCTCGAGGAGCTCGCCTTGTTCAATGAGCTCTTCGTCGCCCGCTTCGGCCTATGCTTTCCGGAACACAAGCGTCAGATCCTCGCCTCGCGTCTGGAGCCGCGGTTGCGAGCGCATCACCTGACCCGCTTTCTGGACTACTACCTGCTCTTACACTACGACTTCGACGGCGAGCGAGACGACTTGATCCGCTCGATCACCAACAACGAGTCTTACTTCTTCCGCGAGACCGCACAGTTTGAAGCGCTGGCGAACGAGGCGGCCGTGGCCCTGCGCGCCGGCGGCCCGCGACCGGGTTCGCTGCGCTTCTTGTCGGCAGGCTGTTCGTCGGGGGAAGAGCCCTACACCCTGCGCATCTACGACTGCGAGCGACGCTTTGGCCTTGGCACAGCAGCCGAGATCGATGCCGTCGATATCGATCCCGAACGGATCGAGCTGGCCCGCCAGGCACGCTACCGCGCCAGCTCGCTGCGCACCCTCGACGAAGCCCGGGTCGGACGCTACTTCCACCCCGATGGCGCGCGCGGCGGGGTCCGGGGGGTCCTCTTGCGCCAGCCCTTTCGCGACGGTGTAGGCTTTCGGCGCGGGAACCTGGTGGACCGGTCTTCGCTTCCCCGAGAGCCCTACGACGCCGTGTTCTGCCGCAATGTTTTGATTTACTTCTCCGAGAGTGCGCTCAAACGCACGGTCGACAACTTCGCGACCCTGGTGCGTCCCGGCGGCTTGCTGTTTCTCGGTCATGCCGAGTCGATCATCGGCATGACCCGCGCCTTCCACGCCGAGCGCCTGGGTGCGACCATCGCCTACCGCCGAGAGCCGACATGAGCCCGCGGCCGGGGCAACCCCTGCGCATCGCGGTGGTCGATGATTCCTCGTTCATCCGCCGCGCCCTGGCGCGCGTGCTGGCCGAAGAACCACGGATCGAGGTGGTCGGCACAGCAGCCTCCGGCGAGGCGCTGCTCGCCAACTTCGAAGCCTGGTGCCCCGATGTCGTCACCCTCGATCTCGAGATGCCGGGCATGGGGGGGTTGGCCACCCTCGACCACATTCGTGAACGAGCGCCGGCAGTGGCGGTGATCATCCTCTCCACGCATTCCGGCGCGGGCGCACCGCAAACCATCGAGGCCCTGCACCGCGGCGCGGTCGACTTCATCGACAAGCAGCGCTACTCGCTGGTCGATTTCTCCAGCCTGCGGGCGGTGCTCACCGATACGGTATTCAAGGTGTTCAACATCGAGTCCGAGGTACCCGAGGTGGTGGTCAGCCCGCGGGAAAAAGAAGAGTCCAGCACCGAGATCCCCAACCTCGCAGGCTGGCTCGACCACCTCGCGCAGCCCTCCCCTAGCAGCCGCTACGCCATGGTCGCGATCGGCGCCTCCACCGGCGGCCCGCCAGCGCTGCAGCATCTTCTCGAGGATATCGGCTGCAACATCCCGGCACCGGTGCTGGTGGTTCAGCACATGCCGATCGGCTTCACCGACGCCTTTGCCGAGCGACTCAACGCCCACCTTCCGATCGAGGTACGCGAGGCCGAATCGGGCGAGCGACCGGTGCCAGGCACGGTATTGATCGCGCCCGGCGGCAGCCACCTGCGCGTGCGCCAAGATCAGGAGGGCTTGCGCGTCCATCTCGCCCAGCGCCCCTGCGATGCACCCCACACCCCATCCGTGGATGTGCTCTTTCGCTCGGTTGCGCGCAGCCTTGGCCGGCGAGCGATCGGCGTGCTGCTCACCGGCATGGGCACCGATGGCGCCCGCGGTATGGCACGGTTGTGCGACATGGGTGCGCGAACGCTGGTGCAAGACGAGTCCTCATCTGTGGTCTACGGCATGCCGCGCGCGGCCCTCGCGCTCGATGTGGTCGACGAGGTGGTACCGATCGCGTCCATGGGCGAACGCTTGCGACAGTTGCTCACCGAGCCGGACGCCACGACAGCGGCCAAGAGTTCGCAGTGGAATCGTCGAGAGAATATGTGAACGCACGGAAGCACCCATGCCAGTAGATTCTCTCCGCCGGGGGTTGCACCCGCTTTCTCGACCGGACACGATCCCCCCCTCTCTCTCGCAACCCCCGGCACTAACACCTCCCCCGCTCCCGCTGCCAACCCTGCGTAGGACCGCTCGCTTCCCATGCACGGCAGGCGTCTGAAACGCGTGTCGTCGGCGGCCTGCCTCGAGGCGCTCGTGCGCTGGCGGATGCCAGCGACAGTGCCTGCCATTTCCTGGCGCATGGCCGCGCCGGGGGGCACGCCACGTGGCTCACGTCGCCTTGCACGGTGAACCTTGGACACGTCGAAAACGGCGGATCTGGACCTTGCCTGGTGGCAGGCCACGGGGCTTGCTGACGTCCGCAACCCGTGTCAAATGCACCGCCACCCGCCCTCCGCTACGGGCCTTGGAATGGCCAGCGGCGAGATCGGCGGCGAGTTGCTCGGTGGCGCGCGGCAGACGACTCAGATTGTCGGGATTGCGCACCACCACGTGCGAGCCCGAGACCGCTGCGGCGTGCAGCCAGAAATCGCGGGGACGGGCCAGCTTGAAGGTCAAGAGATCGTTGTCCGCCGCACACTTGCCGACCAGAATCGCCAGACCATCGGTGGATTCCTGACGCCAGGCGATCTGCCGGCCGCGCCAGGTGCCACAATCTGGATCGGGCGGTGGTGGCTTTGCAGCCTGTGATCTCGTGCTCATCCTGCCATTTCCCTATGCCCTCAGCACGGGCACTTCGGAGCAAGATCGCCCGACAGCTTCGCCCTTGCCGGTCCCCTTGCGTCACTCGATCCTACCGTTGGGCCGATTCTACCGTTGGGCTGGCGATCAAAGGGCCATGCCCT